>Ga0209162_1001016_pt1 | contig 29094 bp, 23 predicted proteins | sample YNPNPMetaG_FD_187121 | JGI IMG/M metagenome (GOLD analysis project Ga0209162, IMG submission 187121) | Anoxygenic and chlorotrophic microbial mat microbial communities from Yellowstone National Park, USA - YNP NP MetaG (SPAdes) (version 2) ...
GTGTCCATTCCCTCGCCACTGTCGGTATCTCCGATACACTCCGTGCCTTCCTTCGCAATTGCCGCGTTTTTTCGTGTAACTTTTTGGCCGCTCAAACGGTTTCTTTATCGAGCACCGTTTTGAGCCCTAGGAAGACACGATGAATGGAAAACACCACCCACTGCCCGTTGCGCTGCCGCCGTTGCCCCTGCACCCTGCCCAGCGCTGTGCTACAATACCGGCAGACCCACCTATCACAGCAAGGAGTAACCGTGATGACCCATCCTACCGTCACCACACCGGCGCCGCCACCGGCCGACGACCCCTTCCGCTACGGCTGGCGCTACGTTCGTCGGCCTACCCCCGACGACCCCGACCACCTCGAACCGGTGCCGCTCACCCTCGAGGACGTGTTGCACCCCGACGTGGGAGACTTCATCGTGCACAGTGACCGCCACGAAACCGACCGGATGTACCTCACGGCAGTGTTGCGCGCCCGGCTCGAAGCGCACGGGCGGGCCATCGTGCTGAGTGATGTGCGGGTGGCGTGGGACGTGCCCGACCTGCGGCCGCACGGGCCGGACGTGATGGTCATTCCGGGACTGCGCGAGCGGCGCGACTGGAGCACGTTTGACGTGGCGGAAGAGGGGGTGCGACCGGCGTTGATGATTGAGATCACCTCGCCGGAGACGCGGGAGAACGACGTGGTGTGGAAGGTGGCGCACTACGCACGGGCGGGAGTGGCGCAGTATGTGATTGTGGACAACATTGGACGGCGAGGAGAGCGGCAGCTCCAATTACTCGATTACCGGCTGGTAGGGGACACCTACCGGCTGCAACCGTCGGACGAGCGGGGGTGGGTGTATCTGGAGCTGGCCGACCTGTGGGTGGGGGTGGAAGGCGATCACGTGGTGTGCTACGCCGACGACGGCACGGCGTTTGGCGACTACGCGACGGTGGTACAGCAGGCGGCAGAAGCTGAGGCGCGAGCCCGACGCGAAGCCGCAGCGCGGGCGGAGGCGGAAGCACGAGCGCGAGCAGCGGAAGAACAGGCCCGGCGCGAAGCGGCAGCGCGGACCGAGGCGGAGGAACAGGCCCAGCGAGAAGCGGCAGCGCGGGCCGCGCTTGAAGCCCGTCTGCGTGAGCTAGAGGCCGAGTTGCGGCGGTTGCGTGGATGAGCGGAATGATCAGCGATACGTACAGCAGCGCTCCCCCTATCGCGATGGACGATAGGGGGGCAACATATCCAATCCTCGGTCACCTTACGATACTGAGGATGCGGGCCAGAGGCCCGCGCACCCTGGCAAAGGGGCATCATATCCAATCCTCGGTCTCCTTACGATACACTGACGAAGGTCTGTGTGCGCTGCTTCATCCAGTTCTCGAAGTGTTCCGAACTCGAGCACGTTGAAGAGCTGTCGAGACCGTACATCTTTCACATCAGAAGTCTGCGTCTGAGCATGCGGCATCTTTCCTGGCCGACGATTACCAATGGTAAGCGTGAGGTTGTCTGCCATGACGTTTGCAGACGCTTATGCGCAAGGTATCAGAGCATCTGCCCGATATACGCGCATCAAGCATGATCACTCAGAGCCTGATCAAAAACCCGGATTTCTTATTGGGAACGTATCGTACTCGCGCAATCATTGCGTGAGGGACTGCCAACATGCTTTCGCGCCAGCCACCCCACGTTCACCCTTCCTCGCCTTTTACGGGAGAGGAAGGAGGCCAGGGAGAAAGTGAGGGCCGTCAGCTGTCCATCCCGTTCCCTGTACCATGCTGGCGATGCTATGGTCGCGCCTTAGTAACAGCCCAGGTGTTTGATGAGGCACTGAGGTGCTCGCCACTTCAGCCGACACCCCTGCTGAGCGCCTGATCAAGACCACGAGTTTCTGATCAGGATCTGAGAGGGGGTGCAACGTTTCCAACCCATCTAACTGCGGTCAAGAGAGAAAGAGTCGTTGAGGGATTGCCGACTATACACTGGACAAGCGGGCTGGGGGCATGCCCCTAGGAAACTCTTCTGTCTTCATCCTTCTTGACACTACACTCCCGGTAATGTTATCATCACGAATGAAAAACGATCTTCGGGGCAGGGTGAAATTCCCGATCGGTGGTATAGCCCACGAGCGTGTTGAGAGGCACGCATGATCCGGTGCAACTCCGGGGCCGACGGTTACAGTCCGGATGTAAAGAAGATCCAGATATGGCGAGCGAGGGCAACGGCGCACTGCATGCCTTGGCCTTGTCTGCATTAGCGGCAGCACAATCATCTGTCGCAATTCCGTATCTGTACCCCGAAGAGCGTTCGCTCGGCGGGGTTTTTTCATTGCCCGCCGCGAAAGGAGTTGTTGAGATGCAACAAACACTACCAATGCCAACCGTATCGCCGCGGGCGAAGATCTTTCGGCACTTCGAGCGGCCTGCTCTTGGCCTGCCGGTAACACTCATGATTCTGCTGCTACTCTGGCAAGCTGGCGTAACGTTTAGTGGCTATCCGGCCTTTATTCTTCCTTCCCCAACCCTGGTTGCCGGACGCTTCTGGCAGGCGCTGAGTAGTGGGATACTCTGGCAACATACCTCGGCGACCCTGAGCGCTGCCCTTGGCGGGTTTGCGCTGGCACTCATCATCGCCGTCGTACTCGGCTACACACTGGCGCATATACGCTGGCTCGAACAGGCTCTGGCACCGGTATTGGCCGCCAGTCAGGCAATTCCGGTGGTGGCGGTGGCACCGCTGATCATCCTCTGGTTCGGTACCGGTATGACCTCTAAAGTACTGGTCGCTGCTCTGATCACCTTCCTGCCGATCCTGATCAGTACTATTGTGGCGATCCGCAGTATTCCACGCGAACTGATTGAAATGGCCTATATCAGCGGCGCTCATCGCTGGCAATTATTACGCTACGTCGAAGTGCCACTGGCGCTACCCGTGCTCTTCGGCGGTATACGAACCGGTCTGTCGCTGGCAACCACTGGCGCTGTCGTTGGGGAATTCGTCGCCGGACGGGTCGGTCTGGGGGCGCTGATCAATATTGCCCGCGGGCTGTTTGACACACCGCTGATTTTTGTTGCGTTGATCACACTGGCTCTGATTACATTGATACTCTACATTCTGGCAGGTTTACTAGAACGACTATTGGTTCGTTGGGAAGCATAGGAATCGATCTCTTTTTGATGCTGTTTTTAGGGAGGAATATTTTTATGAAAGGACGGTTCTTTTTATTCTTCGCAATACTCTCAATGATGTTAAGTTCTTGCGGAACATCCACTCCGACAACAGCGCCAACAACGGCCCCAACTGCGGCATCTGCACCGCAGGCACAACCAACGCTGCGCCGTGTTACACTGGCGATGTCGTACATTCCCAATGTACAATTCGCGCCTTATTATGTGGCAGCCGCTAAAGGATACTACGCTGCGGAAGGTATTGAAGTCACCTTTGACTACAACTTCGAGAACGATGTGTCGCAACGGGCAGCAACATGGCCGGCAAGCGGGGTTGAATTTGCCACCACCAGCGGCACCTCTGTTTTGCTGGCACGTCAGCAGGGATTACCGATTAAAACGGTGATGTCCCTCTACCAGCGGTTCCCGATTGCCTTCTTCGCCAAAGCCAACGTGCCTTTGCAGAGCGTCAACGATCTGCGCGGTCAGACCATTGGTATTCCGGGTCGGTTTGGCGAGAGTTTCTACGCCTTGCTTGCCGCTCTATACGCCGGGAAAATGACAGAGGCAGACGTGGTGGTGCAAGAGATCGGTTTTACGCAGACGGCTGCGATCATGGAAGATAAAGTGCCGATAGCGACCGGCTATGCGATGAACGAGCCGGTACAATTGCGCGAGCAGGGCATAGCAGTAAACGTCTTACTGGCCGCCGATGTCTTCAATCTGCCCGCCAACGGTATTGCCGTCAGCGAGGCATTGATTCAGCAAGAACCCGAGCTTGTGCGCGGCTTCGTGCGGGCCAGTTTGCGCGGATTAGCTGATACCCTGGCGAACCCTGATGAAGCCTTTACGCTAAGTTTGCAATTTATTCCTGAAGCGAAACTCGGTAATCCTGATCTTCAGCGCAAGGTGCTGATCGAGAGTCTACCGTTCTGGCAGAGCGACATGACGTCTCAGTATGGCCTGGGCTACACTGATGGGCAACTCTGGGCGCGCACCGAAGAATTTATGCGCGCTGCGGGTCTCTTGTCGGCACCGGTTGATGTGCAGAAGGCGTTTACGAATGAGTTTGTGCCCGGCGGATCGTACTGATCCGAGCGAAGAAGTGACGCTTAGAGAGGCACCCTGTCCGTGCGCCTCTCTTGTTTATGCACGAAGAACTTGCCGGGAATGACGCAGAAGTGGTACATTATGGTGTACGTGTCTGGAGAAAACAGCGTCAATGCAACATGATACTGCATACGATAGAGGTTCTGAACTACAAATGCCTTCGCCACATTCGGCAAGAGCTACAGCCCTTTCAGATTCTGGTGGGTCCCAACGCCAGCGGGAAAAGCACCTTTCTAGACGTGGTCGTCTTCCTGCAAGACATCCTTCGCAACGGTTTGCAAAAGGCCGTACAGAAACGCGCCCGTTCCATACGAGAACTCGTCTGGCAGATGGGTGCTGAACCAATCGAAATCGCTGTCGAACTCCAGATTCCAGAACATCTTCACAGTAGAGAAAAGGAAGACTCTCGCATACGTTATGAACTCCGCATTGGCACTGATAATGCGGGAACGCTCACATTCCTGGTCGAGAATCTCTGGCTTGTTCGGAAGCACGCACAGACTGCCCGTGTGCTGCACGATAGACCAGAGATAGTATTCCCCAAAGAACGTCAACCACCAACATCTATCGTGAAAGAACCCAGGAGACGGGTGCCGCCTGGGTATCGGAAAGTGATGTCCCGCACTGCTGACGGTCGGATGTATGTGCGCTCTGAAACATCTGAATGGAATTTTCCCTTGAATGCCGGAAAGGACCGGGCCGGTCTCATTCTCATTCCCGAAGAACAACGTTTCCCGGTAAGCATCTGGCTGCGCAATATGCTTACAGAACAGCTCCACTTTGTTACGCTGAACAGTCAGGTGATGCGCTGGCCTTGCCCTCCAGAAGCACCTAAAACATTTCAGCCGGACGGCTCTAATCTGGCGCTGGTTGTGGAACGGCTACAAGATCATCCCGTGCGATTACACCAATGGGTAAACCACGTGCGCACTGTCTTGCCAGCGATCAGCATGATCTCCATTAGGGAGCGAGAAGAGGATCGCTACTGATATCTTGTGGTAGAAACTGAAGAGGGCAGGCAGCTTCCCTCGTGGCTTCTCTCAGATGGAACGCTACGACTTTTGGCAATGACGGTTTTGGCGTATCTTCCAGAAGAGATGGGCATTTACATCATTGAAGAACCGGAAAACGGTGTGCATCCTCGCGCTCTCGAAGCTGTGTACCAGTCACTTTCTTCTGTGTATGAAGGTCAAGTATTCTGTGCAACCCATTCACCGATCTTTTTGAACCTTGCTACTCCAAATGAACTTCTCTGCTTTACGCTAAATGAACGCGGTGCAACTGACATTGTTCCTGGCAACCGCCATCCGTACCTGAAAGAATGGCGCTCTGAGGTGTCTTTAGGCAACCTTTTGGCCAGTGGGATTTTGGGATGAGCAACGGACAGCAGAAAGACCTAGCCGTGCTGGTCGCAGATTTGGATATGGAATACGCTATACGCGAATTGTTAGCCCAACCCATTCATCGAACATCCAAAGTAATCCAATGAAGAAATGGATAAAGAACAGTTTTTGGCCGTCCTGCAAACTGAGGTCGCGACATTCAATTCGGCAGTCTCTACATCGAACGGCGATTGGATTATTAAGGGATTCATTGACATATATAAAAACATCTACACTATTTCGGTGGATACAAAAGTTATCTCAAAAATTATGGAACTTTTGTTGTTTCCCGAACTTGCCCGATTTGCTGAAAAGTACGGCTTGAAAATGATATTGTCAGAACAACAGAACTTTTATCCAGACATGAGCTTTGTTGATAACGAAGATCATCGTTTTGCACTCGACTTGAAGAGTACCTATAGAATTGATAGTGATCGCGTGAATGGTATGACACTTGGTACCTTTACTGGGTATTTCCGAGAAAGGAACAGTACAAAAAACATCACCTTTCCTTACGGTTCTTACAGTGGCCATTTTGTTCTTGGGGTCATTTATTCAAAGACAGATGGCTTTATTGACGAACGTAGAAGATATAATTTTGATGAACTTGAACGTATCACATCTGTCATCAGAGACTTTCAATTCTTTGCTCAGGAGAAGTATCGCATTGCGTCTGACCGCCCTGGTAGTGGAAACACCAAGAATATTGGCTCAGTAACAGAGATTGATAAGCTTGTGCGCGGCTCGGGTCCGTTTGCGTCACTAGGGGAACATGTTTTCGATGATTACTGGATGTATTATTTAACCAAAGATATGGCTAGAGCGGTGGAACTCAAGCGGCCTCCTTACACTAACCTCCGCAGTTATCTAAAATACAAAGGATTAGCCAAGTGATTGTTCAAGGCTTGCCACGGGCTACAAAATATGTAATCGTCCCCCCGATCAAATGTCAGGGGATTAAGACTAGGCTTGTTCAATTTATTTTGAGTAATATTTCTTGGCATGGAAAAGGCCGATGGATCGAGCCATTTTTGGGATCAGGTGTAGTTTTGTTTAATGTTCAGCCAGAACGTGCCTTAGTAAATGACATTAATCCTCATATTATCAGACTGTACCAGATGATTTACAATGGGAGCTTATCTTCTGAAGAAGTGAGGGCATACTTGACAGCAGAAGGTAAAAAACTGTTATTAGAGGGAGAGGATTATTATTATCTGGTCAGGGAGCGTTTCAACAAAACTGGTAACCCTTTGGATTTTATTTTTCTCAATAGATCATGTTTCAATGGAGTTATGCGCTTTAACAGCAAAGGTGAATTCAATGTCCCGTTTTGCCGTAAGTCAGATCGTTTTCGTCAGGCATACGTAACCAAGATAGTCAATCAAATTTCCAAAATACAGAAAATCATGCGGGGTAAGGATTGGGAATTCCGCATTGGAGATTGGCGAGAATGTCTCGAGAATGTAACAGCAGATGATTTTGTTTATCTTGACCCGCCATATATAGGCAGACATACAGATTACTATCAGCAATGGACAGAAAATGATGCGGCAGAATTGGCCAAGATTGCTCAAAAATTACCTTGTGGTTTTGCATTATCTATGTGGAAAGAAAACAAGTATCGCCTGAATGAACATCTTGGTCGTTACTGGGATGGATTGGTGGAACGAACGTTTACACATTTTTATCACGTAGGCTCAACGGAAAATCTTAGAAACGCAATGGAAGAAGCATTGTTGATAAAACCCGGTTACGAAACACTACCTGTCGAAACCACAATATCAGCTAAACCAATCCAACTGGTACTTACCTTGCACGAACAAGCAGACTAACACGTACCTGCCCTGACGCCGCTCGGCTGCATTGTTGAAGCGCAAGCCGTTAGGACGCTCTCACGCGCCGGGAATACTTACCTTTCTCGTCATGTTTGAGTAGCGCTCACCCCCGCCTAAGCCGCACACTCAACCCGGTGTAGCGTCGTTCAACTTCTGTCGTGGCAACCGCTGTCGCAACCGCACGCCGATCTCCGACAATTACGACTAACTGACGAGCACGGGTGACTGCCGTGTAGAGCAGATTGCGCTGCAATAATGGCTGATGGGCAAGCAGGAGCGGAATAACAACGACCGGGTATTCGCTCCCCTGGCTTTTGTGAACACTGAGCGCATACGCAAGGGCAAGGTCATCAAGATCGAGACCACTGTAGCGTATCGTGCGGCCATCCTCGAAGCGCACGACAACGGTCTGTTCTTCTGCCTTAATCGCAATAACTTCACCAACATCGCCGTTGTACACATCACGGTCATAATCGTTACGCTGCTGGATCACTCGATCACCTACTCGAAAAGTAGTCCCGCCGCTGTGGTATTCGGCAACCCCAGGACGCGGCGGATTGAGGGCTGCTTGCAAGGCTGCATTGAGCGCAGCAACCCCGGCCACTCCTTTGTGCGTGGGACTGAGAACCTGAATATCACGGCGCGGATCGACTCCGAACCGGCGCGGAATGCGCTCGACAACCAGCTCTACGGTTAGAGCTGCACAACGTTCCGGCGTATCAGCAGCAAAAAAGTAGAAGTCGTCGTGTGCTCCCCATTCAGGCATCTGACCGTCGTTGATCCGGCGGGCATTGGCAGCAATTCCACTACCGGCAGCCTGGCGAAAGATCGCATCAAGATGCACCCGTGGCACGACACCACTCTCGATCAGATCGCCAAGGACGCGACCAGGGCCGACACTCGGCAGTTGATCGGCATCACCGACAATCACTAAGTGCGCACCGCCAGGCAGGGCTTTCAGAAGCTGATTCGCCAGCACAATATCGAGCATACTCGCTTCATCAATCACCAACAGGTCGCAGTCGAGCGGGTTATCGGTGTTGCGCCGGAATTCGTCGTCAGGGCCGTATTCGAGCAAGCGATGAATTGTGCGCGCTTCGATACCGGTCGCTTCACTCAACCGCCGAGCGGCCCGTCCGGTGGGAGCGGCCAGCAGTGGACGATAGCCACGAGCACGCAAGAGCATAACCAGGGCGCGCAGGCTGGTGGTTTTTCCGGTGCCCGGCCCACCGGTGAGTAACATCACCGACGTTGTCAGCGCAGTACGCACCGCAGTGCGCTGCTGTGCACTCAGGTTCATACCGTGTCGCTTTGCCAGGTGGGCAAAGAAAAGCTCCCAGCGACTAGGTACATAGTGGTCGGCCATGGATGAATATTGCTGGAGAAGGCGGCGAATAGCATTCGCCACTCCAATCTCGGCAAAGGCGAGCGGCGGCAGATAGATCGGGTATTGATCGGGATCGGCAGCCGTGACAACCGGATCACGCCAGAGCTGATGATGTGCCAACATCTGGGTAAAGACATCAGATACCGCAGCTTTCGTCACCGAAAGGAGACCGGACGCACGCTCAATCAGCTCGACCGTCGGTAGATAACAGTGACCGTCATTCGAGGCCTGACCCAGAGCATACCGCAAACCGGCAGCAATCCGGCGTGGATCATCGCGGGTAATGCCAAGACCGGTTGCAATGGCATCGGCAGTACGAAAGCCCACTCCATCCACTTCATCAGCCAATCGATACGGCTCCTGCTGCACCACCCGTAAGGCGTCATCACCGTAATGCCGGTAGATACGCACCGCAACCCCGGTTGGCAGGCCAAGGTCTTGCAGGAGCAGCATCACATCCTTAATGCGCTGCTGTGCTCGCCAGGCTTCAGCAATCAACGCTGCCTTCTTGCGACCCAGCCCTGGCACCTCGCAGAGTCGCTCAGGTTCACGATCTAGTACATCGAGTGTGTATTTCCCAAACGTTTCGGTAATCCGCTTCGCAGTAGCCGGCCCAACACCTTTAATCAAGCCACTGCCTAAGTAGCGGCGAATGCCGTCAATCGTCGCCGGTAGACGGGTGCGATACCGCTGCACGCGAAACTGACGACCATGGGTCGGATGATCACACCATTCCCCTTCGAGAATGAGTTGCTCACCCGGTTGTACACCGATCAGATTCCCAACAATCGTAACGGTATGACGCTTGCCGGTGGGCCGTAGTTGGGCCACGGTGTAGCCGTTGCTTTCACTCTGGAAGGTAATCCGTTCGAGGATGCCATCAAGTTCGTGCATATCGAGTTAAGCCGTTTTGGGTTACTTCAGTCGGTGATCAATCCGGCATGACAATTATAGTCACTCTGCACATACAAAGAGAAGGTATGCGGCGTAAACGGTCAGGACGAGTTCCCAACCCGCCTATAGCAAGACCATGGTCCAAAATACCGGCCCGTTCTTGCAAGCGATGGCGTGCTGATGCGGCGCGAGAGGACGTAACCGGAACCACCCCAAGATGCTGGACAGAGAACGGGGGAAGGGAAGAAGACAAGCGTGCACTGACTTCCGCGCAGTTCCTGGAATGCGCGGCTGAAACCCATCGGTTGGCGCATCAGTACCCTATCGGGTAGATTGACCCTTCCTGTCGGTAAGATTGTCACGACGATGTACCTTTGCCCGCCATAGCTTTCAAACACCGCAATCACTTAAGGGGGACAATGTGTGGTGTCGGTTGGCCGTGCAACACCGCCACCAGATTTTCAGCAGCCAGGGTCGCCATCCGCAGGCGGGTGGTGAAGGTCGCACTCCCAATGTGCGGTGTAAGCACAACGTTGGGCAGCGTCAGCAGCGGATGATCAGGGCTGATCGGTTCACGCTCGAAGACATCGAGACCGGCAGCCCATGGCCGACCGGCGCGCAAAGCGGCAACCAGGTCATCTTCGCGCACCAGTGGCCCGCGGGCAACATTGACGAACACACTGGTTGGCTTCATACGGGCAAATTGCGCTGCGCCAAACATCCCCCGCGTCGCTTCGGTCAGCGGTGCGGTGACCACCACAACATCGCTTTCGCTTAGCAAATCGTCGAGTGAGCGGTAGGTAGCACCCAGTTCAGCTTCGACGTGCGGATCAGGACGGCGATTGTGGTACAACAAGCGCATTGCAAAGCCTTGCCCACGGCGGAGAACCGCCCGACCGATCCGGCCCGCTCCGACCACGCCTAACGTTCGCCCGTAAATGTCTTGCCCAACCATCTGCATCGGGTACCACGGCCCCCAGCCCCCCTGTTCAATGAGCTTGTGACCTTCGACAACGCGGCGGGCAGCCGCCAGCATGAGCGCCCAGGCCAGATCGGCAGTTGTCTCGGTGAGGACATCTGGCGTATTGGTTAAGGTGATCCCACGCGCTGCCAGTGCTGCCCGGTCGATGTTGTCGTAGCCTACTGCCATGATGGATACAGCACGCAAAGAGGGTGCAGCGGCAATCACATCGCGATCAATCCGGTCGGTGATTAAGCAGAGCAATCCCTCTGCCTCGGCAACCCCACGTAACAATTCTGCACGAGGGATCGGAACTTCCACCTGATCCCACAACGTTACTGCACAGTGCTCGTACAAGATAGCCAGCGCCGGATCGGGCAACCGGCGGGTAACGAACACTCGTGGTTTTACCGCATTCATACGCTATCAACCTTCAGCCACCAGAATGACGTGAAGCTGGGGCGGCCCGTGGATGCCCAGCGAGAGGGTCATTTCAATATCAGCCGTGCGCGATGGGCCGGTAATGAAGGTGAGATTGCTGGTGGGACCAAAAATCTCTTCACCATAACGTTTGAGCAGGATGGTCAGTGCTTCCCCAAGACCACGCACCAACTGACGTTCAAAGACAATCGCGATGTGACACGGCGACAGGAGAGAAGCAAGCCGCGGACGACCGGGGCCATGGCGCAACAGCAGTGTACCGCTCTCGGCAATCGCCAGCTCAACCCCCGACAAACAGATCGGGATCGGTTCCAATTCTTGCAAGCGGGCTTGTCGCGCCTCACCGCGAATATCGGCGATAGCAGGAGTTACGCCATGGGCAGCCAGTAACGCAGCCAGGCCGGGTAATTCAATCTGGTCAACATCCCAGCCGATAACCTGCCTGGCTTGCGTCTCGATTATCAGTTGCTCGATTATTGCCAGCGCCTCTTCAGCAGTTGCAACACGGTAGGCTTTTCCTTCAAGTTTTTGCACCTCGGCCACAAATTGCCCGGCCAAATCATCCTGGGCCGGTAACACAAACGGCGGTGGTTCGTGGGTGACACGCGCAGCTTCAGCCAACAACTGTGGCCGGTTCGCGTTCAGGCTGATTTGAATAGCGGCTAATATCTGATCACGGCTCATCCCTGCTCTCCTATTGGTCGCTCGTAAAACAGTGAAAGTGGATCGTCGGGGTAGTTCCCAAACGGCCCGATGCGGTAGAACCCAGCCCGTTCGTAACAGCGAAGAGCAGCAGGTTGCAGAATACCCGTTTCGAGCCGCAACAGTCGGCACTGATGTGCAGCCGCGTAAGCGATCAGGTGTTCGATCAAACGCTGGGCCAGCCCCATACCTCGAAACATCGGACGTATGTACATCCGCTTCACTTCACCGTAATCAGCGTAGAACTGTACACCACCGCATCCAACTGCTTCACCGTTCACCCGTACAACGAAAAAATCAACCTTCTCGCGTATCAACTGCTCGATACTGTAGCCATGTTGGCTGGTCGGTGGATAGAGTGGCGCCAGCTCAGCATCTAATTCGGCAATCAACGCTTGTGCATCAGCGGTGTCCGGTCGCTCGGCGTGGATTGAAATCTGCATACCGTTCATAGACTTCAGACAACATCACACTTCATTCTGGTGTCGTCGTTTCTGATGCTCAGCCCACAATTCCCGAAACGTCTTTGGTGGTGGCGCCGGGAAATCACGCTGCTTCGTCCAGAGGTGTAACGGTGGTGGTAAGCGGCGAAAGCGACCTTTGCGGGCCAGGATGCGGCTGAACAGCCGCGCTGCCTTCCCACTCGCCCGGTAGATCGCCGGATGGGTCATTGTCAAGGTATAACCACGAATAGCCGCCTTTTCGAGCGGATGCGCTTTCCCAGCCTGTACTGCGTCGGCCCGGTGCCGCAAGAGCATGTCGGGAATTGCAATGCGCACCGGACAAACTTCCTGACAGGCGCCACAGAGTGAGCTAGCCTGTGGCAGCAGATAAGCATCAGGCAGATCAGGCTGCAATAACGGGGTGAGAATGGCACCGATTGGTCCAGAGTAGACACCACCATAAGCATGACCACCGATCGCCTGATAAACCGGGCAGGCATTGAGGCACGCACCACAGCGGATACAGAGCAGCGCCTCGGCGTACTGACCGCCTAACATTCGCGAACGACCATTATCGAGGAGCACGAGGTGAAACTCTTCGGGACCATCGGCTTCACCGGGACGAGCGGGACCGCTGATCAGGCTGGTATAAACGCTCATTTTCTGACCGGTTGCCGAACGCGCCAGCACCTGCAACATCACGCCTAGATCGGCGAGACGGGCTACAATTCGCTCAATGCCCATAATCGCAACATGGATGCGTGGCACTGTCGTAGAAAGACGGGCATTGCCCTCATTTTCCACAATCACGATTGCACCGCTATCGGCCACCCCAAAATTAACTCCACTGATCCCCATATCGGCGCGTAGAAAGCGCTGTCGTAACGCACGCCGGGCCGTGCGGATCATTGGCGGCACCTCAGTCGTTGGCGGCATTCCCAAATGCTGCTCGAACAGAGCACTCACCTGTTCGCGAGTTTTGTGGATGGCGGGAGCAATAATGTGCGACGGCGTTTCACCTGCTAGCTGGATAATGTACTCACCCAAATCGGTCTCGACGACTTCAAACCCAGCGTGCTCCAGGGCTTCATTCAGATGAATCTCTTCAGAAGCCATCGACTTCGACTTCACAATACTACGCACCCCGCGCGCACGGGCGAGTTCGATAATATAACGGCGCGCTTCCTCTCCATCGCTGGCCCAACAAACATGACCACCACGTACCTCGACATTGGCGGCTAATTGTGGCAACAGCTCATCAAGATGTGCTAACGCATAGGCACGGATCGCCCGCGCCTGATCGCGCAAGCGGTCGGCCTCACACAATGCCCCGATAGCACTGGCCCGATTACCAATAAAGCGTGTCGTTGCTCTGTTCAACGCAGTTTGCAACGAAGTATCGTGGAGGGCCTGGTCAACCCGATCGTAGAACGCGATAGTTTGCGTCATAGGACGTATTTCTTCCAGGCACGGCAACGGAAACGGGATTGTCGGCCTATCACCGACCGGTTTTTCCCTCACCGTGCATCAACCATATTTGCCAATACTTCAGCGAGATGTCGAGCACGGATAGCACTTTGACGACGGCTCAGCCCACCGGCAATCTGCGTCATACAGGAAACATCACCGGTTACCAGCAGGTCTACTTTTGTTGATTCAATCGCTTCCAGTTTACGTTCGAGCATTGCAGTAGAGATACTGGCCTGCTTGATCGCAAACAGACCGCCAAATCCGCAGCACTGATCACAGCCAGGCAGTGGTACGACTTCCGCACCTGCCACGTGGTGCAGCAACGTGCGCGCCTGCTTACCTAAACCCAGAAAGCGCAGCCCGTGGCAGGCATCGTGATAGGTGATTCGACCGCTAAAGCGGGCACCAACATCGGTCACCCCTAATATGTCAACCAGATATTCGCTCCATTCGTAGGTGCGATGTGCCAGTTCTTCGGCAGCAGCGGCAAACGGTGTATGGGCAAATAGCTCGTGATAGAGATGACGAATCATTGCTGCACAAGAGCCTGAAGGCAATACAACATCACCCTTTCCACGCAGTACTTCCAGTGTGCGGCCGGCGATTATGTAGGCGTCATCACGAAAACCGGCATTGAAGGCCATCTGACCACAACACAACAGGTCATTGGGTACCTCAACCTTCACACCCTGTTGTTCGAGCAGGCAAGCCGCAGCCATCCCAACCGTTTGATAGAGCTGATCAACAATACAAGTCGCAAAAAAAGTAACGCGACGGCTGCCAGTAGTCACGGTCTCATCTCCTCTGGGGCTGAAAGTGTATTCAATTAGCATTATAACTCAAGTTGCCGCACCCCCTGCAGTGCGCAGAGCAGAACAGAATGCGTCGGTAACCACTCTCCCTCTGGAATGTATCAGGGAATGGTGGCATGTGTCACTGCACAGTCGGGACAGGTTTTTCGAGCCACTGCCCGGTAACTGTATGGCGTGTCACGCACAATACTTATGCGCTCAAGACAATCACTGAACCACGCAGTCACGTGGGTGCACGCCTGGCAGCCGTCGTTTGTCGTATCAAAGCGACTCTCAAGTTATCTTCTGTTACCACGAGGGGTTAAGAAGGAGGTGAGCGATGTCGGTCATGCTCCGCAGGGTGGACGCAGCAGTACAACGCTCCGACAAGGCGTACAGCGGGAAAGGTACGGTGTTGAACCACGTCTTTCCTTCCAGCGTGCGAAAAGGATAGAAGGGAGGAGGAACGGCAATTCCTTCGTGTCAACTCGTACAGCCTTATGGTGTTGGCGTAAGACTTGGCCGTGGTGTTGTGAGCAGGGATGGAATGACCAGCGTTTGGCCGACTTGAAGAACATTTGGATCGGTAAGATTATTCGCAGCTACAAGCTCATCAACGGTTACCCCAAAACGTTCGGCAATCGCACTGAGTGTATCACCAGCCTGCACAACATAGAGGGCTGTAATCACAGGAGTCGAACGTGACGCACTAGCGTATGCGGTCGCCGTGGCATCAATATCGATAGTGGGTGCGGGAGTAATGTCGAGAATAGCCGGAAAGGTCGGACGGTTGTGCCGAGGCGGATCGGGTAGACAAGCGGACAATCCCATGCTACTTGCGCCGATTATGAGAAACACGACACAGAGCCAGAGCTTATACCGCACGGTTGCCACCTCATCGCCGCCACAACGTTGATTACGACAAAGTATTGTAGCAATCTGTTTGACCGGAGTCAATGGTGGGTGTCGGCCTACGCACCAAGAGTTCCTCAGCATTACTCAAGACCCAGGCGGGATCGATGGCAGCCATACATTCAGGTGGATTAGTCGCCCGTGGGCAAGTGGCAAAAACGCCGCACGGACTACAGGGAAGACCCGCGCTCAACACGCGCTGGCGCTGGGGATCACCCCACGGCCCGAAGCGGAGGGGATCACTGGGACCGAAGAGATGGAGGGTAGGAACACCCTGGCTCACAGCAATGTGTAACGGGCCACTGTCTACCCCGATAACCAGGTTTGCCCGCCCCAACAGAGCTGCCAGCCGGTCAATGGTCAGTTCCTGGCTAAGCGCAAGTAGACCGGGTGGCGCAGCAGCAACGATCGCTGCCAGTTTCTCAGCTTCGTTCGGACTACCGGTGAGGAGAATGCGGCGTCCTGGTCGATTCAGGCCGTGAATAAGAGTAATCCAGTGGCTATGCAGCCAGTGTTTGGTGAAACCGCCAGTACCCGGATGAATGATGATCAGGTGTTCATCGGGTTTGAGCTGCTGTTGGATCCAGACAGTCGCCCACTCTTGTGCGGCGTGCGTTGGCGTGTAGCGCAATGGTCCCGAAACAGCAGGAACACCAGTAAGAGCGGCAACAATCTCCAGCGCCTGGTGGGTAACGTGTTGGCGAGGACGGTACGGGAGTACTGTGCTCAGGAACGGTGTGCAGAGCGGATGCGCAAAACCAATACGCTGCGGAATACCGGCCAAGAGCGCAAGTGCTGCTCCCCACCAGTGATCATCACGCAGGATCAGCGCAGCATCGTAAGACTGTGCACGAAGCCGATAGGCGGTGCGGAGCAAAAGCAGGTACGGCGCAAGAAGCATCGGCTTAGGACCAGACCGATCAAATCCCGGAAATGGCAACGTCTCCAGCTCATCGATTTCAGCAAGATTCTGCCACATCGTAGCCGCCCACGGCCCGACCAGCGCAGTAATACGGGCCGCAGGAAGTGCCCTGCGCAGCGCATGCAATGCCGGCGTTGCCAGCAGGAGATCGCCGAGATGATCGGGCTTGATCAGCAAGACTTTTCGGGGAGGATACACCGCTGAGCGACGCACGAATGGCCGCGCAACCATCGCCAACCAGCGGAGCACAACGTATCGCATAGGCAGGTTAAAAGCCAGAGGGTTTGCTTCACCCTCTGGCTTTGAAATTAGAACAAGAGTGCACTAGCCTCACGGGCAAGCTGACGGAGCCGTTCTGCATCAGCCTGATTGGCCCGCTTCTCCTCTTCTGCGGCACGTTCATTAAGCCGACGAGCCAGCTCTGGCGTAATTCGTGTCATATTTTTGCGTAGCAAGCGCGTTGCCTCAACGGTCGTCTCTTGGGCCAGGAGTTCGTTAATAAAGCGATCTTCAGGCGACAGTCGTGAGTTGATGATGTCTTGGGCAGCGTCGGCCAATGCTTCAAGTTGCTTGACCAGATCGTCACTGCCAGCGTGCCGGGCAGCGGCGATGCTCGCCGAAATGACGGTTAGTAATCCTTCATCAACTTCAACAGCCCGTTCTCGTAGGGCAGCAACCGGATCGGGCGTCGCCAGGACAGCATCGATCAGAGCGCTTCCCCGTTCAAACATCTCCTGGGCAGCGCGATCAATCGCTTCGACTAACTCTAGAATGCGGGAGCGACGCTCGGTGAGCTTTTGGGCAGTCGTGTTGTCACCGGCGGCCGAAGCTGCCTCAATCTGTTCGGTCCACAACTGGAAGAAACCATAATCGATCAACGGACGCAACTCTTGCACAACGGCAGGTAACTCTTCGTCGCTAACCGAACGCAGACGTTCAATAGCAGCGTTCAGTTCTTCAGCGGCTGCCTGGGCCGTTATTCGCGCCGTATATGCAAGCAATTTTTCCCGTACCCGTACCAACATCGTACGCATCTGCGCCTGAGCATCATTGGTCGCGTTAATGAACGCATCAAGGGTCGCAAAGAATTCCGGCGTCAGTTCCGCCGAGTAACGTTGCAGCACGGCTGTAAATTGTTCGTCCTGATCAACTGTGTTCACCAGTTCGGTGAGGATTTCGACATACCGATTCTGCCGTCGCAAATCTTCCGCCGAAACCCCATCGGCCTCGTAAATTGCTTCGATGAGCGATTGCAAGCTCAGAAAACGACGTGGGGCAAGCAAATAGCCACGTGGCGCATCGTTAGGCAATGCACGGAGTAAAAATGCCGACGCATCACCGATGAAACGATCAATCTCCTGCGGTTGACTATTGAGTTCTTGCGGAACATAGACCAAAAAGAGCTGTTTCCCGGCATCGTGGTAAATGAGCGGAGCGCTGAGCATGCTCGCCATTCCACAGCGTGGACAAACAGCAATATTGAGTTGACCGGTAAGCAGGGCTGCTTTCAATTCAGGCTGCTCACCACCATCTACCAACGTATAAATGGCCGTGCGGAAACGAGTCCCACAGGATGGACAACTCAGTTGAACCGGTTGTGGCGGTGCCGAAGGCATTGGTTTTCTCCAGTGTCAAATCTCTTCACTAGTCGCTGATTATACCACTCGTCGCCCAACTACGGCGTAGAGGGGATCACTGAGCCAGTGGTGAGGCGAACGATCAAGACACCGGATTTCGGTAAAGCCACCGGCCAATTCAAAATAACAGCGTACTAGTTCGAGATGCTGACGGTCGTTAGTCGCCAGCCAAATCCGTACTGCTTTACTGGGAAAGCAGCGATTGGAAAAAGTTACAATGAAAGGACCACCTGGCTTGAGAATACGTGCCACTTCGGCAAACACCTCTACCGGGCGCGTCATATATTGCACAGAGACGGTACAGACCACTCCATCAAATGTAGCATCGGCAAAGGGTAATTGTGGATTGGCATTGAGGTCGTGAATAACATACTCGTGAAGCTGTGGATTGAGCCGCATCTCCTCTTCATTCAGGCCAAGTCCAACGACCCGCGTTAGCGGAATGTCGGTCGGCAGATGGCTAACATAACTGCTCATCAGATCGAGAATACAGCCACCTTGCAGTAATTCTTCACGAATAAGTTGAGTAACGGCCTGACAGGCCAGTTTGTCAATGTGCGCTGTTAAGCGGGGATACAGGTAGAAGAGCCGATCATCGCTCTCATCGTACCGTTCAAAGTACTCGGGTGGAAAACCACTCTGCCGCACTACCGTCCTCATCTCATAATGTTGATACCGATGTGCATCGTACCGCGCAACATCAGTAATCTTTGTTCGATCACAAAAATGATCATCCGCTTTCACCCCGGCGGTATGAAAGGAGTTGCATCGGGTTACACCAAAAGCATGGCGCTATGTTATAGTATAGGTCGGTTTTCGATCTAAGCGCAAGGGCGAGCTTGCAGCGAGGGTACAATCATGCGGGCTATCCAGATTCATCAGACCGGTGGTCCTGAGCAGTTGCAGGTGGTTGATGTACCGATCCCAGAACCGGCAGCGGGACAGGTACGGATCAAGGTTGCGGCTGCTGGGGTCAATTTTATTGACATTTACCATCGTACCGGTCTCTATCCACAGCCGTTACCGTTTACACCAGGCTTAGAGGTAGCCGGTACGGTTGATGCCGTGGGTGAAGGTGTGACCGAATGGGCAATTGGTGATCGCGTTGGCTGCACGACGGCTATTGGTGGATATGCCGAATATGCGCTAGCGGCCGCCGATAAGCTGGTACGCATACCCGATAACGTCGATCTAGAAACAGCAGCAGCGGTGCTCTTACAGGGCATGACAGCGCACTATCTGACCTTAAGCACCTTTCCCTTGAAAGCGGGTGATACGTGCTTAGTACATGCAGCGGCTGGCGGTGTCGGTCTTTTACTGATTCAGATTGCCAAACGCCTGGGGGCGCGCGTCATTGGCACTGTCTCTAGCGATGAAAAAGCTGCGCTGGCACGAGCAGCCGGTGCCGATGAAGTTGTGATCTACACCCGTGAGTCGTTTGTTGAGCGGGTACGTGCTTTCACCAATGGTCGTGGAGTCGATGTCGTCTACGACTCGGTTGGCGCAAGTACCCTCGAAGGTAGTCTCGACAGCCTCCGGCCACGGGGAATGTTTGTGACCTTCGGGAATGCCAGTGGCCCATTGCCGCCCATCTCACCATTGATGTTGAGCAGCAAGGGATCGCTCTTCATGACGCGACCAACGCTGTTTCACTACATCGCTACGCCTGAAGAGTTGCGCTGGCGCGCCAACGATTTGTTCACCTGGATTGGCGCCGGTGAATTACAGGTACGGATTTACCGCCGCTATCCCTTGCACGAAGCGGCTGAGGCCCAGATCGCGCTTGCCAGTCGCGCAACGACCGGCAAGCTGCTTCTGATCCCGTAACTTACGGAACGTTGGAAACATCAACAGATTTCAGATGGTATCTACGTCGCGGAGATGCGCAAATCGGCGCGCTGCGACGTTTTTTGTATCATTGTCATGGAGAGGAGTCATTGCAATGCGGTTGGTGATGAAGTTCGGCGGCACCTCGGTTGGCAGTGCCGATGCCATTCGACGTGTGACCGAAATTGTTGGTTCGTATGCCCGTGATCATGAAGTGGTCGTGGTGGTTTCAGCAATGAACGCGCCTGATCTGCGTACCACCGATACCCTGATTGCGGCAGCAAAGGCGGCTGCTGCCGGTAACGGCGATGCGACGGCACAAATTGCACCACGTCTGCTCGATCTCCATATGCGTACCGCAGCAGAAGTAGCTTCACCGGCGGAATGTGCTGCGCTTGAACCACAGATTCAGGCGATGCTCGATTATATGAGCAACCTCTCGCGTAGCATTGCCGTCTTGGGAGAATTGACACCACGTGCTCTCGATCTGTTTAGCGGGCTTGGTGAGCGGCTCAATGCCCGCTTGATCGCTGCCGCCTTCCGCAGCGCCGGCATTGATGCTGAAGCAATTGACGCAACCGAATTAATTGTAACTGATGAACGTTACGGGAATGCCTCACCTATCGAACCCGACACTCGCGAGCGGTGCCGTGCCCGACTGTTACCCATGCTGGCAGCCAAACGAATACCGGTAGTCACCGGTTTTATCGGTGCTACACGGGCTGGTGTACCAACCACGCTTGGGCGGGGCGGTTCAGACTACACCTGTGCCATTCTCGGCGCCGATCTCGATGCCGATGAAGTGTGGTTCTGGAAAGAAGTTGATGGTGTACTCTCGGCCAATCCCAAAGTCGTGCCCGAAGCACGAACGCTACCCCGGCTCTCGTATGCCGAGATGGGTGAGATGGCTTACTACGGCGCTAATGTGCTGCACCCCAAGACGGTACAACCGCTGGTTCACCGGCGCATTCCGATCCGGATTCGCAACACTTTTAATCCGAGCCATCCCGGCACACTGATCGATGCCGAAGGCGATGGCGAAAGTGTACGAGCAATTACTGCAATTAAGGGGCTGAGTCTAATTACAGTTGGCGGGCCGGGAATGCTGGGCCTTACCGGCGTGGCCGCACGCATCTTTGGCGCCGTTGCCAGAGTGGGAGCGAACATTCTGCTCATTTCACAGGCGAGTAGTGAACAGAGTGTCTGCTTCGCGATACCGGGTGAAGAAGCCGAGCGAGTTGTGCGGGAGTTGCGCTGCGAACTCGACCGCGAATTCGCCGCCCACGATGTTGAGCATATCGGCATTATCGCACCGGTTGTCATCGTAGCAGTGGTAGGCTCCGGAATGCGCGGAACACCGGGCATTGCCGGTCAGGTGTTTGGAGCGCTGGGGAAAGCAGGTGTGAACGTGATCGCAATTGCCCAGGGTAGTACCGAAAATAACATCTCACTGGTCGTTGCCGAACCCGACGCCGATACTGCTGTCCGGGCGATACACGCGGCATTTGTGAAATAAGATGACCCTAAGCTTGAGTAGGGGTGGGTTTAGAACCTGCCCCTGCTAGTGTGCTGATGAGCCAACCGATGCGCTATCACCACGCACCGCACCCTGCGGGCCGGAGGCCCGCGCTCCCAGGGAAATCAGGGAGGGGCGGGTTCCTCCCTGCTGGTGTGCTGAGGCACCAACCGATGGTTTATCACCACGCACCGCACCCTGCGGGCCGGAGGCCCGCGCACCCAGGGAAATCATGGGGAGCGGAAATATGAGAGCGTGTGAAAACCACGACCAAAATCCGATAATTCTGAAAACCCATACTCCCACCACTTAACCACTTCTCATAGTAGTCAAAATTTGGTATAATCAACTTTCAAGAATGGTACGGATCTGGTACGCGCTAGCGATCCCCCACTGAGTCCCCCTCGGTCGAGTACGGACGCAACGCAACCCCACCGGCCAATGAACCCTTCGTTGTTCTGTTAGAGGAGTAGCGAGCCATGAGCTTCGCAGACAAGACCCTTACCTGTCGGGATTGTGGGATGGATTTCGTCTTTACAGCGGGCGAACAGCAATTCTACGCCACCAAAGGCTTTATCAATGAGCCGGTGCGTTGCCCGTCTTGCCGGAAGGCGCGCAAGACCCAGATGAGCGGATCATCTGAACGTAGACGACCGGTAAACGCACCCTCAGAAACTCGCGAGCGAGTGAATTATAAGGTGACCTGTGCCGGTTGTGGTCAGGAGACAACTGTACCCTTCGTACCTCGTGGCACAAAACCGGTCTACTGTAGCGCATGCTTCAACCGGATGCGCAGTAGTCAGCGCACGACGTTTTAGGACGCTGCTTACAGCCATCCAGAAGGAATAAAACACGACACCCCATGCCTCGCTCATGTCCGCCATGGCACGATGCCCACCGGGAAGGCCTGATGAGCAGCTATGCAGGTAGTCGATTATGCGCATAGATCATTCGACAATCACTGGAACCCAATTGGAGGGGCGAGGTGATGCCTCGCCCCTCTCCCTCTGTATGTGATACCGTCGGCATTAGCCTGGTCGAACATCGTGTTTTCTCCTTCCTCGCCCCGTGTGAACGAGGCAGCGAATTGGAAGGGAAGGTGCAAGGCTAGCTTCCCCCTTCCTCGCCCCTGGTAGAAGAGGGAGGGGGTTGGGTGAAGTTGCGAGAGGCCAACCATTCTACCGCAACGTGCGCCGCCTTCCACGCGAACCCATCAGTTGGCACATCCCCGCAAAGGGGAGTAGGAGCTTGAAACCTGCCTCTAACAGAACCCTGAGAGCACACGCCACTGGCTCGCGTTGGCGTACAGGCAAATCGATGTCAGTGAGAGCAGGCAGGTGAAACTCGCCCTGGCTGTGCGCTGACAGGCATGATCGACAAGAACACAGAGAGCCTGGCTACAGACCTCTGTCAGCACAGGATGTCGCCTCTTCTGCACTCGTTTCGCTTTCCTCTCCCCTCACTGCTGACGAGAAGGGTAAAAAAACTTTGCGAAACGGTATTGTTGCTCTAAATACTGTTGCATAAAAAATTAAATCATGGTATAATTGATCGCGGTTTCCACTACTAGATCAAAACGCCAATGGAGTCAACCTGCTTTGTCGCACAAAAGAGGTCAAGCCATGCATCGCCACACCTTTCGCCTGCTTATTGCGCTCCTGATCGTTGCCGGTTTGCTACGCCTACTCATTCCGCCACCCGTTCTGGCCACTGGTGAAGAGGTACGCGGGGATTTGAACAATTGGGGTAATACACCGTGGAGTATGTCTGCCTCGCTGGGTGGCACTTTTATCTACATCAGTGGTCAAATAACTAACCCCGACAATCCCAGCACCCAGTTCAAGTTCTACAAGAATAGTAGTTTGTGGTATGGAAAATTTGACACGACTCCGATCAGTTTTGGTAGTATCTTTACCGGTCTCAGCAGTAGTGGCAGTGCACCTAATATAATTTTTAACCACATCAGTGGCCGCTACTACGTCTTCAAGTGGGATGGTGATGGGCGTGGGGTTGTCTTCCAGCTTACTGCATCACCGGCGGCAATTACCGGGGTAAGCCGCACGCCAACAACACCCACCGCCGGGCAGTCAGTGACGGTGACGGCGACAACGAATGTGGCGCCACCCTCTGAACAGGCACTCTGGCTACGATATGCGCTCAACGGTAATTGGAGCAGTTCGACGGTGGTGAAGATGACCGGCAGTGGCACATCATTCAGTGCCACCATTCCGGCTCAGAGCGCCGGTACCACGGTGAGTTATTACGTGTTTAGTTCTGGTAATGTCAGCAGCATTGCTGATGCCGATGCTGATCTGATGACGATAACTTACGATACGAACGGTAGTAGTAACTACAGTTATACCGTTAGCAGTGGAACGAGTGCAATTTCCCCAACCCAGACACGGGCGCTGTGGCTTGATCTGAATACCATTGCCTGGAATGGTGGCCCGGCAGCCAGCTTTCGCCTGTTGTACGATCCTGATGGCGGGATAACAACCGCTGCCGAGACAACGACATGTACCTTCCCAACACCGGCTGCACCATGCTACGTTCCCTTGACAGCAAGCGGCACGGTGAGCGGGTCGGTCAAGAACCCGAATGCCAATGGCCTTACCCGATTGCTGACCGGGCTGAGTGCCGCTGATGCGCGTCATCTGTTGCGTGGTCAGGTGGTGGTTGCCGCTTATAACGGTAGTGGGTCGCGCATTGACGCGACCGGCGTACAGATTCAGGGTGTCCTCGATGACCTCTACGCAGCCAGTGCCACGACTCAGACGCTAGGGGTAAGCTATAGCGGTGCAATACCGACCGTCAGACTCTGGGCGCCAACGGCTAAATCTGTTTCATTACGGCGGTTTGCAAACTCGACGACCAGCACCTACACCGACCACCCAATGACGCTCGACCCGACCAGTGGTGTCTGGAGCATTACCGGTGATGCCAGTTGGGATCGACAGTTTTATCTGTTTGCCGTTGAAGTCTATGTCCCGTCACTCGATGCAGTGGTCACAAACCTGGTGACCGATCCCTACGCTGTCAGTCTCTCGCAAGACGGTGCAGCAGCGGACGATGTGCGTAGCCAGTTCGTTAATCTCAATGATGCCGACCTCAAACCGGCCGGTTGGGATACGCTAAGCAAGCCGGCGCTTGTCAACCCGGAAGATATTGTGATCTACGAGGTACACATTCGTGACTTTAGCGCTAATGACTCTACGGTTGCCCCAGCCGACCGTGGCACGTACCGCGCCTTTACTTACGATGGTACCGGCCCGCATCCAAACACCATCTTATCTGACGGCATGAACCACCTGCTTCAGTTACGGCAAGCCGGTTTGACCCACATTCATTTGCTGCCGACCTTCGATATTGCCTCGGTGATCGAGAAGTCCAGTGACCGTACTGAACCGACAATTTCGTTCAACCCGGCCACTGATCGGGCTTCAAGTAATCCACAGGCCGTAGTTGGTGCAGCGCGGAACACCGACAGCTTCAACTGGGGCTACGACCCGTACCATTACGGTGTGCCAGAAGGCTCATACAGTACCAATCCCGATGGAGTGACACGCATCCTTGAGTTCCGTGAGCTGGTACAAACTCTGAACCAGAATGGCTTGCGGGTGGTAATGGATGTTGTCTACAACCACACGGCGGCCAGCGGTCAGGCTGACAAATCGGTGCTTGATAAGATTGTGCCCGGATATTACTACCGCTACGACACAAACGGCACCCTGTATCAGTCATCATGCTGTGCCGACACCGCCAGCGAATACGCCATGATGGAGAAGCTCATGATCGATACGGTCGTGCGCTTCGCCACAGCGTATAAGATCGATGGCTTCCGCTTCGACTTGATGAACCTGCATACCCGTCAGAATATGCTCAATGTACAGGCGGCGTTGCAAGCGCTCACCCCGGCAAGCCACGGTGTCGATGGGAGCAAAATATATCTGTACGGCGAAGGGTGGGATTTCGGATCGGCCAAAGACAAAGGTCTTACTGTCTGTCCGCACTGCTATGCCCACAAGCACAATATGACCGGCAGCGGCATCGGTCTCTTTAACGATGTGATTCGCGATGCCGCTCATGGTGGCTACAGTACCGACAGCGTTGGTATTCGCCGTCAGGGTTTTATCAACGGTCTGAGCTACGACTGGAACGGCTACAATTATCCCAACCGCTTCCAGAGTGATCTCCATGTAACCATGGATACCCTGCGTTCAGCATTGCGCGGTAGTGGTACCGACTGGAACGGTCAGGGGAACCCCTTCACTGATGATCCACAAGAGGCCATTAACTACGTCGAAAAACATGACAACGAAACCCTCTTTGATCAGAATATTTTCAAATTACCTAACGGGGACGGCAGTGGTAACCCTGGCTGGATCGGGAGTAGCATTCCAACCACTTCAATGAGTGATCGCGTCCGTAGCCAGAACATGGGGGTGAGCCTGATCGGCTTAGCGCAGGGTATTCCCTTCTTCCACATGGGACAGGATATTCTGCGCTCGAAATCGCTGGATCGCAACAGCTACGACTCAGGTGACTGGTTTAACCGTGTCTATTGGGATCGCAGCGCCAACAATTTTGGCCGCGGCTTGCCACCGTCGTGGGATAACGCTTCGCGCTGGGGTATAATGACGCCCTTGCTCAATAACAACGCACTCGATCCTACGTCGAGCGACATGAACTTCGCTGCTGCACACATGCGCGAGACCCTGCGCTTGCGTATGAGTTCACCGCTCTTTCGGCTAACCACCGAGTCGGCCATTAATGCCCGTGTCAGCCATTACAACACCGACAACAGTCGTGATGCGCTGATCGTGATGCGACTTTCTGATGAGGTTGATCCTGATCTCGATCCAAACTGGGAAAATATTCTAGTCTTTTTCAACGCGAACAAAGTTGCTCAGTCGATCACGATTCCTAACGCCAACGGCTTCACCCTACACCCACTTCATACCAATGGTATAGATGATGATCCGGTTATCGCTACTGCAACCTTCAACGACGCGACCGATACCTTTACCATTCCACCACGGACAACGGTTGTCTTCGTTTCAACACAAGCACTTGAACCACCGAGTACGATTGACTGGGTTGGCTTGATGTACCCACGTGGCGGCATTGCCCATGCCATCAACGAGGGAAGTTTTGCCCCTTCCGGTTTCGATGTCTACATACAGGTGTACGAGGCCGGGGTGACACCTGGCGTCGGGCAGGGAGCGGGCATCGCATGTTACCTGCACTGGGGGCGCTACGGTCAGCCGTGGAACGATCTTCCAATGGTCTACAATACCGACATCGGGAACAATGATGAGTATCGGGCAACGATCCCCAAGACGGTTTTAGAGAGTCTGACACCGGGTACCTATGGTTTTACCACCTACTGTAAGAAGCCAGGTGAAGGGCCAAAGTGGAAAGGAGATAGCTACGACATCAACGGTAATGTCACCGATGACGACCAGGGCGACGGTCTGATCACGATTATCCCGACTGCGGACAGTGCTCCTGAACTGGCAGGTGGTGTCTTTGTGCATCTCTTCGAGTGGCGCTGGGCCGACGTCGCTAAAGAATGTACCTTCCTTGCCCAAAAGGGTTACACTGGTGTCCAAGTCTCACCACCAAACGAGCATATCGTGCCGACTGCTGATCTCGGTGGGAACCCCGCTAACGACTTCCCATGGTGGGCACGCTACCAACCGGTTACTCACGATACCACGCGCTTTACCAGTCGCAGCGGGACGTGGGCCGAGTTCCAGCAGATGGTTACCGACTGCAACAATGCCGGTGTAGACGTTATTGTTGATGCGGTGATCAACCACATGGCCGATATTGAAGTTGGCAGCCCGGCTACTGGAACGGCGGGTACCCAATACAAGTCGCAACCGGCAGCCAGTCGCTTCTACGGTACCCAATATCTGCCCGACGATTTCCATCCCGATTGTCTCATTACCGATTACAAGGATCGCTACCAGGTACAACGCTGCCAATTGGCAGGGTTACCCGATCTCGATACCGGCAAATCAACAGTACAAACTAAACTGCACAACTATCTGCAATCGCTGCTGAATGCCGGTGTACGAGGCTTCCGTATCGACGCTGCCAAACACATGGCTGCTCATGAAGTTGGTGCAATCCTTGCCGGTTTGACCCTCCCTGGGGGCAGCAAACCCTACATCTTTAGTGAAGTCATCGATATAGACACCACCGAACGCATCCGCGACTGGGAATATACGCCTTATGGCGATGTCACAGAATTTGCTTACAGTGTGAGCGTCATCGGTAATAGCTTTAACTGCGGCGGCTCTCTGAGCAGCTTGCAAACCCTCACCAACGGCCTGCTGCCATCACGCTTTGCCCAAATCTTCGTTGATAACCACGACAACCAGCGTGGTCACGGCCCCGGTGGCGCATGTGTCGTTGACCATCGCGACGGTAAAATACACTTGCTGGCAAACATCTTCACCCTCGCCTACCCTTACGGCCATCCATCGGTCATGTCGAGCTACTACTGGACAACGAATCCCAACAGTAACGCTGGCGATAGTCTTGGCCCACCGAGCAGCAACGACGGTGGCATAACATGGGGGCCAGGTCTGGGAGCCGATACCCGTCCGGTATACGGCCCCGGCCAGCCAGCAGGCGCATATCCGGCGAACTGTGCCGGTACCTACCCCAATCCCGTCACCAGTACCGATCTTGGCAAGTGGGTCTGCGAGCATCGCCATCCGGCTATTGCAAACATGGTGCAGTTTCGCCAGACGACCAACGGCGAACCGGTAACCAACTGGCAAAACATTGGTGGCACACCGACCAACCATATTGCCTTTGGGCGCGGCAACAAAGGATTTGTAGCCATTAACAACAGTCTGACGTCAGCAACAACCACTTACCAAACTGGCTTGCCAGCAGGCTTCTACTGCGATATTGTCCACTACGACTTTGTCAATGGTATCTGCGTTCTCTCCGATACCACAACACCGGTACCGGCCAGTGCCCTGATTGAAGTCAATGCCAGTGGTCAAATCGTGAACTATAGCCTGTCTGCGCAGGATGCCTTTGCCATTCACATCAACGCCCGTCCGCAATACCAGATCACGGTCAACGCTGCCCCAGGCGGGAGTGGAACGGTGAGCGGTGGCGGCGTGTATATGCACGGCGCTCTGGTGACAGCCAATGCAGTAGCGGCAAGTGGCTACACATTTGTGAACTGGACGGAAGGGTCTACAGTGGTCGCCACAACTGCCAGTTATAGCTTCCCGGCAACAAATAACCGTTCACTAACTGCCAACTTTGCGCCAGTGGCTACGAACACCCCGACGGCGACCAATACGCCGACAAGCACGCCAACGGCGACCAATACGCCGACCAACACCCCGACGGCGACCACCACGCCGACGAACACCCCGACGGCGACCAATACGCCGACCAACACCCCGACGGCGACCAATACGCCGACAAGCACGCCAACGGCGACCAATACGCCCACCAACACGCCGACGGCGACTGCTACCGCGACCAACACGCCGACCAACACGCCGACGCCGACCAACACGCCCACCAACACGCCGACGGCGACCAACACGCCCACCAACACACCGACCAACACGCCGACGGCGACCAACACGCCCACCAACACGCCGACCGCGACTGCTACCGCGACCAACACGCCGACCAACACGCCGACGCCGACCAACACGCCCACCAACACACCGAC
>Ga0209162_1001017_pt1 | contig 29093 bp, 21 predicted proteins | sample YNPNPMetaG_FD_187121 | JGI IMG/M metagenome (GOLD analysis project Ga0209162, IMG submission 187121) | Anoxygenic and chlorotrophic microbial mat microbial communities from Yellowstone National Park, USA - YNP NP MetaG (SPAdes) (version 2) ...
CCCCCCGCCGGCGGGCCGCCGGGTCACAGACCCGGCGGGAGCAGAGGGGCACAACACCCCATCGCCCGGCGGGAGCACACCCTATCGCTCACAGGGGGTCTGTGACCCCCGCCGGCAGGCCGCCGGGTCACAGACCCGGCGGGAGCAGAGGGGCACAACACCCCATCGCCCAACGGGGGCAGCGCAGCTTGGCCTGGCAGAGGAATCGGCTATAATGAGCGAACACAAACAGCACAATTCGCACCCAAAATTCGTAGGAGCCAGCCAATGAAAAACAAACTCTTCCCAGCCAGATGGTCCAGCGCCCTCCTGGCGCTGATGATGCTGTTGACGATGGGGCTGGTCGCGCCGCCGCAGCCTGCCGCCGCTCCGCCGAACGTCTCTCCCCGCGTCTGGGCAGAGACCGCCGACGGCGACCGGACCTCGTTCATGGTCATCCTGCGGGAGCAGGCCGACCTGAGCGGCGCAGAAACCATCGCCGACCGCGTCGAGCGCATCCGCTTTGTTGTCGAGCGGCTGCGCCAGACCACCGCGCGCACACAGGGCGACCTGCGCGCGCTGCTGGAACGGCGCGGCGTCGACTACCGCGCTTTCTACATCATCAACGCCCTGGTCGTGACGGGCGACCGCGCCCTGGTGCGCGAGCTGGCGGCGCGGCCCGACGTGGCGCGCATCGACGCCAACCCCACGGTCCATATCCCCCTGCCCGAGCCAGCCTCCCTCTCCCCCGCAGGCCCCACGGCCATCGAGTGGAATGTCCTGCGCGTCAACGCCGACGATGTCTGGGCTATGGGCTACCACGGCGAAGGCATCGTCATCGCCGGGCAGGATACGGGCTATGACTGGGATCATCCGGCGCTCATCAACAAGTACCGTGGCTGGAACGGGACAACGGCCAGCCACGATTACAACTGGCACGATGCCATCCACAGCGGCGGCGGCGTCTGCGGGGCCGACTCCAGCGAGCCGTGCGACGACCACGGCCACGGCACGCACACCATGGGCACTATGGTCGGCGACGATGGCGGCACCAACCAGGTCGGCGTTGCGCCGGGCGCGCGCTGGATCGGCTGCCGCAACATGAACGTCGGCGACGGCACGCCCGCCACCTACACCGAATGCTTCGAGTTCTTCCTGGCCCCCTATCCCGTCGGCGGCACGCCAGCGCAGGGTCGGCCGGAGATGGCCCCGCACGTGATCAACAACTCGTGGGGCTGCCCGCCCAGCGAGGGCTGCAACTGGAACACGCTGCAGCAGATCGTCGAAACCGTGCGCGCGGCGGGCATCCTGGTTGTTTCCTCCGCTGGCAACTATGGCTCGGCCTGCAGCACCGTGCGCGACCCCATCGCCATCTACGACGTCGCCTTTTCCGTCGGCGCGACCGACAGCAGCGACAACATCGCCTCCTTCAGCAGCCGCGGGCCAGTGACCGTCGACGGTTCCAACCGCCGCAAGCCCGACATCTCGGCGCCGGGCGTCGGCGTCCGCTCCAGCGCCCGCGGCGGCGGCTACACGACGATGAGCGGCACGTCGATGGCCGCGCCGCACGTCGCCGGCGTGGCCGCGCTGGTCTGGTCCTACGCGCCCTACCTGGTTGGCCGCATCGACGAGACCGAGATGGTGCTCGAACAGAGCGCCAATCCGCGCACGAGCGGGCAGGGCTGCGGCGGCGACAGTCCCACCGCCGTGCCCAACAACGTCTATGGCTGGGGTATCGTCGACGCGCTGGCGGCGGTCAACTGGATTTCGCCCACCCTGGTCCTGGATGTGCAGGCCGCGCCGCCGCTGGTCCAGGCCGGGGAGACGATCACCTACACGTTGCGCGTGACCAACACCGGCAACATCAGCCTGACGGCGACGATCACCGACGTGCTCCCGCAACACGTCACGCCGTCCGGCACGCTGGTCTGGACGCCGACCATCCCCGCGCCCGGCGGCGTGTGGACGCAGGAGGTGGCGGTGACGGTCGACTGGGGCTACAGCGGCGCGCTGACCAACACGGTCGAGGTGACGACGCTGGAGGGGGCGGCGGGCGCGGCCTGGGTTCGCGTCGACACCTGGCCCCGCTTCTACCTGCCGTTCGTCACTGTAGTGTACTGAGCGGCAGGGGACCGGCGCCCCGGGAGGCGCCGGCCCCCCCGGCGTCAGCTAGATCACCTCGATCCCCGTCCCCTCCATCACCTGGCCGACCACCCAGCAGGGGTGGCTGGCTGCGGCAAAGAGGGCCAGCAGGTCGTCGAGCCGCTGGGGAGGGACGGCGGCAAGCAGTCCGCCAGACGTCTCTGGCGTAAAGAGCAAGAGTTGCATCTCTTCTGAAAGCGCAGGGCTGAAATCGACGTGCCGCTGGTAGGCGCGCTGGTTGTTGCACGATCCGCCAGGGAAGAGATTGTCCTCGGCATAGCCCACCGCCCCGCTGACAAAAGGCAGTTGGTCGAAGACAAAGCGCAGCCGCACGCCGCCCTTGAGCGCCATCTCGCTGGCGTGGCCGAGCAGGGCAAAGCCGGTGATGTCGGTGCAGGCAGTCGCGCCGATCTGGCCGATGAGCTGCGCCGCCTGGCGGTTGAGCCGCTGCATGCTCGCCACCGCCTCTGCCACATGCGCCTCCTCGGCCACGCCGCCCTTGAGCGCTGTGGTGACCATCCCCACGCCCAGCGGTTTGGTCAGCACCAGCACGTCGCCGGGGCGAGCGCCGCCCTTGGTCCAGACGCGTTGCGGATGCACCAGCCCCATCACCGCCAGGCCGTAGGTCGGCTCTTTGGCGTCGATGGTGTGGCCGCCGGCCAGCACCCCCCCAGCCTCGGCGATCTTGGCCGCGCCGCCGCGCAGGATTTCGCCGACGATCTCGTCCGGCAGATCGGGCGGGAAGCCGCAGATGTTGAGCGCCAGGGCCACCTCGCCGCCCATCGCATAGACGTCGCTCATGGCATTGGCCGCGGCGATAGCGCCATAGTCATAGGCGTCATCGACGATGGGGGTGAAAAAGTCGACTGTCTGGATGACGGCCACCTCGTCGTTGATGCGGTAGACGGCGGCGTCGTCGCTGACCTCCAGGCCGACGAGCAGGTTGGGATATTTTTCCGGTGGGAACATCCCTTCCAGAGGGCGCAGCACCTGCGCCAGGGCCTCTGGCCCTTTCTTGGCCGCTCAGCCTGCGGCGGTAGCCAGTTCCGTCAGACGAATTTTGGGCTCCGTCATTTCTCCCCATCCTCTGTTGGGCGCGGTCTCTGCCAACACCGCCTAGATGTCGTGCACGCCTTCGATCTCCAGACCGATGGCTTCCAGCGCCTGCAGCGCCGCCTGGCGGTCGCCGCGCCTGATGCGGACGCAGATGCCGCAGTTGGAGCTGAGGTGGCGCGGGACGGGGATCATCTTGGAGACGATGCCCGCCCCGTTGAGCACCTTTTCCGCGCGGATGGCGTGGCTGGTGGAGTAGAGCAGGATCACCGCGTATTCTCCAGCGTTCACCGGGCCTCCTCCGCCAGCTCCGCCACTGCGGCCAGCGCCATCTCGACCTCGTCCATCGTATTGAACACGCCCAGCCCGAAGCGAACTGTGCCGCCGGGAAACGTGCCGATCGTCTTGTGCGCCGCTGGCGCGCAGTGCAGCCCCACACGACACATAATGCCATATTCGTCGTCCAGGCGCAAGCCTGCTTCCGAGGGAGACATGCCGGCAATGTTGAACGAGACCGTTGCCGTTTGCCGCTCTGCGTCGAGCGTGCCATAGACGGTCAGGCCGGGGATAGCGCGCAGGCCGTCGATCAGCCGCTGCGTCAGGGCGACCTCGTGGGCGCGGACCGCCTCCACGCCCTGCTTCAGCACCCAACGCACGCCCGCCTCCAGCCCGGCCAGCCCCACGACGTTGGGCGTCCCGCTCTCGCACATGTCGGGCAAAAAGTCGGGCTGCTGCTCGTACTCGGAGCGGCTGCCGGTTCCGCCGCGCCGCAGCGGTTCGATCTCTTTCTCGTTCACCCGCTCGCCGACGATCAGCCCACCCGTGCCCATCGGCCCGCACAGCGACTTGTGACCCGTGAAGGCAAGCAGGTCGATCTGGTCGGCCTGCACGTCGATGGGGTACGCCCCGCCGGTCTGCGCGGCGTCCACCAGCAGGAGCAGGCCACGCGCCCGGCAGAGCGCGCCCACGTCGCCCACCGGCAGCAGCGTGCCGACGACATTGGAGGCGTGGTTGAGGACAACCATTTTGGTGTGAGGTCGAACGGCCGCCTCCACGTCGGCGGGGTCGAGCAGGCCCTCCAGCGAACAGCGCACCACCGTCACTTCGACCCCGCCGCTCTCCAGCGCGCGCAGCGGCCGCATGACCGAGTTGTGCTCCATCGAACTGGTGATGACGTGGTCGCCGGGGCGCAGCAGGCCGCGCAGGGCCAGGTTGAGCGCATCGGTCACGTTGAGGCCAAAGACGACGCGCAGGGGGTCGGGCGCGTTGAACAGCTCACACACCGCTTCGCGGGCTTCATAGAGGGCGCGCCCCGATTCGACGGCGCGGCGGTGGGCGGCGCGGCCGGGGTTGGCCCCGATCTCGGCCAGAAAGTGCGTCATGGCCTCAGCAACCCCTGGCGGCTTGGGCCACGAGGTGGCGGCATTGTCGAAATAGATCATCCCTTGCGCCTGATGGTCAACTTGAACTCGCCGTTCATCTCCTGCACGTCGACCGCCAGGCCGGCCTTTTCGGCGGCGCGGCGGACGTTCTCGCGCGAGGTCACGGTGTCAACCCACACCTCGATGGGAAAGTTCCCCTCGCGGATCGCGCCGCGGGTCAGGATGACCGGCTGCGGGCAGGAAAGCCCACGGGCATCTACTTTACTGGCCATTGGATCAACCCTCCACTTTCTGACGCATCGTGAAACCGATGATCAGGCAGAAAATCAGCCCCAGCACCACCGCGGCCATGCCGTAGGGGGTGAGGCCGCCGACCTGCCTGACGCCTTCCACCAGCTTGTCCGGGCTGCTGGCCAGGGTAAAGTTGTGCGAGATGCCCGCGCCGGTGATCATGCCCAGGACAAAGACCGCCGCATCGCCATCGCCTTCGCCGGCCAGGAAGAGCTGCCGGCCAGGGCAGCCGCCGGCCAGGGCAAAGGCCAGCCCGGCCAGCGTCATGCCGAGCAGGTTCCACAGGTGGCTGGAGTGGGCGATCGGCTGGCCGAAGAAGGCGGGGGTGCGGAACTGGCCCAGGACCAGGTTGGTGATCACCGCCACCACCACCAGCGCGCCGACGCCGCTGATGAGGTGTGTATCACCCATGAGGATCACATCGCGGATCGAGCCCATGGTGCAAAAGCGCGTCCGCTGCGCCAGGAAACCGATCACCAGCCCTACAACCAGGGAGATGAGCCAGAAGGCATGCAGCGAACCCGGTCCCTCGGTGCTGAGGAAGAGCGCGCCGTTCTCGCCCGTCTTGACCTGGAAGACGAGCAGCAGGAGCAGGATGAGCATGATGACCGGCATGATCCAGCCAACAGCGGTGTGGGTGCGGTGGGCGCGGCCCAGGTTGTAGCCGTTCTTGAGGAACCAGACGCCGATGGCAATGCCGAGGGTCAGGCCAACCAGCCCCACCACCGCGTTGAGGTCGCCGGCGGAGAAGCGCAACAGCGCCCGCCATGGGCAGCCGAGGAAGGCCAGCGCGCCGATCATGGCCAGCATGCCCAACACAAAGCGCACGATGGGGGCGGAGCCAGCGCGGGCCTTGAACTCGCGGAACAGCAGGGCGGCGATCGTTGCGCCCAGCACAAAGCCGATGATCTCGGGCCGGATGTACTGGACGACGGCGGCCCTGTGCAGCCCCAGCGCGCCGGCAATGTCGCGCTCGAAACAGGCCACACAGATGCCCATGTTGGGGGGGTTGCCCCACTTTTGCAGGAGCGGGGCCAGCAGGCCGATAGCGGCCCCGGCCACGATGATGCCCCAGCGTGAGGCAAAGAAACGGGTCAGTTTTTCGGACATAGCACACCTCCGTAAATATGGGATTTCTCCAATCGCGCCTCTCCAGACGCGCGACGGGCAACAAAAACCGCCGCCAGCACACGCCAGCGGCGGACGTTGCCCCTTTGCGGAAGGGTACCACGCCCCAGCTCAGGCCATCCCTGCCTCCCGGCGCTGATGCCCTGAGCGCCCCGGCGTGCGCAGGCAGGCCCACGGGCGCCTCCTGGCGCCCCGGGCCGCCTCTCACGTGCGGCGTTGACGACAGGCGTTCATCACTTCAGCACCTCCGGCAGATGGGCGAATTGTATAACAAAGTTGAAAAATGGGCAAGCGGGGATCGCATATCGCGTATCGCGTATCGCTTATCGCGCATCGCGTATCGCTTATCGCGCATCGCGTATCGCTTATCGCTTATCGCAATGGGGGTGTTCGAAGCAGTGGACATGCCCCTCGGGGCACCATAAAGCATGAAAACAGGCCGTTGTCTATTTTCATACCAGAACGCCGACGTGGGGCAACCCTTGCTCGGCGGGGGTCTGTGACCCCCGCCGTGGGGCCGCCGTTTTCTGGCCACAGATTACACAGATTTCATGGCCTATGCCCCCGCCAGTGGGGCCCGCCGGGTCTGTGACCCGGCGGGAGCAGGGCGGGCGGGGCGCTCTATCTTTTTGCTTCGAACACCCCCTGTCATCCGTGTTCCCCCCTGTCTTCTGTGTTATAATAGCTCTATGAACAGCCGACTCTCTGGGCTGACAGCCATTCTGCTGGCGCTGCTGCTCGTCGTCCCCAGTGTCGCGGGGGCTCCTGTGGCCATGCCCGCGCCGGCCATTGCCGTCCCCGCCCCTCTCCTCCCGGCCTGGGCGACGCCGCCAGCCGCCGGCCGCCTGGCGCCAGACCTGGCCCGCGCTCTCGCCCAGGCTGACGAGGACGAGACGCTGCGCGCCATCGTCGTGCTGCAGGAACAGTTCCCGCCAGAGCGCGCCGCTTCTCCCGCCAGCCTGGTTGCCGGCCTGCAGGCCACCGCCGCGCGCGCCCAGGCCCCCCTGCGCGCTGAACTGGAGACCGCCCAGGCCGCCGGCCTGGTCGATGCCTATACCCCCCTCTGGATCATCAACGCCATCGCCGTCCAGGGACGCCCCGCCGCCCTCCGCGCTCTGGCCGACCACCCCGCCGTCGCCGCCGTCCAACTGGACCACTACCGCCAATGGCTTCCGCCCTTTGCCTCTTCCCCTGCGCCCCTTGCTCCCTCGACCCCCGCCGAATGGAATATCGAACGCATCCGCGCCCCTGAGGTCTGGAACGCCCTGCACGTCGACGGCGCCGGGGTGGTCGTGGCCAGCATGGACAGCGGCGTTGACTGGCTGCACCCGGCATTGCAGACTGGCTACCGTGGCTACAACCCCCACGGCCTGCACAGCCACATCGGCAACTGGTTCGACGTGGTGAACGGCTCCCTCTACCCCATCGACGACCACGGACACGGCACCCACACGACGGGCACCGCTGTCGGTCAGGGCGGCATCGGCGTGGCCCCCGGCGCCCGCTGGATCGCCGTCAAGGTTTTCAGCCGCGAGGGCTATGCCTACGACTCGTGGCTGCACCTGGGCTTCCAGTGGCTGCTGGCCCCGGCAGGCGACCCGCAGCGCGCGCCCGATGTGGTCAACTGCTCCTGGGGTAACAACGCGGGCTATCTGACCACCTTCCAGACCGACCTGCGCGCGCTGCGGGCGGCGTCGATCATGGCCGTCTTTGCCAATGGCAACGCCGGACCGGCGCCCGGTACGGTCGGCTCGCCCGCCTCGCTGCCGGAGGCCTTTGCCGTCGGCGCAACCGACAGTTATGACGACGTCGCCCTCTTTTCCAGCCGCGGTCCCTCCCCCTGGGGACAGGTGCGCCCGCACGTCGCCGCGCCCGGCGTCGGCGTCCGCTCCAGCCTGCCCGGCGGCGTCTACGGGCTGGGCAGCGGCACCTCTATGGCCACGCCCCACGTCACCGGCCTGGTCGCCCTCCTCCGCTCGGTCAGTCCCACCCTCAGCCTGACCCGCACTGCCGAGCTCATCACTGCCCACGCTGTTCCCCTGGGCAGCCCCATCCCCAACAACGACACAGGCTGGGGCCGCATCGACGCCTTTGCCACAGTCGTCGCTCTGGCGCGGCCCGGCTTTATCAGCGGGACTGTGCGCCGCGCCGACAACGGCGCGCCCATCGCCAGCGCTACCGTGACCGCCGTCCCTCACGGCGGGGGCGGCGGCGGCAGCGCCCTCAGCGACAGCGACGGCGCCTACACCATGGCCCTGGCCCCCGCTGTCTATGACGTGACCGCTTCGGCCTTTGGCTACGTTCCATCCACGTATGCCGGCGCCTGGGTGTTCACCGCCACCACGACGACGGTCAATTTTGCCCTCTCGCCGCTGCCGGCTGGCACGCTGCGCGGTCAGGTCAGGGACGCCGCCAGCGGCCTGCCGCTCAGCGCCACCGTCGCTGTGGTGGGCACGCCCCTGGTGACGACAACGGCTGCCTATAGCTTTGCCCTGCCCGGCGGCGTCTATACCGTCGAGGCCCGCCGGTCCGCTTACCGCGTCGTCACCGCCACCGCGACCGTCGAGGTCGGACAGGTCACCACGGTCGATCTCAGCCTGCCCCCCGCGCCGACGATCCTGTTGGTCGACAGCGGGCGCTGGGGAGCGGTGAGCGAGATCGGCTACTACCGCCAGGCGCTGGACGATCTGGCCTACACCTACGACGAATGGCCTGTGCGCCGCCTGCCCGATGACGTCCCCACCGCCGCCGACCTGAGCGCCTATGACATCGTCCTCTGGAGCGCGCCGTGGGACGCGCCCGGCTTTATCGGCGCCAGCCAGACCATCAGCGGCTATCTGGACGGCGGCGGGCGGCTCCTGCTCAGCGGGCAGGATATTGGCTATCTGGATGACAGCCTGCTGCCCCAGCCCTACTATCGCCAATACCTCAAGGTCGCCCTGCTCGATGACGACGCCGGGACGCGGGTGCTCACCGGTACGGTCGAGGAGATGTTCGCCGGGATGGTCATCACCATCGCCGGGCCGGGCGGCGCCGATAACCAGCTCTTTCCCGACGCGGTCACTGTGCTCGATCCCGATGATGCCATCCCGGTCCTGACCTATGGCGACGGCCTGGGCGGAGTCCGCCTGGGCGACTGCCTGGACTATCGCGTGCTCTACCTCTCGTTTGGCTTCGAGGCCATCAACAGCCGGGCCGACCGCCGCGAATTGCTGGGGCGCACGCTGGACTGGCTGGCCGCGCCGCCATCTGTCGTCGGCCTCAAGCTGCACCCTGCTGCCGACGAGCGCATCGCCATGCCCGGCTCGGTGGCGACCTACACCCTGCGCGTGCGCAACATGGCCGAGGTCGGCAGCAACGACACGTTCGAGCTGTCTCTTTCCGGCGCCGGGTGGCCTGCTGCCCTGAGCCAGAACCGCCTCACCCTGGCCCCTTGCATGTCCGCCACCGTCGTCCTCAGCGTGACCGTGCCCGCGGACGCCGCGCCGGCGGCGCGGGACGCGGTCACGCTGACGGTGCGCTCGATGTCATCCGGCCTGACACAGCATGGCGTCTTTACCACCAGCGCCCCCGCGCCGATCCTGCTGGTCGATGACGACCTCTTTTTCGAGCAGAGCGCCAAATACCGGGCCGCGCTGGAGGCCGCCGGGCTGGCCTATGATTTCTGGCAGACCTGTCCCCCCGTTGGTCCTTGCCAGGAGAAGGGTCCACCGCTCGACGTGCTGCGGCGCTATCCCATTGTCATCTGGTGGACGGGCTACGACTGGTATCGCCCCGTCACAACCGACCAGGAGCAGGCGCTGGCAGACTATGTGGCCGGCGGCGGGCGGCTGATGCTCTCCTCGCAGGATTACCTCTACTATCATTACGGCGAGGCCTTCAGCCGCCAGACGCTGGGGGTGTTGCGCTACGCCGAATCGGTGACGCCGACGCTGGCGCGGGGGGTGCGCGGCGACGCGCTCTTTGGCGCTGTCGGCCCCTATTCGCTGACTTTTCCTTTCCAGAACAACGCCGACGGCATGCAGCCGACGCCTGGCACTGCCGTCGCTCTGCGCGACCAGAACCGCGAGGCCATCGCCCTGGCCCGCCGCGAGGGGGGGCACGCCACAGCCTTTTTCTCCTTCCCCTTCGAGGCGCTGCCGGAGGCGGAGCGTCCGACGCTGCTGGCCCAGACCGTGGGCTGGCTCTCCTGGCTGGGCGCGTCAACGCTGACGGCAGACCGCGAGACAGTCGGGCCGGGCGAGGCGCTCACGTGCACGCTGCGCCTGGTCAACGACGGTCCCCTCACCGTCACCGCTTCTCTCTCCAACACCCTGCCGCCGGACACGACGCTGGTCACCGGCAGCCTGAGCGGCCCGGGCGTCTATGTCCCGGCCAGCCGGCGCGTTATCTGGAGCGGGCCGCTCGGCGCGGGGGAGGAGGTGACCATCAGCTACCGGCTCAGCGTGAGCGCAGGGCTGGCGCCGGGCACGATGCTGGTCGATGTCGCTGCGCTGACGCTGGAGGAGTATGGCATCCGTTTCCAGCGCCACGCCGTGGTACGCGTGGACGCCCCCGACCTCTCCCCTTCTGTGTTGGGCTGTCAGCCCGTGGTGCGCTCCGGCAGGGTGGCGACCTGCAGCGTGCAGATCGTGAACCGGGGCGCGGCGGCGCCGACGGCGGCGGTGACGGTGCGGCTGCCGCTCGACAGCGAGCTGGTGACGCCGTCGCTGGAGTGGGAGGGCGGTGGCGTGGTCAGCGCGACGACGGCGACGGTCACCTGGAACGGGCCGCTGGCAGCCGGGGCGCGAGTCACGGTGAGCTGGGCGCTGACCGCGCCGCGCGTCCTGGAGCCGTCCTGGCTCTACAGCGTGGCTTTTCTCGACGACGGCGCGGGCGCGCTGTGGGAGCGGCCGGCATGGCTGGAGGTGGAGCCGTTTCGTTTCTATCTGCCGGTCGCGCATCGCATATCGCATATCGCATATCGCATATCGCATATCGCTTATCGCTTATCGCTTATCGCCTGTCGCGCGTCGTCTATTGCCGGTAACCGCTTACCCTCCACCCTCCTCCCTGTCAGAAACGCCCCCCAAGATGAGTAACCAGCTCAATGAACAACGAGCGATAAGCGACGAGCGATGAAACGAGCGATAAGCGATTGGCGATACGCGATTGGCGATTGGCGATACGCGATTGGCAATTGGCGATACGCGATACGCGCCGAAGGAGGTTTGCCCATGCCCAGAAAACTCGCTCTCGTGACGATCCTGCTGCTTGCGCTGGCTGGCTGTGGAAGCGCGCTGCCAGCGGAGGCCAGGACGATGGTGCTGCGCGGCTTTGACCCGCAGAGCAATCCCCACATCGACCGCGCCCAACAGGTGACGCCGCTGGCGGAGGACCTGGCGCTGGGCGCCGAAGAAGTCTGGTGCGTCAACATCGTCTACACCTGCTGGAGCTGCGAGTATAGCCGCTACCGCACCTGCGCCGACAACCGCCTGGTGCGGCGTATCGGCGACCGCTGGGAGATCTCTGTGCTGCAGACGGAGGAGGACCGTGCGCTGTGGGAGGAGCGCGGCTGCCTGTTGCTGGACCCCATCGTCGGTGAGTAAGCGCGATGGAGGGCAGCTCGAGAGCAGGCCTTTTTGACAGCGAATGCAAATTGCACTATACTTTTCATCGGAGCATTTCTGTCGCCTCTCCTTCCGCGCTGGTAGCACCACAGCACATCGGGGGCGTTATGGGGGGTGGAAATCCAGCCGCGGGATGCACGACTTTTGCCAGGGTTTCGTGTCAATCCGTGGCAGGAAACAGGTCATGCTATCGAAATGCAGGGGTAGCCAGCGCCCAGAACGCGGTCAAAATGCATAGCGGGCGCGAGAAAGGAAAACGAGAAAGGCCGTGACAGGTACAGGGGCACTCCAGGAGGGAACGTGAAAAAACGTTTTGCATTGATTGTCGAGGACTCGGAGGATATTGCCGATTTTCTCACCATCGCCCTCAAGATGACCGGCTTTGAGACCGAGATCGTCGCCGACGGCGAGCGGGCGCTGGCACGGCTGGCGCAGATCGTGCCGGACGTCGTCATCCTGGACCTGCACCTGCCGCGGGTGATGGGAGGAGAGGTGCTGAGCGCAATCCGCGCCGACCCACGCCTGGCGCATACCCAGGTGATGATCGTCACGGCTGACGCGCGAATGGCCCAGGACCTGGAGGACCAGGCCGACCTGGTGCTGATCAAGCCGGTGGGGCTGGAGCAGATTCGCGTGCTGGCTGCGCGCCTGACTGCCGCCGATGACTGAGAAGACGACCAGCCGTCTTTCTCAAATCCAGCTCAAAGAGGACGCCATGCCCAAAATGCGCTTCGAGTTCCATGTCTCGCGCCAGGCGCGCGACCTGTATCAATTCGATGACTCGCTCTTTGCCCTCGACGGCAACCTCCTCATCGCCAACTTTTACGCCGCCCGCCTCCTGGCCCAAAAGATGAACGCCCGGCGCGACCTGCTCCGCTTCCCCGAACAGGCCGTCCGCGCCGGGCAGATCAACGCTATGGGCCTGATCGACGAGGTGCTCCACTTTGTCGTCGGCCTCTACCGCCAGCAGCAAAACCCCCAGGCAATGGCCCAGGCCCTGGCCTGGCTGGACGAACGCCTGGGCGCTGAGGCGGTCGATGCGGCTCTCCTGCGTTTCGCCGCCGACTTCCCGCCCGTCGCGGTCTACCGCCGCCAGCTGCCGCTGGAAGTGTATGTGCAGGGAGAGACGGACGGTGTCCCCCACCGCCAGCTCCTGCTGGAAGAGATGCTGATGCTCTGGCTGGCCAACGCCAACCCCGCCTTCTCCCCCTATCTGGAACTCTTCGACGACGACGCGCTGGAGCAAACCACCGCCTATCGCCGCATCATCGCTGAACTGCACGCCTTCTTCGACACCCAGCCGCCCTTCGGGCCTGACCAGCAGAACCTGGTCGACATGCTCCGCGCGCCCGCCATCGCCGTCCCTCACTCCCTGGCCGGCCAGCTCGAATATATCCGCCAGCGCTGGGGGCACCTGCTGGGCCGCTATCTCTACCGCCTGCTGGGCAGCCTCGACCTGATCCGCGAGGAGGAAAAGCCGGTCTTTGGCGGGCCAGGGCCGGCCCGCGTGGTTGACTTTGCCGGGCTGGAGCTGGAAGCCGAACGCTTCAGCCCCGACAGCGACTGGATGCCCCGCCTGGTGCTCATCGCCAAGAACACCTATGTCTGGCTGGACCAGCTCTCCAAAAAGTACCAGCGCCCGATCACCCGCCTCGATCACGTTCCCGACGAGGAGCTGGACCGCCTGGCTCACTGGGGCTTTAGCGGGCTGTGGCTGATCGGCCTCTGGGAGCGCAGCAGGGCCTCGCAGCGCATCAAGCAGATGTGCGGCAACCCCGAAGCGGTCGCCTCAGCTTACTCGCTCTTTGATTACCAGATCGCCAACGACCTGGGCGGCGAGGGCGCCTACCACAACCTGCGCCAGCGCGCCTGGCAGCGCGGCATCCGCCTGGCCAGCGATATGGTGCCCAACCATATGGGCATCGACTCGCGCTGGGTGATCGAGCACCCCGACTGGTTCATCGGCCTCGACTACAGCCCCTTTCCCGGCTATACCTTCAACGGCCCCGACCTCTCCTGGGACGAGCGCGTCGGCATCTACCTGGAGGACCACTATTACGACCGCAGCGACGCAGCGGTGGTTTTCAAGCGCATCGACCGCTGGAGCGGCAGCACGCGCTACATCTACCACGGCAACGACGGCACCAGCATGCCCTGGAACGACACCGCCCAGCTCAACTATCTCAACCCCCAGGTGCGCGAGGCGGTGATCCAACTGATCCTCGACGTCGCCCGCCGCTTCCCCATCATCCGCTTCGACGCCGCTATGACGCTGACCAGGAAACACTACCAGCGCCTCTGGTTTCCCGAGCCGGGCAGCGGCGGCGCCATCCCCTCCCGCGCCGAGCACGGCCTGACCCGCGAGCAGTTCGACGCCGCCATGCCAGCCGAGTTCTGGCGCGAGGTGGTCGACCGCGTGGCCCAGGAGGCGCCCGACACGCTGCTGCTGGCCGAGGCGTTCTGGCTCATGGAAGGCTATTTCGTGCGCACGCTGGGAATGCACCGCGTCTATAACAGCGCCTTTATGAACATGCTGCGCGACGAAAAGAACGCCGACTACCGCGCCGTGATCAAGAACACGCTCGAGTTCGACCCACGTATCCTCAAGCGTTATGTCAACTTTATGAACAACCCCGACGAGCGCACCGCCGTCGACCAGTTCGGCAAGGGCGACAAGTATTTCGGTATCTGCACGATGATGGCCACCCTGCCGGGACTGCCCATGTTCGGCCACGGCCAGATCGAGGGCTTTGCCGAAAAGTACGGCATGGAGTACCGCCGCGCCTACTGGGACGAGCAGGTCGACGGCTATCTGGTCGAGCGCCACGAGCGCGAGATCTTCCCCCTCCTCCGCCGGCGCCACCTCTTTGCCGAGGTCGACCATTTCCTGCTCTATGACTTTTTCACCCCCGCCGGCAGCGTCGACGAGAATGTCTTTGCCTACTCCAACCGCGCCGGCGACGAGCGCAGCCTGGTCGTCTACCACAACCGCTACGCCGACACCCGCGGCTGGGTCCGCACCTCGGTCGCCTACGCCGCCGCCGGCGGACTGACGCGGCAGAGCCTGGGGCAGGGCCTGGCTCTCCCCGACGACGAGCGGGCCTTTTGCATCTTCCGCGACCACCTGAGCGGGCTGGAGTACATCCGCAACTGTCACGAGCTGCACGAGCGCGGCCTCTATGTCGAACTGGGCGCTTACAAGGCCCACGTCTTTCTGGATTTCCGCCTGGTCTGGGATAACGAGTGGCGCCAGTACGCCCACCTGGCGGAATATCTGGCTGGCCGTGGCGTGCCCCGCATCGACGAGGCCATGCAGGAGATCCTGCTCCGCCCGGTCCACGAGCCGTTCAAGGCGCTGGTCGATGCCGCCACCCTGCGCCGCCTGCTCGATGCCCGTCTCCGCCAGCCAGACGCCGCGCCAGACCCGGCGCTGCTCGATGAGGTCGAGGGCATGGCGCTGCGTCTGCTGCAGGCCGCCAAACAGGTCAGCGGCGGCAGCAATGACGAAGCGGCCATCGCCCAGGAGATCCGCCGCAAGCTCGCCGCGATGCTCGAACTGCCCGTCCTGGCCGCGCGCCGTCCCGAGCTGGCAGAAGAGGGGCTGGAGCCGCTATTGGCCGAGCTCGACGACCTGTTCACGTGGGGCGTGCTGCTGGGCTGGCTCTTTACCCACGCCCTGGGCAGCGTGGTTTCGGCAGCGGAGGGCGCGCAGATCAGCCGTAGCTGGCTGGACGAGTGGCTGCTGGGGCGCATCCTGGCCAGCGCGCTGACCGGCCTGGGCCTGGACGAGACAGCGGCATGGCAGGCCGTCGCCGTCGTGCGCGTCCTCATCACCCATCAGCGCTGGTTCGACAGCGAGGCGCCCGCCGCCGAGCGGCCCTACGTCACCCTCGAAAGCTGGCTGCGCGACGACGAGGTCCGCCAACTGCTGGGGATCAACCGCTACCAGGGCATCCTCTGGTTCCGCCACGAGTCCTTCCTGGCGCTGCTGAGGTGGATGCTGCTGGTGGCGGTAGTGAGCCACGGCGTCGATCCTGCCGACGGCGCGGTGATCGAGGCCTTGCGTCGGGCTGAGGCAGAATCGGGTTACCGCGTGGAACGGTTGCTCGCGTATCGCTAATCGCTTAGCGCGCATCGGCTGGCGGCTGAGCTGGGCGGCGGCTCCGGCAATGAGCCTCCGCCACAGACCGCAACGGCAGGCCCAACCAACTCCACAACCGCGCATGATAGCCGCGTCAGCTCCGGCCGCGTGTCAGGCGCGGCACTATAAGCATCAACCTGCCACCACTCCGACTGCCTCTAACAGCGCCTCGCCAAACGGTGTTACGGCAAATGCAACCAGCCGTGAGATTGTGCCGCGACCCAGGGGAACCTCTTGATACTCTCGCTCTAATACACCAAAGTTCGCCAATATGTGGATGACCATCTGCTGGATTGAACCGTGCAACAACATCTGCACGCTATCTGTTTGTGCCCTCCACGTCAGCCCGGTCTCCCTTATAAGCCCGTTCGCAAACTCCTCAAACTCTATTCGCTCCCCCACTGGCAAGCCACGCAGACGGGCCAATACAGCCTGTTGAAATCCCCTCGGCAGACTCTCTCCCATCCCCTCAAACGGATATGCGACCAACCAGTTCACCCGGTACCACCAGACTGTCAGCAAGAACGACACTTGCAGCAAAGGGTCCATACTGAGAAAGCTCTCTCCATACGCTGTAACCCTCCAGCGTCGCCCCGGTGCCGTTGCCACCAGTCCTGCCACCTCAGCCAGGATATGCAGGAAGTACAGAGACCACACATCTGCCTCGCTCCGAAGCCGGTACACCCGATCCCCTATCCATTGATCCAGTTCAGGAGGATTGACGAATTGTTGCGTCACTGCGCGCACCGCCTTCAATGGCAGATTCCCCGTGCTCTGTGTGCCAACAATCTTGTTCTCCCGCACATATTGAAGCAGCGTTACCATATCCCGGCGAAGTGGCAGCTCTACAGCCCGCTGAATCATGTCGGGGTGGCAGTATTCCTCGATCCATCTCGCAAAACGCGCTCGCGCGGATCCTGCATAACCTCTTCTCCTCATCCTCTTCCTCCCTTGCTCTGCGCATTGCCGCGCCTTACGTGATACGCGATACGCGATAAGCGATACGCGATACGCGATACGCGATCAGCGATACGCGACGAGCGCTGCTTCCACCTGGGCGCGCGTCTCCTCCAGGCTGCAGTCCGTGTCGATGACCACGTCGGCGCGGGCGATCTTTTCCTCCTGCGGCGGCTGCGCCTGGATGCGCACGAGCGCCTCCTGACGGCTCAAGCCGCGCCCGGCCATCAGCCGCTGCACTTGCGTCTCGACCGGGCATGCAGTCACCCACAGGCTGTCATAGCGCCCGGCCATCCCCGCCTCGATCAGCTTGATCGCCTCGACAACTACCACCCCGGTCGGGGCGGCAGCGATGCGGCGGTCCACTTCCTCGATCACCGCCGGGTGGACGATCGCCTCCAGCGTCGCCAGCGCAGCGGGGTCGGCAAAGACCCGCTCGCCCAGGCGGCGGCGGTCGATCTCCCCATCCGGGTCGACAATCTCGGCGCCAAAGGCCGCCGTGATCGCCGCATAGACAGGGCCGCCGGCGCGCATGACCTCATGCGCCACGCGGTCGGCGTCGATCACCGTCGCGCCCATCTCCGCCAGCATCTGCGCCACCGCTGACTTGCCGGTAGCGATGTTGCCGGTCAGCCCAATCAGCAGCTTGCGGCTCACGCCAGCTCCTCCCAGGCCGCCTCCAGCTCCGCCTGGAGGCGGGCGTGCTCCAGCCCCAACTCGGTCACCCGCCCCACGTCGCGGGCCGCGCTGGCGGCTTCCAGCGCCGTCTCCACCAGCGCCAGGCGCGCTTCCAACTGCTGAATGCGCGCCTCAGCCTCTTCGCGCCGACGCCGCTGCTGCTCCAGCGCCCGCTCGGCGACCCGCTTCGCCGCCCGCTCCGCGTCCCGTTCCTGCCGGCTGATCTCTTTCGCCTCGATGTTCTCTTCCGCCCGCCGCGTCTTGATCCATTCACAATAGGCGTCATAACCGCCCTCCAGCGGCCAGAGACGGCGGTCGACGATGGCCCACGTGTGCGTCGCCAGCGCCCGCACCAGATAGCGGTCGTGCGCCACCAGCAGCACCGACCCCTCGAAAGCGCTCAGCACTTCCTGCAGCACCTCCTGGGAGGGAATGTCCAGGTGGTTGGTCGGCTCGTCCAGCAGCAGCAGGTTTGCGCCCTGGAGGGCCAGCACCGCCAGCGCCACCCGCGCCTGTTCGCCGCCGGAGAGGTCGCCGACGCGCTTGAAAACCATATCGCCCGAAAAGCGATAGCGTCCCAGCAGATTGCGCGCCCGGCTGACGCTGGGCAGCCCCGCCTCCAGGATCGTGTCCAGGATCGAACGGCTGGGATCGAGCCCGGCGTGGGCCTGGGCAAAGTAGCCGATGTGGACGCCGGCCCCCAGGCGGATGCGCCCGCCCAGCGGTTCGATCTCGCCGACGATCGTGCGCAGGAGCGAGGTCTTGCCAGAGCCGTTGGGCCCCAGCAGGGCCACCCGCTGACCGCGCCGCAGTTCGACCTGGTCCACCGTGAAGAGAGGGGCGGCGGGATCATAGCCGACGATCAGGCCATAGAGGCCGAGCACCAGGTCGCCGCTGCGCAGGGGACGGCCCAGGTCGAGGTGCAGGGTGCCCATTTCCTGCGGCGCTTCGACTCGCTCCAACCGTTCCAGCCGCTTCTGGCGCCCCTGGGCCTGGCGCGTGCGCTGGCCGGCCATGTAGCGGCGGATGTAATCCTCAGTGCGGGCAATGTGCGCCTGCTGGCGCTCGTACTCCTCCCGCTGCTGCTCCAGTCGCTCCTGGCGCTGGCGGACGTAGGCGCTGTAATTGCCGCGATAGGCCGTCAGGCGGCCAAACGACATCTCCCAGACCTGTTCGACCAGGCGGTCGAGGAAAGTGCGGTCGTGAGCGACCAGGAGCATGGCCCCTTTCCAGGACTGGAGGTATTCTTCCAGCCACTCGACGCCTTCCAGGTCGAGGTGGTTGGTCGGCTCGTCCAGCAGGAGGAGGTCTGCTTCTTCGAGCAGCAGGCGGGCGAGGAGGGCGCGGGTGCGCTGGCCGCCGCTGAGATGGGCCAGCGGGCTGTGAAAGTCGGCAGGGTCGAACCCCAGGCCGGTCAGCACCCGCTCGATGCGCTGCGGGTAGGTGTAGCCGCCGGCCAGTTCGAACGCTTCGAGCAGCGGCCCATAGAGCGCCAGCGCCTGCTCGCGGCGCGCCGGGTCGGCCATTTCTGCTTCCAGGCGGCGCAGGCGGCGGGCCTGAGCCTGCAGGCCCTCGAAAACCGCCTCCATCGCCTCCCACAGCGTCCCCTCGCCCTGCAACTGGGCCTGCTGGGGCAGGTAACCGATGCGCAGTCCCCTGGCCCGCTGGATGCGGCCGGCGTTCGGCTGATCGAGGCCGGCGATGAGGCGCAGCAGCGTCGTCTTGCCGGAGCCGTTGGGCCCGACCAGGGCAATGCGCGCAGCGCGGGGGATCTCGAACGAGACGCCCGCGAAAACATCCTGCGCACCGTATGATTTGGCCAGCTCGTTGCCAACGACCAGAGACACCGCACTTTCCTTACGACAGAAAATCGGCCGCCTGAGCACCTCAAGCGCCCGCCGCCATTATACCACGGCGCAGGCGGGTGACAATCATACTGCCCTGCTCCCGCCAGCCCTGTGACCCGGCGCCCCCTGGCGGGGGTCGCAGACCCCCGCCGAGCAATGGGAAGCAGCAATGGGAAGCAATGGGATGGCGTTCTGCTGCGAACACCCGCTTCCCCTGCTCCCCCCGGCCCTGTGACCTGTCAGGATCAAAGCAGGCGTCTGCGATACGCGATAAGCGATATGCGATATGCGATATGCGATATGCGATACGCGATACACGACAAGGCCGAACGTCTCCACTTGAGCAAAGGCCAGAGATGTTGTATACTGCCCCTGCGTCCAAACCGGCAGAAGGAGATGCAGTCCTATGAGCGAGTTGTCGTTTCCCACCGTCTATTTCGAGCAGCCCGGGCCGCACAACACCGAGCGCACGCTGGAGGTAGCCCGCCAGCGCGCCGAACAGTTGTCCATTTCGACCATCCTGGTTGCCAGTACGACCGGCGCCACCGGCGTCCGCGCGGCCCAGCTCTTCCAGGGGCGCAACGTCGTGGTCGTCACCCACGTCGCCGGCTTTGCTGGCCCCAACACGCAGGAGCTGCTGCCCGAGCACCGCGCCGCCATCGAAGCCCTCGGCGGGCGCATCCTCACCTGCCAGCACGCCTTTGGCGGCGTCAACCGCGCCGTGCGCCGACACCTCAACACCTACCAGCTCGACGAGATCATTGCCCATACCCTGCGCCTGTTCGGACAGGGCACCAAAGTCTGCCTGGAAATCGCCCTCATGGCCGCCGACAGCGGGCTGGTGCGGGTGGGCGAGCCGTGCATCGCCATCGCCGGCACCGACCGCGGCGCCGACACCGCCCTGGTCCTCTCCCCCGCCAACGCCGCCTCCTTCTTCGACCTGCGCGTGCACGAGATTCTGGCCAAACCACGCCTGGGGTAGTCGCCATGAAAGCGATCGAAGAACTGACCTTTGAGGAATCTTTTGCCGAACTGGAAGAAACGGTCCGCGCGCTGGAGGGCGGCGGCCTCTCGCTGGAAGAGAGCCTGGCCCTCTACGAGCGGGGCCAGGCGCTGGCTGCCCACTGCGCCCGCCAGCTCGACCGGGCCGAACTCAAGCTCCAGCAGTTGGCTCCCAAAGACCAGGGCACATTCCCGAACAGGACTTGAAACTTGGAACCCCCAAACCTGAAACCTATCTTTTACCCTTCCAGCCTCGTCGTCATCGGCGTCTCGGAGAAACCGACCAACCTGGCGCGCAACATCCTGGCCAATCTGCGCGCGTTCGGCTACCGGGGCGACCTCTACGCCGTGGGCCGCCAGCGCGGGCGCGTCTATGACGTCGACATCGTGCCCTCGCTCGACGAGCTGCCCGACGGCATCGACCTGGGGGTGATCCTCACCCCCGCTGAACTCGTGCCGGACCTGGTCGAGGGTTGCGGGCGCAAAGGCATCCGCCACCTGGTGATCGAGTCCGGCGGCTTTGCCGAGTTCTCCGCAGCCGGCCGCCGCCTGGAGGAGCAGGTGGTGGAAACCGCCCGCCGCTGGGGCATCCGCTTTGTCGGCCCCAACTGCATCAGCGTGATCAACCTGGAAATCGGCCTCTGCCTGCCCTTCCCCACCGTCTCGCCAGCCACGCTCCGCCTGGGCCCGGCTTCCGTCATCGCCCAGAGCGGCGGCGTCTCGATCACCTACCTCGACCGCCTGCCGGCAGCCGGCGTCGGCGTCAACAAGGTGATCAGCATCGGCAACAAGGCTGACCTGGACGAGGTCGATTACCTGCGCTATCTGCTCGCCGATGAGGGTACAGGGATGGTGCTGCTCTACCTGGAATCGGTCGACGACGGGCGGCAGTTGATGGAGCTGGCCCGCGCCGCCGACAAGCCGGTCATCATCCACAAGGCCAATCGCGGGCAGGCCAGCCAGCGCATGGCCTTCTCCCACACCGCCGCGCTGGCCGATGACGACCGCATCGTCAGCGCGGCCTTTCGCCAGGCGGGCATCCTGCGGGTCGAGGACTTTCGTGACGCGGCAGCGGTCGCCCAGGGGATGGCCCTCCCGCCGGTGCAGGGGGATGAGCTGGTGGTCATCTCCCGCTCCGGCGGGCATGCCGTCATCGCCGCTGACGCCGCCGAGCGGTACGGCTTTCGCCTGCCGCCGATCCCTGACGACCTGGCCCGCGCCGTGCGCGCCAGCTTCCGCGCCGACGTGATCGACCTGGCCAACCCCATCGACCTGGGGACGGTCTTTGACTTTGACCTCTACGCGCGGATTGTCGAGTCGTGCCTGCAGGCGTTGCAGCCGGACGCGGTGCTGCTGATCAACGCCTACAGCCTGGCCGAGGCCGAAGGCGCCCACCGCCTGGGGCGGCGGGTGCAGGAGATCGTCCGCGCGACCGGCCGGCCGGTGGCCTTTTGCGCCTACGCCCAGGGCGAGGCGGCGCGGGCCATCCAGCGCGAGATCGAGTTGCCGGTCTTTGCCGACATCGAAGACGCGCTGCGCGGGCTGGCGGCGTCGCGGGAGTATGCGCGCTGGCGCGCCGCGCGCGGCGCCTCGCTGCCCCATCCGGTCGGCGAGCCGCCCGCCGCAGTGGCCTCCCTGCTCGAAGAGGCCGGCCCGCTCCCCCTCGACCGGGCGCTGGCGCTCTGCCAGGCCTGCGGCATTCCCGTCGCCCCCTGGCAGGTTGTCGCCGACGCCGACAGCGCCATGCAGGCCGCCGAACGGCTGGGCTATCCCGTCGCCCTCAAGACCCTGGCCGCCGGCCACAAGTCCGACATCGGCGGCGTGGCGCTGGGGCTGAGCGACGCAGCCCCGTTGCGGCGGGAGGCCACGTCCATGCTGGAGCGTCTGCCCGGCAGCGGGCTGCTGGTGCAGCGCATGGCCGCGGGCGGCGTGGAGGTGATCCTGGGCGGCAAGCGCGACCCCAGCTTTGGGCCGGTGGTGATGTTCGGCCTGGGCGGCGTCTATGTCGAGCTCTTTGACGACGTCGCTTTCCGCGTTGCCCCGCTCAGCCGCGCCGACGCCGAGGCGATGATCGCTGAGGTGCGCGCCAGCCGCCTGCTGGCCGGCGCGCGCGGCCAGCCGCCCGTCGACCGCGCGGCGCTGGTCGACGCGCTGCTGGCCCTCTCGCGGCTGCTGGTCGAAAACCCCCGCCTGGCCGAGATCGACATCAACCCGCTGATCGTCTCGTCGGCAGGGGTGGCGGCCGTCGACGCGCGGGCAGCGGTGAGGTAGGCAGTGACGGCCCACATCTCACCGCAGAGCACGCCGAGGCCGAAGAAGGCGAGCAAAAAAACTTGTCTATGGCTCGCCCTGGCCCTGGCCCTGACAGCGTGCCAGGCTTCGCCCCCTGCCTCGCCCCCTTCGCCCACGCCCACGCTGCCGCCCGAAGAGTACACCCTTTTCCTGCCGGGCATCAGCTACGGCGCAACGCCTGGGGTGACTCCGTCCCCTTCGCCCTCCCCCGCGCCTGCGCCCGAGCAGCCCACCCCCCTGCCGCCGCCCGTCTTCAAGCCGGGGGCCGGCGTGCAGGTGCACCTGCTCAGCGGCGACCGCGAGCAGACGCTGCGCTGGGCTGAGGGCCTGGGCGTCGAATGGGTCAAACAGCAGGTCGACTGGAACCTGATCGAACACGGCCCCGATGACCTCGACTGGACGCAGTTGGACCGCGCCGTTGGCGACTGCAACCGCTTTGGCTTTCGCCTGCTCATCAGCGTCATCAATGCGCCCTCCCACCTGCGCGCCGACCCCACCGGCTACGGCCCTCCCGTCGATTACAGCGCCTTCCGCCGCTTTATGCAGCAGATGGCCGAACGTTACCAGGGCAGCGTCGCCGCCTACGAGCTGTGGAACGAACCCAACCTGGCCCGCGAATGGAGCGGCGAGCCGCTCGACCCGGCCCGCTTCGTCGCGCTGGTGGCGGAAGGGGCGCAGGGCGTGCGCGCCGGCGACCCCCACGCGCTGGTGATCAGCGGCGCTCCTGCCGTCACCGGCATCAACGACGGCGTCACCGCCATCGACGACCGCACCTACCTGCGCGGCATGCTCGCCGCCGGCCTGGCCCAGTGGGTCGACGGCGTCGGGGCGCATCCCTATGGCTTTGCCAATCCGCCCGAAGCCAGCTTCCGCGACGCCCAACAGGTCGCCCCCAGCCACAACGACCACCCCAGTTTTTTCTTCCGCGACACGCTGGAGGACTATCGCGCCATCCTCTTGGAAAACGGCGCCGGCGACCTGCCGCTGTGGGTCACCGAGTTCGGCTGGCCCTCGGTCGAGGGGATGGGGGCGATGGACACGACCGGCTGGGAGTATGCCCGCTACGTCAGCGAGCAGCAGCAGGCCGACTATACTGCCCGCGCTTTCCAGATCGGCCTGGCGACGCCGTGGATCGGGCCGATGATCCTGTGGAACCTCAACATCGCCGTTGTCTACGGCAACGGCCGTCCCGAATCGGCCTACAGCCTGCTGCGTCCTGACGGCAGCTACCGCCCCGTCTACCTGGCGGTGCGTTTTGCCGCGCCGCCCCAGCCATAGGAGGTAGGACGCGCGCCGCGCCCTCTTTTGTCCAGGAGGCACGATGAAACTGGGCTGCTCGAGCTGCGGAACTGCTCATCCTTTCGACCCGCGCCGCGTGCGCTGCGATTGCGGCGGGACGCTGACGGTGGCGGGCGCGCCCGCCTTCGACCCGGCGCAGGTGAGCGGGGAGCGCTCTCTCTGGCGCTATCGCCACGCCCTGCCGCTGCCGCCAGACGCGGCGCCGGTGACACTGGGTGAGGGGCTGACACCGCTGGTGTCAGCCGATTGGGGCGACATCCCCGTCTGGCTCAAGTGCGAGCACCTCAACCCCACCGGCTCTTTCAAGGACCGTGGCTCGGCGCTGCTGACAACCGCGTTGCGAGCGGCGGGGGTCACAGAGGTGGTGGAGGACTCGTCCGGCAACGCCGGCTCCAGTCTGGCAGCCTATGCTGCCCGCGCTGGCATCGCGGCGACCGTCTATGTGCCGGCGCACGCCTCGCCGGTCAAACAGGCCCAGATCGCCGCCTATGGGGCGCGGCTTGTCGCCGTGCCCGGCCCGCGCATTGAAGCCGCCCGCACCGTGCAGCACGCCGTGGACGCGGGCGCCGTCTATGCCAGCCACGTCTATCACCCCCTGGTGACGCACGGCTTCAAGACCATCGCCTTCGAGATCGTCGAGCAGTTGGGGGTGGCCCCGCCGATGGTGCTGCTGCCGGTAGGCCACGGGACGCTGCTGCTGGGCCTGGCGCAGGGCTTTGCCGAGCTGCGGGCCGCCCGCTGCATCGAGCGGCTGCCGCGGCTGGTGGGCGTGCAGGCGGCTCTCTGCGCGCCGATCGCCGCTGCCTGGGCGCGCGGGGAGGAGGAAGCGACACCCATCGACGAGGGCGAAACCGTCGCCGAAGGGGCGCGCATCGCCGCGCCGGTGCACAGCCGCGCCGTCCTGGCTGCGGTGCGCCAGAGCGATGGTATGCTCCTTGCCGTGAGCGAAGCCGAGATCATGGCCGCCCGCCAGCGCCTGGCCCATCAGGGCTTTTACATCGAACCCACCTCCGCCCTGCCGCTGGCCGCGCTGGACCGGCTGGGGGACGCGGCAGGCAACGCCGTCGTCGTCCTGACCGGCAGCGGGTTCAAGGCGGTGTCCAGGTAGGACAACTGCGAGCAGTTGTCCTACTTTGTGGTAAAATAGATCCGACACACCACCCTGTACCACACGGAGAGAGCATGACGAACAAGAATCCCAACCTCGAGGCTTTCCGCGCCGAAATGGCCGAGGCGACGGCGCGCTGCACCTACCTCGACCATGCCGCCGTCTCGCCGCTGGCCCACCGCGTGCGCCAGACGATGGCCCACTATATCGAACGGCGCGGCGTCACCTTTGGCGCGCTGGACGAGTTCCTGACGCTGCCCAACCGGCTGCGAGAGGCTATCGCTCGCCTCATCAACGCCGACGCGGACGAGATCTCTTTCGTCCAGAACACCAGCCACGGGCTGAACATCGCCGCCCAGTCGCTGTCACTGCGCCCCGGCGACAATGTCATCTTTTGCAACATCGAGTTCCCCTCCAACGTCTACCCGTGGATGCTGCTGGAGCGGCAGCGCGGCGTGGAGGCGCGCTGCATCCCCCACGACGGCGGCGGCCTGACCGTCGAGGCGCTGGAGGAGTATGCCGACGAACGCACCCGCGTCGTCACTGTCAGCTCGGTGCAGTTCCTCACCGGCTTCCGCACCGACCTGGAGCGCATCGGCGCCTGGTGTCGCCAGCACGGCATCTATTTCGTCGTCGACGCCATCCAGTCGGCCGGCGCGGCGCCGCTGGACGTGCGCGCCTGTCACGCCGATTTCGTCGCCTGCGGCGCGCCCAAGTGGCTCATGGGCCCCATCGGCATCGGCTTTCTCTACTGCCGCCGGGAACTGCTGGAGGAGATCACGCCGCCTATGGCCGGCTGCGTCAGCGTGCAGGGCTGGGAGAACTGGCTCGACTATGCCCTGACCTTTCTGCCGACTGCCGCCCGCTTCGAGCTGGGCGGGGGCAACTATGTGGGCATGGCCGGCATGCTGGCAGCGGTCGAGATGCTGCTGGAGATGGACGTGGCGCAGACGCAGCGCTGGACGCTGCACCTGACCGACCGGCTCATCGCCGACCTGCAGCGGCGCGGCTATCGCATCATCAGCAACCTGGACCCGGCGCGCCGCTCGGCGATTGTGTCTTTTGCCGTGCCGGGGGACGTGAAAGAGGCGCACCGGCGGCTGCAAGAGGCTGGCGTCGCCGTCTCGCTGCGCGCTTCCTACCTGCGCGTCAGCCCGCACGGCTACAATACGGAGGAGGAAATCGACCGCGTCGGCCAGGTTCTGGGCGACGCACAGGTCTGAGGAAGAGGAGGTGGATATGGCACAGCCAGCCAGCGCAGCAGTGCGGGAGCCGTTCATCCCGCTGGCCCCCAAGTCGGTGGAAGAGACCGGCCTGAACATGGGCTTTCTGGTCGACCTGGCGCTCAAGGTGATGTATTTCGAGGGTTATCTCTCCGGCTATGAGCTGGCCGAGCGCATGGCCCTGCCCTACAGCGGCGTCGTCGAGCAGGTGCTCGAGTTTCTCAAACGGGAAAAACTCTGCGAGGTCAAAGGAGCGGCGGGGTTTGCCCAGGCCACCTACCAGTACGCCATCGCCGAGAAAGGCCGCGCCATGGCCCGCGAGGCGCTCGACCGCAGCAACTATGCCGGCCACGCGCCGGTGACCCTCGACGCCTACCGGCGCGCCATCGCCGCCCAACCGCTGGGCCAGGTCGTCGTCCACCAGCGCACCATGCGCCAGGCCCTGGCCCACCTGGTGATCAACGAAAAGACCTTCAGCCAGATCGGGCCGGCGGTCAACTCGGGCCGCTCGATCTTTCTCTTTGGCCCGCCGGGCAACGGCAAGACCGCCATCGCCGAGTCGATCGGCAAGATGGTGCTGGGCGAGGCCATCTACATCCCCTACGCCGTCGAAGTGGGCGGGCAGGTGATCAAGATTTTCGATTATGTCAACCACGTGCCGGTCGATCCGCCCAAGACAGCCAAGACCCCTGACCCGCGCTGGGTCTACATCCAGCGCCCGGTGGTCGTCACCGGCGGCGAGCTGACGCTGGAGACGCTCGACCTGGTCTATGACGACACGAACAAGTATTACGAGGCGCCCTTCCAGATGAAGGCCAATGGCGGCATGCTGCTCATCGACGACTTTGGCCGCCAGCAGGTGCGCCCGCGCGACCTGCTCAACCGCTGGATCGTGCCGCTGGAAAAGCGGGTCGACTACCTGACCCTGCACACGGGCCGCAAGATCGAGATTCCCTTCGACGTGCTGATCGTCTTTTCCACCAACCTGGCCCCGCGCGACCTGGTCGACGAGGCCTTCCTGCGTCGCATCCGCCACAAGATCGAGATCGGCAACCCCTCCTTCGAAGAGTTCCGCGAGATCTTTGTCCGCGTCTGCGCCGCCCGCGGCGTGCCCTACGACGAAGACGGCCTGCGCTACCTGCTCCAGGAACATTATGTCAAGGCAAAGCGCCCTCTGCGTTCCTGCCATCCCCGCGACATTGTCGACCAGATCATCGACATCGCCCGCTACCGCAACATCCCCCCCGCGCTGAGCCAGGAGCTGATCGACCAGGCCTGCGCCGCCTATTTCGTGGAGCTGTGAGATGGCCTCCCTCTGGCTGACTGCCGGGCGCACGCTGAACATCGGCCACCGCGGCGCCAGCCGCGCCGCGCCGCAGAATACCCTGGCCGCTTTCCGCCAGGCCGCCGAACTGGGTGCTGACGGCGTCGAGCTGGACGTTCACCTCTCCGCCGACGGCGTCCCCGTGGTCATCCACGATTTCGTCGTCGACCACACGACCGACGGGACAGGGGCGGTGGCCGCCAGGCCGCTGGCCGCGCTCAAGGAGCTGGACGCCGGTGGCTGGTTCGACCCGGCTTATGCGGGCGAGCGCATCCCCACCCTGGCGGAGGTGATGGAGGCGGTGGGGGATACGCTGCTGCTCAACATCGAACTCAAGGTGGCCGGCCGCTCCGACGGTCGGCTGGCGGCGGCGGTGGTTGGCCTGGTGACGCGCTTCAACCTGGCGGAGCGGGTGCTCCTCTCTTCGTTCGAGCCGACGGCGCTGCTGGACGTGCGCCGCCTGGCTCCTCACCTGCCGCTGGGCTTTCTCTACGACCCGCTGCCCTCCTCGTGGCCGACGCGCCTGCGCGCCAGGGGGCTGCATCCGCAGGCGCTTCACCCCCACCACACCCTGGCCCGCCCGGCGCTGATCCGTCGCGCCCACAAACGTGGCCAGCGCGTGGTCACATGGACGGTGGACGAGCCGGCGGCGATGGCGCGCCTGATCGCCGCCGGCATCGACGCGATCATCACCAACTACCCCGACCGCCTGCGCCTGGTTTTGGAGGGAAAATGACCGCCCGACTCATCCTCAATCCCTACGCCGGCCGCTGGAAGGCGCTGCGCGCCCGCGGCCAGGTCGAAGCGGCCTGCGCCGAGGCGGGCATCGAGTACGAGCTGACCGTCACCAGCGCCCCCGGCGAGGGCATCGCCATCGCCCGCCAGGCGGTGGTGGACGGCTACAGCCCCATCGTCGCCGTCGGCGGCGACGGCACGATCAGCGAGGTTGTCAACGGCATGCTGGAGGCCAGCGGGGGGGAGCGCCCGCCGGCGCCGCTCGGCGTCATTCCGCTCGGCTCCGCCGACGACCTGGCCGACATGCTCGGCATCCCCAAGGAGGTCGCCGCCGCCTGCCACGTCATCGCCGCCGGGCACGAGCGGGTCATCGACGCCGGACGGGTCAACGGCCGCTATTTCGACAACAACTCGGCGGTGGGACTGGAGCCGCTGGTCACGCTCAACCAGATGCGCATGAAGCGGGTCAAGGGCACGCTGCGCTACGTGCTGGCCGCGCTCAAGGCGATCCTGGGCCACCGCCCCTGGCGCATGCACCTGCAGTGGGACGGCGGGGAGCACGAGGGGCGGGTCGTTCTCGTCTCGGTGGGGAACACGCCGCGCACCGGCGGCGCGTTCTTCATGACCCCGCAGGCCCAGCCGGACGACGGCCTGTTCGATTTCATCTTTGCCGACGCGATGGGGCGGCTGCGGCTGCTGCGCCTGCTGCCCTCGACGTTCGACGGCAGCCACATCGGTCACCCCAAAATCCACTGCCAGCAGACCACCCGCCTGACCATCGACTGCGACCACCCGACGCCCATCCACGCTGACGGCGAGCTCTTCGAGCTGGCGGCGACCCACATCACCTACGAGCTCTTGCCCGCCCGCCTGCGCGTGCTGGTGCCCGCGCCGTCCGATAAC
>Ga0209162_1001019_pt1 | contig 29084 bp, 25 predicted proteins | sample YNPNPMetaG_FD_187121 | JGI IMG/M metagenome (GOLD analysis project Ga0209162, IMG submission 187121) | Anoxygenic and chlorotrophic microbial mat microbial communities from Yellowstone National Park, USA - YNP NP MetaG (SPAdes) (version 2) ...
CGTCTGCCGTGGGAGCGTTTCCTCGCCCCGGGTCAGCCGGTCGCTCTGCGCGTCACCTGCCACAAATCCAAACTGTATCACTCCGACGCCGTCGCCCGCGTCCTCGCCCTGGCCCTCGCCGACCGGTTGGGACAGTCATCCCCGCTCGTCAAAACGGACGAAGAATCCGACCAGCCGCCGCAATTGATCGTCGTCCGCCTGGCCGAAGACCGCGTCACCGTCAGCGTCGACTCGTCCGGGACCATTTTGCACAAGCGCGGCTATCGGCTGGCCTCGGCCAAAGCCCCCCTGCGCGAGACCCTGGCAGCGGGCCTGCTGATGGCCTCCGGCTGGGACCTTCGCTCGCCGCTGCTCGACCCCTTCTGCGGCTCCGGGACAATCCCCATCGAGGCGGCCTTGATGGCACTCGGAATCCCGCCCGGCATCCACCGCCGCTTTGCCTTTATGGACTGGCCAGGTTTCGACCAGCAACTCTGGACATCCATTCGAACTCCATCCCCCATTCACCATCCACCATCCCTGACCATCCTGGCCTCTGACCGGGACGCGGGGGCCATTGAGATGGCGCGCCAGAACGCCGAGCGCGCCGGGGTAGCACAGGTCATCGAGTTCAGTCAGCGCGCCGTTTCGGCCATCGAACCGTCGCCGGGACCCGGCTGGGTGGTGACCAATCCGCCCTACGGACAGCGTGTGCGCGGCGGCCGCGACCTGCGGGACCTGTACGCCCGCTTCGGCGACGTGCTGCGCGCCCAATGCCCCGGCTGGCAGGTGACCGTGCTGTGCAGCGACCGGGCCCTGCTCGGTCAGATGCGCCTGGACCTGGACACTTCGCTGGCGCTGGTCAACGGGGGAATCCGGGTGCGGGTAGGACGCGGCAAAGTGGTGCCGCGCTGAAAACGCCGCGGCCGGTCACAGGTCGAGGCCGCACATTCGGGCTGAAATCTCCCACAAACGGCGGGCTGCATCGGGATCGAGGGCATAGGGATTGGGGGACTTGACCACGCCATGCTTCCAGTAAATGTCCGTCGCCTGTTGAATAGATGGCTCGGTCGCCAGGAAGACCACCCCTCGCGCCGACTCTTCAGGCGGGATTCCGCCGCGCCGTCGCCAGTTCCACACCAGCCGCACCAGCCAGGGAGTACCTTTGAAGCCCATCTCGGTAAACACCAGGCCAGGGTCGGCGGCAAAGGCGCGCACGGTTGAATCGGGTCCCAGCCGCCGGTTGAGTTCGGCGGTGAACAAAACGTTGCAGAGTTTGGTCTGTTTGTAAGCCAGCAGGCCGTTGTAGCCGCGGCGCAATTGCAGGTCCTTCCAGCGCAGGCGAGTGTGGTAATGCGAGCCAGAACTGACCGTCACCACGCGGGCCGTCGGCGCGGCCTGGAGCAACGGGAGCAGGAACAGGGTCAGCGCGAACGGGGCGAGATGGTTGACCGCCCACTGCATCTCGAAGCCTTCGGCGGTCTCGATGCGTTGCCAGGTGAACGTCCCGGCATTGTTGACCAGGCCATCCAGGTTGAGGACCTGGCTGCGAACCTCCGCGGCCAGACGGCGGACTTCCGACTGCAAGGACAGGTCAGCGACCAGGTAGCGCACCTGCCCGCTGGACAAACGGAGTCTGGCCTCCGCCGCCGCGCAACGTTCCGCCGAGCGCCCCACGCCAATGACGGTCGCGCCGCGCTGCGCCAGTTGTTCGGCAACGGCCAGGCCAATTCCTGAGGTGGCCCCAGTGACCAGAAAAGTTTTGGCAATCAAATCGGTTGTCATGTTGCTTATTTTACCCGCTTAAACAGTGCCCCCGCAGGTGGAGCAACCCGCGGGGGCCTTCGCCAAAGGAGGAGACAGTGATGAGCAAGTTGGAGGTGTCCTACATCCGTCCCAAGCCGCTATGATAGCCGAGGACGGTCTTCAGGCATAGGGCGAAAAGTCACGTCTCAGTCGTGACAAAATTCACAATAAAGGCAATGGGAGCGGGAAGCAGGCAACAGGTTCCGCTGCTCAGGGGGAGCGCTGGGCATCATGCCAGGCGCCGCGTAAACTTTCCAATTCTGCGCTGAATCGCATCCAGTCGGGAACGATAATGGCCAGGCGAGGGCTTTTATCGGGGAAAAACAGGGAGGAAAGGAAAAGCCGCAAAGCAAAGCGGGAGAGGGGCAAGGCGTTTAAGTCCAGGACGACGGCGGTATATTTGGCCAGGTGTTTCACAATGGCACGTTTGCGCCCGCGGAACCGTTTGAAGGGGTAGAGTTTGGCTACTTCCACACTGGGAGCCTGACGAATGCGGCGGTAGGAAATTTTGAGGCGCAAGAATGGGGTGACAAGAAGCAAGTGATTCTCGCGAGGCTGCACGTAGGCGAACTTGCGAATGGAGAACAGGAAAATGGCCGACAAGACGGCAAAGATACCGGCGCCTGTCAGAATCATCAGGCTGGTCTGAGAGAGCGGCAGCGCCCGCAGGCCAGGAAACTGGTCAGGGACAAAGTAGATCACCGCAGTAAGGGCCAACAAAATCAAGCCATGCAAGAGTAGAAGACGGCCCCAACGAGTCAGGATGTAGGCATAGAGCACAAGCAAATAGCGATGTCCAGCGCGAGGCATGGTCACTCCTCTTCAGGCAAGAGAGGCTGGAAAGTAGAGCCGTTAATTTCGTCGCCACCTGCCACCTGCCTGATCAGTTGAGAGAGAGAGCGTTCGAGATGTTCGCCACGCAGGCTAAAGGTCACGTCGCCGCGCGTCCGCTCGATGATGGAACGCGCCACATCGGTTTGGCGGCGCAGCCCATAGGTAATGGCATCGGGATAATCCATCGTGACCAGCACAGAGAAGATGTCGTCCATGTGCCCAAGCAGGATTTCTACTTCTTCCGAATAGCCGTGGCGAAGGATGTCGAGGATGCGACGACGTAGTTCGCCAATGGCTTCTGCCAGACCATTGAGATAGGCGTGCGGCAGGAGGCCCAGTTCCTGCGGGGTAGGCAAAGGCTGGTGCAGGATGAGGGCGCAGGTGATGCTGGCTTCGGCATATTCTTTGAAAGCATCCTGGGTGTAGCCCGAATGATACAGATCGGGGTAGGATTGCAGGCCGGTGCGAAGTTCATTGGCAAGGCGAGCGGCTTCCTGAAGATGGGCCTGCATGAGTTCGGTTTCCTGGCGGTGGACAGCGCGAATAGCCAGTGCGCAGGCGCGGGTGAGCGCACGCGCTTGAGCCAGGGCCTGGTCACGGGCAGCATTTTGTTCATCAAACTCGCGGCGAATGGCTTCAGCAATCTGTTCGAGTTTGTGCATAGGTTTACCTTACCAGAGAGAAAGAGAGAGATTTTTCCAACCCAAAAGAGGGGACGCGCCAGGCGCGTCCCCTGCCAGAGAAATTTTATTCCTTTGGGGGTTCAGGAGGATAGAAAGGGCGAAAGAGGCTATCAGCCAAACTTGGGCCTCCGCTGGGGAGTTTGATGGGGCCAAAATTGGCTTCAAAACGGGCAATGTTCTCATTCAAAGCCTGGGCGAACAACTTGATGCCGACAGGTGTCATGATGACGCGGGCGATGACGGTGGCTTTAGCATCGCCAGGCAGGAAGCGGGCAAAGTCGAGCACAAACTCGGCCGGAGCATGGGCAATCCGGGCCAGGTTGGAATAGGCCGGCTGCAGGTCAGGCGGGACTTCAATTTCTAGCGGTGTACCGCGGGGAACAGGCTGGTCCATGTGACGTCCTAAAATGGGATGTTCTCGTCGGCATCGCCGCCGTTGAGAGCCAAATCTTCGGGGAAGGCTGTGCCACCGGCAGAGGCTTCGCCCGATTCAGCGCGAGAAGACAGGAAACGCACGGTTTGGGCCGAAACTTCGAAAGAGGCGCGCGGCTGACCATCCTGTCCCACCCAGACGCGCGGGCCACCAGTGTTGGGATCAGCCGTCAAACGACCCTCTACCAGTACCTTTGAGCCTTTCTTGAGGTACTGGTTGCAGACTTCAGCCATCTTGCCCCACACTGAGACGCGGAACCAGATGGTCTCTTTGACAATTTCGCCGTTGTTGTTGGTCCATTGGCGATTCGTGGCAACCGAGAAAGATGTAACCGCCTGGCCAGTAGGGGTGTAGCGCATTTCAGGATCACGGCCAAGGTTGCCTGCCAGGATAACAGTCTGAAACATAGGAATCTCCTTTTGAGTTGAAGGTACCGCTGCTACGCAGCAGTTGAACAGTTTTATTATTTTACATCACATTTCCCACATCAATAGAGGAATCTCCATCTCCTGCGGGGTCAGGCCGCCGTGATGGCCATAGTATTTCTGGCTAAATTTGTCTTTTTCGTACCACCAGACCGCTTCGCCGCGGTAGGGCAAAATGACCAGGTCGCCAGCGCGGGCGCGGAAAGTGGGGGAAATTTGGGGACCAAACCAGCCTTCTGCGATCATCGTCTCCACTTTGCGGACCTCGGCGCGACCTTCCAGGCGGGAAGCAAGAAAGGCCTGCGCCTCGTCCACCATGCCCTCGCGGATGTAGAGGAAAAAGTCGCGACACGAACCGCCGGGGACGATGTATTCGCCCGCCTGATTGGTTCGCAAGAAGCGGGTGACGCCCTTGAACTGCGGATCGGTATTGATAAAAATGGTTGTCTGCGGATCTACCTCCGACTGGCCATGGTCAGCGGTCAGGAGGAAGAGGGTCTTGCCTGCCGGTCGAACGTTTTGTCTGAAGATGTGTTCCATCGCCAGCAATAAGGATTGGATCTCGGCCATAGTCTGCGGCGAGTTGGGGCCGTAATCGTGGCTGGTGGAGTCGATTTTGTCGTAGTAGAAGTAAAAGTAGGAGGCCGGGGCCGACTTTGCCAGGGCCTCCCGCAGATTCACCAAGCCTTCGGGCAGGGTTTTGTAGCCAAAGGCCTGGGCGCCACGAAACACCACGTTTGAGTAGGTAGAGGGGGTATATTCGCGGTGCTGGAAAATGGTGGCTTTGACCCCATGGTTAGAGAGAGCGTGATAAATGGTGCGCTTGGGGTAAAGCGTTTTGGGGCTAACCTTGAGAGGTTTCAGCGTGTCGCGCTGCAAGGTGCCGGCAAAAGAAAAGAGGAGGGGGGTAATCACAGCATCTAGCGTTGGCTCGTAGTAATTCCATTCGAAGACGCCGTGCTTTCCCACCGGTTGGCCAGTGTGCATGGTAGTAATGTGGGCAGCCGTGGTGGAGGGAAACTGGGAAGTCAATTTTTGCACGACCCCGACGCGAGCAATGTGCTTCAGGAATGGCTCATCCTGAAATGTCTCAAAGAAACGCCAGCCAAAACTATCCATCAGGAAGAGAACAACAGCGTCAAAACGGCGAGCAGTCAACAGGTCAATAATACGGTGTGGGAGAGAGGCAAAGCCACCCGAGTCGTAGTGGGGTCGGACAAAGGGTTCAAGCGGATACGATGGCATAATCATCAGGCTCCTAGAAATCGCAGGGTTTTGTTCCGGCCGCGGCTGCGCATGACATCCATCAGACGCGGCAGGATTTCGGTGTAAAGGCGGTAGAGCAGCGGGCTGGGCGTATAGTCCCATGCGCCGATGGTGCGCAACACATAGCCCCCCAACCCTTGCTTGAAGCGGAAGACGCCCCACAGACGATCGCTCTCATTGAACTCATTGGGCGCGCCCCACAGGTTGTAGATGCGGCAACCGAGCGCTTTGGCCCGCCGCATCGCTTCCCACTGAAGCAGATAGGTGGGCATCTTTTCGCGGTGCGCATCGCGCGACATGCCAAAGAGATAGATGGCCTGCCCGGCAAAGTAGAACATCGAAACCGCCGCGACCGGTTGGCGGTCCACTTCGGCAATGAGCGGCTCGCTATAAGGCTGGCGGCTGACCGCTGACGGTTGACCGCCCGCAAACGTGCGCCAGACGGTCTGGTAATACTCCTCGTCCCGGATGATGAAGCCATCCCGCAGCGACGTCTCGGCATACATGCGATAGAGGAGGGAAAAATCGTCTGCTGTCGCCGGGCGGACGGTGACGCCCTTTTTCTGCGCCAGGCGGATGTTGTAGCGCGTCTTCTGCTTCATGCGCGCCAGCATTTCCTCTTCGGAGACAGTCAGGTCAACCAGGACTGTGTTGCGGAATTGAATCTGGTCCTGGGAAAAGATCCAGCCACGCCGCAGCAGGTCGGACCGACAGGCTTGCCCGCTGGTGTCTTCGCGGGCATCCTCGCTGCCGGGAACGCCCGTCCCGACCGGCACATCAGGGTCGAGTTTGACGAAGATGGCCCCTTGCCGACGAGCGAAGTTCTGCAAATCATCCAGGACCCGATTGCGCAGCGGGAGGTTGTTCCAGTCGAGGTTGGGGCCTTTGGGGATATAAAGGACGCTCATCTTGCGAGCGAACCCGCCCACCGGGATGGAACGTTTGAGAATCATGGCCGCGGCGAATACTCGCCTGGCAGGGTTATCGCTCCACACAAAAGGCATGGGCTGCCAGCCGAAGCGCGCCTTTACCTGCGCCCATTGCCAGGTTTGCAAAAGATGGGGCATGGGGAGGGAGGCAATCAGTTCGTTCCAGGACTGAGGGGAACCGGTAAAAGGTTGCATAGGTGAGTCGGAGAAGCAGTCAGCAGGGGGAGAGGTCAATCCGAACCAGAGCCGCTAAAACGCCAGAGGTAGAGTTTATACAGCAGCGGATTATAGACACGGTCGAGGGCCGGGGCGGATTTGCGCAGCGTTCCGCCAAAGCCGCGCTTGAAGCGATACACGCCCCATAGCCCGTCTTCACGTGTTTCAATTTGTTCCTCGTCTTCGATGTCGGCAGCCTCGTCGGGGATGCCCCACATGTCATATTCGCTACAGCCCTGGCGGTATGCCCAACGAATGGCCTCCCACTGGAGGGGATAGGTGGGCTTGCGATTGCGCTCTTCGTTGCCCGACGCCCCGTAGAAATAGTAGCCCGATTTGCGGCTGGCAAAGACCATCACCGCCGCCAGGGTGCGGCCCTGGTACTGGGCAACGAATAACTCACACCGTCCAAGCGGATGGAAGAGTTCATAAGCGCGGCGGTAATAATCCAGCGAGTGGACATGAAATTGCTCGCGGCGGCTGGTGATTTCCATCAGGTTGTAAAAATCTTCCAGGTCGTCGGTCGTCCGCACCTGGACCTCTTTCCGGCCTGCCAGGCGGATGTTGTAACGAGTTTTGGGCTTCATCCGCTCGAAGACTTCTTCCTCGCTGCCGCTCAGGTCAACGACCAGGGTGCTGCGGGGCTGAACATGCTGCGGGCTGAAGACAAAGCCCGGAGGCGGCGCGGCAGGTATCGGGTCGGCAGCCGAGACCCAGCGATCGGGTTCCACCTTGAGAAAGATGGCCTTGCGAGCCCGGCAGAGGGCATCCACTTCCTGCCAGAAGACGGGACTGCCCAGTCCCTGGCCATTAGCACACAGCGGACCTTTGGGGATGTAGCCAAAGGTCATGCCCATCGGCAGGCGGCGGAAGAGGATTTGCGCGCCGGTGTCATCGGCGGCAATCCGTACCGCCTCCCACCCAAACGCGGATTTGAGTTCGCCCCATTCGGCACTTTGCAAGAGATGCGCTTCAGGGAACCTGTTGTAAAAGGCGTTCCAGTCGTCTAAGGAAAGAACAGGCATGTTGCACTCGCGCGAATCAATCTACTTCACTGTTGAGAATGTCCAGTTCACGATTCAGCGACCAACTGCTTTCGGAGTGAGAAAGCAAGTTTAATCCCTGCTGCTTGAGGAACTCGAAGTTACTGTAGCGGACATCGCGATAATCGCCAATCTGACCGCTTTTGATGGCCTCGATGATTTGCTGAACACCCTGTTCGACCGTCCAGCGGGTGGAAAAATCGAGGATGCGATGAATTTTGTTGAAATTGACCCAGTAATTGCGCTTATCGGGGATTTGGTTTTCGTAAATGATTTCTGCAGTCGGGACGTAGCGGTGAATAATTTCGCCGACATCTTTGATCTGATAGTTCTGATCGTTCGAACCGACATTGAAAATCTGGTTACGGACGAGGGGCAAGGGCGATTTCAACACCAGGGCAATGGCTTGTGCCGCATCGTCCACGTGCAAGAACGGACGCCACTGATCGCCGCCGAAGATGGTAATTTTGCCATCCACCACCGCTTTGGCGGTCAGCAGGTTGACGACCAGGTCAAAACGCGGACGCCCCGACAAGCCGTAAATGGTGCCAAAGCGCAAAATGACTGGCGCAAAGCGCTCATCAGCCATGCTCAGCAGGACTTTCTCGGAAGCGATTTTGCTGCGCGCGTAGAGCGAGACCGGGCGCAACTCGGAACGCTCGTCGAGTGGCTCGTTGCTGACGCCATAGACTGAGCAAGTGCTGGCAAAAATGAAATGTCCAATCCCGCTGCCTTTGGCCACTTCGGCGATCATGCGCGTGGCGGTCAGGTTGATGTCAATGGTGAGTTGCTCATCCAGAGAACAAGCCGGGTCGCCCACCAGGCCGCCGAGATGAATCACGGCGTCCATATCGCGCATGACCTGCACCACTTTTTCGACCTGACGAAAATCGGCCTGGACGATTTCCAGGTTTGGATGATCCAGCCAGGAGCGAATCGGATCGGTGCCGTAGAGAAGCAGGTCTAACAAACGAACGTGATAACCGGCTTCAAGCAATTTGGGTAAGAGGGCCGAGCCGATGTACCCGGCGCCACCGATGACCAGCACGTTTTCGATCTTTCCGTTTCGGGCACGAGTCGAGGCTGGGGTTTCGGAGCGCGCGATTCGCTTCCAAACCATTGACCAGACACGGGCGCCGATTAACAGGATGGCACTCAAAGCCCAGGCTAACAGCAAAGAACCACGGGGAAAGTTCAAATAGGGAGAAAGGAAGTCAAGCAGACTCCCCTGTCCCAAATACGTCAGGGCGCCAAAAATCAGATACGCCAGGCTGACCGCTTGAAAGACTGTCAGAATCTTGTAACGTCCTCGATAAAAACGTCCGTATGAGTAGAAACCGCTGGCGGTAAACACCAGCAGACAAATCAAGGTGACAATCCACGAATTTTGCAAGTAGATTCGCTCGTAATACAGCAGCGTCGAGCGATAGACAAAATTCGTTGTTTCTCCCTGTGAAACGATCCACAACAGGCGGCCAATCAGGGCAAGAAAGAGGGCCAGGTTGACCAGAATGGCGTCGGCGACCATGCGCGCCAGACCCTGGAACGAGAAAATCATTTTCCACCAGGAAACGTTCGATTTCATTTTTTCTCTAACCGTTGCCGAATTTCTGAAGCATGGAGATGGGCGTGTTCAATGGCCCGACAAATGCCCAGAGAAACTTCTTCGCTCATGTTTGACCACATCGGCAGGCTGAGGCTGTTCGTAGCCAGCCAGTCTGTGTTGGGCAAGGGACGGCCATCATAGAAGGAGCGGTAAGCCGTCTGTTGATGAACGGGCGGGAAGTAGTACTTGCGCGTGTCGATGTTCTCGGCGGCAAGCGCCAGCGCCAGTTCGTCACGGGTGAGGCCAAACTGGGCAGGGTCAATCGTGATGGAAATTTCCCGGTACGAGTGACGGTCGCCCGGCCGAACCGACTGAAAACCAATCCCCGGCAGGCGTCCGAGTACTTCGTGGAAAAGCGCCACCGTCTCGTTGCGATGACGGGCCGCCTCCTCCAGCCGCTGCAAACTGTGCAGGCCCAGGACAGCGCTCAATTCGGGCATGCGAGCATTGAGACCGGCAAAGGCGCTGTCGTAATTGCCATCGTTGCCATATTCACGTCCCATGCGAATTTTTGCCGCCAGAGCGTCATCGTTTGTGGCCACGATGCCGCCCTCGCCAGTAATCAGCAGTTTGGTGGGACTGAGGCTGAAGATCTGGGCATCACCCTGTTTGCCCACCGGTTCGCCCTGATAGAGGGCGCCGGCGCCGTGGGCAGCGTCGAAAATCAATTTCAAGCCGTGCTTACGTGCCACTTGCTGCAAACCGTCAATATCAGCCGGATTGCCGAACTGGTGAACGGCCACAATCGCTGTTGTCTGAGGAGTGATGGCCGCCTCGGCTGCGGCGGGGTCCAGATTGAACGTCCGGGCATCGACATCGGCAAACACGGGCCGCAATCCCGCCCATACCAGCGCACTGACCGTTGCCATAAACGTAAAACTCGGCACCACCACGTCGCCGCGCAGTCCCAGCGCCTGATGAACGAGCATCATGCCCGAGGTACAACTGGAAACTGCCACGGCATGTTTCACGCCCAAATGCGCTGCCATCTCTTCTTCAAAACGGCGCATATACGGCCCTTTGGTGACCATGCCGGTCGCCAGGATATTTTTGACCTCCTCGCTGATTTCTTCAAAAGAAGGCAAAACCGGCCGCACCATCGGCAGCATGTGATCAAAGAGCGGTTTTCCGCCCAATAAGGCAGGGGTATTTTCAGTCATTGAATTCAATCTCCTTGTTACCCGGAAAGTGTTGGAAGAGTTGTTTGCATCCAGGCCAGCGTCTCTGCCAGGCCTTCGGCGAGAGAAATTTGGGAACGGAATCCGAACGCGCGGGCCGCCTTTTCGGGATCACCCACCGAACGATAAATATCGCCCGGACGCGGCGCTTCGTGCCGGACCTGTGGCCGGCGCGGCGCAATCCGGTTCAGTTCTTCCACCAAATCTAGAATGGTCGTTTCGCGACCAGAACAGATATTATACGCTTCCCCGCCGGTATCCGCTTCGGCGGCCATTAAATTCGCCCGCACCACATCCCGGACGAAGATAAAATCCCGGCTCTGGCGGCCATCCCCATAAATGACCAGGGTCTGGCCGGTAAGCAAACGGTTGAGAAAAATCGGGATGGCTGCGGCATAGGGCGAATCGGGGCGCTGACGCGGCCCATAGACGTTGAAAAAGCGCAACGCCGTCACCGGCAGGCCAAAGGTCCGCGTATAGAGGCGGCCGTATAGTTCGTTGACCTGCTTCGACAGGGCGTAGGGAGAAAGGGGAGCCGGCGGCGTCTCTTCGGAGGTAGGGTAGACGCGCGTATCGCCATAGATGGCCGTGCTGGAAGCCAGGACGACCTTTGCCACACCTGCCTGGCGCGCAGCCTCCAGCAAATAGCCCGTCCCATTGACATTGATATCGAAGCAGACCTGCGGATTAAGCAGCGATTGCGGCACAGAGATGAACGCGGCGAGATGGAACACCCAATCCACCCCGCGCACGGCCTCCTCCACCCGGGCCGCATCCCGCAAATCGGCTTCGATGACCTCCAGCGGGCCGCGCAACCCCGCCAGATTCTCCCGCCGGCCGGTTGAGAAATTGTCCAGCACGCGCACTGCATGGTCGCGGCGCAAGAGTTCTTCTACCAGATGCGAGCCAATAAAACCTGCGCCGCCAGTGACAAGAACTTTCATCGCCCTACCTTCCCCGCAAGCCGAAAACCTGCCAGATGGTGCGCAACAGGATGGCAAAATCCATCAGCAGATTGCGATGCTTGATGTAATAGAGGTCGTACTCAAGTTTGACCGCCATTTCCTCGACCGTGACATAGTAGTCGTAATTGACCTGCGCCCAGCCCGTAATCCCAGGCTTGACCAGCAAGCGCGCCCGATAGAAGGGAATTTGCTTCTCGAACTGCTCCACCCATTCCGGGCGCTCGGCGCGCGGGCCGATCAGGCTCATTTCGCCTTTGAGCACATTCCAAAACTGCGGGAACTCGTCCAGGTGGGCGCGACGCAGAAAATTGCCAAAACGCGTGACGCGCGAGTCGTTCTGAACCGTGAGGCGGACGCCATCTTTCTCGGCATCCTGCCACATCGTGCGGAATTTAAGCACTTCGTAGGGACGTCCGCCCTTGCCCAGGCGAAGCTGGCGATAGAAAACAGGCCGCCCACTCTCCAGCAAGATTCCCAAAGAAACGAATGGGAAGAGGATCGCCAGGATCAGCAGTCCCACCAGTCCTCCGATAATGTCTAACACCCGGCGTGTTGCCTCGTAGAACATGCTGGTGCGCGCCTGAATGACAAACGAACGAATCAGCCACTCCGATTCAAGGTGATGGATAGGAACGCGGTTCATCAACTCTTCGTACATGGCCGGCATGGGAATCACATCCACGCCCTGTTGCTGGACATCCAGCACGGCTTGAAAAGTGCGCCCTTGCATCTCCCCTGAGACAGCGATCACCAGGTCGGTCACCGCTTCCCGTTCAACAATTTCCCGCAAGCGGTCTCCCGCCCCAAGGATGGGGACGCCCTTCAGGTGCCGGCCTGTTTTTTCGGGATCATCGTCAATGAAGCCGACCAGATAAAAGGGACGAGGCTTCAAGGTATGATACGCTTCCAGCAACGTCTCACCGGCTTTGCCCGCTCCCAAAATCAGCACCCGCCGCATCAAGGCCCTGGATGTAAAAATCCGAATGTACAGCATGCGCCATGCCAGCGTCAACAGGGCAGCCAGTACCAGGAAGAATCCCACGCCAATACGCGTCTGATTTCCTTCCACCAAAAAATAGACCACCGCATACAGGAGCAGGCCCAACACCGCCGAGGCCAGCACACCGCGCACGGTGACTTTGACATTGGTCACCCGATGGGGATCATACAAATTGAGCAGCAACAAAATCCACGCGAAGGGGAGGAAATAATACCAGCCCGCCACGCGCTCGCTCAGGAACGTCAGAGACCACTGATCCCGCAAACTCCACAGGTACAAGGCCCCTGCTAAAGCCAGATATGCCATCAGCAAATCGCCGATGAGCAGAATAGAACGCTTCTCGCGCGCCCGAAGACGCCAGCCAGGAGTTGTTTTTTTCAAGTTCGACTGCATGATGGTTAATCTGCCTTTTCTGGAAATAGCCCCTTAATGATACTCCATAAAAAGCCACTTCCCCAGGCAATGTGCATCACAGAAATGGCCAGCGGCAGCCCCAGACTCAGGAAACTCTTTTTCTGCTTCCACGCCGCCTGAATGCCAGCCGCAGTGAGAGCCAGCAAATAAGTCCCTGCCTGGAAAGCAAGCAGCAGCCAGAACACAGGTTGCCACAGGCCAAGCACACTCCAGGCCACCAGACTCAGCACAAAAAGGGGCGGAAGAGCCTGGCGCCAGCGCAAAGTCTGCGGATAGCGGCGCAACATGCGATACTTCCAGAAGCCATAGCGCCAGTATTGGCGGGCCAAAGCCCCCAAAGTGGGGCGCGCAAAATACACCGAGCGGATGGCCGGGTCAAGCCAGATTTTTCCGCCGCGGGCCCGAATGCGGGCATTGAATTCGTAATCCTCGTTGGTGAGCAAAGTCTCGTCAAAAAATCCCACCAGCGCCAGCAGTTCGCGCTTGAACGCGCCAAAGGGGACGGTATCCACGTAAGCCGCCCTGTCGGTGTGACGGTAGAGGGCATCGCCAACACCGAGGGGATGCGCCGCCGCAGCCGCGATGGAGGCTGCGGTCCAGGTCGAGGCGCCGGGGCGAATTTCCCACACGCCGCCGACGTTTTCCCCGTAACCAGCCTCCAGGTCTGCCACACAGCGCTCGACGTAATCTGGATAGGGGCGGGAATGCGCGTCCAGGCGGACGATGATCGCCCCCGACGAGGCACGCAAGGCGATGTTGAGGGCCGAGGGAATGTGGCGGCGGGGGTTGTCCAACACAAGAATGCGCAAATCCGGATGAGAAGCGGCAAAAGCAGCAATTTCTTCTCGCGTCCGGTCGGTGGAGAGACCGTCAGCAATCACCACTTCCATGTCCCGGCGCGGGAAGGTCTGGGCATAAATCGCCTCGAGCAACTGGCCGATGGTAGATTGTTCGTTATAGCAAGGAATGATAATCGAAACGGTTGGCATGGGTCACCAGTTGGGTTTCACCGGCGAAGAGAGCGGCAGGGAGACGGTAAAGGTGCTCCCTTCTCCCGGCGCGCTGCGGACGCTAATTCTACCACCATGCGCCCGCAAAATCTCCTGGGCAATTGCCAATCCCAACCCGACTCCATGATGATGGCCACCGGCACGGGCAGCGTCGGCCTGGTAAAAGCGCTCAAAAATCCTGGCCTGCACGTCTGGCGTCATCCCCACGCCCGTATCGGTGACCTCTACCTCGACAAAACCGCCCTTTGCCACGGTGCGGAGGGTCGCCCGCCCGCCTGGATGGGTGAATTTAATGGCATTCTCCACCAGATTATTGAACACCTGCACCAGACGATCGCCGTCGCCAAGAAGCGCAGGCAGTTCGCTGGTTTGCAGTTCCAGAGCCACACCGGCAGCCTGTGCCTGAGGCGTCATGCGCTCGACTACATTGCGCAGCAAGGCAGCCAAATCGAGAGGGGCACGCTGCAATTCCAGGGTCCCGGCGTCCAGGCGGGCAAGGTCGAGCAGGTCCAGCACCATGCGGTGCATGCGCTCGGCTTCCTGCCGGATGATACTGGCAGCCTGGCGGCGAGCCTCGGGGGTATCTGCTGTGCCATCTTCCAGGGCCTGGGCAAAGCCCTGAATCGAAGTAAGCGGTGTTTTGAGTTCATGAGAAACATTGGCGACAAATTCGCGCTGCGACTGCTGGCTGGCACGTACCCGGTTCGCCATCTCACGAAAGGCCCGAATCAATTCCTGGACCTCGCGCGGGCCGCGCACCGACAGGCTGACCTGCTCAGGCATCCGCCGCGCCGCCAGGATCAACGCCTGGAGGGGCGTCCCAATCCAGCGCGCCAGGCCAAAGGCAACAAAGAGCGACAAAACTAAAGCAATCAGCCCCGAGTAAAGGAACGGCAAAAAGATATCGTTACGCAAAACAGACAAAATCGGCAGTTTGGGGCGCGGCAGCAAGGTCAATAAAATGCGCCTATTGGCAAAGCGGTGCACGCTGGCGATCCAGGCATCGCCGTTTGCATCGCGCACAACTGGCAACGTACGCAGCAGTTGAGTGCGACGAATGACCAAAAAGGGAGCCTGCGAACCGGCCTGGGAATCGGCCAGGATCTCCATCGTCGGGCCAAGCATGACGAAGCGTGCCCCCAGCGCGGCATCGTAGGAACGGAGGGTTTCTTCGAGCGCAGGGGCCGGCAAATCGGCCAGGCCTGGCTCAGCCAGGAGAAAGACGCGGCGTGCCGTCTCCAGGTCTTGAATCACGGGACGATAGAGCAAAGGGCTGCGGGCAATGTAGATCAGCAAAATCAGTGCCGTCAACGCCAGTGCGCCGAGAATGATCAGGGCATAACTCAGCCAGAGGCGAGCACGCAGAGAAGAAAACATGTTTACCTTTCGGGAACAACGAGTTTATAGCCCACGCCGGTCACTGTTTCAATCGCACAATCACACCCAGCGAGTTTGCGGCGGAGATGAGCCACATGGACATCTACTGTGCGCGTTTGTCCGTAAAAATCAAAGCCCCAGGCTTTTTCCAGCAATTGTTCGCGGGTAAAGACGCGTTCCGGTTGTGAGGCCAGGACGAGCAACAATTCGAATTCCTGGGTGCGCAGGTCCAGGGTCCGGTCACCGCAGCGGGCCTCGCGGCGGGCCGTGTCCACCGTTAGATTGCCCAGGCGGATGACTTCTGTCGTCTGAGGGGAACGTTCCACGCGGCGCAGGATGGCTTTCACGCGCGCCACCAGTTCCCGCGGGTTGAACGGTTTGGTGAGATAGTCATCGGCTCCCAGTTCGAGACCGAGAATCTTGTCAATATCTTCGTCCCGCGCGGTGAGCATGATGATGGCTGTCTGATTTTTTTCAGCACGCAACCGACGGCAAACTTCAAAGCCATCCAGTTTGGGGAGCATCACATCCAGCACCACCAGGTCTGGACGCAAACGACGGACAGCCTCCAGCGCTGCTTCCCCATCGCCGACCGCCTCCACCCGAAAATTCTCGCGCTCCAGGTACAGGCGTGCCAGTGAAACGATGGAGGGTTCATCATCAACAAGCAAAATCAGTTCAGCGCTCATTGCAGGCAGGCAATTGCTTCAATTTCGACGGCCGCGCCTTTGGGCAAAGCAGCCACAGCAACGGTGGAACGGGCAGGCGGATTTTCAGGGAAAAACTCCGCATAGACGGCATTCATGGCAGCAAAATCGGCCATGTCGCGCAGGAAAACGGTGGTCTTTACCACCTGGGACAGGCCAGAGCCGGCGTCTGCCAGCACGTGAGCGAGGTTGGTCAGCGCCTGACGCGTTTCGGCCTCCACCCCACCAGGGACGAGGACGCCGGTGCCGGGATCGAGGCCGATTTGCCCCGAAGTAAACACGAGGTCACCGATCCGAATAGCCACGGAGTAGGGGCCGATCGCCTTGGGTGCTTTCTGGCTGGTGATGACAGTTTTGTCCATAATTTACCTCCAGGATTTTTTGAGTCCACTGTGAAAAGGTATTCCACCGCTGAGACGCAGAAATGATACAGGTCTCCCTGAGAGGACTCTGCGTCCCGGTTGTTGGAAATTTTTGCCGTGGAGTCTTTTTTGATTGTACTGCAAACTGGAGAGACATGCTTCACGCTGTCTCTCCAGTTTGGTTCAAAAATTTTGGATTGTGCCGGTTTTCAGGCGTTTGGGTCGGGTTGTTGGGGACGAGGATGGGCTTCACGCAAGGCACGAAGCGCCTGGAACAGGGCTTCGCCGGCCCCATTCATCGCTGTACGCACACTCTTGAGCACTTGCGCAAGCGACCGGACGGTCTCCACAGCCGCGGCGCGATCGGTGACCTTGCCGTTTTCATCAAAACCGGCGTGGCTGGCAATGATGGCAGCGCCCGGTTCATGAGCCGCCTGAGCAGCTGGAAGAGCGGCGACGAAGGCATCGAGGGCAGTCTGCACCGCAGAAGTATCCCAACCCCTGGCATTGGCTTTTTCAATCAGAGCCTGGACCCGGGCAACAAGTTCATCGGCCTTCTCCAGGCGTTCGCCCTGACGAGCATAGGCAGACTGCAAGCGCGCCCAGGCCTGTTCGAGGCGCTCATTGTTGGGCGGGGTTTCGTCGCTCAATCCAGCCGCAGAGGCTGCGCCAATCGGAGAGACAGTCAACACAAGGCCCACAAGCAGGACAGATAAAACAAGTTTGCTGAGAAGAGAAGTCAATCTGGACATTTTTGTATCTCCTTTCTACAGACGCATTTTAAGTTGGGCAAATTAACGGGGTATCAGGCAGATGTAAAATACCTGTAAAATCGAGCCGGACCATCTCAAGCAGCCAAATTCGACCAACAGGGACACACGTCCGGGCCTCTGACCTATCCTGTTTTTGTAACGACCTGCTTGTCCTTGCGAGCAAAGCGAAGCAATCTGCCTGCAAGGAGTGGATAGTTTTCTACGAGTACAGCGGCTTAGTAGGAGAGGCAGGCAGTTAGAGCATGATGCAGAAAGGCAAAATCAACCCAAAATTACATCACTGAAAAGCGCTTTGTGTTATATACTTGAGAAGCGTTGATCATTCCCCCGGAGGCCCATATGATTACCATCGAAAAAGTAGATACCAACAACAAAGCGCAAGTCAAGAAATTTGTGCAGTTCTACTATGAGTTATACAAAGATTGCCCACAATGGGTGCCCCCCTTGTTTGTGGATGCCTATTTACCACTCAATCGCAAGAAGCATCCTTTCTTTCAACACTCCGACGGTGATTTCTTCCTGGCCATTCGCGATGGGCAGGTCGTAGGTCGCATCTTCGCCGGAGAAAACAAGCCGTTCAACCAGTATCATCAGACCAAAAAATCTCAGTTTTACTTTTTTGACACAGAAAACGACCTCGGCACGGCGCAGGCACTTTTTGATACCGTTTTCGACTGGTCCCGTCAGCGCGGTCTGACGACGGTGGTCGGGCCAAAAGGTCTTTCGCCGTTCGACGGGTATGGAATCCAGATTGAAGGCTTCGAGCATCGTCAGATGATGACGATGATGAATTACAACTACGATTACTATCCAAAACTGGTCGAGGCGCTCGGCTTTGAAAAAGAAGTTGATTTTGTCTCTTGCTACCTACCGGCGGAGGCATTCAAGATTCCGGAACGAGTGGAACGTATTGCCCAATGGGCGCTGAAGCGGGGCAATTTGCGGGTTAAACACTTCAAGAGCAAAAAGGAACTCATGGCCTGGGCTCAACGCATTGGCGAGGCCTACAATCGCACCTTTATCCACAACTGGGAATATTATCCCCTGAGCCAGGCAGATATTGACTATGCCGTTGACAATATCTTCATGGTGGCCGACCATCGTCTCATCAAACTCGTCATGCACGGTGACGACATTGTTGGTTTTCTGTTTGCCTTCCCCGATGTGTCGGCTGCTCTCCAGCGGGCAAAGGGTCGTCTTTTCCCATTTGGCATTTTCGATATTCTGCTCGAAATGCGGCGCACAAAAACAATTTCCGGCAATGGGATGGGCATTCTGCCCGAATTCCAGGGAACCGGCGGCAATGCCATTCTTTACTACGAAATGGGGAAGACAATTTTAGATTTCCACCAGTTTGAGCATGTAGAGATGACCCAGGTCGCCGAAACAACCCGGCAAATGCGCGCTGACCTGAAGAACTTAAACGGCGTAGAATACAAGAACCACCGGGTTTACCGGAAGCAAATTTAGGCAGTTTTCTCCCCCTGCCAGGTGTTAAACGAGCGATGACCACTTCTGGCGTGGTCATCGCTCGTTATAGGGTCCTGTCAAATTCTTGACTCGGCCCGATTTTTCCAGTTTATTCAGGTGTCCCCGTGTCTTGGTAAACAGAAATGCCCGTCCCACTCGCTTTTGCAGCGTGTTCGGCCTGATTGGCATGTTCAATCAGCGTATTCAAATCTGGCGTATCTGGCCCCAGTGCAGCAATCCCAATCGAGAGAGTAACGCCTAACTCTCCCTGTAGGGTAGAGATTTTTGTGCTGGCTACCTGCTCATAGATGCGTCTGGCCACATCATACGCCGCGTTGAGATCAGTTTCGGGCAAAAAGATAACAAATTCATCTCCACCATACCGGCTAAAAACGTCCACACTGCGCAAGGCATCTGATACAACCCGCACGACTTCTTGAAGGACAATATTCCCTATGCTATGGCTGAAGCGATTATTAAAGTCGCGGAAATTATCAATATCAAAGAACAGCACTGCCAGGGGGTGATTAAACCGGCGCGCCCGTTCTACTTCTCGCTTGCCCAATTCGAGGAGAGCGCGGTAATTGTAGATGTGGGTCAACTCGTCCATAATCGCCAGGCGCTGAACTTCAGCATACAACCGGGCATTTTCAATCGCAATGGCAGCATGGATAGCAATTCGTTCCAGAAGGCGAATCTGGTTTTCCTGATAGGCAAGAGGCCGATAACTTTGGAGAACCATCACCCCCACAACTTTATCGCGCACCATCAAAGGAATGCCGATATACGAACGGGCTACCTTCTCATTTTCTGGAGGAAGGTTCAGGGGTCGGGTCACCGGTCGAATAGCATCTCGCAGGTAAAGGGTCCGGCGCATGCGGATGATATTACCCAGGGAACCCGGATTTTCGTTGATGTCCCTGACCAGACCGGTCTTATACTGCCCGCGTTCGTAGTAAACCGGCACCGTCACCAGGGCACGCGTCTCATCGTAGAGAGCCACATAAAAAATATCAATCGGAGCAATCAGGCTGCACTGTTCATGCAAGGTCTTAATGGTCTGCTCCATATCCAGGCCTGTTGTAACAGCCAGACTGATGTGATTAATGATGTTGAGTTCCTCGTTTTGGCGCTGGAGTTCTTTTTCCGCCTTACGACGTTCCGTAATGTCACGCAGGACAATCAAGCGGCCTGTCATGTGTTTGCGTTCATACAAGGGCCGAATGCGAACATCAAAATAGCGGGGCGGAACTTCATCCGTCTTCAATTCTGCCTGCACCTCTGTCAGATCCGGCTGCTTGCAAGGAAGCGTACACCACTTCGGCACAACTTGTTCAATGGGGTAGCCCACACTATGACTTGCCTGAACTCCAAGATATTTCTCCGCTGCAGGATTGATGTCAGCCAGCAAGCCACTGGAATCCACCACCAACACGCCGTCTTCCATGTACTCAATCACCGCATGACGGGCAACAGGCAGGATTCTGAAGAGGCCGAAGCGGAATACGCCAATCAAAGCAAAGAAACCGGTAAAGAAAAAGGAAATTGGGGTAATGTCCAACCCTGGAAAAGGATTGACCCCCAAAATGTAGAGCAAACCAACCACAATCGGGAACAAGGCACTTAAAAGCAAAAAGTAAACCTGCCCTGCATAGGGGGATCGTTTTGATTTGGTCTGACGCAAACCGCTCGCTAAAACCACCACACTAATCAAGGCAAGCAGGTAATCGTAAGCAGAGAGGAAGTAAAAGCCAATGCCATGCTGGTACAAGATGACATTCAAACCCGACGGTCCAGGGATAAATCCTGTCCAGATCAGAGCATGAAACTCGTTGGTGATGGTCATGACAAGGACCGTCAGAGGCACAATCGAGTAAAAAAGAATGTAACGCGGCGATAAAAAGTGATGGGATTGACGATATTCCAGTGCGAAGATCAGGAATAACGTCGGGACCAGAACTGCCCCCACATATTCTATTTTGGCCCAAAGAATTTTTTCTTCAACAGAAACCGCGGCTGCTTCAAAACCAGCGGCCCCGGCCCATTCAGCGACCGCAAACATCAACAGGCTAAATGTCCCTGCCCCAATCGTTTGCCGCCGAATCAGGATAAGAATGGCTACCACAAGCGAAAGCATCGCTGTCAAGTGCAAAACGGCGGCATAAGGAGTATAGATCCAGTGTGCTTCCATTTCGTTCGAAAGACCATCAACATTATTGAGCGAGAGTTGAGTATAGCATGATTTTGCATTTCATCCTACCCATCCTTAAGTCACCCCACATTGCCCATCTCCACCCATTTAGAAAATGTGCTAAAATGCCAGCACCCAACATCTCTTCTCGCTGGAATTCCCTATGAAACCCATTATCCCCCCCGTCAAAGGCACGCGCGACTTCTATCCCCCACAAATGGCTGTCCGCACCTGGCTCTACCAGACAGTACGGCGTGTTTCAGAATCCTTTGGCTACCAGGAATACGAAGCCCCCATTCTCGAATCTCTCGACCTGTACGCAGCCAAGTCGGGCGAGGAACTCGTCAAAAAACAATCCTACGTCTTCACCGATCGGGGCGGAGATGAAATCACCCTGCGCCCCGAACTCACCCCCTCGCTGGCCCGCATGGTCGCCCAAAAACAGGGCGAACTGGTCTTTCCGCTACGCTGGTGGTCATTCGGTCCCTTCTGGCGCTACGAAAAAATGCAACGCGGTCGCAGCCGGGAATTTTTCCAGTGGAACATTGACATGCTGGGCGTCAACTCCCCCGAAGCCGACGCCGAACTGGTTGCCATCGCCGCTACCTTCCTGCGAACCGTTGGCCTGACCCCCGACAAAGCGCGCATCTTCGTCAACAACCGCCGTCTGATGGATGCTGAATTTAATGCCCTCGGCATCCCGGCAGAGAAAAAAGCCGAAGTTGCCGCGCTGGTGGACCGCCGCGAAAAAATGGAACCCGCCGAGTGGGAAGCCTACGCAGCCGAAATTGGCCTGACTAACCAGCAACTGGATGGTCTCAAAGCCTTGCTGGCCGACAGCGAACGCTGGCGCAAATCCGAAGAACTCGTCCGCCTGTTCGCAGCCCTCGAAGCCCTGGGCGTAGCCGACTACGTCCAGTTCGACCCCAACATCATGCGCGGCCTGCTCTACTACACCGGCACAGTCTTCGAAGCCTTCGACGTGACCGGCGGCGTGCGTCGCGCCATCCTCGGCGGTGGTCGCTACGACAACCTGCTGGCCGACGTGGGCGGCGAGCCACTCTCGGGCGTCGGTTTTGCGATGGGAGACGTGGTCATCGGCATTATCCTCGACGAACTGAACCTGATTCCTCCCCTCACCATCAACCCGGCCTCCGTGCTGGTCACCGTCTTCTCTCCCGACCTGTTGCCTGCCTCCCTCCAACTCGCCAGCGAACTGCGCCGGGGCGGAATCAACGTTGCCTGCTATCCCGAGCCAGCCAAACTACCCAAACAATTCAAATATGCCGACCGGATGGGCATGCGCATCGTCCTGGTCATTGGCCCGGATGAACTGGCTGCTAACAAGGTCACTCTGAAAGAACTTTCCCAAGGTACGCAAAACAGCATCGATCGCAAAGAGATTCTGGAAACGGTCAAAACGCTCCTGGCAGCGAAATAAACCCCACATCCCGTGCTTTGACCGCGCAGAATCTGCTGTGAACGTATTGAAAGGAGCCTGTGATGAAAAAAGCCGCTATTTACTTGAGTGTATCCGTCCTGCTTCTCACAGGATGTAACCTAGCGCGTCCCGCCTCCCCTCTCCCTTCCCCCACAATCCTCATTATCTCCCCGACACCAGCAACAGCCTCGCCAACCGTCGCTTCCCCTACTCCCCCTCCTGCTCCTTCCCCCACCCTGCCTGCGCCCACCGCCACAACAGGCAGCCTGATTCGCCCCGGTTCCCCCTCCGGACCCTATGCTGTTGTCCTGGTGTCCCCGACTGACGTGCTCAACATCCGCTCTGGGCCAGAAGTCGATCAGGCCATCATCGGCTCGTTTGCCGCCACCGAAACGGCTGTCATGCGTACCGGCCGATCGGCCACAGTAGGCGACGATCTCTGGGTAGAAGTCCAGAAACCCGGCGGAGGAACAGGCTGGGTCAACGCCTACTACCTGACCGAGTACGTCCCCCCTGCTACCTTCTGCGCCGACAATCGCGTGACAGACTTGATCAACAATCTTGATGGGGCACTGACTTCCAATAACGGCGTACAATTAGCGGCTCTGGTCAGTCCAGCCCACGGGATGACCGTTTTCTTATCGCGCTATTCCGGCAAATCCGTCACCTTCTGGCCCGAAGATGCCCGCTGGGTATTCGACAGCACCTACGAACATAACTGGGGCATGCACCCGGCAAGTGGTCTGGAAATTACAGGGTCGTTTCAGGATGCCGTCTTGCCCAAACTGCAAGACGTGTTCGACGCAACCTACACGCTGACCTGCAATTCCCTGGGGACTGCGCCGCAATATGGCTTCTCGCCCTGGCCAGAAGAATATGCCAATGTGAATTACTACACTGTCTTAAAACCCGGCACCCCAGGCATAGACCTGGACTGGCGCTACTGGCTGGTAGGCGTGGAATACATTCAGGGCCGGCCTTACATCTTTGCGCTGATCCATTTTGAGTGGGAACCTTAACCGCAGCCGAAAGATCGCTCTGAGAGTTACCCCAAGCGACAGACCGGCAATGTCAGCCCAGAGCGCGGCCAGCGGTGAATGTCTCGCAACGGAACCAGCCGGAAAATTAAGCAAAAAATTGCGAAAAGTTTTCTTGACAATCTTTAGCAGTGCGTGTAAAATCTCCCCGCTCAGTTAGGCCGAGATAGCTCAGCTGGTAGAGCACGCGACTGAAAATTGCGGTGTCCCCAGTTCGATCCTGGGTCTCGGCACTCTCGGCCAAAAAAGTGGCCGTTTTGCGGGCGTGGTTCAGTGGTAGAACGTCTCCTTGCCAAGGAGAAGGTCGTGGGTTCGAGTCCCATCGCCCGCTCTCGAAATTGCTGGAAATTGCTGATTGAAGATTGAGGATTGTGGATTGTCAAAACAACAATCAGCAATCGTCAACTCCCAATCAGCAATTTATTTTCTGGCGTCGTGGCCAAGTGGCAAGGCAAGGGTCTGCAAAACCCTGATCAGGGGTTCAAATCCCCTCGACGCCTCTTTTCAAGACGAGTCCGTGAGGACTCGTTCTCATTTCGGGAAGATTGCTAGGGAATTCTCCTCAGAGCAGTTTTATCCACAAAAATTTTCAGATACAATTCAGGCATGGCTGACACAGCCTCTAGCAGTCAAATCGAACTTTTGCGCCTGTTAGCCTCCCGGCTGGAGAGGTTGTCGGTGGATTCGCGTTGGGCGCGCCGGGCCTCGGGCTTGCGGGGCAATATCATCAAAGTTCTGGAAGAGGCCGCCCGTCAAACGGTGAGCAGCGAACGCGTTGACCTGCTCATTAATCGCAGTTTCGAGATTCTGCGCGCCGCCGCGAAAGAAATTCCTGATATCGATTCACTTCTCGCAGAAAAAAAGGTTCAGAATGAATAGTCCCAAAATTTTGTCAATTCTGTTCCTTATAACCCTGATGGCGGCGTGTCAATTATCTCCCATGACCGCCTTACCCACCAACGACGCAACAATTTCCCCTCTCCCTTCGCTGCCAGATCAGCCGACGGCGTCTCCTGAGCCAGGCAACCTTGCTACGCCAACAGCATCTCCATTCCTCACCCCGACCATTACGCCTCTTCCTCCGATGGGCAACTGGCAAGATCTCCCCATCATTCCTGACATCGGGCCGCGTGTGTTGGAGATCTATGCTGTTGGTCAGGCACTAGGCCGCGATTCCCATCACTTTTCGGTGATTGGAGACTGTCAATCCATCCCGTTTGTGTTCATGGGGCCATTCAGCACCGGTGAATTGCAACCAGACCCGGTAGAAAGTTATCTCTGGGAGGCGCTCAACTACTTTCAGGACTCTTTTGGTCACTGGTCTGTTACTGCCCGAGGCGGATTCACCGCTGCATCCATTCTCAACCCATTGCAGGCTGACCCGCAAAACTGCAAACCAGGGGAAACACCCCTCACTTGCGAATATCGCACGCATAACCCTGCCTATGTCTTCATCACGCTGGAAACCTGGCGCGCCCAGCCTCACATTGAGCGCTATGAACTTTATCTGCGGCAGATTCTCGACTACGTGATCGAACGCGGTACCATTCCCATTTTGCTGACCAAAGCCGATGCTGCTGAAGCAAATGACGGTGTCCAGGTGATTAACCCAGCCATTGCACGCGTGGCTTATGAATATCAGGTACCACTGGTTAATTTCTGGCGGGCAGCCCAACAGCTGGAAAATGGCGGCATTGACTTCCAGCGCGATAACTTTCACCTCACCCCAGAAGGCTACAAGCTCAAAAATCTACTCGCTTTGCGCACCCTTTATCTCGTCTGGAGTGAAGTGCAAGGACGAGACTTTAACCAAGAAGTTCTCTCAGGCCTCTCCCCAAGCGAAATCACACAAAGCAGGTCGGAGGAGGAAAAGCCAGAAGTCACTCTTCCTGATTGTGCCGGGGGATGTATCTTTTTTGGCACAGCCATTTCACACGACGGAACAGTAACAACCAATGGCGTTTTTGCCTATGCCTATGAAACGCGCACCCTCACCCAGGTTCTGCAAGCCGGTTTCGATTTGCAAGATGTCAGCGAGGACGGGCAACGTCTCCTGGTCAACCACGACCAATTTCTCTACGAAATCCATCTTACAGATGGTACTGCTAACCTCATTACCGACACATTTTATGCCTCAGGCCGCCAAGGCGCTTACTGGGATCGCAGCGACCAGAACGTGATTTATCTCGACTCTTCTGCCCCGATTCAAGCCGACACCGGTCAGGCCATTCATCTCTACAACAGCGGGCGAGATGGCGAAATTTATTTCGAGAGTGGCGCCTGTCAAAGCAAAGACTTCTGTCAGTCTGCAGGCCTCTATCGTCTCGATCAGGAGCAAAACTTGACTCGCCTTGCAAACTATAAGCAACCTGTCTTCTCTCCCGATGGGGCGCAGATCGCTTATCTTAACCCTGCTGCTGCTGTCCCGCTCAACTACTTTCACATCGGCTATATGCTCACGGAACAAGTCGGGGCGAGCGCTACCACTCGCAAACTGCTCTACTTCCCAGAAGAACACGGTTTCATGTACTACCCAGAAGTGCGCGACTACGTTTTCTCCCCTCAAGGCAATCGTCTGATGATTATTTACGATGTCTATAGTGAGTATTTCGAACAATCCCAGGCACTCCAGGCCTATTTATGGGATTTGAATACAGGCATTCTCTACAACTTTGGACGACTTCCCGGACCAAGTGCAGGCTTGAACCCACGCCAGGTCTGGTCGCCCGACGGGACCCAAGTGCTCTATTTTCTCACCACCATTACCGAGAAAAACGGCTTTGCGATTAGCGTGTTTCGTTCTGACTTGACTACTGGTGAGAAATTACAAAAATATGCCGAAAACATCCTGCTCAGCCAAGATTATCTGTATTTGACCAATATCTACTGGAGGAAGTAGGAATGAACCTCCCTGATTCGATGCGTGCTTGGCTACTCGATGCTCCCCACACCCCACTCCGGCTGGCCGAACTCCCCTTGCCGCAGCCGGGACCGGGGCAAGTCTTGCTCAAAGTGCACGCCTGCGGCATCTGTCACACTGACCTGCATATTCTCGATGGGGAATTGACCGAGCCGAAACTGCCGCTCGTTCTCGGGCACCAGATTGTCGGAACGGTCACCGCGCGCGGGTCCGGGGCCGAACGTTTCCGCATCGGGGAACGGGTGGGGGTCCCCTGGCTCGGGTCCACCGACGGGACGTGCCGCGCCTGTCAGCGGGGGCAGGAAAACCTGTGCGATCACGCCCGCTTCACCGGCTATCACCTGGACGGTGGTTTTGCCGAATACACAGTCGCCGATGAACGCTTCTGTTTCCCCCTTCCGGCGAACTATTCGGATGTCGAGGCTGCCCCGCTGTTGTGTGCGGGCCTGATCGGTTACCGCACGTACCGGATGGCCGGCAACGACGTTGAGACGCTGGGTATCTACGGCTTCGGCGCTGCAGCCCATCTGATTGCCCAGGTGGCCCGCCAGGAGAGCAAGCGCATCTTTGCATTCACCCGTCCCGGCGACCGCGCCGCGCAAGACTTTGCCCTGCAACAGGGCGCAGAATGGGCAGGAGATTCGACCACGCTGCCACTGACCAAACTCGACGCGGCGCTTATTTTCGCTCCAGTGGGGTCACTCGTCGTTGAAGCCCTCAAGGCCATTCGTAAGGGAGGCACTGTTGTTTGCGGCGGTATCCACATGAGCGATATTCCGTCTTTCCCTTACTCGCTCCTGTGGGAGGAACGTATCGTCCGCTCTGTGGCTAATCTGACCCGACGCGATGGTGAGGAATTTTTTGCCATTGCTGCCCGGTTTCCCATTCATGCCCGGGTCCAGGTATTTCCTTTCGAGAAAGCCAATGAGGCCATCCAATCCCTGCGCGCTGGAGAAATCAATGGCGCAGCCGTGTTGAACATGGGAGCAGGCGCAATTTGAAATCTCCTGCCCCGAGCAGCAGATTTGTCAATCACCCACAGCAGAGTCGGGATCAAGAGTTTCTGCAGGAAGCGCTGGCGGCTACTTGGAGGCCCCCAGTTGCTCTAGCATTTGCTCTGCTTGTTCCTGCAAGTCCGGCGCCAGGGGCAAGGTGAGACTGGTCTGCAAATCAGCAATAGCCTCTTCCCGTTTTCCCTGAATTCCATACACCAGGCCACGATAGTAATAGGCCTGGCCCAGGGTGGGATCTAACGTAATCGCCTGGTTAAAATCTTCAAGCGCTAAATTGTATTTTGCCAAACGGATATAGGTCAGCCCTCGGGCCACAAACAGGAAAGCCTCATTTGGATTCAAACGAATGCTTTCGTTAAAATCAGCCAGAGCAGCCTGTAACTGCTTTGACAATGTCAAGTTAAACTCTTGTTCCATAAACTCTACGCATTTTGTCACTGCGAGCAAAGCGAAGCAGTCTCCTGGTTTGCGAGGGGATTGCTTCGTCGCAAAAAACGCTCCTCGCAATGACAACTATACGAAAAGATGACATTGTCAAACTGCTCAGATTCATATTTCACCAGGCCACGACTGGAGTAAACATTAAAGTTTTCAGGCTCTAACTCAAGCGCTTTGGCAAAATCAGCATCAGACAGTTTGTATTGTTTCAAGATGCCATATACACGTCCCCGATTAATATAAGCCAGGACATATTGGGGATCAATTTCCAGGGCAACCGAAAAATCAGCCAGAGCCTCGTCAAATTTCCCTAACTGAAAGTAAGCATTTCCGCGATTGTTTAACACAGACGGATTATTCGGCGACAAACTCAGAGCCTGAGAATAATCCTGAACAGACAGATCAAACTGGCCAAGCCGATCATAAACGGTGCCTCGATTGAAGTAGCCCTTCCAATCTTGCGGGGCGAGGCGGATGTACTCATTGAAATCTTCCAGTGCAGCCTGGTTTTCGTTTTCAGACGCAAAGATAGTTCCCCTGTAAAAATAACTGACAGCAACTTCAGGGGCTAACTCAATGGCCCGATTCAAATCTGCCATGCTTTCCTCGTACTTTTGGTGAGAGTAGTAGAGGAGAGCACGGCCCTGGTAGGCTTCAACAAATGCCGGCTCTAACTCAATTGCTTTCGAGAAGTCTGCCAGAGCCGCATCGTCGTCACCTTTTTGCATGTAAGCACGCCCGCGGAAGTAATAGGGCAAAGCATTCGCAGGCTGAAGTCGAATGGTCTCCGTGTAATCGGCAATCGCCCGATCGACCTCCCCCATCTGTAAATAAACCCCAGCGCGGTTATAAAAAATCGCAGCATTGATCGGGTCTAATGCAATGGCACGGTCATAATCTGCAATCGCCAGTTCATATTGCTGTAGTTTCTCATAAATCACGGCACGTCCCAAAATGGCATCCACATCGTCCGGTTGCAGTTCAATCAACTTGTTGTAATCTTTCAGCGCCAGTTCATTCTGCCCCAAACTGGAGTAAACAGAGGCGCGGGCAAAATAAGCCGGCATGAAGGCTGGATCCAGGGCCAGAGCCGAAGAGAAATCCGCCACCGCGCGCTCATAATCTTGTTTGGCTGCATAGGCCTGTCCACGCCCATAATAGGCCATGACCGATTTTGGATTGAGTTCCAACGCCTGGTCATAGGAAGCAATCGAGCGCTCGAAATCTTGTTGTACCAAGTACTCATCCCCCCTCTTGACAAATTCGCTTTCGACGCCTTGCAAAGGAGCAAGAGCCCCCTCCGCATCAAAACCTGTAGGAGTTGGCGAAGCCACTTGATTCGGCTTGCCCACGAGAAAAGATTCCAGGCTACTCCCAAAGCCGATCAGAAAAATCAGGATTAATGCCCCAAGAACAAAGAACCACTTCTCTTTCAATACTTGACTCCACTGCAAAAACCCTGAAGTTTCACCACGAAGACACGGAGTCACAAAGTTTCCTTTCATTTACTTACTCGTGTCTCCGTGTCTTTGTGGTTCGATTTTCACCTTTTTGCAGGAGACTCATAC
>Ga0209162_1001021_pt1 | contig 28992 bp, 26 predicted proteins | sample YNPNPMetaG_FD_187121 | JGI IMG/M metagenome (GOLD analysis project Ga0209162, IMG submission 187121) | Anoxygenic and chlorotrophic microbial mat microbial communities from Yellowstone National Park, USA - YNP NP MetaG (SPAdes) (version 2) ...
AGCGGAACATGATCCTCTAGTAGGAGAAGCTCACAACAGAAATCTCACTGCTAGAATAAAAACATGGTTTTTGGTGATAATAGTCCTGGTGGTGTGCGGTATTGGTATCAAAAAGAGTTCATGGTTCGAGCATAATATGTTTGATACAAATCTCAAGCTTGTGGCCAATGCGGTAAACCAGTCACTTGCGGATCCACATTTTTACGCAGCTTACGGAGGATATCTTATAGAAAAAGGATCATTCGATTATGCCGAAAGGGTTCTTTTGAAAGGACTTTCGCTTTTCAAGAATGACCCGGAAATTCTCAATACACTTGCATGGCTCTACGCAACTGCTCCTCAACCATTTCGAAATCCGAGCAAAGCTGTAGAACTTGCAGAAAAGGCAACAAGGTTAAGCCCTGAGAGTGCTTACATTTGGGATACTCTGGCCGAGGCATACTACTCGAAAGGTCTTTACGACAAAGCTCTAGAGGCCATAAACAAAGCTATATCTCTTAACCCATCGCCAAAGGATTACTACCTAAAGCAAAAAGAAAAAATTGAGAAAAGCATGATGTATAAGACAAGTAGCAACTGTTATAGCAAATCGCTTGAGCCATGGTGTTCATGACGATAACATTATTTTCCGCTTTTTCTAACCTCCTGCCCAATGTATCGACGATATCAGAATTGAGGTCTATGCTGAAAGAAAAGGTATGAATCAGCGTAGCCTCAGTTCCAGGATAGAAAGCGAAAGTTACACACTTTAAGTTATGTTGCATTTTAGGATTATAGGCCTCCGCTGTAGTTTTTTCGAACATCTTCAATATATGTTGACACAGGCCCAAAATGATGACATCGGAAAAACACAAGTGGAATGTAGAGAGATACCAAAGTCTTCTAAAAAGTGAGGGGATGCTATGGAACTGATGGAAGCCATCAAAACAAGAAGAAGTGTAAGAAACTTTGAACCAAAGGATGTTACCGACGAGCAGGTTAATCAGATTTTGGAAGCCGTCCAGTGGTCTCAGTCTTGGGCAAATACTCAATGCTGGGAAGTAATTGTGGTGCGAAATCCCGAAACAAAGGCGAAACTTAAGGAGACTCTGCCAAAGACCAATCCTGCCTTCAAGGCAATGACAGAAGCCCCTGTAATTTTCGTGCTCTGTGGGAAATTACAAGCTTCTGGATACTACAAGGGACAGGTTACGACCAAATTCGGTGATTGGTTTATGTTCGACATCGGCATTGCAGCTCAAAGTCTATGCTTGAGAGTTCACGATCTTGGTTTGGGGGGCGTCATAGTAGGACTTTTCGATCATAACAAAGCCAAAGAAGTTCTAGGCGTTCCTGAGGGATACGAATTGGTGGTAATGATACCTGTCGGTTATCCAGCCAAAGTGCCGTCGGCTCCAAAGAGGAAGGAAATCTCTGAGTTTACTCACCACGAAAAGTTCTAACTAAAAACCCCGCCCTCTTTTCCTGGGGCGGGGTGATCCGTGGGGACACATGCCACCTCTGTAGGGACAACTGGCTGGTCGCCCCTACTTAGCGGGATGCGACCCTATAATTCCAGCGATCGCATTATAACAAGAAAACTACATTACTTCTTCTCCGGTTTCCCACCCATATAGTGTCTCGCAATGATCATTCGCTGTACTTCGCTGGTTCCTTCATAAATCGTTGTAACTCGAACATCTCGGTAGAAGCGTTCGATCGGGAAATCTTTAGTATAGCCGTATCCACCCAGCATCTGCATGGCATCATAACAGGCCTTATTAGCAGCTTCAGTAGCAAAAACCTTTGCCATAGAGGCTTCTTTCATGTAGGGACGCTTTTGATCTTTGAGATAGGCGGCCTGGAGGAGGAGGAGTCGAGCAGCTTCTAATCTCGTGTAGTTATCGGCGATCATCCACTGAATAGCCTGATGCTGAATGATCGGCACATCGAACTGAATACGTTCTTTCGCATACTGAGTGGCAAAATCCATTGCAGCCAGACCAATTCCTAAAGCCATGGAACCTATTCCTATACGACCTCCGGCAAGCTCCGTTACCGCAATTCTGAACCCTTGATTCAATCCACCCAGCATATTCTCTTTGGGGACTCGGCAATCTTCAAGAATAAGTTCATTCGTAGAAGATCCAAGTTGTCCCATTTTGTGTTCATCTTTCCCTACAGAAAACCCAGGAAAATCGGGTTCGACGATGAAGGCGCTTATCCCCTTTCCTTTTGGCGCATTCTTGTCCGTAACAGCCCATACAACAAAGACGCCGGCATATTCAGCACTGGTTATGAATATCTTCCTACCGTTTAGAACCCAGTGATCTCCGTCCAGAACTGCGGTAGTTCTCATGGCAGCAGGATCGGAACCAGCATTAGGCTCAGTCAATCCAAAACTTCCGGCGTAGAATGTCCCATCGCACAACGGAGGGATATACTTTTTTCTTTGCTCTTCCGTTCCCACAGCCTGAATTACTTCCGCAACCATGTTGGTTACCGATGTTGTCACAGCCGTTGCGGCACAAGCCCTTCCAAGTTCCGTCATCACAAGAGAAAAAGCCACGGCTCCGGCTCCAGTACCACCATACTGGGGATCTACCGCCAGGCCGTTGAAACCGAGTTCGGCAAGTTTTCTCAAATTCGCCTTCAAGATTTCTCGATCTTTGGTGGCATCAAGCTTTGCCGCCACTGGTTCCAGCTCTTGCTTGGCAAAACGAGCAGCCGTTTCCTGAATGATTTTTTGCTCCTCGGTCAAATCAAAGTTCATTGTTCACCACCTCTCCCTTACTTGTATTCATAAAAGCCCTTACCTGTTTTTCTCCCGAGCCATCCAGCCTCGACATACTTCCGAAGAAGAGGACAGGGGCGATATTTGGAATCCTTAAAGCCCTCATAGAGAGTCTCCATGATGGCAAGACATGTGTCCAATCCGATAAGATCTGCAAGGGCAAGCGGTCCCATAGGATGGTTCATTCCCAATTTCATAACGGTATCAATGGATTCCCGAGTTCCCACGCCTTCGTAGAGGCAGTAAACCGCTTCATTGATCATGGGCATGAGAATACGGTTGGCGATGAAGCCCGGATAGTCATTAGCTTCGGCAGGAGTTTTGCCAAATTTTATAGAAAGATCCCAGGTTATCTGGAAAGTTTCATCAGACGTGGTAAGAGCCCGAATGACTTCAACCAGCTTCATGACCGGCACCGGGTTCATGAAGTGCATACCGATAACCTTATCGGGGCGTTTTGTCTGAGCAGCAATACGGCCAATAGGAATTGATGATGTATTGGTAGCCAGGATAGCGTGAGGCGGGCAGATTTCATCAAGGTCTCGGAAGATCTGAAATTTAATCTCCTGATTCTCCGTTGCCGCTTCCACCACAAAGTCAACATCATGAAGATCCCTAAGGTTCGCGCTAAGCTTTATTCTGTCAAGAGCTGCGTCCTTTTCCTCCTTGGTCATTTTCCCTTTATCGACGTTTTTCGAAAGGATCTGGCTAATGCTCTGGAAACCGCGCTCGGCAAACTCCATCTTGATGTCATTCAAAACCACCTTTAGCCCGCTCACGGCAGCAACAAGAGCGATTCCATGTCCCATCTGGCCAGCACCAATGACGGCAAAGAGTTTCACGTCGTCGGCTTTCATCTGTTCCCTCCTCTTAAGTAACTTTAACGTTTTACAACCATAGCGACAGCTTCTCCCCCTCCAAGACAAAGAGAAGCGAGTCCGACTTTCTTATCCTGGCGAATCATTTCGTAAAGCAAAGTAACAAGGACTCTAGCTCCGCTTGCACCGATTGGATGCCCCAGGGATACACTTCCACCGTTGACGTTGACTTTTTTGGCATCCAGGCCGAGCTCTCGCAAAACGGCCACGGTAGATCCACTGAAAGCTTCGTTTATTTCGTAAAGGTCCACATCTCCAAGACCGATTCCTTCCTTTTTCAGACACTTAGGAATAGCCCAGATAGGCGCAACCAGAACATATTTCATATCTATCCCGGCGGAAGCCTGAGCACCAATAGTGGCTATGATCTTGCACCCAAGTTTTTCTGCTTTTTCTCTAGACATCACTACAACGGCTGCCGCTCCATCGCTTATAATTGATGCATTACCGGCCGTGGTAACTCCACCTTCTTTGAAGGCAGGTTTCATTTTGGCCAGAACTTCATAGGGAGTTTCTCGAGGACACTCATCTGTATCGAAAATTATAGGCGATCCCTTTTTCTGCGGTATAACCACCGGAACAATTTCTTCTTTGAATTTCCCTGCTTTAATAGCTTCGAGAGACCGACGGTAAGATTCAGCCGCATAGCGATCTTGATCTTCTCGAGACACACCGTATTTTTCTGAGCAAAGCTCGTTCGATATACCCATGTGGAAATCGTTTACAATATCCCAAAGTCCGTCATGAACCATATGATCAATAAGCTTAGCATCGCCCATACGATAGCCAGAACGAGCTTTTTCAAGGTAATAGGGAGCCATGCTCATGTTTTCCATGCCACCCGCTACCACCACATCGGCATCTCCAACTTGAATAGCCTGAGCAGCAAGCATAACGGCTTTAAGTCCCGAACCGCACACTTTGTTGATGGTAAGGCATTCAACTTCCCAGGGCATGCCGGCTTTCACAGCCGCCTGTCTTGCCGGATTCTGTCCGTATCCGCATGGAAGAACCTGTCCCATAATGACTTCATTGACTTCTTCCTTGGGAATCCCAGCCCGCTTTATAGCTTCTTCAATGACAATAGCCCCAAGCTGAGTGGCTCCAATCCCAGAAATTGTGCCGTTAAAATTTCCTATAGGTGTCCGAACTGCACTCACGATAACAGCTTCTCTCATAACCGCCTCCCTAGATTCTATTAGTCAAACTTCGCGCCAGTAAGAATGCCTTTAGCAAATCTATTTCGACTAATCAAATAAAATTCGAAAAGACTTTACAGAGGCAAGGCTTTAAGCACCTTGTCAGGATCTGTTACTTCGACCAATATTCTTTTTCTCCGACTGCTGTGACCGTTAACAATGGAGATTCTAGAACGGCTAACACCCAAGACTTCGGCAAGGAATTCAACGCAGGCTTTATTAGCAGCTCCTTCTACAGGAGGTGCTGCAAGACGGATTTTGAGACAGCCGTCGTGAATGCCAACGATTTCGTTTCGAGAAGCCCTGGGCTGAACTAAAACATCAAGTAAAAGGCCCTTTTCGGTTAAGGTAACGAAGGGATACTTGTCCCAAGCCATTATTTGCTGCCGTTTTTAAAAAAGCCTGTGATTATTTCTTGATGTTGCTTTTAATCTTAGAATCCATAGCTTTTTGCATCTTCTGAATCACACGTTCCTTCTCTTCAGGGTTAAGTTTCTCAAAATCCTCAGGAGAAGGTAATGGAGGCTGAACAGAAGCTTCTTCACCTCCTGGCTGAACATTATGAGGCGGAAAAGGCGACGGCGACGGGGGTTGTGGTTGGGGTTGAACGCCCGGTGGTGCTTCTACTGCCATTGCTCCTTCTGGTGGTGCAGGTTGAGGCTGGGGTGCAGGTTGAGGCTGAGGCTGGGGCTGGGGTTGATTCGATGGAACTTGCTGAGGTTTTGAAGACTGTGGTTGCTGAACAGGCGCTAAAGAAACTGTAGGCAGAGCCACGGTAATAGGTGAAGGTGTTTTAGTGGACTTTATGAGTGGAATAACCACTTGCTGTCCATTCTGGTCAACTACAACCTGGTCTTTCTTAATGGATACAATCTTGTAAGCCCCAACTTGTTCCCCTTCAGAAACGGTAATGTAAGGATTCTTCTTTGCCTTTTCATCTCTCAAAATGTTAGGATTCACCTTGAAAATAGCTCGCTTTTTATCACCCGCCAGAATCACTCCATCAAGCTGAAGATCACCAGGAGAAATCTGTTGTGGCTTATCTTCCGTCTTGGAAGTGGAAGGAGGTGTTCTTGTTGGAGCGAAAAGGTTGTTCTCCACCACAGGATCTTGCTTGCCGATCTCATCAGGGGATTTCCCTTCGGGTAGAGATCCATTACTTTGACCCCAGGTAACCGTAGCGCAAAGAAACAATGGCAATATAAGAATCGCAATAAAAGTCTTGCTTCGCAAGGCTATCACCCTTTCTTTATAAACCTTCTTGTAGTAAGTTCCACTGCGGAACGTAAAGCATCCAAAAAGCGACATCCTACTTCATCTCCGTTGATAACACGATTTCGCATGCCTCTACTGACTTCCAATTGAACTCCTGTGCCTGACAGATTTCTGTTAACGATATTTCTGGGGTTTGTGCCTCTAATGCCCTTAGGACAGGTTGAAACAGCATCAAAACCGAATTCTCTTAAGATTTCGCTTATTTCCTCGCACCCGACTGAATCTCTTCCCCCAACAAATATGGTTTCTCCTGGGGAAGCAAAACCGTGAACAGACAGAGTCCACATCACCTGAGAAGAAATATCCAGAAAAACATCTTCATCAAAGAGATTACTCGACACATGGAGGCTCATGTTTCCGGATGGTTTAATGCCTTCAAAGGCATAAAACCAGTATCTATCGGCAGCCACTGCTTCGGCTATGATGGACGTTCCAGGTTCTATGAATCCCCCATGGGGAGCAATTATCAAGACGGGCAAAACTCCTTTATGCCATCTAATCCTGTAATCGATATTTTCTCGCTCTTTAGGCACAATCTTCCAGATACTTCTGTTAAGGCTTTCTCCTTCGCTTTCATAAGGTCTAACACTTCTGGCCTGAAGAATTCTTTTCTTAATAACTTCAGAAAGCAGTCTCATGAGAGTCCGGGTTTCATCATCCGTGTCCGTATTGATCAGAACGTGCATGTCTCCTCTTAATTCGTGCGGCGGTTCATAGGTTGCGAGGAAACGCTCTAGATGTTCGATTCTGGCGTCGCTTTCACCTGTATCTGAAGAATATTCGCGTCTGGTAAGTCTCTTCGCCAGAGTGGCTTTATCTGCCGTGGTTTCTACAAATATCACATGCACGGGATAATCAAGTAAAGCTCCAAGAAGTTCCTTTCTCCATTTAGCCGACGCAAAGGTAGCATCTATAACCACCGATCGGCCTTTTTTAACGGCTTGAGAAGCCTCTTCAAAAATTCTCTCGTAAACTGCTTCTCGAGCCTCCCTGGTGTATGATCCTTCTCCGAAGGGTGAGCGAGTCGCATCGGGAAAAAGCTGGCGGCGAAGCTGATCTGAAGATATGTAGATCATGTGACCAAGCTGGGCCACTCTTCGGCCAAGCCTAGATTTTCCTGACGCCGGAGGTCCCATAAAAACCCATGCGGTAGGAACACCATAGGCTACCGTATGGATTGCTCCCATGTGCATAAAACGTCGAGCTTCATCAAAGCAGCGGGAATTTCTTTCTGTATCGCCTGGGTGGCTAAGAGTTTCAAGGCACGACACTTTAGCCCTTACAACAGCCCTGTATGCCGTGTAAAAATCAAGAAGAAACCATAGCTGTAGATCTCCGCTTGCTCTGACATATTCTTCAACTATCCGATATGCATAATCAGGATAGCCCAGCCTGAGAAGATCCATAAAAAGAAAGGCCACATCGGCGGCCACATCGCCATATCTGAATCGGTTGTTGAATTCAATGCAGTCAATAATTTGGACGCCTCGGTAAAAGTAAATATGATCGGCTCTTAAATCGCCGTGGCCATCTTTCACAAAGCCTTTTTTAAGACGTTCGTCGAAGAGATTTCTGGACAGAACGGTAAACCTATAGGTTAATCCCTTCATCCATTGAAGAAAGTTTCTGCCGCCGATTTCATGAGCGAATGGTTCCAGTTGTTTGAAATTTTCGTAGGTATTGAATCGAACATATTCGATACCGCCATACAATGCCAGATGTTGAGGAAGCACAGACTCGGCGAGGTAAAAATCCGCCAGTCTTTTTGCCACAGATCGAATATGGTTTGGAGTAACTTTTCCCTCTTCAATAAGACTTCGGAAGCACACATTTTCCGGAAGTTCCCGCATCCTAACAGCGTATTCGATCGGTTCTTCACACTGTCCCAGCATGAGTTTCCCAATTTCGGGATCTCGGCAGATTTCTACCACCGAATCATAAACACCATCGGCAAGTCTTCTGTTAAGTTCCACCTCACGGTGGCAGTAGTGCTTCCTGAGATCCAGCGTCGTATAATTAAGAAAACCGAAATCTACTGGCTTTTTGATTTTATAAACCCACCCCCCGGTAAGAAAAACCAGGGAAATGTGAGTTTCCCGTTTATCGATTTTCTTTACCTCGTGAGGGTAAAAGGAAGGATCCATGAAGGCTTGAGCAATTTCACCAAGATTTTTCCATTGAACTTGATTCTCGGCCATTTTTATTCTCGCCGCTTTTTCGTTCTTTCAATGAAGGCATAGGCACTATGATTGTGGATGGATTCGAAGTTTTCCACATCCACGGCAAACCAGGTAATGTTTGAATTATTTTGCATCTGGAGAGCAATATCTCTTACGACGTCTTCAACGAATTTAGCATTTTCGTAAGCTCTTTCCGTAACAAACTTTTCATCAACCCGCTTCAGCACCGAATAGACATCGCAAGATGCACAAGACTCGACAATAGCTATAAGATCTTCAATCCACATAAATTTTTCGAACCTAACAGCAAGTCTTACAAGCCCTCTTTGATTATGAGCGCCATAGGCACTAATTTCCTTCGAGCAGGGGCAAACCGTTGTAATCGGAACCATCACTTCCACGATCAGGTCATAGCCAGTATGCTGGTCTATGGAACCAATCACACGACACCCGTATTCCATGAGACCGGGAGATTTGGTTACGGGTGATAGTTTTCTGATGAAGTAGGGAAAGGCTATTTCCACATGAGCAGATTCGGCATCGAGTTTTTTACGAATTGTTTCAAGTATCTTCGATAGACTACGAATATCAAAATTCCCATGGAACTCGTTAAGAATCTCGATAAAACGGCTCATGTGAGTGCCCTTAAATCGCCGGGGAAGGTTTACATACATGTTGATGGAGCCAACCGTATTCTGGAAGCCATTATTTTTATCGAGCACCTTAAGAGGATATCGGACGTTTTTAACTCCTACCTTGTCAATCGCAACGTTTCTCGTATCTTTACGGCTCTGAACGTCTACAATTGATGGTTCAAGATAGCATACCGAATTCACCGGTTGTCATTCCTTTTCCTGATTAAATTTAAGTAATTTTCCAGCTATACTCTCAAAAGCAGCTCTTGTCTCGGCTGACACATCTTCGGGGAAAGCTCCCTTCATGTCTGCTTCGATTAGAGCCTCATCATAGGGAATAAACCCCAAAAAAGAGAAATCGCCAAGTTTTTCAGTAAGGAATTTTTCGTCTCGCTCATTTCTTATTTTATTACCAACGATGAATATTCGTTCAAGTCCAATATCGCTTGCCAGTTCTCGGATTCTGTAAGCCGTCTCAATACTACGTTTACCTGGCTCGACAACAACGATGAAAGCCGTGACGCCTCTTGCAGTGCCTCGTCCCAGGTGTTCTATGCCGGCTTCCATGTCCATAATCACAGCCTCGTTGTGGCGAAGGACAAGATGGTGGACGAGATTTTTCAAGAGCACGCTCTCGGGGCAAACACATCCCATCCCACCCTTTTTGACTCCTCCCATAACCATTAGCCTGACATTATCTCCGCAGGACACGGCAATCTTATCGGGGAGGTCATCCACCTTCGGGTTCATTTTAAAAAAGCCGCCAAAGCTTCCGGGCATAGCTTCTGTGCGCTGATAAATAAGATCCTTCATTCCTGCAAGTGGGGTAATAGAATCAGCACCGGGGCAACCCAGAGCATTAGCAAGGTTGGCATCAGGATCGGCATCAATAGCAAGCACCGAAAATCCATTACGGCCAAGCCATTTTGCAAGAAAAGCAGCCAAGGTGGTCTTACCTACTCCACCCTTACCGCTAACGGCAATTTTCATTGCGAAATACCTCCTTCCTGGAGATTATTGAGTAAGAGTTCTAGCAAGTCCCATCATTCGGTAAACAACGCCTCCACTAAGATATGCAATATCTTCTACGGGCAAGTAAAATTGAATGCTCCTGTCAAAAAGTATACTAGCTTCCGGGGGGAATTCATCGTCCCCCTTCCAGAGTATAATCCTGACGGTAATTTTGGGAAACACCTGAAAATCGAAGGCCACATCGCCAATACCTGCAACCGTTACACCGCCAATCATGGGAGCCACTTTTTCGTAGAGTTGCGGATTGCCACCGAAAGTTTTTAAAAAAGGATCCCGAGCTCTTTTAAGGAAAGCGTCATAATAGAAGTGCCCGTCGGGTATGTCTCTGAAGGTGATCCATTCACCCGTTTCCTTTTCTCCAGAAGCTCCAAGCAAATAATGAGCAACCAGAACCTGATCGGTAAGGGAAATTTCTTTACCATCCACGTCTGATTCTATGCTTACATAGTCACCACTAACCTTTAAGATGCATGGATCCGTAAAGAAGTTAAATCTTACGATTTTTTCTTCTCCGCTTTCTTCAAACTTACCGCCGGCTTTTTCAGCCATTTCTAAAAGATCACGTTTAAGAATAACTTCTTTAGCAATCCTTAAAGCTTCTTTATAATCATCAATTCTCGGCACTTGCTGCCTCCTTCTACTTAGGTAACAAACCCATCACTTTCTTGCCGTTCTCAGCCAAGTGGGTACACCTATACAGCAACTTCCACCTGCCCATCATCACAGTTTTCTAGAAAATTACTATAAGGCAAAAGAAAACAATTGGGAAGAAGCAATGGGGATGTTCATGGTTACCATGATTTGGGACACCTACAAACACGCCTAGGATTAGTGCACCTCACCTCTATCATCAACTACTGGCAATTTTACGACATTCCCAGAATCAATCCTGGGGCGGATCTCTTTAGGAACCCAGGAAACAAATGAAAATACCCGGGGCGTAAAACCCGAAAGTTTCAATTGCTGGATGGCTAGCAACTACCTAAAATTACAGAAGAAACTAGACGGAAATCTCCTCTTTGTTTAGCGTCGGCCTGCTTACACTGGTTAAGGAAATATTCCTGCAGGAACTGAGGGAAATTCTCTCATGAGTTTCCTATAGTATCTCTTGATGTCTACACAATCTGGATCATCGGCATATTCTCCGCAACATGGACGCATGGCTTTTACAACCCATTCGTTTCCTTCCTTATGCAGAAGAGCATCCACAGGTTCATATTTAGCCGTGTCATCAGGACTCTGAGGATATGTTTCAACCCATGCCCACCCATTTTTTACTTTGAGGTGTTTGACCACAAAGACTATTCTGTCAGATATTAAAGGGCTTAGAGCCTTTCTTAAAGCATCCAGAATAGCCTTTCTTTCTTGGCTTCCTTTCGCCAGGCCTGCGGAAGGGCTTATGGCATCCTCGGCAAAAGCAGAACTGACCATCAAACAAAATAAACCCATAGCGGCAACAAAGAGAATAAGACTCTTAAACCGCATAGTTGTTTCTGCCTTTTATTTATTAGAATCTGAACATTTTCCTATCCATTTAGCATTTGTCTTTTGAATTACCTCCACTCCGTCCGATCCTTTGGTTTTGACCTCACCCGTAAAAGTATCTCCTTTGTACAGTATCTTCCCTTCACTGACGGTCACCCCTTCCTTGTCCTTACAAACCACCTTCCAATCTACCGTATTTCCCTTAATATTTCTGTATTCCATCTTGCAGTCTTCATTATTTTCCGCCTTGCCTTCTGTTATTTCAGGAACCGACCTATCCTTTGTAATACATTGAGTAAATTTCTGAGTCATCATCTGCTTTGGCATATCGGGGCCGATAACTTCGACCGTTATTTCCCAAAGTCCCTCCTTCATGTCTGGTTCCTCAGCATAAGCAATATTGGCAAAAACAAACATAAAGAGGCTCACCACAAACAAAAGTCTCGTTCTCATAATTTATTCTCCTTTTTATGTTTTTAAAATTACCCAGGCCTATGAACCTCGTTCCTTAAAATGACCTCTTATTGGTATTTACTAGCCGCTATCAAGGCAACAGACGCACGGGGAGCGAACCTAATTTCAATCTTTGATATGTTAATTAAGATGAGCTCAAATAGCAAATAAAAAATAGTTGAACACTAACAAAATGCACCGTGCACAGAGGCTGTGTCATAATCACATTCACAAGATCATTATCATTGTTAGGGGCGACAGGCCGGTCGTCTCTATGTTACATCAATTCTAGGTGTAATTATGGTCTTTCGCTGTATTTTTTCGACCATCTCCTGCATAGCTTGACTTTTTAAATCTTTAACTATTATAGAGTTACCGGCTTAGCCATTTATAAACCGATACCAGAACGGAAAAGGTTCACATGAAAAGTTCAACGGCAGCTATTGTAGTAACTTTTTATCCTCCCAGGGACTTCTACGAGCATTTAGTAAGCAGTGTGATTCCACAGGTAGATCGAGTCATAGTCGTGGATAATACTCCTACACCCAGCGAGGTTCTGCAAAGCATTCACGACGAACGAGTTATTCTCCTTTCAAACAAAAGCAATGTTGGATTGGCACGAGCTCAGAACCTGGGCATAAGCCTTGCCATTTCTATGGGTTATGAATGGGTTTTGCTGCTCGACCAGGATTCAAGGCCTGCTCCAGATTTTATGTATTCCATGCAGGATCACTACAATTCCCTGACCTCAGGCGAAAAGGAAAACCTCCTGATGCTGGCTCCTAACATCTGCGATAAGTTAGGAGGATTCTTTTACCCGAGAATCATAAGATCTAGATTTGGCTTCAAACGCATTCATTGCGAACATGGAAAAGTCATCCGCAATGCGCTTATTACAATTTCTTCTGGTAGTCTAATTCCTGTTCGATCTTTTCAGCGTGTTGGTTTTATGGATGATGATTTTTTCATAGACCACGTGGATAACGATTTTTGCTTAAGAGGCATTTCTCGAGGCCTTACCATTCACATCGTTTGCAATGCCTTATTATTTCACCGATTAGGAAATATCAGAAAAGCCTATTCTTTAGGACGACTAGTTGTAAGACCAAGCTTTTATGAACCTGCAAGGCGTTACTTTATTTACCGTAACAGAATAAGAGTCTGGAAACGGTATTTCAAAAAAGTGCCTGAATTTGTTTTTCATGATTTTATGGTCATGGCATATGATTTGGTTAAAATAGCCTTCATGGAAGACAACCCAAGGGAAAAACTCAAAGCGGCATTTAAGGGCATGATAGACGGGTGGAAGTTACAATGACAATCACCAATCAGGCAAATTAACCGCTCTGCCCCGGTCAGGATACTCCTCGTTATCGTTCGGGGTGACAGCCCTTTGCTTGTCATGCCGAACGTAGTGAGGCATCCCCTTCCCCCCCCTTTGTCACATCGAGCGAATGCGAGGCATTTCTTTCAGTAGATCCCTCGTTTCACTCAGGATGACAGGCCTCCCGCCTGTCACTTCGTTCGGGACGGCGTCTCATGAGGAGATCCCTTATCCCGCGTTCCGCGGGATTCGAGATGACAATTATTCCTCTGTGTTCTCTGTGTGCTCCGTGGTGGGCTTCTTGTTTTTTACCACAGAGAGCACAGAGCCGTGATGTCTTAATTGAATTGACACCTTAGGTTATCATCTGATACCTAAATTTCTGGAAACTGCTCAGGTGCTCCACGAAGGAGCAAAATAGGGAACCTCGTGAAAATCGAGGGCGGGCCCACCGCTGTAATCGGGGACGAAGGCTGCAGAAAAGCCACTGTCTCGTTGAACCGAGATGGGAAGGCGCAGCCGGAGGACGATCCGAAAGCCAGAAGACCTGCCTGAGCGGTATGTGGCTAGGACGATGGGGAATTAAAGCCCTAGCCGGGTAAAACATCCGAGGATAAAAAGGGAAATCCCGGATCTGAAACTTTGGATTCGGGATTTTTGTTTTTCACCGAAGGAGAAAAACTATGAAACCCTTCAAACTTTGTTATTTTTCCGCAACAGCTACCGATATACCTTCCCTGAGCAAAGGAGTGCAACGTTTTAAGGCGAATGGTGGGGAAATATATGTGTATGCAAGGACTCAGGGACAACTTCTCACTCAAGCCGGAAGAGAAGCCTTTATTCGTGCTGCTCTAAGCTCCGACGCGGTCATTATAACTTTCCATGGAGGAACGGCTTCTTTCCCGGCATTTTCCATCTTTGCCGAAACCTTTTCTGAAAACCAATCTACCGACCAGCGTCCCTATCTTCATCTGCAACCCATAGGGGGTATGGATGAAGACGCCATAGAAGCTGCAAAAAAATTTTCCACAGATTTTGGAACTCCCACATGGGACACAATAAACAGATACCTTAATTACAGCGGTGCCATAAACATTGAAGAATTGCTAAAATTTCTCCATAACCGGATTTTCGGAACGAATATCCCATGCTTACCGCCAACTCGCCCACCGGAAGAAGGTATCTATCACCCAGACTTTCCCCAGATAACCTCTCTAGACGATTATCTTGAAGCCATTAAAACACGTTTTAATCCCGCCCCCCAATTTACCGTTGGATTGTGGTTTTATCAAAGCTACTGGCTCAACGGTAACACCGAATTCGTTGATGCTATCATCAGATCTGCTGAAGCTCAAGGAGCTGCCGTAATACCAGTTTTTCATCTGCGATACCGAGATAAAGAACGGGGAAATCGTGGAGCCGATGAAGTGGTAAAGATGTTTTTCATGGACGGCGATCGTTCTCGTATTGACGTGCTTATCAATCCTCTTCTTTTCTCGCTAACACTTGCTTCTCCAGATTATAACACCATTCTTCCTCGACTTAACGTCCCCTGCATTCAAGCAATTACGTCCATGGCACCGTTTTCCTTCTGGAAAGAATCCCTTCAGGGGCTTTCCATCATGGACGTGGCTTACTCGGTGGCTCAACCCGAATTTGACGGAGCTCTCATCACGGTGCCTGTAGCCACGAGAGAAGAAGAATCGATCGATCCCATCACAGGAGCAGCCATTATCAAATTCAAGTCCATACCGGAGCGAGTCAATAAAGTAGTAAGACTGGCGCTTAACTGGGCTCGCCTCAAACGAACACCCCCTGAAGAACGTCGAGTAGCCATAGTCTTTCATAACTATCCTCCCCGAAATGATCGAATTGGATGCGCTGCCGGGCTTGATAGCTTCGCAAGCGTTAAAGAACTTCTCGATCGAATGAAAGAACAGGGCTACAGGATTGATCGCACATACTCCAGCGGAGACGAACTGGCTCAGGAAATACTCTCCCGAATGACATGCGACCAGCGATGGCTCCCAATGGAAGAAATGGCCAGAAGAGCCGAAGCTTTTGGAAAACCAGAAGACATTAGCCGCTGGCATAATGAACTCCCTCTGCCTGTTAGAGAAAAAATGAACTCAGATTGGGGAACACCTCCAGGCAACCTATTTGTGCACGAAGGAAATATGTACTTCCCTGGGGTGCTCAACGGAAACGTTTTTCTCACAATTCAGCCTCCTAGAGGCAAACTGGAAAATATCGAAAAAATATACCATGACCCCAATCTCTCCCCACCTCATCACTATCTGGCTCATTATCGTTGGATTCGGGATGTCTTTAAGGCTCACGTGGTTGTGCATGTTGGAAAACACGGCTCTCTTGAATGGCTACCTGGGAAGGCTGTCGGTCTGTCCGAGGAATGCTATCCAGATCTTGCCATAATGGAATTTCCAAACGTTTATCCGTATATCATCAACGATCCCGGTGAAGGAACTCAGGCAAAACGCCGTTCCTACGCCTGTATTATTGATCATCTTACGCCAGCCATGACTAACGCCGATCTTTACGACGACCTGGCAAAAATTCAGGAACTCATAGCAGACTATCAGCTTGCTTCGACAGAAGATCCAGCCAAACAGGAAATCCTTCGTCCCATGATATGGGAAGCCGTGGAAAAAGCTCATGTAGAAAAAGATCTCGGCATAACAAAAGACGAAGCTTTTAGAGACTTCGACAGCTTCCTCGAAAAACTTCACGCTTACCTCAGCGAACTGAGCGACACGATGATAAACGATGGACTACACATAATGGGTATTCCGCCAGAAGCTGATCGCCTTGCAGAATTTCTGGTGCAACTCACTCGTCTCCCCAATGGTGATGTGCCATCTCTTAGAGAATCAATCGTATCGTTTCTCGGGCTGGACTACGATGACGTCTTGGAACATCAGGGGAAAAGACTGGACAGATTTGGTGGCAAAACTGGAGCCGAAATTCTGCGGTTTGCTCATGAAAAAGCCCTTGAACTGGTTCGTAAGCTTCAAGCTGAAGATTTTTCACCCGACGCCATCCCGAGAATTACATCCCAGATTCTTGGGAAAAGATCACCTCAAGCGGAGACCGTGCTTTCATACATAGCAGAGACTCTGGTTGATAATATCAAAGCCTGCCGACAGGAAATTGATTCATGCCTTCGTGCCTTCTCTGGAGGCTTTGTGCTTCCTGGTCCTTCGGGAGCACCAACTCGAGGTCAGGCAGGTATACTTCCTACAGGAAGAAATTTCTACTCGGTCGATCCCAACAAAATCCCGACCCCTGCCGCCTGGGAAGTTGGTGTAAGATTGGGAAATGCCCTGCTAGAACGATACCTTAAGGAAAAAGGAAGTTATCCAGAAAGCGTGAGTATTCTCGTCTTCGCAACTTCTACAATGAGGACAAGGGGCGACGACATTGCCGAAATTTTCTATCTCATGGGTGTTAAACCCGTATGGCAGAAGGGAAGTGGAAACGTAATAGGGCTTGAAGTAATACCACTCGAACAGCTCGGACGACCGAGAATCGACGTGGTTCCAAGAGTCAGCGGACTTTTTAGAGATACTTTCCCCAATCTTATTGAACGCATTGATGAAGCCGTTCAGATGGTGGCAACTCTTAAAGAGGCGGGAGAATCGAATTTCATATTGAGGCATGTTGAGCGGGACATGGAAGAATATCTGGCAAAAGGTATGAGTCGTGATGAAGCCTTCAGAGAGGCAACGCTAAGAGTATTCGGGTGTCCTCCTGGAACTTATGGAGCTGGGGTGGCAGAGCTTGTTGAGTCAAAAATGTGGAAGACACAGGAAGACCTGGGGAATATTTACATCAGATATTCTTCCCACGCCTATGGTCGAGGCGTTTACGGAACGCATAAGCCAGAAACTTTTCGCAAGGTGCTAGCTAGAGTTGACGCAACGGTGAAGAATGAAGACTCCCGCGAATACGATATGATGTCCTGCACGGATTACTACAATTACTACGGAGGGCTTATTGTAGCGGTAAAAACCGTGAGAGGATTCCTGCCATTTGCTACAATGGGGGACAGTGCCGATCCTAGACGTGTTAAGATCAGAACCACTCAGGAAGAAGCCAAGCATGTGCTTAGATCTAGGCTTGTTAATCCCAAATGGTTAGAAGGAATGAAACGACACGGTTTTAAGGGAGCTGGCGATATTTCCCATGTGGTTGACATCGTCTTTGGTTGGGATGCCACAGCGGAAGTTATGGAAGACTGGATGTATGAAGAAATCGCAAAATCCTATGCTCTTGATCCGACTATGCGTGAATGGATGAAACAGGTCAGCCCCTTTGCTCTTCAAAACATTCTGGACAAGCTGCTGGAAGCAATTGCTAGAGGCATGTGGCAAACGTCGCCGGAGATGGAAGAAAGACTGAGGGAAATTTTGCTTGAAATGGAAGGAGAAATTGAGGAATGGACTGATCAGAAGTAGCAAAAATAATTTAAGCCTGACCTCTCGCTTTTAATTTTAGAGTCATTATTTTTTGCTTGCTAAACGATATAAAAAATATAGAAGAAAGTCCTGCTTGAAAAACTGATGTGCGGGAGGTTGCGGGTTTATGAAGTTAAGAAAGGTAATTTTCGGAGTCCTGACATGCCTTGCTTTGATCCTCTTTCAGGCGATTCAAGGATGGGGATTGTCGGTAGCTGAAGAGCTTTACGAAAAGGCAAAAATGGAACCTTTTATGTTTAAAAAGCTTGCCATTTACAATGAAGCCATTGCCATGGATAAAAATCTCATCAATGCTCGCGAAGAAAGAGCCTTTATTCTTTACTACCAGGGCAAATACCTTGAAGCCATAGACGATCTGACAGCATGTATTGAAAACGGTCTGGATGGAAGTGAAGTTCGGTCTTTGAGAGCCAAGGCTTTTATAGCTCTCAAGGAATATCAAAAAGCTCGGGACGATCTTTCCATAGCAATTGCATTTGATGATCAGAATAGAGAAGCTCGGCTGGATAGAGCTCTGGCAAATGCACGGCTTAAAGAATACAACGAAGCAATCAACGACCTTAAGGTTTTACTAAGGGAAGATCACCACGATAAGACTTCCAAACTGGCATATCGACTTATGGGAGAGATCCTTTTGGCTCGTGGAGAAAACGATATAGCGAGAGAATACTTTGCCAAAGCCGGTAGATGGGATAGTGTTTTGGGTATTAGCTTTCCAGGCGGTATGTATAATGCCAAATTGCTCAGTGTCATGGGAATGATTGGCCTTGTAGTTTCCTGCGCCGCTCTCATTTTTAAGGTTGATATGCCTGCTCCCAGACGAAGTAAGAAGCGGTAAATAACTTGACGGATTTTGGGTTTATGTGCTAAAGAAGATTTTACCAAACTGCAAGGAGAGATGGCCGAGTCGGTCGAAGGCGCTCGCCTGCTAAGCGAGTGTCCCGCCCAAAGCGGGACCGTGGGTTCGAATCCCACTCTCTCCGCCATATAAACGTTAATCTTCACATGATCTGGCAATTTTAGAGGGTTTCTGAAATGATGGAAACGTCTCCTTTTATAAAATTCCTGAATCTTCCCCGCAGGTTTGAAGAACATTAACATTTTAAGGAGCTTAAAATGATCAACTTATGTTACACCTGTGGGAGTTGTGACGCCGAGTGTCCAATAAACAGGCGTAGTAAACAATTATCCCCCAGAAAAATTGTTAGATTTCATCTGTTAGGATATACCGACGAAGCATCAAACCTCCCGGAAATTTGGTATTGTGTCAAATGTGGTCGCTGTGGAAGAGTATGTCCTATGGGCGTTAAGCCCTTCGAAGTTATTGAAGAGTCTAAAGATCATTTCGCAAAAAAAGAACCTCAAAGAAGCCGTCAACTGTCTCTTTTACTACGGGATCTTAAAATAAAACTCCAGCAAGCAAGGTATAAGCTTCTACAAAGTGTGCTCCGTGAAGAAAATATCTCCCTTACAGATATCTGGAATCGAGCAAATGATGATGCTAGGTCACATGAAGATGAAAGGCTTACAAATCCGGTAAATGTTAAACCATCTGGATCTTCGCTGGAGTGGCTATTTCTAAAATACTTCGATCTTCCCACGGATCTAAGACGCTGTTTTACCTGTGGTTCCTGCACGAACGCCTGCCCTGTGTCGATAAAAAATTGGATCTTTAGCCCCTTAAAAATATTCAGAATGGTGAGATGGGGACTGATAAAGGAAGCTGCCATGGAACCTGGAATATGGCTTTGTATAGACTGCGGACGTTGTATGGACGTTTGCCCTCAAAAAGTAAAAGGTCTCTGGATCCTAAAACTCCTCAGGGAATACGCCGTAGCAGAAGGCATAGTAACTAACACCACCATTCGTCGCTGGGAATTTCTGGACGGAGAGCTTTATAGAATATATAATAATTACATCGATGGTTTTCTGAAGAATCAAGATAACACAGATTAAGGAGGTTGATATGGCTATAATCACCATTTCCCGAGGTTCTTACAGTCACGGAAAAGAAATTGCGGAAAAAGTGGCCAAAAGACTTAACTACGACATTATTTCCAGGGAGGTTTTAATTGAAGCTTCCAGACAGTTCAATGTTCCTGAGGTAAAGCTCCTCCATGCCATCAAAGACGCTCCATCCTGGCTAGATAGCATTACCTACGGAAGGAAAAAATACATAGCTTATATTCAAGCGGCGATTCTCAGGCATTTTAAAAAGGACAACGTTGTTTATCATGGTTTCGCAGGTCATTTCTTTGTAAGAACCGTTCCCCATGTGCTTAAGGTGAGAATTGTCGCCGACATGGAAGAACGCGTAAAGCTTGTCGTGGAAAGGGATGGAATTTCACGAGATGAGGCTATTAAACAGCTCACAAAGATTGATGAAGAACGTAGAAAATGGAGTCACAGACTTTACGGAATCGATACTTTTGACCCACATCTTTACGACATGGTCATCAGGATAAAAAAACTCAAAGTAGACGATGCTGTTGATATTATTTGCCATACTGTATCTTTGGATACCTTTAAAACCACGCCAGAGTCCCAGAAAATTATGGACAATCTCGCTACGGCAGCAGAAATAAGAGCTGCACTTGTCAATATCCGTCCTGACGTAGAGGTAACTTACGAAGATGGAGTAGCCACGGTACATACAACCTTGCCGCTGGAAATTGATGAAACCGGTCTGAAACGCCAGATAGAAGAAGCCTGTCTAAAAATTCCCGGAGTAAGAGAAGTTAGAATTCACATATCGCCAGCAACAGTATTTAAAAAGTAACTTTTCAATAGCCAAACAAATCAAAAGCCACCTTTGATGGTGGCTTTTTTCATTCTGGAAAACCAAAAATGAACTGGCGGAGGGAGTAGGATTCGAACCCACGGTCCCGCTTCCACGGGACAACGGTTTTCAAGACCGCCGCCTTAAGCCACTCGGCCATCCCTCCGCTTCGTTTTTTTGTTAGCATTTAAGCTAACTTCTGTCAAGAAGCGACGGGGAATGTTCAAAAATTGCCGGTGGTTGCTAGGGCGACCGGCCGGTCGCCCCTACTCATTGCATAAATCCCCTGGGTGTCATTATAGGCCTCCGCTGTAGTTTTTTCGGACATCTCCCCAGAAACAACGCGGTGTGTGGTCACTGGTTACATAAAAATCAGAAAACAGTATAGCTTTTAAAACATAAGCTTGTAATTGTTTCCCTTATTGTCCTTGCATACTCCATATCCTCGTGGACCAAATGTCCCGGTTCCTGCTACGTACTCACATTCAACAACTGTTCCTTGCTCACAAGTGACAACAGCAGTGCCTTTCTGCGTGTTATCAGTCGAATTTTTACTGGTGCCGATAGCTGTTGTAGCAGCCCCAATCGGTCCGTATAACATAGCAAATATGGAACCCCACCCTGTACTTCCACTTGGAAGCGTAACGTATTCGCCTTTACAGGTTTCACCCGAAGGTAATGTGGCATCAATGGGTCCCCTTCCAGAACCGGAATACTTAAACGTGGCAGTGATAACCTGACCTGTATCGAAATTGTAGCCCTTGGCTTTAATCGTACACGCACAGATAGTCAGGCTTATCAGAGTAACAACCACTGCCTTCAGAAAAATGTGTAATCTGTTATCGAACGCCGCTGATCTAGACTTGTCTATGCATTTTTGCTGCATCATAATCAACCCCCTTTTCCACGACAATATAGCTCTAGTGGTAGGGGCGGGTTTCAAACCAGCCCCTACTTATGACATCCTCATCAATCAGGATATCCTTTTATCACGAAGATTGGAGAAGCCATAACACCTTTTCTATCATTCACCAGTCTCTCTAAAAAGAAGAACTCCATATTCTCTTTGTGTTGTCTTGCTGTGAGAACATTCAGTTCTCAATTTGGGGCAAATAAACCCCGTTGGTTTTCATAATGTCTGATTTTCCCAATGTCTTTGGGCATTATGCTCTCATGGCACGGTCTATGCTTCAAAAAAATCGACGGTAGCGGTAAGGTTGGTCGTTAGATCGACTACCGCACCGATGAGATAAAAACTCATAAAATGGAGGATGAAACTTTTATGAAGAAACAAGCGTTGATGGGTCTTGTCACAGCAGTTGCAGTGGGACTTACATTTTCACTAGCGCAGGCTGCCGATGAAGCCAAGAAACCGGCTCCAACTCCACCCGCTCAGACCCAAGTTGCTCCTGAAAAGAAAGAAGCCGCTGGCGAGCATATGACGGTTAAAGGCAAAGTAGAGGCTGCTGGCGATCATTTTGTGATCAAGACCGAAGACAAGAAAGAATTCAAGCTGGACGGAAAGGATCTCAAAAATTATGCTGGAAAAGAAGTAGAGGTTAAAGGCCAGCTTGATAAAGCGACCAATACCATTAAGGTAATGGAAATCAAGGAAGCAAAACCTGCAAAGTAGTGACTAGCTAGCACTATAAACTGAAAACTCAAAGGGGGTCACTTACCGGCCCCCTTTGCATTTGTGACGATTGTATTACCTACTCGTAAATCAAGAAAATACTAACCCAAAAGCCCCACCAGCTTTGAGCAGTTCCACAACGGAAAGTGGTTTTTAGGTCATTCCCAGTGCCTTCATCGCCGCCGTTACCGGGTCTGAAAAGAAGATGGGATCAACTCGCTCGATGATGTCTCCCGATACTTCCAGAAAGTTTCGTTTGTTTTCCAAGGGAATAAGAGCACGTCGAGCGCCATTATCCATGCTGACTTGAAGGGGTTCCACCAGGGACTGCACTGACTTAATATTGCCTTGAATGCTAAGATCACCGAGTATCACAAGCCCTGCCATAACCGATTGCTTCTTAATGGCAGAATAGACCGCAACGACAAAAGCTATACCTGCTTCGCAGGGCACACGATTCCCAAGGAGATCTATGGCTTCTACATGGAAGTCGGTCGTATCTAACTGCTGAGATATGCCTATCCTGGTCTTTTTTGCCGCCAGGTAAGCAAATGCCCTCTGGATTGACTCCTTCATCTTGCCTTCGATGCCGCCGGCAATTTTCAGTTTGCCAGTGCCTGGCGAGCATCCAACTTCCAGACGATACAAGCCAACCTTACCGTGGCCATCTACAGACGCAGCATATACTGACCCAGGAGCAAGAGGATCTGGCGAGATTAAATATGTTATGTAGGGCTTAGGGCCGTACGCCCCCACGATTGATCCTGTGAATGTGATTATCACACAGTCTGCCACCGGTAGTCTTATTCAGCTATTACGCAGATTCCGGCAGTTCTAGCAGGAACCGCCATGCCGGCACCACCTCGATGGTTCCACCGCCGACATCAATCCGATCGTCCTCGTTACGGGTCACAATGGTTCCGGTTTTCAGACCCAATTCGGCCATCGCCTCACTCAAAGCCGAGGTCTCCCGTTTCCGCGTCTGCGGCTCCGCCAGGGATTCACACACCTGTACCAGCATCGGCAGTTGGCTCTGCATAGACCTGTATGCCTTAACGCCAGCGGCGAAGGCAGGGACGATGAAATCAACCTCCCGGCCTGTCCTCGTCTTGTAATAGTAGATTTCCGAGTAAAAACGTCGAAGGGCTGTGAACACGAGGTTTTCCAGGAGGTGTCCTGAGTTGACCAGAATTCCAGACGATACCGAAGTGACAAGTGAATGATCGACGCAATAGACCTTTTTCGGATTGGTGTTGCTTCGCGCGAGAGACGGGTCGAATATGCGCACGGTGAACAGAAAATAGGCGTCCTCGAACCATTCCAGGTAATCCGACACTGCGGACTTCGGAATCTTGTGTCCCAATGACTTGAGATAACCCGTAAGACTGTTGACAGAGTAAAGCGAGGCTGTATTGTCCACCAGCCGATGTGCCAGATCGGTCAACGCCCTGGGGTGTGAAATGTCGTGGCGTTCCACTAAATCACGAAACAGGATGGTGTGAAAATATTCCTGGTGGATTTTGATCCGCAGGTTCCGTCTAAGACCGACGACTTCGGGGAATCCGCCAGTCTCCCAGTATTCTTCGAAGGCTTTCTGAATGAGGAGCCGTTTTTTGGTCGAGAGCGCACCTTCGCTCTCGATCCCCTTGTAGTCTAAAAATTCCCTGAAGGAGAACGGAAAAATCTCCCATGAGAGCGCCCGGCCGCGCATTTGCGTGGCGATCTCCTTAGACAACATCCTGGCCGACGAACCGGTAAGGTACACCTCGCATTTTTCTGTGCGCATCATGCGATCCACAAAGGGTTCCCAACCTGGGACGGCCTGAATTTCGTCGAAAAAGCAGTAAATCGTTTCGGTGTTTTTCTTCTCCGGGTATATGGAGTAATAGGCCTCGGCGATCAGACCGAGATTGTCATGCCGCAGGTTGTGAAGCCGGTCGTCGAAAAAGTTCAGGTACAGAATGTTCTGCCGTGGTACTCCGCCGTCCAACAGCCGCTGAATAATTTGGAACATGTAAGTTGATTTGCCGCTTCGGCGCACGCCAATACAGACGGCTGCCTTACCGCGAACCGCTTCGATACGCAAACGCCTGGGCACCCCGGTCTCTAGCCGGGTTTCCTGAAAGTCCAGGATGATGGATTTGAGCGTCTCTATCATAGGGCACACCTGGCCTTAGTTACCTATCTGCCGCGATAGACAATCCGGTCATTATCTTTACCGGTTTTACCTTCAAGTGTCAATAAATGTTTCCAGATGAGACCTTCTCTTGCAGACTGAGTCATAATAACGTTCACAGGATCAATCGTAGGAGTGACCGGACAGTCGCCCCTACATCAACAGGAATCCCGCGGCAGGCGGGACAAGGTTTCCTGGTCAAGAACATCCCATCTTGCCCGTGAGCCAAAAACCCAGATCATGGCGTCGGGATAAATGCCCGAAGCCGAGCGGCAAAACGCTCCACTAATAAACGATCGTGCTCCTGCATCATGCCTCGCTTGCCTCATCGTCATCATCTTCGGAGTAATCTTCCGCATCCAGCAGAGAACCCGCCAGTTCTTCTTCGATAGCTCGGCGGTCTTCATCTGAAATGCCGTAGAGCCGATAGACCTCTTCGTTAATCTGCCGCTCGATCTCGGCAAGTCGGGCATGTCTTTCAGCGACTTTCTGGAGGCCGTCAGGCCAGTCGGGCGGAGCAATAAAATCCCAGGTGGTTTCGTCCTCCTCGCTGTCAGCTTTGGCTAGGGAGATGGCCTGGTCAACAAGCTCACTTAGCTTATCGCTTGAAGCTTTTGGAATCGGCAGGCGGGCGAGGTCGCCGACTCGTCTTTCTTATACCATTTCCCAATTTTTATGCAATTGGTGGATGTTTCGAATGCGACGATCACGCCTTCGGCGGGATGTACACAGACATGTCAAACTACCAATGAGTTTGCGTTTCACCGCATACTTGGATGGTTTTATGATTATTGTGCCCCGGAGTTCTTAACCTTTGAAAGTTTTTGAGAAATCTCTGCTGCTTTCTTAACATCCATATTGGCTATAATCTTAGCTGCCTGTTCTGTAGTCATTCTGGATATTATGTTGACTACAAGATCATCATCGAGCTTTTCAAGCAACTTTGAAGCTTCCTTTGGTTTCATTGTTCCATAAATTTTCACAAGCGAATCAATCTTTTCATTCTTTAGACGCTCCTGCTCCTTACGGAAGGCTTCAATATTCTTTTGGATTTCTTCAAGCCTCGCAAGCTTTCCTTCGATATCCTTTTGAAGAGCTTTCAAAAGAGCTTCTTTTTCATTCAGAGCTCGCTCTTTTTCTTTAAGTTCCTGCTCTATTTTCCCAACAAAGGCGGCGCACTCCGGGTTAGGCTTGTTCTTGGAAAGATTATCTGATGTTAGCTCTGACGAGACACTACCTGCAGGGCTTTGTGTAGAATCAACCGCAGGATTTTTATCCTTGGTGGTTTCCTTACCTTTGGAAGTTTTCGTTGACTGAGCATAGGCTTCAGCTACAACCGATTGGGAGGCTTTATTATCTTTGTCATCATTTTGACTTATTGTTGAGTTGGGATCATCGGAACCTTCATGTTTCAAAAGCTGTGACAGAAAGGGGGCATCCTTTATAAAAACGCTAAGCCGAAACACTAATACAAGCGTTGAAAGGACGAGGCTCACGATCAATATGGATTTAAATAGCCTAGCTTTCATCGGAATTTCTCCCCCAGGTAAGAACCACCATTTCATCATTTGTTTTCTGAGCTAATTTTGCTTCTTCCTTCTTGTACGTTTCTTCTTCTTGATGCTTTAACACCTTAAGCATTTCGACCTTCTTTTTTGCTTCTATCAATTTCTGCCGCTGATCTTCGAGTTTTTCCATAATTTTCTGAAGTTTCATTTGTTCTTCAAGCAAACAGTGTTCCAAAGCTTCCAGGTTTTGGGAAAATAACCGACATTCTTCGGGGGACATGCCATCACTCTGCTTAACCGAAAATATCTCTGCCCACTTAAATCGCTCCGTCTCCAGTCGCAAACATTCTCTCTCAACCTGCTTGGCTTCCAGGGCAATTTGAGCTAGCTTATGCTGTTCCTGTTCGAGAAGTTTCTCTCGATATTCCAACAAATGATCGTAACGGAATTTGAAAGCCATAATAACTCACCTCCATTATCCAAAAAGCGCTTTCAGTCTTGAAATAGATTCTTCTATAGTGCACCTTTCCTCAATAGGCTGGCGGAGATAGGCATTAAGTTTGTCTATCATGCTGATAGCATAATCAGTTTCAGGATGTGAACCCTTCACGTAAGCTCCGATCCTTATCATATCCTCGTTACGCTTATACTGAGCTAAAACTTCTATAAATCTCTTTGCAAGCTCACGATGTTCTGGTGAAGTAATCTGATCTGTCAGACGGCTGACGCTTTTAAGAACATCAATGGCAGGATAATGGCGATTCTGGGCAAGTCCTCGATCCAGAACAATATGTCCGTCCAGGATAGATCGAACCGTATCTGCTATCGGGTCGTCCATATCATCACCTTCGACGAGCACAGTATAAATTCCGGTGATGGAGCCTCTTTCAAAATTACCAGCTCTTTCTAGCACCTGTGGCAACAGACTGAACACACTGGGTGTGTATCCTCTACTGGTTGGCGGTTCCCCGGCAGCAAGTCCCACTTCACGAGCGGCCATAGCAAAGCGAGTTACGGAATCCATCAGGAGGAGAACGTCTTTTCCCTGATCACGAAAATATTCGGCAACAGCACAGGCAACATAGGCCGCTCGAATACGAAGAGTTGCCAACTGATCAGAAGTGGCCACAATGACAACCGAGTGAGCTAGACCATCCTCTCCCAGCTCCCGTTCTATAAATTCTCGAACCTCACGTCCTCGTTCTCCAACAAGAGCTATAACGTTGACGTCAGCCGAGGTATATCGAGCAATCATACCGAGAAGAGTGCTCTTGCCCACTCCAGATCCTGCAAAAATTCCCATTCTCTGCCCTTTTCCTATGGGCAAAAGACCGTTAATAGCCCTAACGCCAACATCAAGCTGGTTGGTGATGAGAGGTCGTGTGAGGGGATTAACGGTGGGACTCTTCAGATGATAGTGAATTCCTCTGGGATGCAACAACTCCCTGCCGTCTATCGGATTTCCCACGGCGTCTATAACTCTTCCGATAAGTTCGTCAGATACAACAATGGAATCGGAAGCTTCATACCTCCTTACCAGGCACCCGGGACGAATACCTCTAAGAGGCGACATAGGACTTAACTTCATTCGTTTTTCCTGAAAACCCACTACTTCTCCAATTATAGGATCAAGACCGTTTCCCGGATAAACTGAGCAAAGTTCCCCTACTGCACAGTTGAGTCCTTCTACTTCAATGAGATTCCCCACCAGTCGAATGACTCGACCATACTTGACGAAGGGGGTAGATTTAAACCCTTTGCCGAAAACTTCGTAAAGTCCTAGATAGTCCTTATTGGGTGCCATTGTTTTTATGCCCGGCAGATTCTATAAAAATTTCTTTCTTCATTTCGTCCAATATCTTGTCAAGGGTTGCATCCAGCAGAGCAATATCGCTTTCGAGGCGACAACTTCCTCTTTCTAAAGTACCATCCTCGGCCAGTCTTAACGACCTTCCTTGAGTGCGAGCCCATTCTTCGAAATCGGCTCCGAGTCTAAGCAGAGAAAGATCTTCAGGATTAAGAAAGATCGTTACAGAAACATTGTCTTCCATTTCTTTAAGAAGTCTTCCAATAAATCCAAGTAACGCCTGAGGCTTAGTTGAAAGCTCCTCTTGAAGAATGTGTTTTGCAATGGTGAAGGCTGATTCAATAAGCCATTCCTTGTAATCGTTCATAATGGACAAAGGAAGATCATTGAGAGATTTTAATATCTCTCCACACTGTCTTGCCACTTCTCGGGCATCTTCCATCCCCTGTTCATAGCCAACTTGATACCCCTCAGCACGTCCCTCTTCAAAGGCTCGGCTTTTTATTTCCTGAGCTTCTCGCTCAATTTCGTTAAGTTTCTTTATGACTAAATCCTCGATGTCTGGAGGATTGAGAATCTCCATATCAGTCCCGCCTGTGGCGGGATTCTGCACATCCGCTGGACTTGAATCATGATGCCCTTCTACACTCTTATCTTTTCCTTCCGCAGTAAAATCATGCTTCTTAGTTTCATCAAAACTATCAAAGGAAAACGGTTCAATGTCAGACAATTCATGAGACTTTCTGATAGATCCTCCCTTAGACAAGAGCATCGCCTCCTTCACCACCGGCAAGGATTATACGACCTTCCTTCTCCAGACGGCGAGCGACCTCAATAATTCTCTGCTGCGCCGTCTCGACCTCACTCAGTCTAACCGGGCCAAGCACAGCGAGGTCTTCCTCGAGTATTTGAGCAGCACGTTTGGAAAGATTTCGGAAAATCTTTTGTTTAAGTTCTTCAGAAGCTGTTTTAAGAGCCACCACAAGATCCTTATTATCAACCTCCTTGAGAAGTTCACGAATACCAACGTCGGGCACAGCCACAAGATCATCGAAAACGAACATAAGTTTGCGGACTTTTTCTGCTGTTTCGGCATCAGCTTCTTCCATAGCCTGAAGAATAGAGTCGCTCGTTCTTCTATCACAACGGTTAAGAATTTCTGCAACCTTCCGTACACCACCAAGTATTTGTTGCATCTCACCGCCCAAGGATAAAAGTTCATTTTCGAGAGCGTCATCTACTTCGCGAACTATCTCAGTAGGAACCGTTTCTAGATTAACGATACGGTTTATTACCTCAAACTGAAGCCCGGTTGGTAAATGGTAAAGCACCTGCGCTGACTTCTCTTCTCCAAGATGA
>Ga0209162_1001023_pt1 | contig 28965 bp, 25 predicted proteins | sample YNPNPMetaG_FD_187121 | JGI IMG/M metagenome (GOLD analysis project Ga0209162, IMG submission 187121) | Anoxygenic and chlorotrophic microbial mat microbial communities from Yellowstone National Park, USA - YNP NP MetaG (SPAdes) (version 2) ...
ATCACCTTCTTCGGCCAGACGATGCGCTCGTATCTGGGCGTGCCGCTCCTGTTGCGCGAGCGGGTGGTGGGCGTGCTCTCGGCCCAGCATCGCGAGGCGGGCGCGTACACCCCCGATCAGATCCGGCGCTTTGAGATGCTGGCCACTCAGGTCGCCATTGCCATTGACAACGCGCAGCTCTACGAGCAGGTCCGCCGCGAGCAGGAATACCTGGGCCGACTGATAGACAACAACCCCGGCGCCATCGTGGTGATAGATCGGGAGGGCCGGGTCACGCGCTGGAACCCCGCGGCCGAGCGCATCTTCGGCTACACCGCGGCCGAGGCGATCGGCCACAACATAGACCTGTTGATCTGCACCGGCAGCCCGCAGATGCTGCGCGAGGGCACGCGGCTGACCGCTACCGGCTTCGGCGAGCAGCGCGTGATGCACGTCGTCACTCAGCGCCAGCGCAAGGACGGCTCCCTGGTGGATGTGGAGATCTATGCCATCCCCCAGCAGAGCGATTCCGAGCCGGAGTTGATCCTGAACTACTACGACATCAGCGAGCTGCAGGCCGCGCGCCAGGCCGCCGAGCGCACGAACCAGGAACTGCAAGAGCGCCTGGCCGAGCTGGCGCGCGCCAATGCCGACCTGGAGGCCCGCAACAAAGAGCTGGACGACTTCGCGCACACCGTGGCCAACGACCTGCGCAGCCCGCTGGGCAACATGATCGGCTACGCGGACCTGCTGCGCTGGGACGCGCCGACCATGGCGGGCCACGAGGTCGCCGATCTGGCGCTGGAGATGTATCGCCAGGGCCAGATCATGCGCAACATCCTGGACGAGCTCTTGCTCCTGAGCACCCTGCGCAAGGAGGAGATCCGCCTGGAGCCGCTGGACATGCAAGAGATCGTGGACGAGGCGCTGGAGCGCCTGGCCGATCAGATCGCGCACTCTGGGGCCGAGATCCGCTCGCCAACCTCCTGGCCCACCGTGCTCGGCTATCACCCCTGGATCGTGGAGGTGTGGGTCAACTACGTGAGCAATGCGATCACCTACGGCGGCAAACCGCCCGTGGTCGAGCTCGGCGTGGACGGGCCGGCCGATGGCATGGTGCGCTTCTGGGTGCGCGATAACGGCGCGGGCATCGGCGCCCAGGACCGCGAGCATCTCTTCGATCTCTCCGCGCATCTCGTCAAGGTGCGCGCATCCGGCTACGGCCTGGGCCTCTCGATCGTGCGGCGCATCGTCACCAGGCTCGGCGGCCAGGTGGGCGTGGAGAGTGAGCCGGGACAGGGCAGTCTCTTCTTCTTCACGTTGCCGCTTGCCGCGTGATGGGGTATAATGTCGGGGATCGAACTTCTGTTCGCAAAGGAACATATGCCCCACTTCAAGCTCGTTTCCGACTTCAAGCCGACCGGCGACCAGCCCGAAGCCATCCGCAAGCTGGTCGAGGGCCTGCGCGCCGGCTATAAGCATCAGACGCTGCTCGGCGCAACCGGCACCGGCAAGACCTACGTCATGGCCGCAGTGATCGAGGCCGTCAACCGACCGACGCTGGTCATGGCGCACAACAAGACCCTGGCCGCGCAGCTCTACAGCGAGTTCAAGGAGTTCTTCCCGTACAACGCCGTCGAGTACTTTGTGAGCTACTACGACTACTATCAGCCGGAGGCATACCTGCCGCGCACCGACACCTACATCGAAAAGGACGCCGACATCAACGACGAGATAGATCGGCTGCGCCTGGCCGCCACCTCCTCCCTCCTCAGCCGCCGCGATGTGCTGATCGTGGCGTCGGTCTCGTGCATCTACGGCCTGGGCGATCCGGCCGAGTACGGCAAGGTGACGGTGAAGCTGCGCCGCGGGGAACCGGTGCGCCGCGAGCTGGTCTTGCGCGGCCTGGTGGACATCTTCTACGAGCGCAACGATCTGGAGCTGCGCCGCGGCAAGTTCCGCCTGCGCGGGGATACCCTCGAAGTCCAGCCGGCCTATGCCGACCTGGCCTATCGCATCGAGTTCTTCGGCGACGAGGTGGACCGCATCACCGAGATAGATCCGCTGACCGGCGAGGTGGCGCGGCGGCTGGACGAGGTGGAGATCTATCCGGCCAAGCACTTCATCACGCCCCAGGACAAGCTGACCGAGGCGCTCAAGCTGATCGAGGCGGAGCTGGAAGAACGGGTGCGCTTCTTCCGAGAGCAGGGCAAGCTGTTGGAGGCGCAGCGGCTGGAGCAGCGCACCCGCTACGATCTGGAGATGTTGCGCGAGATAGGCTACTGCTCGGGCATCGAGAACTACAGCCGGCCGCTCGCCTTGCGGCCGCCCGGCTCGCGGCCCTGGACGCTGCTCGACTATTTCCCGGCCGACTGGCTGCTGATCGTGGACGAGTCGCACATGACCATCCCGCAGATCCACGGCATGTACAACGGCGACCGTTCGCGCAAGCAGGTGTTGGTGGATTACGGCTTTCGCCTGCCCAGCGCGCTCGACAACCGGCCGCTCACCTTCGAGGAGTGGGAGGCGACCATCAACCAGGTCATCTACACCAGCGCCACGCCCGGCCCCTACGAGCTGAGCCATTCCGCGCAGGTGGTCGAACAGATCATCCGGCCGACCGGGCTGGTGGATCCGCAGGTGGAGGTGCGGCCGACGAAGGGCCAGGTGGACGACCTGGTGGCCGAGATCCGCCGCCGGGTGGCGGTGGGCGAACGGGTGCTCGTCACGACGTTGACCAAGCGCATGGCCGAGGACCTGGCCGATTACCTGCAGGAGCTGGGCATCCGGGTACACTACCTCCATTCGGAGGTCGAAACGCTCGAACGGGTGGAGATCCTGCGCGATCTGCGGCTGGGGGTCTACGACGTGGTGGTGGGGATCAACCTGCTGCGCGAGGGGCTGGATCTGCCCGAAGTGAGCCTGGTGGCGATCCTGGATGCCGACAAGGAGGGCTTTCTGCGCTCCGAGCAGTCCCTCATCCAGACGATCGGCCGCGCGGCACGGCACATCCACGGCACGGCCATCCTCTACGCCGACCAGATCACCGATTCGATGCGCCGGGCGATCGAGGAGACGAACCGGCGTCGCGCCAAACAGGAGGAGTACAACCGGCGCCACGGCATCGTGCCGCAATCCATCGTCAAGTCGGTGCGCGACCTGACGCAGCGCATTGCGGTGGCCCAGCCGGCCGCGGCCACGGCCCTGGCGGAGGGCCGGGCCGAATATCGCGGCCGGCCGGCCCTCTTGCCCCGCGACGAGGCCATGCGCCTGATCAAGGACCTGGAGAAGCAGATGAAGGCCGCCGCGGCCGAGCTGGAGTTCGAGAAGGCCGCCGCGCTGCGCGACGAGATCATCGAGCTGCGGCGCACCCTCCAGCTTACGGACAACCGGCCGATCTGGGAACAACTGAGGGATTAAAAGAAAAGAAGCGGGCGACGGGATTCGGACCCGCGACATCCTGCTTGGAAGGCAGGCGCTCTACCGCTGAGCTACGCCCGCATGGCGGCCAGTCGGGGCGCGGAGATTTGAACTCCGGACCTCTTGAACCCAAATCAAGCGCGCTGGCCAGACTGCGCTACGCCCCGCACAGGGGCATAGTATAGCCGAAACCGGCCGCGAAGTCAAAACAACGAATGGCAGCCGAATAGCAACGAATAATAGCGAATGGCAGCCGAATAGCAACGAATAGTAGCGAATGGCAACGAATAAGTAACGAATAGGGGGAGGAGGAAGCGGTGAAATTGCGGCGAGGACGCTGGTGGGGTGTCGTCGTTGTGCTCGTCGGGCTGGGCCTGGTGTTGGCCTGGGGATCGGCCGCGCCCGCGGCCCGCGCCCAGGGCGGCTGCACCGAGCTGATCCGCAACGGCGGGTTCGAGGCCGACGCGGATTGGCTGCTCGGCCCCGCGGCGCAGCAGCCCGAGTATGTGACTTATGCCCGGCACTCCGGCAACCGCGCGCTCTTGCTGGGGGTCGCCTCGGGCGCCAGCCCACGGAGCTATTCGTCGGCCCGGCAAACGGTCACGATCCCCGCGACCGCGGCGACCGCGACCCTCTCCTTCTGGTTCTATGCCCTGCTCAACAGTGCCAGCGGGGATTACATGGAGCTGGCATTGTTGACGCCCGCCGGCGCGGTGCTCGACCGGCCGTGGCGCTCGCAGAACGATAGCCGCACCTGGAACCAGTTGAGCTTCGATCTGGCGCGCTGGCGCGGCCATACGATCCAGATCTATTTCAACGTGTACAACGACGGCCGGGACGGCACGGCCGGCATGTTCCTGGACGACGTCTCGTTGAGCGCCTGTCCCGGCGCCACACCGACGCCGACCGGCACGCCGTCTCCCACTACCAACACCCCAACCCGCACCGCTACCGCGCCGGCCCCCACGGCGACGCCTACCGCCGCGGCCACGGCAACCGCCACCATCGCGCCGTCGGCCACTCCCACCGTCGCGTCGTCGGCGACGCCTACCGCCGCGCCATCGGCCACTCCCGCCGTCGCGCCGTCGGCCACCCCCACGCCGGCGCCCACGCCCGGCACCCCCACCCCCTGGCCCACGGGTTGCGCGGATCTGGTGGTCAACGGCGGATTTGACTATGGCTGGACGGGATGGTATCCTTCGATCAACATCCTTCCCGTGCGCCTGGTCGGCAGCCCGACGCATAGCCCGGCCTACGCGCTCCAGCTCGGCACGCAGGATCGGCAGGCCTACAGCTATTCGTCGGTGCGGCAGTACCTGCACCTGCCCGCCGGCGCGCGGCTGACGCTCCGCTTCTGGACGTGGACCTGGTCGGAGGCCAACCCCGGCGCGGATCGTCAGGAGGCGGTGCTTCTGGCGGCCGATAACAGTGTGCTCGCGGTGCTCTGGCGAGCGCTGAGCAACGAACAGAGCTGGCACCAGGTGGCCGTGGATCTGAGCCCTTACGCCGGCCGCACCGTGGCCATTTACTTCAACGTGGTCAACGACGGCGCGGGCGGCCGGACGGCCATGTTTCTCGACGACGTGCAACTGTTGGCGTGCGGCTACGCCGGCCCGCCGGCGCTCCCCACCTTGCCGCCACCCATCACCGTGTTGCCGGCGTTGACGATGGCGCCGGCCGGCGCGCTCTCGACGCCCACCGCCGCCGCGTCCCCGACCACGCCGACGGTGGTGGTCCTGGGCACGCCCCAGCCGCTGGATGAGATCGCCGATACCGGCACGGCCGCGCCGGTGTTGATCCAGCCGCAGCCGGTCATGACCCGCATCGCGCTGGACACCGGCCGGTCGGCCTCGCCGACGGCCGCGCCGCGGACCACGCCGGCCTCGCCCGCGGCGACCACGGCCTCGCCCGCGGCGACGCCGGTCCCCACCGTGCCGGCCGGCGGAAACTGGTGGGACAACTTCCTGGCGCAGGTGCCGCCTCAAGGTTGTCTGGCGGGCCTGGCGATCCTGGTTCTGTTGGGCATTTTGATCGTGCTGGCGGTCATCCTGCCGGCTGCATCACGACCATGAAAACCATACGAAAGGAAACGGGTTTGGAACTGACGCTCTACGCTGACGAGGAGGGGTTCGCGGCCCTCCGCGACGAATGGAACGCGTTGCTGCGCCGTAGCAGATTCGATACGATCTTTCTGACCTGGGAATGGCAGAGCACCTGGTGGCAGCATCTCGGCGTGCCGCGCGGGCCGCTCTACCTGGCGGCCGTGCGCGACGCCGGCCGGCTGATCGGCATCCTGCCGCTGTACGGCTCGCAACAGGGCCGCTATCGCACCTTGCAGGTCGTGGGTTGCATCGAAGTGGCCGACTATCTCGACCTGATCAGCGAGGCCGGCCGGGAAGAGGACGTCTACGCCGCGTTCCTGGACTGGCTCGCCGGGCCCGACGCGCCGCCGTGGGACATGCTCGACCTGTGCAACCAGCCGTGCCGTTCCCTCTCCCACACCGTCCTGCCCGAGATGGCGCGCGCCCGCGGCTGGTCGGCCGATGTGCAACAGGAGGACATGTGCCCGGTGATCACCCTGCCGACCCAATCCGACGCGGCTCCTGATGACGCGTGGGAGGCATACCTGGCCACCCTGGACAAGAAGGAGCGCCATGAGATCCGCCGCAAGCTGCGGCGGATCGAGCGCGAGGCGCCCGGCGCGCGGGTGCGCTTCGTGCGCACTCGCGAAGGATTGGACGAGGCCGTGGAGACCTTCATCAACCTGCATCGGCTCAGCAGCCGGGACAAGCACGCGTTCATGGACGAACAGATGCAGGGCTTCTTCCGCGGCATCGCGGCCGTCCTCGCCGATTGCGGCTGGCTCCAGCTCTCCTTCCTGGAGATCGAGGGCCGGCCGATCGCGACCTATTTCTGTTTCGAATACGGCAACGAGGTGCAGGTCTACAATTCCGGCTTCGATCCCGACGCCTATCCGCAGCTCAGCCCGGGCTGGGTGCTCCTCGCCTCGTTGATCCAGGAGGCGATCCGCCAGGGCCGCACGCGCTTCGACTTCCTGCAGGGGGATGAGGATTACAAGCATCGCTTCGGCGGGGTAGATGAGCCGGTGTATCGGACGGTGATCCGGCGGACGCAGGAGGTGTAGGGCGAACTTCAGTTCGCCTTATAGATTGTAGGGCGAACTTAAGTTCGCCTTACAGATTGTCGGGCGAACTTAAGTTCGCCTTACAGATTGTCGGACGAACTGAAGTTCGTCCTACAACGTTCAGGGAGCAGCCATGCGGGTGATTGCGGGCACGGCGAAGGGCCGGACATTGCGGTCGGTGCCGGGGGATTCGACGCGACCGATCACCGATCGAGTCAAATCGGCGCTGTTCAACATCCTGGCTTCTCGAGAGATGATCCGCGGCCGGCGCTACCTGGACCTGTTCGGCGGCACGGGCGCGGTCGGCATCGAGGCGCTGAGCCGCGGCGCGGCCGAAGTCGTCTTCTGCGAGCGCGACCCCCAGGCGGCGCGCGTGTTGCGCCAGAACCTGGCCGCCGCCGGGTTCGAGGCGCGCAGCCAGGTGGTGGTCGGCGACGCCTTCGCCTACCTCGCCCGCGGGGCCGATGCGGCCTTCGACGTGATCTACATCGCGCCGCCGCAATACCAGGGCCTGTGGCTCAAGGCCCTGGCCGGCGTGGACGCCCGGCCCGAATGGTTGGCCGCGGACGGCCTGGCCATCGTACAGATCTTTCCGAAGGAGTGGAGCGAACCCGCTCTGGTCCATCTGGTGCAATGCGATCAGCGCCGCTACGGCAGCACCGCGCTCCATTTCTTCGCGCATCGTCGGGAATGATCGTGCGTTTGTCGTGTTGACGGGGTTCGCCATGTCGAAGAAAAAAGCCCACCCATCTGAGCGAAACGAGTCCATCAACGCGGCCGCGGCCGGCCGGCTGACGGCCGAAGCGATCCTGTTGCGGCAAAACGAGTACCTTGCGGCCCTCCACGAGACCGCGCTGGGCCTGATGCGCCGCCACGACCTGAACGACCTGCTGGAGGCCATCGTCAACCGCGCCACCCATCTATTGGGCGCGTCGTTCGGCTGGCTCTATCTGGTGGACGAGGCCACCAATACCCTGGAGGTCAAGGTCGGCTCCGAACAGTACGGCGAGCGGGTCGGCCTGCGGCTGGCGCCGGGCGAAGGGCTTGCCGGCCAGGTGTGGCAGACCGGCCAGCCGATGATGGTGGACGATTACGCCACCTGGCCCAACCGTTCGGCCAAGTTTCCCGAAGGAGTGATCCACGCGGCGATCGCGGTGCCGCTCGTGGTGGAAGATCGGATCATCGGCGTGCTCGGCCTCTCGCAGGCGAAAGCGGGCATCACCTTCGACGCCGAAGAGATGGCCGTGCTGGTGCGCTTCGGTCAACTGGCCGCCATCGCCATAGATAACGCGCAGCTCTACGCCGCGGCCCAACGCCACGCGCAGGAAATGGCCCTGCTCGACCAGGTCCGCATCGCCCTGGCCCGCGAGCTCGACCTGTCCACCATCCTGCGCGTGGTGGTGGAGAGCATCGCCAAGACCTTCGGCTACACCCTGGTGAGCCTCTATCTGCTCCAGGGCGACGTGCTGGTGCTTCAGCATCAGGTAGGCTACGACCACGTGATCGCCGAGATCCCGATCGCGCGCGGGGTCTCGGGCCGCGTGGCGCGCACCGGCGTGCCCGCATTCCTGCCCGACGTGAGCGCCGATCCGGAGTTCCTGGGCGCCATCGAGGGGATCTGCTCGGAGATCTGCGTGCCGCTGCGCGACCGCGATCAGATCATCGGCATCCTGAACGTGGAAAGCGTGCGCGGGGTCCACCTGACCGAGGCCGACCTGCGCCTGATGCTCGCGCTGGCCGAACATGTCAACGTTGCCATCGGCCGGGGCCGGCTCTACAACGAGGCGCGCGAAAGCGCACAGCGCTATCGGTCGGTGGTGGAGAACGTGCGCGAGGTGATCTTCCAGATCGACGGCCGCGGCAACTGGACCTTCCTGAACCCCGCCTGGAAGTTGCTTACCGGCTTCGACGTGGCCGACAGCCTGGGCAAGCCGTTCGTGGCCTATGTGGAGGCCGAGGACCGCGGGACCTTCACCGAGCAGCTCGTCCGGCTGATCGCCGAGCGCAAGGAGGCCTATCACGGCGAGCTGCGCTACGTCACCGCGGCCGGCCAGGTGCGCTGGGTCGAGGCGCACGCGCAGCTCACCTACGACGCGGACGGCGCGTTCGCCGGCGCCTTCGGCGTGCTCAACGACATCAGCGAGCGCAAGTTCGCCGAAGAGGAGTTGCAGCGCCAGCGCGATTTCGCGCTCCAGATCATGAACAACATGGCCCAGGGGTTGACCGTGACCGGGCCGAACGGCGCGTTCGAATACGTCAATCCGGCGTTCGCGGCCATGTTGGGCTACACGCCCGAAGCCATGATCGGCACGCAACCCGAGGACTATACGCTGCCGGAGGACTGGCCCCGGCTCGACGAAGCCATGCGCCTGCGCCAGAAGGGCCTCTCTTCCACCTACGAGACCCGCCTGCGCCGGGCCGACGGCAGCATCCTCCATGCCATGATCACCGGCTCTCCGCGGATGCGCGACGGCCAGCTCATCGGCTCGATCGCGGTCATCTCGGACCTGACCGAACGCAAGCGCATGGAAGAGGCGCTGGCCATCGCGCGCGATCAGGCCCTCGAGGCGTCGCGGCTCAAATCGGAATTCCTGGCCACCATGAGCCACGAGATCCGCACGCCCATGAACAGCATCCTGGGCATGAACGAGCTGTTGCTGGAAACAGACCTCACCCCCGAGCAGCGCGAGCTGGCGGCCGGCGTGCAGGATGCGGCCCAATCGCTGCTGGCGATCATCGACGACATCCTGGACTTCTCCAAGATCGAGGCCGGCAAGCTGATCTTCGAGGAGGTGGACTTCGACCTGCCGACCGCGGTGCGCAAGGCCGTCGACCTGCTGGCCCCGCGAGCCGCGGCCAAGGGCTTGGACCTGCGGCTGTTGATCGCGCCCGAGACGCCGCGGCGCGTCCGCGGCGATCCCTATCGCCTGCGCCAGGTGCTGCTCAACCTGATCGGCAACGCGGTCAAGTTCACCGACCAGGGCGAGGTGGTGGTCGAAGTGATGCTGGAGAAAATGACCGCCACGCATGCCACCGTCTGCTTCAGCGTGACCGACACCGGCATCGGCCTGTCGGAGGCGGCGAAGCGGCGCCTGTTCCAGCCGTTCACCCAGGCCGACGGCTCGATGACGCGGCGCTACGGCGGCACGGGCCTGGGGTTGGCCATCTCCAAGCGCCTGGTAGACATGATGGGCGGCGAGATCCACGCCGACGGCGCGGAGGGCCAGGGCTCGGTCTTCTGGTTCACGGCCCGGCTGGCCCTGGCCGAGCCGGCCGGCGCCGGCCGGGAAGCGGCCGCGGCCCCCACGACGCAGCCGGCCGGCGTGCAACCCGCGCCGGCCCCGGAGCCAACCGGCGCGGTGCGCGTGCTCCTGGCCGAGGACAACCCGGCCAACCAGCGGCTGGGCGTGTTGCAGCTCCAGAAGCTCGGCTATCAGGTGACGGCGGTCGAACATGGCCGGGCCGCGCTCGACGCTTATCTGGCCGATCCCGCCGGTTGCGACCTGATCCTGATGGATTGCCAGATGCCGGAGATGGACGGCTTCGAGGCGAGCCGCGCCATTCGCCAGGCCGAGCAGTCGTTGGGTCGCCACGTGCCGATCATCGCCATGACGGCCAGCGCGCTCCAGGGCGATCGCGAGGCGTGCCTGGCCGCCGGCATGGACGACTACATCAGCAAGCCGGTGCGCTGGTCGGAGTTGAGCGCCACGCTCTCGCGCTGGATCGGCCGGCCGGCTGTGGCCGGCCGGCAGGCGATGGCTGAAGAGGAGACGGCCGGCCGCGGCGAGCCGACCCAGGCGTCGCCCGCCGGCCCGCTCGACGAAGCGACGTTGCGCAACCTGAAGCGCCTGGTGCCGCGCGAACATCCTTCGGCCCTGGTCGAGCTGGTCGAGTCGTTCCTCGGCAGCACGGAGGCGCGCTTGCCGTCGCTGGCCGCCGCGATCGCGGGCGGCGATAGCCATCAAGTGGCGCAGCTCGCCCACAGCTTGAAGGGAAGCACGGGCAGTTTCGGCGCGCTGCGGCTGTCCGGCATGTTGGGCCAGTTGGAGGCGCTGGGGCGCAACGGCAACCTGGATGATGCGGCGCGGCGCATGGACGAGATCGCGGCAGAGTTCGAGCAGGTCAAGGCCGCGTTTCGCCGGGAACTGGGAGTGGCTTGAGCAGTGAAGACCGCATGAAGACACAGGGCTATCTTCGCGCATGGATCCTGGCCAGTCGGCCGCGCACCCTGCCGGCGTCCGTCGCGCCGGTGATCGTCGGCGCGGCCGTGGCCGGCCACGAGGCCGCGTTCCATCTGCCGGCCGTGGCCGCGGCGCTGCTGGCCGCATTGCTGATCCAGATCGGGTCGAACTTCGCCAACGACCTGGGCGACTACTACCGCGGGGCCGACCTGCCGGGCCGCGTCGGGCCGACGCGCGTCACCAGCGCCGGCCTCCTCACCCCGCGGCAGGTGCAGGTGGGGATGATCGTCGTCTTCGGGGCCGCGGCCCTCTGCGGCCTCTATCTGATCGCGCTGGGCGGCTGGCCGATCCTGGCCGTGGGCGTGTTGGCCATCGCGGCCGCGCTGACCTATACCATCGGCCCCTGGCCGTTCGGCTACTACGGCCTGGGCGACCTGGCCGTCTTCGTCTTCTTCGGCCTGGTGGCCGTGGTCGGTACGGCCTATGTCCAGACGCACCGCATCACGCCGCTGGCGCTGATGGCCGCCGTGCCGATGGGCTGCCTGATCACCGACATCCTGGTGGTCAACAACCTGCGCGACATCGAGACCGACCGCGCGGCCGGCAAGCGCACGCTGGCCGTCCGGCTGGGACGTCGCGGAACGCAGATCGAATACATCGCGCTGCTCGTCGTGGCCTACGCCGCGCCGATCATCCTCTGGCTGGGGTTCGGCTTGCAGCCGTGGGCTTTGTTGCCCTTCCTCACCCTGCCGCTGGCCGTCCGCCTGGCGCGCGGCGTCCTGACCGTATCGGGACCGGCGCTCAACCGGACGCTGGCGGGCACGGCCCAGCTCGCCGTCTGGTTCGCCGTCGCGCTGGCCGTGGGCATTACGTTTTAACCATCAGCGACGAGACGCCTGGCCCATGACCCGCAGCCAGGCTTACTGCGCCTCAGCCTCCGGTGGGTCCACATTTGGAGTGCTGCAATCGGGCTTTTAGCGTTTTGACACAACCCTGCAGATATGCTACACTATCATCGTTAACCGTTCTTAATTATCTTCGCTCTGGTTTCCGATCTCCCAGCCAAGGAGGAATACGCCGCGTGAACTTCCTTTTGATCGTCGCGGAAGCCTGTTGACGACACGAACCGTGCGTGATGCCCTTCACGGATTCGTGTCCCTGTCGGCGGATGGCTCCCCGCCATCGTGTTCTGTTTCGGGCTTTCGCAGGCCCCCGGCAGGCAGCGACAAGCCTTCTGTTTTCCGGCCGTGACAACGCTCTGACATCGAAAGGGCACAAACTCTTCTCATGCCCGTACCGGAATGATCTGCAATCAACATCACCAGAAAGGAGGCAGAAATGTCCCGCAATCGCCAGTGGCTCCTCGTCAGCCTGATCGTCCTGATCAGCATGATCGTCTCCGCGTGTGCGCCGGCGGCCACTCCTGTGCCGCCCACCGCGCCGCCCAAGGCCGCCGAACCGACCAAAGCGCCCGAGCCCACCAAGGCGCCCGAACCGACCAAAGCCCCTGAGCCGACCAAGGCGCCGGAACCCACCAAAGCACCCGAACCCACCAAGGCGCCCGAACCGACCAAGGCGCCCGCTCCGGCCGGCGACACCACCGTCTACGGCACCAAGTTGCCCGCCGATGCCGCGCCGTACGACATGCAAACCTGGGTCGAGCCGTGCGACATCAAGGGCAACCACATCACGTTCGACTTCCAGGTGCAGGTCTATCAGCGCTTCTGCGCCTCCGACCTCTTCCAGGATCAGCTCGTCAACCTGGACAAGGACTTCAACGTCATCCCCAACTCGGCCGAGAAGTGGGAGGTGTCGGCCGATGGCCTGACCTGGACCTTCCACATCAAGAAGGGCCTGCAATGGTCGGACGGCACGCCGCTCACCGCGCACGACTGGGTGGCGACCTACCAGTACATCGCCGATCCGAAACATGCCTGGGACTTCGCCTGGTTCTATTCGGGCGTGCTGAAGAACTGGGACGAGATCATCGCCGGCGAGAAGCCCACCACCGAGCTGGGCGTCAAGGCGGTGGATGATTACACCCTCCAGTTCACCACCAAGGTGCCGTGGCCGGCCTTCCCCGCCATGATGCAGTTCAGCTTCGTCCTCTCCAAGAAGCAGATGGAGAAGTACGGCCCGATGTACAACAGCAAGGTCGAGACCAGCCTCTCGGCCGGGCCGTTCAAGCTGACGAAGCTGGAGCCGGGCAAGACCATCGAGATGGTGGCCAACGAGAAGTACAAGGGCTTCCGCCAGCCCCGGCTGCAGAAGATCATCGTCAAGTACATGGACATGAGCACGGCCTTCGCGGCGTTCCAGAACGGCGAGATTGACCATCTGGGGTACGAGTGGATCTCGCCGGCCGACATGGAGATCATCCAGAAGGACCCCGTGCTGAAGAAGAACTACTTCCCGCACTTCGGCGACTTCCGCACCGACTACCTGGTGATGGATACCTACACCAAGCCGTTCAACGATCTCAACGTGCGCAAGGCGTTCGCCCATGCGGTGGACCGCGAATCCATCGTCAAGAACGTCCTGACGCCGATCAAGGGCATGCCGGCTTACTCCTTCCTCATGCCCGGCTTCCCGGCCTCGGATAAAGAGGGCAAGCTGAAGGATCTGCAGAAGTACGACTGCAAGCTCGCCAAGGAGTATCTGGCCAAGGCCGGTTACCCGGACGGCAAGGGCTTCCCCAAGCTGGAGATGTGGCTGCGCAACGAGAGTCCGGCGTGGCAGGCGGTGTTCCAGGCCGTGGCCGCGTCCATCTCGAGCTGCCTGGGCGTCCAGATAGACGTCTCCAACAAGGACTACAAGGTCTACATGGACGCGCTCAACGCCAAGCCGACCAAGCTCCAGTTCGGCGCCATCTCCTACGGCATGGACTATCTGGATCCGTCCAACATGCTGGGCATCTGGCTCTCTACCGGCCGCCATTCCTGGAAGAACGATCAGTTCGACAAGCTGGTGCGGGAGGCCAGCAGCATGACCGGCGACCCGGAGAAGCGCACCAAGATGTTCCAGGAGGCGGAGCGGATCCTGGTGGACGATGTCGGCGGCATCTTCATTGACCATCGCTGGCTGGGCGATCTGTTCCAGCCCTACGTGATGGGCGACTGCTTCCGCAAGCCCGACTCCATCGGCATCTCGGCCTGGCACTGGGGCAACGACTGGTGCTGGGGCGACTTCTACATCTCGAAGGACGTGACGAACTACAAGACGTACCGCACCAAGTAGGATCTGCCGGCGACGCGTAGAATTGGCCATGACGTGCCAGGCATCTTGCAGAGTGCCTGGCACGTCTACGTGAGCGTTTTCCTGCGGAAGGACCATGGCTCGTTATCTCCTGGGTAGAGTATTATCCCTGATCTTCGTCCTGTTCGTCGTCTCGGTGATCACCTTCGCGCTGATGCACACCGTGCCCGGCGGGCCGTTCGACGAGGGCAAACAACGCCTTCCCGACGCGGCCAAGGCCAACATCATGCGCAAATACGGCCTCGACCAGCCGGTCTGGAAGCAATATCTGAACTACATGTGGAACGCGCTCCATTTCGACTTCGGCATCCCCTACCAGGTGCCCACCGAAACGGTCGCGTCGCTGATCGCCAAGACCTGGTCCATCACCTTCCAGGTCGGCCTGATGACGGTGACCCTGGCCTTCAGCCTGGGGATCACGTTCGGCATGATCGCGGCCTACCGCCGCGGCTCGTGGGTGGACACGGGGGTCACCTTTTTCGCCACCCTCGGCACCACGTTGCCCAACTTCGTCGTCGCGCTCTGGTTGATCCTCGGCTTCGCCTACGGGTTGAAGCTGCTGCCGTCGGGCGGCTGGAGCGAGCCGGAGAACTGGCTCATCCCGGGGGTCTTTTCCAAGGACTGGATCTTGCCCGTGCTGGCGTATGCCCTGGCGCCGATGGCGCTGGTGGCGCGCTATACCCGCGCCAGCATGGTGGATGCTCTTCAATCGGATTACGTGCGCACCGCGCGCGCCAAAGGGCTGCGCGACCGCACGATCATGGTGCGCCACGTCTTGAAGAACGCCGCCATTCCGATGGTGACCGCGCTCGGCCCCATCATCCCCGACCTGATCACCGGCTCCATCTTCATCGAAGCCGTGTTCCGCATCCCCGGGCTGGGCAAGTACTTCGTCACCAGCACCTTCAACCGCGATTACCCGATGATCATGGCCCTGATGCTGCTCATCGCCATGCTCTGGGGCATCACCTATATTTTGACCGATCTGGCCTACGTGGCGCTCGATCCGCGCGTGCGGCTTGGCGGCAAAATGAGATAAGCGAACGCCGTATGACAACGACACCGATCCTGGTTCCCGAAGCGGCTGTCGCCGAGAGACTGATGCGCAAGCCGCGGACGTTGTGGAGCGACGCGCTTCGCCGTTTCGTGCACAACCGGCTGGCCATGGGCGGCCTGGTCCTGGTCGTCTTTTTTATCTTCTTAGCTCTCTTCGCCGATGTGCTGGCGCCCTATCGTTACGACAAGGCCGACTTCAGCAAAGTCTTGCAGTTTCCGTTCGTAGATCCGCAACACCCTTTGGGCACCGACGAGGTCGGCCGCGACTTTCTGAGCCGGCTGATCTACGGCGCGCGCACTTCGTTGACCGTCGGCCTGGCGGTGCAGTTGATCGCGTTCTCCATCGGCATCCCGCTGGGCGCGGCGGCCGGCTATCGCGGGGGCGTCGTAGACTTCGTCGTCACGCGCATCATAGACGTGATGACCGCGTTTCCGGGCCTGCTCTTCGCGATCTTTCTGATCACCGTCTGGGGCGGCGGCCTGGAGAAGGTGATCCTGGTGCTCGGCATGACGAGCTGGATCGGGGTGACGCGGCTGACGCGCGCCCAGTTCCTGACGTTGCGCGAGAAGGAGTTCGTGGGCGCGGCGCGCGCGATCGGCGCCACCGAACGGCGCATCATCTTTCGCCACATCCTGCCGAACGCGCTCACCCCGCTCCTGGTCGCGCTCAGCTTCGGCATCCCGGCCGCCATCTTCGCCGAGGCAAGCCTCAGCTTCCTGGGCATCGGCGTGAACGATCCGCTGCCCAGTTGGGGCAAGATGGTGGGCGTCAGCAGCGCGTACATCCGCGTCTACTGGCACGTCGGCCTCTTCCCCACCATCCTGATCGCCCTCACGATGTTGGGCTTCTCGTTCGTGGGGGATGGCGTCCGCGACGCCCTGGACCCGCAACTGAACCTGTAGGGAGGTGCTATCATGAGGAGAGAGATCGAAGTCGGCGTCCTGCTCCTGCTCGCGCTCTTGCTTGCGGCGTGCGCCGGCGGCGCCGGCACTCCGCCGCCCACGGTGGAAGGGATCCCTACGCCCAAAGGAGCCTTTGCCCAGCCCACCACCGTCCTGACGCCCTTGCCGGCCGTGCCCACGGCCGCGCCGGCCGAGCGCGGCGATCCGGCCGCGGGCAAGACCGTCTACGACAACAAATGCGCGTCGTGTCACGGCGCGCAGGGGGAAGGCGTGGAGGGCAAGGGCAAAGGAGTGGCCGGCTGGACGATGTCGGCGGCCGAGTTCGAAGACGTGCTGCGCACCGGTGGCAAGGGCAAGTTGGGCAGCGAACATCTCTACGGCCCGGGCCAGATCAGCCCCACCGGCATCGCCAACCTGTTCGCTTATGTCCAGACTTTACAGAAAAAGTGACCATGCGTGGGATCCAGTTCGGGAGAAGGACCGGCCGGGCTCTGCTCGGGCTGGTTGTATTGCTGCTGGCGGCCGGCTGTAATGCCGCGCGGCCGGCCGCCGTTCCCGCGGCCCCCACGCCGGCGCCGCCGGCCGCCACCCGGCCGGCGTTTGCCCAGGGCCTGCCGACCCTCACCCCCATCCCCGGGCTCAAGGCCACCCTGACGGCCCTGCCCAAGCAGCCGCCCATGCCCGCGGAACAGGCGCGGCCCTATCGAGAGCTGCGCGCGGCCGTCGAGAAGTGCAACGCCTACAACCCCAATCGCAAGCTCGGCATCCTGAGCCAGATTGACTACGTCTTGCAGCCGGCCACCGTGCCGTCCGATTTCGTGATCCTGTACGGCAACCGGTGGCCCGGCCGCATGATCTACGGTGCCGCGTATCTGTCGGCGCTGGAGTGGAAGCTGGCCGGCCGCGACCCCAACAGTTGCCTCTACCCCATCGGCGTCTCGTTCAATGCGCTGTTGGTCGCCCTGGGCGAAGAGACCTTCCCCGAGTTTCGGTGAGTTTTTCCCATCTTTCTCCGTCCATGATATAATCACCCGCCATGAGACGCATTGCACGGGCCATCGGCCTGGGATTCGTCGGCCTGATCCTGATCGCCTGCCTGGGACTCGCCGGCCTCGTCTGGCAGATAGATCGCGCCGGCCGCCGCGATGACGCGACGGCCGCCGACGCGGTGGTGGTGCTCGGCGCGCGCGTGGAATGGGACGGCCGGCCCAGCGCGGATCTGGCCAGTCGCGTCGCCCACGCGGTGGCCGTGTGGCAGGCCGGCTATGCGCCGAACTTCATCTGCACGGGCGGCTTCAAGAACGAGCGCCTCTCGGCCGCGGCCGTGTGTCGCCGGCTGGCCATCCAGGCCGGCGTGGCGGACGACCGCATCTTCCTGGCCGACGGCACGACCAACACCGCAGAAGACGCGCGGGCCGCGGCTCGCGTCATGGCCGAACACGGCTGGCGCACCGCCATCGTGGTCAGCCATCCGTTGCACATCTTTCGGACGCGCTGGCTCTTCCGCCGCGCCGGCGTGGATGCGATCGCCAGCCCCACTTCGACGCAGGTGGATGACATCGCTCCGCTGCTGCGCCTCTGGTACACGGTGCGCGAGGCCGGCGCGGTCATCGCCACCGTGCTCGACGGATGGGGCTGGTTGCCCACGGGCTGGCGGATCCAGTTGCAGAACATCAGCCACGGGTTGCCGTGAAGCCGGAGGCCGCGCCATGATCTCCTGGAAGCAGGTCGCCGCCGCCAGAGCGATCCTGGCCCGCGAGACCGGCACGGTGCACAAAGACCACGGCGGCCGGCTCACCGTTGCGCTGGCCTACCCGAACCGTTACTATACCGGCATGTCGAGCCTGGCGTTGCAGATCCTCTACCGCACGTTCAACGCCGAACCGGACGTGGTCTGCGAGCGCGTCTTCTGGGACGAGGCACAGGCCGCCGGGCCGCTCATCACGCTGGAATCGCAAACGGCCGTGGCCGAGTTCGACGTGTGGGCCTTTACCATCTCGTTCGAGCTGGATTATCTCAACGTGGCGGCGATGTTGCGCCAGCTCGGCCCGCGCCGGCCGGTGTTGATTGCCGGCGGCCCGGCGGTGTCGGCCAACCCCGAGCCGCTGGCGCCCTTCTTCGATGCGATCGTCATCGGCGAAGCAGAAGAGCTTCTGCCCGAGCTGATCGCCCTGTTGCGCGAGGCCGCAAGGGGCGACCGCGACGCGTTGCTCGATGCGCTGGCCCGATTGCCGGGCGTCTATGTGCCGGCCCGCCACGCGGCCCCGCACACCGTGCGCCGGCTCTGGGTGGCCGACATGAGCCGCACCGAACCGGTCTCGTGCCTCTACACGCCCGATACCGAGTTCGGCCAGATGCATCTGATCGAGATCGCGCGCGGGTGCGGCCGCGGCTGTCGCTTCTGTCTGGCGGGCTATGTCTATCGCCCCCCGCGCGAACAGCCGCTCGAGCGCATCCTGAGCTGGGCGCGCGCGGCGCTCGACCGGCCGTTGCCGGCCTACGGCCACGGCGGGCCCACCGGCGTCCGTCCGGCCGGCATCGGGCTGGTCTCGGCCGCGGTCTCCGACCACTCGCGCATCGGCGAGCTGGCCGAGGCGCTCATGGCCATGGGCGCGCGCATCAGCGTCAGCTCCATGCGCACCGATCCGATCAGCGTCCCGCTGGTGAAGGCGCTGGCCGCCAGCGGCGCGCAGACGCTCACCATCGCGCCCGAGGCCGGCACCGAGCGCCTGCGCCGGGTGATCGGCAAGACGCAATCGGAAGACGACCTGTTGGCCGCGGTCGAGCTGGCTCAGGCGCTCAAGTTCGGCATGCTCAAGCTCTACTTCATGGTCGGCCTTCCCACCGAGACGGACGACGATGTCCAGGGGATCGTGGATTTCACCCTGCGCGCCCGCCGCATCTTCAAGCGCCAGATCGCCATCAACGCCACGCCCTACGTGCCGAAGGCGCATACGCCGTTTCAGTGGGAGGCGATGGCGCCGATCAAGACCATTCAGGCGCGGCAGAGCTTCCTGAAGCGCGCGCTCGGCCGCTACGGCGTGACCGTGGATGCCGATTCGCCGCAGTGGGCCGAGATCCAGGCCGTGCTCGCCCGCGGCGACCGCCGCCTGGCGGCCGTCCTGGCCGATCTGTCCCGGCCGACGGTGGCCGGCTTCCACCAGGCGCTGGCCCGCCATGGCCTGGCCGCCGCCGAGTTCACCGCCGCGCGGCCGACGGGCTCCCGGCAACCGTGGGACGTGGTGGAGAGCGGCGTGAAGCCGACCTTCCAGCGCTATGAGTATCGGCTGGCCCGTGACGAGCGGCCGGGCCATCGTTGCCCGCCCGGCGCGCAGCATTGCGCCATGTGCGGCGTGTGCGTGCCCGCGCTGCCGAAAGAGGTCGCGTGAAACGATACCAACCGAACGGAGTCGCCTACTACACATTTGAATCGCTGGAGCCTTACGCCGAGGTCGTCCACGCGATCACGACCCGCCACGGCGGCGTCAGCGTCGGCCCCTACCGCTCGCTCAACCTGACCACCGGCACGGGCGACGATCCGGCCGCGGTCCGCGAGAACCTGGCGCGCATGTGCGCGGCGTTGGGCCTGCGCCGCGACGACCTGGTGAGCCCCAACCAGCGCCACACGGCCAACGTGCGCCGCATCGAAGAGGCCGACCGCGGCCGGGTCTACACCGGCTACGATGTGTTCGTCACCGATCGGCCCGAAGTGCCCCTCCTGTTGCGCTATGCCGATTGCACGCCGGTGCTGATCTACGATCCGGTGCGGCATGCGGCGGCCGTCGTCCACAGCGGCTGGCGCGGCACCGTGCAAGGCGCAACGCGGGCGGCCGTCTCGGCCTTGTGTCGGGAGTACGATAGCCGGCCCGCCGATCTGATCGCCGGCATCGGGCCGAGCATCGGGCCGTGCTGCTACGAGGTGGGCGAGGAAGTGGTGGATGCCGTGCGCGCCGCGTTCGACCGGGCCGACGATCTGTTGCCCGCGCCGGCGGGCAAGGTGCGGCGCCACTTCGACCTGTGGGCCGCCAATCGCCGCTGGCTGATCGAGGCGGGCGTGCGTCGGATCGAGGTGGCCGGCATGTGCACCGCGTGTCGGGTGGACGAGTTCTACTCTTATCGGGCCGAGCGGGGCAAGACGGGGCATTTCGGAGCGGTGATCGCGCTGCGGTCGCGGCCAGGAGGCGCGAGTAACGGACGATGATGGACGAACGGGAGCTGAGGCAACGGATCGCGGCGGTGCAGGAGCGCATCGCCGCGGCGGCGCGGCGGGCCGGCCGCGCCGCGGATGAGATCACCCTGGTGGCGGTCACCAAGACCCAGGGGCCCGAGGTGGTGGCCGCGGCCTGTGCGGCCGGGCTGCGCGCCTTCGGCGAGAACCGGGTGGAAGAGGCCATCCCCAAGGTGCGCGCGGTCGCCGCGTTGCTCGGCGAAGCCGCGGCGGCCGACCTGCGCTGGCACATGATCGGCCACCTGCAATCGCGCAAGGCCGGCGATGTGTTCCCCTGGGCGGCCATGGTCCACTCGGTGGACTCGGTCAAGCTGGCGGTACGCCTGAACCGCTTTGCCGTGGCCGCCGGACGGCGCCTGCCGATCCTGTTGGAGGTCAACGTGGCGGCCGAGCCGAGCAAGTACGGCTTCGCGGCCGACGATCTGGCCGCCCACGTGGAGGCGATCGCTGCGTTGCCGGGCTTGCAGATCCAGGGCCTGATGACAGTGGCGCCCATCGCGGCCGACCCGGAGACGGTGCGGCCGGTCTTTGCGGAATTGCGCCGCCTGCGCGACGATCTGGCCCGGCGCTTCCCCGGCCTTGACTGGCGCCACCTCTCGATGGGCATGACGGACGATTTCGAAGTCGCGATCGAAGAGGGCGCCACCATCGTGCGGATCGGCCGGGCGATCTTTGGGGAACGAGTCGAAACGAAATGAAGAGGAATCATGTTAACTAACACCACTTTGACGTTCATCGGTTCCGGAGTCATGGGCGAGGCCATGATTCGCGGCATCCTGGCGCAACATCTGATCGAGCCGGAGCGGATCACGGCCAGCGATCCGCTGCCCGAACGTTTGCAGGTGATCCGCGGCCGCTACGACGTGCAGACGACGACCGACAACCGGGCCGCGGTGCGCGCCGGCCGGATCACGATCCTCTGCGTGAAGCCGCAGACCATCCCGAAGGTCTTGCCGGAGATCCGGGAGGCGATCCATCCGGATAATCTGGTGATCAGCATCGTGGCGGGCGTCTCGATCAACCGCCTGAAGCGGGGCCTGGGCGTGGAGCGGATCGTGCGCGCGATGCCCAATACGCCGGCCCAGATCGGCCAGGGCATGACCGTCTGGACGGCCACGCCCGCGGTAGACGAGACCGGCCGACGCCAGGCGCAGGCGATCCTGGGCGCGTTGGGGAAGGAGCTCTTCGTGGACGAGGAGGGCTATCTCGACATGGCGACTGCGCTCAGCGGCACCGGGCCGGCGTATGTGTTCCTGTTCATGGAGGCGCTGATAGACGCGGGCGTACACATGGGCTTCAGCCGGCGGGTGGCCCAGGAGCTGGTGTATCAGACCATCGAGGGATCGGTGGCGATCGCGCGCGCCACGGGTGCCCATCCCACCGAGCTGCGCAATCAGGTCACCTCGCCGGGCGGGACGACGGCCGAAGCGCTCTACCAACTGGAGAAGGGCGGCTTCCGCACGGTGATCTCGAAGGCCATCTGGGCCGCATATCAACGCTCGCGCGCGCTGGGCGAGATGGGGGAAAAATGAACTACGCGTTGCTCAATCTGATCAATTTGATCTTCGACATCCTGGTCTTTCTGATCCTCATCGAGGTGATCGGGAGCTGGGTCTTGGCGGCCCGCGTGCGCCTGCCCGATGCGCTTTACCGGCTGCTCGAGGTCGTCCATGCCATCACCGGGCCGATCATGGAGCCGATCCGCCGTCTGATCCCGCCGCTGGGCGGACTCGACCTCTCGCCGTTGATCGCGCTCATTCTCCTGCAAGTCGCCCAGAGGTTGCTGATCTCGGTGCTCGTCGGATTCCGTTGATTTTTGTCCGGTTCTGTGCTATAGTTTGTCGGACGTTTGCTTTTGGGGCGACCGAGGTCGCGGCTAAGGGGCCTGCGGCCGGGCGTCGGCCTGCGCCGACGCTCGCGCCCGCGCAGGCGAGCATGGCGGTGCCGGGGCGGCCGTTAGATGAGACTTCAATCGCCAGAAATGGAGGGATGGGCGCAGCGCCCCGAAGGAGTAACCGTATGGGTATCTACGACATGACCGTAATCAAGATTCGTCAGTTGCCCGAACCGCTCATTCAAGAAGTGAGCGACTTCATAGATTTCCTGCTGCTGAGACAAGATAGGGCTCGCTGGCAGATGTGGCATCAGTTCACGGAAGCAATGGAGCTTTCCGAGTCGGGCCTCTCCGATTACTTGCCCGGCCTTGAGGACTACGAGAATCGTTTGGCGCGCGGAGAGATTCAATGGTGATCCTCAGGCGCGGCGATGTGGTGTTATGCGATCTTAATCCAGTGGTCGGCACAGAACAAGCAGGCGTGCGTCCCGCCGTCGTGTTACAGATTGACCGCGCCAACGCGGTCAGTCCTCATACCATTATTGCACCGTTTACAACCAAGATTCGTCGGGCACTCTTGCCTTCGCATGTGTCTGTTCCTGCAGGTGTCGGAGGCTTGACTCAGGATTCCGTTGTGCTTTGCGAGCAGATTCGGGTCATTGACAAGCGTCGGATCATCAAGGTGCTTGGACATTTGGACGAATCATATATCCAACAGATAGGGCAAGCATTGTCCGTTGTTTTGGGTTTGTGACGCTTTTGGGGCGACCTATAATCAACACCATATGCATACCCAATGCCTTTACTACCAGGACGCGTATCTCCGTGCATTCACCGGCCGCATCGTCGGCCGGCGACAGGTGGACGGCCGGCCGGCGGTCGCCCTCGACCGCACCGCTTTCTACCCGACCGGCGGCGGACAGCCGCACGACACGGGCACGCTCAACGGCGTGGCCGTGACCGATGTGTTTGCCGCGGATGGCGTCATCTGGCACGTGCTGGAGGCCGACCTGCCGGACGAGGTCGTGACCGGCGCGCTGAACTGGCCGCGACGCTTCGACCATATGCAACAGCACACCGGGCAACATGTCCTGTCGCAGGCGTTCGTGACATGTTGTCACGCCGAGACGGTCGCCTTTCATCTCGGCGCAGAGATCAGCACGATTGACCTGAACCGTACCGACCTGGACGCCGACGCGCTGGCAGCCGCCGAGGCGACCGCCAACGCCGTGGTTGACGAGGCCCGGCCGGTGACGGCTACCTTCGTCACGCAGGAAGAGCTGGCCCGGCTCCCCCTGCGCAAGCCGCCCAAGGTCACCGAAGCGATCCGCATCGTGCAGGTGGAGGGCTTCGACTGGTCGGCCTGCGGCGGCACGCACGTCGCCAACAGCGCGCAGATCGGCCTGATCAAGATCGTCGGCGCCGAGCGACGCGGGACCGAGCTGCGGGTATCGTTCCTGTGCGGCCGGCGGGCACGCGCGGACTATGGCCGGCTCCAGGCGCTGGCGAGCGGCCTGGCGGCCCGCTTCACCTGCAGCCAGGACGAAGTGCCGGCCGCGATCGAGCGGCTCGCTCGCGAACAGCAGGCCACTCGCAAGACCCTGGAAGAGCTGGAGGCGCAATGGGCCGAAGCGACCGCCGCCGCGTGGTGGGCCGAAAGCGCGGCCGTGGATGGACGTCGGATCATCGCGCGCGCATTGGATGCGCCGCCGGAACGGGTGAAGGCGTTGGCCCAGGCGCTGCGCAGCCGACCGGGCACGATCGCCTTGTTGGCCGCGCGCGGAGAGCGGCCCCAACTCATCTTCGCCCGCAGCGATGACGTGATGCTCAACATGGGGGAACTGATGCGCACGGCAACGGCCGCGGCCGGCGGCCGCGGCGGCGGCCGACCCGAATGGGCTCAGGGCGGCGCGCCGACCGCTGAAGGGCTCGATCGCGCGCTGAGCGCCGCAACCAATGTCCTGTTGGGAAAGTAGGGCTATGAAGGAAATCTCTCCCGGCATCTTCATCGAAACGGACCATCGAGGGGCCAACTACGCCGGCATCATCACCGATGTCGGCGTCATCGTCATTGACACGCCGATGGTGCCCGACCGGGCGCGCGCCTTTCGCGACGAGCTGATGCGGCGCTCCGGCGGCAAGCCTTTCCTGTATGTGATCAATACCGATCATCACCGCGGACATATCCTGGGCAACCAGTATTTCCAGCCCACGCCGGTCGTTGCGCACGAACAGGCCTGGAAACACATGAAGGGCTATGGCGACAACTTCAAACAACGGGTGATTGACTCCTTCAAAAAGGAGCCGGAAATCCAGGCGCAGTTCACCGACATCCAGATCATCGTGCCCAAGATCACCTTCTCGCACCGGCTGGACATCGTGCGCGGGGGCCGCGATCTGCGCATCATCCGCATCGGCGGCCACACGGCCGCCACCTCGGTGATCTGGTTGCCGAACGAGAGCATCCTGTTCGTCGGCGACGCGGTGTGGGTAGATCAGCATCCGTACATGGCCCAGGCCAACTCCAAGGAATGGCTGGACGGTCTCACCTATATCCGCAAGTTCAAGGCCGATCAGATCGTGCCGGGCCGCGGCCCGATCTGCGGCCGCGAGGCCACCGAGCGCATGTCGGAGTACATTCGCTTCATGCGCGCGCGCGTGCGGCTGTACTATCGTCAGCGCAAGACCAAACAGGAAACGGTGCAGAGCGTCCTGCGCGAAATCGCCGGCTGGTTCCCCATCCCTGCGGCCAATAAGTCCAAGACCGAATCGCAGATCAAACAGGGGATCGGCCGCGTGTGGAACGAGATGGACAAGGCCGGCAAGGCGCGCGAGAAAGCCGAAGGGGAAGCCGGCGAGGAAGCCGGCGACGATTGAACGATGGCAAGGGCAATTCGTGACGAGCATTTGACTCCCGCCGACGAGCTGCGGGAGCTGTTGACCCGCTGTGAAAAGCTGTTACCCGATCTGAAGGGAAGCCGCGATCGTGCGGCCGATCTTCTCTTCTATATGGATCGGATCGCCGAGCTGTGGCCACAGGTGGAGGCGGCGGGCGCCGACCTGCGGCCCGAAGCCGGTCGCTGGGAGACGATCCAGGCCGCGGTGAGCAAGCAGGCCGCCACGATCGTACGCGAGATCAACGCCGGCGGAGGGTACGCCGCGTTGCGCCAGCGCCAGGCGGAGGGAACGGACGCCTGGTGGTGGCACCTCGACCGCAAGGTGCGCCAGGATCGGATCGAACGGGCCCGCCGGATCGCGGCCACTTTGATCGGCCTGGCGGCGCTGGCCGCCGCGGTGATCTTCATCCTCAACCGGCTGATGCCGGTGGATCCCAAGCTGCAGGCTTCCATCTCGAAGCGGATGGAAGGCGAACGCCATATTCGGGAGACCGGCAACTACGCGGCCGCGCTCAAGGCGTTCGAGGAAGCGGCCGCGCTCACGCCGAACGACGCCGAGCCGTGGCTGTGGCTGGGCGCCACGCAGAAGCGGCTCGGCGACGACGCGGCCGCCGAACAGAGCTTCGAGCACGCGCGGCAGGTGCTGGGCCAACGGGAGATCGAGTTCCGCCTGATGCGCAGCCAGGCGTTGACCGGCGTGGGCCTGCTGGACGCCGCGCGGGCCGACATCGACGCGGCGTTGGCGCTGGATGCGGAGGAGCCGCGCGCCTACCTCTATTTGGGCGGCATTCTGGAGATGCAGGGCAATCTGCCCGGAGCGATCAAGGCGATGGAGCGCGCGTCGGAGCTGGCCGAAAAGCGCAACCAGGCCGAGCTGACCGCCATCGCGCGCTATCGCCTGGCGATGTTGTATCAGATCTACACGGGCCAGATGGCCGTCCCCACCCCGACGCCGGCCCCGCGTTAGCGCGGCGTTTTGGATTGCGGGGGCGTTGGCCCGGCTTTGGATTGCAGCGCCGACGCGCCGCAATCCAAAGCCGGCATTCGCGCTCGTCCGCGGCCGATTCTCACAGCAGCGTTGCCAGGATGGCGGGTGCCACGTCGGCCAACGTGCGCAAGCCGGCGCAAAAGGCCCGGCGCAGGGGCGTCGCGCCGATCACCAGCGCCGGCACCGGATTGGCCGTGTGGCCCCGCACGGCCAGGTCTTCCAGATTCCCGTGATCCGATGTGATCAGGATGAGCCCCGCTTCGTCGTCCCACGCGGCGATCAGACCCCCCAAGACCTCGTCGAAGTCCGCCAGCAGCGCCCGCGCGGCATCCCAGTCCTGGTGATGTCCGGCGTAATCGCTCGGCCAATACTCGAAGAAGCTGAAATCGTATTGCGCGGACAACTCGGCCATCCGCCGGCCGGCCTGGGCCGGGGTCAACAGCGGCGCGTCGGGCAGGTTGAGCCGTTCGCGCCAGCCCTGGCCGGTGAAATCGGCCGCGAGAGCCCGGCCGGCGTAGAGGTCGGCGGCCGTCTTGAGCGGGAGGCCCGCGCTTGTTACGGCCAGGGGGATCGCGGAGTAGAGCCGTCGGCCTGAACGGATCGCCTCGAAGTAGGCCGGCGGATACGCGTTGAGCAGTGCGGCGCGGCGGCCGGCCTCATGGAGCGCGCGGAAGAGGTTGCCGTTGCGCAGGTATTCGGCCACGGCCGCGTTCGGCTTCGGACCATAATGATAGCCGATCTCGCCGGGCACATTGCGGCCGGTGAGCAGCGTGGCCTGGCCGGTAGCCGATTGCGGCAATCCGGCGACGCCGAGGCATGCGTCGAGCGCCAACAAAGAGGCGCGCTCTGCTTCGCCGGGCACCGCGTCGGCCACCAGGCGTCGACCGGCCAACAGCTCGCTCAGATGCGGCATCGGGGTGGCCGCCAGCGGATTGGTCGCGGGATCATCGGGCCCCAGGCCCACGCCATCGAGAAACAGGAAGAGAAAGCGCATTCGGCCACCAGAAGGCGTTATTGCGCCCGCGGCAGGGTGAAATAGAAGCGAGCGCCTTCGCCCGGCACGCTCTCCACCCAGATGCGGCCGCCATGGCCCTCGACGATGTGACGGGCGATCGCCAGGCCCAGGCCCGTGCCGCCCTTCGAGCGGGCGCGGTCCTGCTTGTAGAACCGCTCGAAGATGCGCGCCTGATCCTCGAACGGGATGCCCGGCCCGGTATCCGCGACGCAGATGCGCACATCGTCCCCGGCCGTCTCGGCCGAGATGTGGATGGCGCCGCCTTCGGGCGTGAACTTGATGGCGTTGTGCAACAGGTTGCCGATCACGCGCGCCACCTGCTGTTCGTCCATCAGCGCCTCCAGGTCTTCGGGGACCGAGAGGGTGATCTGCTGAGACTTGCGCTTTGCCTGCGGCGACATGGCCGCGAGCGCCCTTTGCACGAGCGGCGCGACCGGCGCCGGCACCAGCTTGAGCAACACCTGGCCCGATTCGATCTGCGCCAGGTCCATGATCTCCTGGTTGAGCTGGCTGAGCGCCTGCACCTGCGCCTGGATCTGTTCGAGCATGCGCGCTACCAGCGCCTCGTCGCGAGTGCCGCTCTCCTGGATCGTCTGGGCCGCCAGCGCGATGTTGGCCAGCGGCGTGCGCAGCTCGTGCGAGAGGTTGGCGACGAAATCGCGGCGCGCCCGGCCAAGCCGTTGCAGCTCGGTGACGTCTTCGATGGCCACGGCCGCGCCTCCGTCGTTGGCCACCGGCACGGCGCGAATGCGCAACGTGCGGCCGCCGATCACCGTCTGGCGCACGATCGCGCGGCCGCCCAGGATGGCGTCCACGATGGCCTGATTCAGCTCATAGTCCTGCACCAGGCTCATGAACGAGCGGCCGACGGCCGGCTCGGCCGCGGCGAACATCTCCCAGGCGGCCGGGTTGCCCCACAGGATCTGGCGGCTGGCATCCACCAGCAGCAGTGCATCCAGGCTCGCCTCGCCGAGGCTCGCCAGATGGCCGGCGTCGGCCAGCGCTCTCTGTTCCGCGGCCGAGCGCCCGGCGATCGCCTCCGCGCAATTGGCTTGTGCCTGGCGCGCTTCAGCTTCGGCCGCGCGCGCCCGATGCCGGAAATAGATGGCGGCCGCCAGGCTCAGGATCAGGCCGATGGACAGGAGATAATCGAGAACGGTCATGTTACGCCTGCAGAGCGCCGCGGCGCCTGCTAACCTGAAAGGCGCCGGGCACACCAGAGACAGATCACCCCTCGAACCGGTAGCCGATGCCGCGCACGGTCACGATGCGGGTGGGCCGGGCCGGATCGGGCTCGATCTTCTCGCGCAACCAGCGGATGTGCACATCTACCGTGCGGTTGTCGCCGTAGAAGTCGTATCCCCACACGCGCGTCAACAGCAGGTCCCTGGAGAGCACGGCGCCCTGATGGCGCATCAGCTCGGCGAGGAGGCTGAACTCCTTCGGGCTGAGCGCCAGCTCATGGCCGGCCAGGAACGCACGGCGGCTGATCAGGTTGAGGACCAGGTCGCCGGAGACGAGCTCATCGCTCACGCGGCGGGGACTGGCGCGACGCAGCAGCGCGCGGATGCGCGCCTGGAGTTCGCCCAGGCTGAACGGCTTGGTCATGTAGTCGTCGGCGCCGCTCTCGAGGCCCACGATCTTATCCAGCTCGCCGGTGCGCGCGGTGAGGACGAGCACGGGCACATCGGAGATCTGGCGCAGGCTGCGACACACCGACAAGCCGTCGAGCTCCGGCAACATCAGGTCCAGGATCACCAGATCGGGCTGTCCGCTTTGGGCCAGCTCCAGCGCGGCCGCGCCGTCGGCCGCGGTGATCACCTGATAGCCGGCCCCGCGCAGGTTGAACGCGAGGGTTTCCCGCAGGCCAGGATCGTCATCAACGAGCAAGATCTTTTCGGACATACGGCCGATATGGTAGCATGAACTCCCGCGTGGGTCAAGCTCTGGGCGACCGAGGTCGCGGCCCATTGGCGACCGAGGTCGCAGCTAAGGAGCCTGCGGCTGGTCGTCGGCCTGCGCCGACGACGCGCACCCACGCAGGTGGGTGCCGCGGCGCCAGCG
>Ga0209162_1001025_pt1 | contig 28903 bp, 20 predicted proteins | sample YNPNPMetaG_FD_187121 | JGI IMG/M metagenome (GOLD analysis project Ga0209162, IMG submission 187121) | Anoxygenic and chlorotrophic microbial mat microbial communities from Yellowstone National Park, USA - YNP NP MetaG (SPAdes) (version 2) ...
TGGCTTTTGGCCTTTGGCATTTGGCTTTTGGCTGAAAAGATAATAAAGCGAAAAGCGAGAGGCCAAGAGCCAGATGCCAAGCGCCAAGGGCCATTCAGGTGGGATTGAGACGAGCTGGCTTTTGGCATTTGGCATTTGGCTTTTAGCTGAAAAGATAACAAAGCGGGAAGCCAAGGGTCAGGAGGCAAGAGCCAGAAGTTATGGTCCAGAAGCTAACCTGCCTTTTGGCTGAAAGAGGAGATAGAGAAAATTGATATCCAAAAATCGAGGGAGAAAAAGGAGGCGCTGAGCTGGCATTTGGCTTTGGCTTCTGGCTATAAAGGCTTGACCGAGAAAGTCAACGTTTGAGGAGGAATTTAAAATGCCTAGAAATATCAAAAAGTATGAGGTTTTTCAGTTAGCGCACCAGATGGTGCTAAAAATTTATGAGACGACAAAAGATTTTCCACCTGAGGAACGATACGGCTTAACGTCTCAATTGCGGAGATCTGCCTACTCAGTACCGATGAATTTAATAGAAGGAGGAGCCAAATTAGGAGAAAGCGAGTTTCGAAGATTTGTTGATATTGCAATCGGTTCATGCGCTGAGGTGGAATATCAGCTTGAGCTGTGTCACGATTTGAAATATTTATCGGATCAGGATTTTACGGATCTATCAGAAAATTATCAAAGCATTGGAAAAATGTTAAATCGATTGATGCAAACATTGAAAATCAAAAAGTAAAAAAAGCCAAAAGCCAGAAGCCAAGAGCCAGTAGCCAAAAGCCAGAAGCCAAGCGCCAGAAGCCAGAAGCCAAGACCCAGAAACCGATCTGGCCTATGACGTTTGGCTGAAAGAGAAAAGAGAAAAATCGAGTGCCGAATCGCAAATGTCAAAAAGCGAGAGGCAACGGCACCCAGAAGATCGAACCGCCAGGAATCGAAGGGTGGTGTCATCTTGGTAAATTAAGATAGGGGATAGAAATGTATCGAAAGCTGCAGGTGTTGTGGATGGCAATCATGCTTTGTTGCGCTATTGTGCAAAAATCCCTGGCGCAGGAATCGCGTATTTATGCTGTGACGCTTTCGACGGGATATGGGCATACTGGCATGGCCATGCCTTTGTCTGCCATGTTCTATAAAAACATTTCCGATACGAGCTGGCAGTTCAAAGGTCGGCCCAATAATCGAATATTTGGATTTGATATTTTTGGTCCTGCCAGAGGAAGGATTATCGCATTGGCCACTCATACGGGCGTTCACCAGTCCTGGGATTGGGGTAATTCCTGGAAGGTGACCACGGACTGGCGGATCACTGAAGTGAATACTGTGGCGTTTGATCCGCGAACCCCGGATATCCTTTATTGCAGTTCGCCGTATGGATTTTATAAGACAGTGGATGGCGGCAAGAACTGGGTGAAGCATATCGATGGATTGGCGACTATTGATGCGCAATTTGTGTCTTCTTTCATTATCGATCATTCCAATCCCGATGTGCTTTACTGTGCAACGGAAGATGTGGTCTATGAAAGCCGCAATGGTGGGCAGTCGTGGCAGAAGATGGGACTCCGAGTGAGCCGAATTCGTTGCATCGTTCAGCATCCACAGGATCCGAACATTTTGGCCGTGGGCACAGAAAATCATGGCATCTATTTTTCGGTCGACGGAGGAACTATCTGGGAGAAGCGGGATACTGGCATCATGCATTCGACGTTCTATGGAATTGCCTTCGATCCAAACCAGCCAAATATTGTTTATGCGGTTGGTTTTCAGACTGGGATATATAAATCTGTGGATGGTGGTAAAACCTGGCGTCATTCTTTTAAGGGCCTGGAGACGTTGGATTTTCGGAGCATTGCGGTGGATCCGAATAATAGCCAGCGACTGGTAGCGGGAAGCATTGGGAAGGGACTCTATCAATCTGACGATGGGGGAGAGAGCTGGCGGTTTATCGGTATTCCCGATGGGTATGTCGGCATGGTGAAAATTCTACCTTATTCGCGTTGAGAAAAGAACGAGCCTCATAAAACAGCATCGACCCGAGAGCAAGATCAGATCGTGAGATGGAATGGATTAGGCTTATGTTTTTCTGGTACAAAATTCAAGAATGGTTGCTATATCTGCCATTTTGAGCCGACCAAGAAATCTGATTCATCTCCCAATTGTTCGATATGGATAGATCGGTCAGTTCGCCACTGGTGATCGGTTTCGCTTCGAAGATAATTAGAGCTTTTGGTTTCAGTAGCGTCTGGATAGGATGTGGAAAATATCTAAGTGATGGAGCTGATAATGATCCGAGTCGCAAAGTTGGTCGTTATGCAACTTTTATTCGTTGGAATGTGGAATGCGCATGCACAGGATCAAAGCCGAGAAGAATACCTTCGGCGATTTTATGAGAGAAAAAATTGGTTCATTTCGCATTATGATACCCTGTCCCGCCCGGATTACAGCGCCGTTGCCGCTCGCTATTATCGCAGCAAGGAAGTTCGGCGAGCGGATGAAATGTTATTGAAGCTGCTGGAGAAGCCCAGTGGGGATATGTTTTGGATGTTTCCGGTGGTCAATTGTTACATGGTTGGCAAGGATAAGATGTCCCGCGAGGTGAAGCTGGCAGTGCGGCAGGCGTGGAGGAATTACGCGCCGTCGCGGGGGGATACGGAAAATCACTGGGCGATGTATTATGCCTCCCTATATCTCATGGCGGAGCAATGGCCTAACGAGCCAGGAACGGAATGGTTCAATGGCAAGAGTTCGGAGGAAAATTTGAAAGAGGCCCGAGAATATTTGTTCGAATGGGCACGGATCACGACCACTATTGGGCAGGGCGAGTTCGATTCCCCAGATTATATTCTGGAATTTGTTGTTCCAACGACCATGCTGGCGGAGTATGCGCGGGACAAAAAGGTCAAAAAGTTGGGCGAGATGCTGACCGATTATCTGCTGGCGGACTTTGCTGTGGAGCATCTGGACCAGCAATACATTGGCGGGTACAGCCGAATTTACGAGCAGAACTTGATGCGGCCGCAATACTCTGCGTCATCGCATTTTGCCTACGTCTATTTCGGTATTGGCGAGCCGCTGGTGCATGGATGGGTGCTATACCCAGTCATGACTTCCTATGTTTTGCCAGAAATTATCTACAAGATCGCTACCGATCGGACTCAGCCGTACGTGCATCGGGAACGCAAGCGGGTTCGGAATGTGATTCGATACGGCGAGGAACGTAATCCAGCCGTCTACAAATACAGCTACATCACCAAAGATTATGGGATCGGTTCGTTGCACGGTGGCATCCTTCAGCCGATCCAGCAGCACACCTGGGGCGTTCGATACACCTATGGCAAGCCGTTTTCCACGATCTTTGGCCTGCATCCCTATTGGTCGGTGCTGGAGATCGCCATGTTTTTCCCAGAAGAGAGCAAGGCGTCCATGGCGTTCATTACCGCTTCGAAGACCACTTATAATAATCCAGATAAGTGGACTGGAGGCTCGCCGTACGAGCGAATTTTCCAGCATCGCAATACGCTGATTGCCCTGTATGATATTCCTATTGGGACGACGTCCGAGCATATCGATGGCTTTTTTCCAGCCAATCTGGAGGCGCGAATCATCGATGGTTCGGGATGGATTATGTGCAAGGCAGGGGAGACTTATATCGGCTGGTATCCGTTGCAACCAGGCGAGTGGAGCGAGGAGTATGAGCTAAAGCAGCAGGCATTTAATACCAGGACTGGCACGCGGGAAAAAGCCGAAGGCAGGGCCTTGCGCAACTATCGGTTCCGCAGCCATCAGCTTCAGAACGGCTATGTGGTGGAGGTGCGATCCAGAGACGAAATCGGCTCGTTCGAAGCGTTTCAACGTGAATTGAGCCATCACATTCCTGAAGCGCGCTTGACCCCAGGGAATGTATCGGTGAAATACGAGACGCTGAGCGGCGATGTGATGGAGTTCGTCTATCCAGATCAGCGCCGACTCAATGGTGAGATAATCGATTTATCGAAGACCAAGCTGTTCGAAGGGCCGTTCCTCAACGCAGAGGTCGGTAGCCAGCAGTTGACCTTAACCTATCCTGGAATGAAAATGGTCCTGGATTTCAATAAATTGGAAAAGCGGATTCTAAAATGAATGGATCATCGCCGATCGTCGTGCAAATAGGGCAGAGCATTTGAGTCATTTTTGTTTTGCCATCTCCCTTGCCTCCCTTTAAAGATCGGAATTTTCGCACGTCCTCATTGAAGCCTCTACCCGATAGGGGAGTTCCTGGTGCGAAACTCCAATAGCGGCTTGAAATGGTACGCAAATTTCTAAAATAAACAATGATGATGGAAAGTGTTAATTCTTTGCCCCCCAAAAGCTCGGAATGGCACGAATAAAAGGTGCTTTCAGTGTTTTTCGTGTGTTTCGTGGGGCGATGACTGACAATCCTTCCATTTTAGAATTTCAAGTCGGCTTTTAATCTTGCCTATTCATAAATTTTGTCACAGAGGCACAGAGGTCCCAGAGAAGAGCGGATTTTGAACCAACCATTTTATGTGATGAAAGCTCGAACAACAATTTGATGCAATTTTCAAAAAATCCTACTCCGTGTTCTCTGGGGCAATGAATTATTCAGGTTGAATGAAAGGAAGAAGCGCAATAATGATTCTGTTCCTACGAAACGCACGCAATGGCGCGAAAAAAAGTGCTTTCAGTGCTTTTTGCCGTATGTTATGTGGGGGCAATTATTGACCGTTATTTCCTTTTTTGAATTTCAGGTGTTATGCCCTCCGCCAATTAACAGACAGCATGCCGATTTAATTTGTTTTGATCATTTGGCACCCAGGACCAGAGTAGGGGATTGAGGCGGATATGAAAGATATAATTTTAACCCAGCGATCGCCTGTCACTGATCGCACCAGCGTGAAAAACCGCTGAAGATGATATTCCCCTGGCGAATGAGATAGCCGTGGATGGAGATCCAAATTGGACAATACTGTGGCATTCCAGTGCTGTAAAGCTGGTTGTTGGAAATGAAACTGGCGCTCTTCTCTCCAAAAACTGAACGCTCGCTGCACAACATGCACGTGCATTTCTGAAAGCCTTCAATATTGCATCCTTTCTGTTCGTCATGTCGATGAAGTGGTGGCTGCCAATCCTTGAAAGCGAACCTTCAATGTGACGATCTTCTTTTTGGGGATGGGGATACTGATTTGATTTGAGTTGGAAATTTCCAAATTGCTCACTTGCTTTTCCTCCAATGTCACCTGAGAGGCATTTTTGACCTTGGCAAAGAACTCAACCGTTCCGACAATATCGCGGCTGGTTGGATTGTACAATCGGAGTATAAAAGAGTTCGGCTCGCGATCCTCGGCGGTTTTGAAGCAACTGAAGATCAGATCCTCGGGCATGATTTTGATAAGGGCAAGTTGTGGGGGGAGATCGCCAGTGGCGCGACCCAATTGGATCAGGCGGCATTCATAGTTGAAGCAAAGCGCGGATCGATAGACCTGTCCTTGTTCCCAATTGCCTAAATGGGGATAGAATGCCAGGCGAAAGCGATGGTGGCCGAGGCATTGGGAGCCCTTTTGATGGCCGAAGTCCTGGACCGAGCTGGGCTGGATGACGTAGCGGAACGCGCGAAAGAGCGTGATGGCGATGGTTCTGCGGGCGTCATCGAGGACCTCGTACTCTTTTAGGCCCTGCACCAAAATGGCGGCGCCGATGTGATCGTCTGAAACATCGACAAAATGATGCATGGGAAAGTCGACCATGGCTGGCTCGAGCCATTGACTGGTGTCGGGCCGATGAACTGGTCGGGCGACGACATCGAACTGGCCCTCGCCGGAATGATATGCCGCCGGGATGTCGCTGGGGAACATGATTCGCAGGCGATGGCACTCGGCTGGATTATGCAATGAGATATCGATTTCCACCCATCGGGCATGGCGATGCAAAATGACGGTCATTTCGATGGGCAAAATTGCCGTGGCCTCGCAGCATCTGCGTTCGTCCAACGTAGCCGGGAGCCGCATGCGATGCAGAACTTTCACCTGCGCGCGCAACGGTCCGTTCATGTCGAGTTGAATTTCCGGAAGCGACCCAATGGTGTCGAAGCATGGAGCGACCTTCGTGTGAATCCAGGCATGCCCGGCCTCGCCTTCATCATAAAAATAGCCAAGGCCAGAGTAAACGGCTCCAGAACTCTTATCCGTCACATCGAAGGTGCCATTGCGACGGATGCGGACCAGCAGCCATGGATTCTCCAGCACTGGCAACCCGGCTTCGATGCGACCGATGGCCGCGGCGTTTTCCGATCGGGGCGCCTGGGGATGGATGTGAAGAGTTTTCCAGCCCATGGGGGGGACGTTGTTCAGCTCCAGGAAGCAGTGATAGCGCCGCATGACAAATTTCATGGGCCGATCGATCATCTGCTCCAAAACAGGTTCGACATGATCGGAGGAAACCAGTTGGAATGGCACGACATTGCCATCGCTATCCTCGATAGAAATCCCAGCTCGATCCAGTTCCACTGGGACGTCGATAAACGCCTCCGCAATTTCGGTGCGATGGTATGTGGTTGGATTGATGACCAACAGATGGATGCTCTCGGCTGGAAAGCGCTTCAGATCGATTCGTTGGGCGAAAAATTTGGCGGCGCGGACGAAAACCCCACGGGAGATCTCCTGACATTGTTTATAGCGGTTCATCATGTCGTCGTGGATGGCATCCAAGCTGCAGCCACCGATGGAATCGTGGGCAGAGTTCTGGAGCAGCAAGCGCCAGGCGATGTCGAGATAGCGATCTTGAATGTCCATCCCAAATATGGCCGCCAGAGAATTGAACGGCTCCGCGTAGTATTGCAGCCATTTTTCGGTGATGAAATTGGCCTGTTTCAGATACATGCGGGCCGAGGTGGTATAGCCATAGAGATTGCCAGAGCGACGATCATATTGGCTGCTGCGGCGTTCTCCGGTCACCACCGGCAATTGATCCCATTTGGCTTCGTCTTTGAGGGCTTGGGCATATTCTTCGAGCGTGCTATGCACCACTCGATCGTTGGGCAGAAGCCGACGAATCGCCTCGATCAGCCGCACGGTTTTGATGTTCGGTCCGCTGGAATCGTGTCCCTCAGCCCAGAAAACATGACCAGTGGTAAAATCGTCGGCCTGATCGCGGATGATCGCCTGGACGGCAGAAGGGAGGTTTTCCGGATAATAGGCATCGATGGGTTGAAGCAAATGGTAATCTTCATCCTGCAACTGGGCATCCGCGAAGTGGAACGGCAAGCCGCCGCGGGTCCAATGGTATTCGATGTCCGAAATTTGCTCGTTGTGGATCGCCGGCCGATAGATGTAAAAATAAAAATTGTAGCGGGGCATGGTTGAAAAGCGGGAGGCGAGCATACGGGCGCCGTCGGCGCCTTCCCAGATAAATTCCGCTTTCGGGCTCTCGAGGCTGTTGATGCCGCGGTAGAACATCACCAGATCGATGCCAAATTCCTGGTAGATTTGAGGGAGTTGGGATATTTGTCCCCAAGAGAACGGGGTATAGCCGACCTTCATGACATGTCCAAAGTTAGAGCAGATGCGATGGCCCAGCAGCAGGTTGCGGATTAGATTTTCGCCGCCGACCTGGAATTGATCTGGCAGAATGAACCACGGGCCAATGAACAGGCGGCGTTGCTGGACCAGTTTCTCGATCCGCTCGCGATGCTGCGGTCGAATTTCGAGATAGTCTTCCAGGACGACCGACTGGCTGTCCAAATGAAAGGCGCGATATTCGGGCTCGCCTTCGAGGATGTCGAGCAGGCGGTCCATCATGTCCACCAGCATCTGCCGGTTCTTCTGAAATGGGAAACGCCATTCGCGATCCCAATGGGTGTTCGAAATCACGTGAAAGGTTCGTTTTTGAGTCATATTGTGCCCCATACGATAAATGATCCGATGCCAGGATTGTCGGTCCATTGTCAATTTTTTGCCCAGACATGGCGATGGTCAATCAGCGTTGGACGGTTGGCTGCTCGGCTCGTTACTGGTTTTCCAGTTCATGGAAAGCATGGATAGCAGCGCCAATCATCCCAGCGGCATTTCCGAGTGCTGAACACACGATCGCCATGGGCCGATGCAGCCGCTGTTGCAGGCCATTAATCAGCGGTTCGCCCAATTGAGCCATTTCACCGGCCAGAACAACGAGATCTGGATCGATGGTGTGATACAAGGTTTCCAGCCCAGCGGCCAGATAATCCAATTGGCGATGAAATGATGTCATCACGGCCGGCTGGTTCGATTGGATTAACGCGATGATCGCAGCCGTGTCCAATGCCGAAAAGCCAGGAGGCAGGTCGCATTGGCCGGCATCGATCAATCGCTGGATATGCTGCTGCAGGACGGCTCTAGATGCATAGGCTTCCAGGCAGCCTTTTCTGCCACAACGACACGTTCGGCCGTGGGGTTCTATGCAGATATGGCCGAGTTCGCCGGCGTTGCCTTTGCCACGAAGCAGTTTTCCGTCAATCACAATTCCGGCGCCAATTCCGGTGCCAATGGTGATCAAGACGAGCCGCTGGGGTCGAGAAGTTTTCATCAAGGCATATTCAGCCAGCGCCGAGGCGTTGGCATCGTTATCGATAAAAACCGGCATCTCAATTTGGGATCGAATGGTATGGACAATTGGGAACCCGATATAATCTGGCGCCAGCGGAACGCCATCGAAAACGATCCCTTGGTCCGGATCGACTCGACCACTGGCCGCAATGCCGATGGCGAGAATCGTTTCATTGGATGATTGCTGCAGGGCGCGAATCTGCTGGATGATTTTGGCGATTACCTGTTTCGTCCCTTGTTCCCAGGCTGAAGAGATGGTGGTCTGGGCATGAATGTGGCCATTGAAGCTGACGATGGCCAGACTGGTTTTGGTGCCACCCAGATCGATGCCAATGGCGGATGCATTTCTGAATTGATTGAACCGTTCCATCTTTTCCGCGATGCGCCGAGTGATCACGGTTGGCCTTGTGATGGCGGTACCCACGACGACCGCGAAAGCCCCGCGGCGCAGCGCCTCTATGGCTTGCTCGGCCGTCCAGATCCTTCCTTCCGCGATGATGGGGATCCGCCCGGCCAGCCGCTCGACCAGTGCAGACAGCAGGTCAAAATCCGGCAGGTCGGCTGCTGCGCGGTCGCGTGTCTCGCCGGTGTAACCGGACAGCGTTGTGCCGATCACATCAAAGCCCATGTCGGCGGCGGCAAGGCCTTCGGCCAGGGTCGATATATCGGCCATCAGCAGTCGATCGGCCCGTTGGCGCAAAGCCCTGACGATGGCAGGCAACTTCTGGCCGTGCGGCCGCACCCGATCTGTGGCATCCATCGCGATGATGTCTGCCCCAGCGTCGAGCACTTCGAGCGCATCTTCGAGGGTGGGCGTAATATACACCTCAGAATCGGCATATTTTTTCTTGTACAGCCCAATGATCGGAACGGAAATCTGCCGTTTCATTTGAGCGATATTTTCCGGTCGTTCGGCACGAATGGCGACGGCGCCGCCGCGAATGGCCGCTTGAGCGAGCGCGGTCAATATCTGAGGTGAATTGAGCGGCTCATCGCCCTCCGCCTGGCTGGAAACGATCAAACCATGTCGGAGTCGGGATAATAAGTCCTGCTTGTCCATCGTTTTCAATAACCCTTTACAAGCCTCATACCATGGGTTTCCCGCGGATAATAGAACAGCCGCGGATGAAATCATTCAAAAAACGATTAGGCAATTGGTTTGTTGTTTTTGGTCGATGTTCCCCACGAATGAAATGATTCAAGAAACAACGAGCGGAACGATGATTGATCGTAAGCACGATCATTTCAGCCCATGGTTGCCTGAACCGCCACATCGCTCACGCCGCTAATCAGGGACTGGATCGTTTCATCGCTTAAATCGATGAGGTTTCCGCTGATCGTTGAGCCTTCGATCTCGAGATGCTTTATCCCCCTATTTATGCCGTTGGGATTAAGCACTTCGATATGATAGGTCTTGCCACGAAATTTTCGGGTTACCCGAAACACTTTCCAGTGGCACGGGATACACGGATCGATCTCTAAGCCGCGATAGGTGGGCCGAACTCCCAGAATGTAATCAATTCCATCGCGCAGCATCCAGGTGGAAGAGCCAGTCAACCATGAATGGCTGGCTTGGCCAAAGGTTGGGTGATCCGGGCTGGTGACATACTCGGCATAGACATAAGGCTCGACCTGATAGCGATCGATGTCGATCACTGGGTTCATGGGCAAGGCCTTTTGATAGATGTCGTATGCCCGATCGCCGCGGCCCAGCAGGCATTCCGCCAGGATAGCCCAACTGACCGGGTGGTTAAAGACCGCGCCGTTCTCTTTTTTTCCTGGCACACAGCGAGTGGCCAACCCGATATGAGGGTTGATTTTTGTATAGGCGGGATGCAAAATCTTTGGGCCTTTGGGAGTGTCCAGATGCTGGATCACCGCATCCATGCATTGAACCGCCCGCTGGCCTTCGGCCACGCCGCTGATCACCGCCCAGGATTGGGTATTGAGAAAAATCTTGCCCTCTTCATTGTTTGATGAGCCGATAACCTCCCCTTGATCATTGGTGGCGCGAATATACCATTGGCCATCCCAACAGTGATCATTGATCGCCTGCTTGACCTTTTGATACGCGGCTTCAAATTGCTGGGCCCTTGCTTGGTCCCCAATGAAATGGCAGAGTTGAACAGTTTCTTTCAGAATAAAGGCCAGAAACATGGACACCCAGACGCTTTCGCCGCGGCCTTCCCGGCCAAGATAGTCCAAGGTATCGTTCCAATCGCCGGGGCCGATTTTCGCCAGGTAGCGCGGGCTCAGCGTTCCAAGCACATATTCGATGGCAGCATACAGGTGGTCCAGCATACTGGCTTTGCCGCTATCGCTAAATGGGACAAACTGATTCAGAAAATCGAAATCCCCGGTCTCTTTCACATATACCATAATGGCAAGGGGCAACCAGAGCGGCGTATCGGAATGCCCGGTACGTTCGCCACCACCTGTTAGCGGGTAATAGAGATGGTAGGTGCTGCCATCGCGAAACTGATAGCGCGCCATTTCGACAATGCGTTCTTTCACCCAATCTGGCCGTGGGATGACCGGCCCCATGATATCCTGACAGGAGTCCCGATACCCCCGGCCGAACAGCAAGCCACCGTGGTAGTAGGAGGCATCGCGGGAGAACCGAAAGGTGACCGAAGTTTGGTATTGGTTCCACACATTGAGCATGTTGTTCATGCGTTCGTCTGGCGTGTTCACTTGAACTGACTCGCGATAGTTTTGCCATTCCGCCTTTAATTTGGTGAACTCATCTTTAACGACTTCGAGATGTCGATATTTTTGGGCCAATCGTGCCGCATGAGCGCGATAACCCTCCTCTTTGGGCACCACACCGATCAGAATGACGAACTCCCTCGATTCGCGAGCCGGGAGGGTCAGTTCCATCTGCAGCGCGGCGACTGCATCGCCAGCCGTGATCTCGGAATTGAAGCATTGTCCGTTCTCCACCGCAATGGGGTTTTGCTCCGAGCGCCAGCGGCCAATGAATTGATCCTTGCTGCCATCCCAGCCAATGATGGGCAGAGACGAGCCGAACCACACATATTTATCCCACGCATCATTGGCCTGCTTGACCGTGGCACTGGTGAACCGCACCCAGTAACGCTTGGTGGCAAATAACATCTGGCTCTCCTGATCGAAAAAGACCTCGTTGAAATGCTGATCATTCGGCTGATTGATGAGGTCCACCAGGGCATGACCAAGGCAGAGCTCCACAAAGCTGAAAATATCAAGCTGCCGCTGGCGATCCGATTCATTGGTCAGCGTCACCTGCCAGATTTCCAAATCATCCGAGGGAACGAAATAAAGAATTGAGGTTCGAATCTGATCAAATTTCGAGCTGATCCGAGTGTAATATATGCCATGCCGACATTCGTAATCTTCCACCGGTGTGAAGGTCGGCTGCCAGGTGGGCGACCAATAGGCATGAGTTTCGCGATCCCGAAGCAAAATATAGCGGCCAGGCCGATCGATGGGCAGGGAGTTGTAGCGCCAACGCGTAATCCGGCTATCGCGCGGAGAAATATAGAAACTAAACCCGCCTCCTGTGTTGGAAATCAGCCCATGGTATTTCCCATTTGAGATATAGTTTACCCATGGCGCTGGGGTATCTGGCCGTGTAATAACAAACTCCAGTCCGTCATCCGAAAAATATCCGTATTTTTTCAAGGCATCACTCCTCAAAACATTGGGTAAGCGAAAGACCTCTTACTTTTGATAGTGCAATTTTAAAACTCGAAATATAGTGGAAAAATTTTTAAAATGCCAGAGAAATATTTTTGGAAGCGGGCCAACTATGTAACCGATGCAAACTTCTTACTTGACAATCGAATCTTTTTTTATTATATTGCGACGGAAATGAAACAAAAATCGATAAATAAGCTGAATCAAGGGGAGTGAACCGATAATTTTGGATCAGTTTTGACGGGCTTATAATTCGTTCGTGTTGCAACAATCAGCTCCAGAAAAAACGCTGTCATGCTATCAGCCACTTGTCGGACGGCATGACAATTTAGTCTGTTTTGATGATTTTCCAACAAGAATTCATTTGTGCCTGAGTAAATGCGGCAGGTTTTCGATCAAGTCATTGCGAGTGAAGCGAAGCCATCTCCTAATTTTCGGTGCCTGAATGAGATTGCTTCGGCATCCGCCAACGGGCGGACGCCTCGAAATGACAGCCAAATCAGTAATCAATCATCTTTATTTGTTCGAGCATCTTTGGTTGAATGAAATTTTGGCGCCGACGATAATTTTTAGCTTTCAGAAAAGATCTTCTCCCGTTGATGAACATGGTTCGGTGAATCACCTCTCACATTTTTGATGAAGAAGCCAAATCATAAAAATAAGTCCTCTTTCTCTACCATAAAATCCTCGTGTCCCTTTAGCGTCGAGGCAAAAATTGGCCATTTCATTTAAACGAAGATAAAAAAAAGGAGCGACCTTGTCATGCCAGCTCGAAATCAAAAACCAGTGATCTTTCTTGCGTTTGCCAATGCTCGAGACGAGCGAGTGCCCTATCTTCGAAACCTCCCTGAGGAGCAGCGGCAAATCCGGCATGCTTTGGAGCCAGCCAGGGCTGCTGGCTTATGCGAAATTATTGAGCGCTCCAATGTCATGGCTCAAGATATCTGGGATGTGTTTCAACATCCTGAATATCGAGATCGGATCGCAATTTTTCATTACGGAGGCCACGCCAATGGATATCAACTCTTGTTAGAAACGGCATTGGGAGAATCTACTCCCGCCTATTCCCAAGGTTTGGCAGAATTTTTGGGTGGGCAGCGGGCCCTGCAATTGATCTTCCTTAACGGATGTTCCACTCAACCCCAGGTGATGGGGCTATTGCGCACCAATGTGTCGGTGGTTATTGCGACCTCTCAGGCGATTATCGATCAAATTGCCTGTCAATTCGCTGTTCGATTTTATGCGGGCTTGGCTGGCGGAGCGACGATTCGTACGGCGTTTAATGAGGCAGCGGCCTCCATTAAGGCAGAACTTGGCGAGGATTTAACGCAATATTATCGGGAATGCGGCCTGGAGGTTGATCATTGGCCCTGGGATATCTTTATCAAAAAAGACGCTGAAATTGCCGACGATTGGAATCTTCCCGATGCTGCTAATGACCCGTTGTTTGGTTTGCCCGAGATACCGCCAGGGAATTTGCCGAAAACGCCATTCCGTTTTTTGCAGTGGTTTGATCGCGATCATGCCGAAGTCTTTTTTGGGAGAGAGTACCAGATTCGAAGCCTTTTCGATAAGATCACTTCCATTCACACCGCGCCCATTCAATTAGTCTACGGACAGTGTGGTGTGGGCAAATCTTCGGTTTTGGCAGGAGGATTGATCGGCCGATTAAGCGCGATAGGTGAAGTACGATTTTATCGTGCCAGAAGAGATCTTACCCTGCTGGAAAATCTCAATAATGCATTCCATCCTTATGCTCCAACGAATTGGCAGAAATTGGAAAAGGAATTGAACAAACCCTTGATCGTTGTGCTGGATCAATTCGAAAGTCCTTTTTGCCACGCCAAACCAAAACAATTGCGCCAATTTTTTGAACAGCTTGAAGCGATTTTCTTCAGCCGCGAAGGTATTCCCAGAGGAAAGTTAGTATTGGTTTTTCGAAAAGATTGGTTAGCCGAAATCGAAATGCGGTGTCGCGAACATAAGTTACCCATCGAGCTGACCTTCATCGAGCGACTCGATCGCAGGGGCATCATTGAGGCAATTACTGGCCTGACCAAGCGCCAGCGGCTAAAGGAGTTCTATGGACTATCCATTGAGCCAGGTTTAGAAGAGATCATTACCGATGATCTGCTGGAGGATCCCGAATCACCGTTAGCGCCGACCTTGCAACTCCTATTGAGCAACATGTGGGTGCATGCCCACAGGATCAATCGTGAGCGGCCGTTTTTTAGTATTGCGATATATCAGAAATTGAAGAAGCAGGGCATTTTGCTCAACGATTTTTTTCATCAGCAAATGGAAAAACTCCGGCGTTGGCGGAAGGAGGTCGTTGATTCTGGCCTGGCGCTGGATGTTTTGGCATACCATACCACGCCCATGGGCACAGCCGAGCAGCGCACCCGGCGACAATTGCGGGAGCGCTATGCGCATCGAATGGACATTTTAGGGGCACTAATTCAGAAATTAAAAAACCTGTATCTGTTGACGGATCCCTCCAGAAGCCTTTCCGGCCGGGCCAGCGGTCGGATAACTCGGTTGGCTCATGACACGCTGGCGCCAATTATCCGTGACCGCTACGAAAAATCCAATTGCCCTGGTCAGCGCGCCAGCCGAATTTTGGCCGCGAAACGAATCGATTCTTCGGCACCCCAGCAAATCTGGCTGGATGAGCCGGATCTCCAGATAGTGGAGCTAGGGCTTAGCGGAATGCGCAGCTTGACCGCAGAAGAACAACGGCTGATCCAAATCAGCCAAGAGCGTCGGGCGCGAAATCGACGGAAGCGCCGGATGGTTTGGGCGACCGGGTTATTCATGGTGTTGCTCATAGCGCTATTTGCTGTTGGGGCGATCAGGAATATGCATAAAGCCCAGCGACAGGAGCGTGCTGCCAAGGTGAACTATCTCACAATCTTAGCCAATAATATGGCGAACACTGATCGACAAAAAGCGCTCCGCTTTGCTCAAGCTGCTTATGAGCTATCCCAACCCAATCCGCCGGTGCATTTGCGCCAGCTCCTGTATCGGATCTTCTGGCAGCCACCGGACCAGGCGCTGTTCGATAAACGGTTTCCTCACGAGCTGCTGGTGAGTTCCGTGTCCTTTTCCCCTGACGGCAGCAAAATTCTCACGGCGTCATGGGATTGCACGGCGAAAATATGGACCCCTGAGGGAAAATTGCTTCACGTTTTGAAACGACCGGCGCCGATCACCTCGGCACGATTTTCGCCGAATAGCGAAAAAATTGCATTGGGGCTCGCCAACGCCCGGGCTGAGGTTTGGTCAGAAACAGGGGATTCGCTAATGGCATTCCACCATCGAAGCCAGGTGAACTGCGTCGCTTTTTCGCCGGATGGCAACAAGGTAGTTACCGCCTCATCCGACAGCACTGCCAAGCTGTGGTCTATTGACGGCAGGTTGCTGGCAAGTTTTCCTCACGATGACCAGGTCATTTCGGCTGTCTTTTCAAATCATGGCAAACGGGTTCTAACAGCGGCGTTCGATAACATGGCACGGCTGTGAACGTTCAATGGCTCTGTTCAGGCAAAATTTCCACACGCCGAGCGCGTCTATTCCGCCCAATTTTCGCCTGATGGGAAAAGGGTGCTCACCGCGTCCATGGATAAAACCGCCAAAATTTGGTCACTGGACGGCGATCTCATAGCGACTTTGCCCAGCAATAGCCCATTGCTGGTGGCCATATTTCATCCCAAGAACGGTCAGATTCTGACGATTGCGAGCAACAATCGGGCAAAATTATGGACTATCGATGGCGATTCCATCGGGGTGAGCGATTATAACTACAAGATCTACTCGGCGGCCTTTTCGCCAGACGGGAACATGATCCTCGTCGCCACCAGCGATAAATGCGCCAGAGTCTGGTTGACATCAGAGGGCATTTATGAATGGCTCCGAACTGCGCCGATTCCCGAATTGTCAAAGCTGGAGAAACGGCAATATCGCATTCAATAGCATTCGCAAAAAAAGCTTTCTGCCAGCGCAAAACCAGAGCGAGACCATGGATCAAGCCTTTCGAAAGCCAGGCGCCGATGCCGAAACGCCGGAAAGGACGCTTCGATGGTTGACCTTTTTTAAGCGGATGTCCGAGGGGGAAATGATGGTCGATGGCGTTTTTGGCCTCCAATGGCAATGGATAATGCGTTTGAAATTATCCCCCAAATGCAAAGATAGCTGGTCATGATCTAATCGGTGAAGGTCTGGACGCAGGAATGAACTGAATATGTTAGGCGCATTCCTCGATCGCCACTTCGCGTCCCATTTGATCGGATCGATAAATCGCTTCAACAATTTTGAGCACGCGAACGCCATCCTGACCCGAGATTGGGGGTGGGAGTTTCGTCTGAATGGCTTTGACCACAGCTTTTAGATATTCCAATCCCATAACTCCAGAATACCCGGGGCTCGGGAACAATTCATAATAGCGGCGCTGTCGCGGCGCCGATCGAAAGTGCTCATGATCGCTGCAGATGAATAGTTCGTCGCGCTCTCCCTCGTAAGCTGGCGCCCATTGAATGACCCCTTTTGTCCCGCGAATACCAAGATAGAGATCACGACCGTGGGGATAGGAATCGGGCACGGTATAGCTAATATCCAGATTTAATATTGCGCCATTTTGAAAGCGGAGGATCGCAAACGAGTTGTCTTCGATATGGTAGGTTTGATTGATTTTGACATTTTTTCCGAATGCGCGGACGATCGGTTGCTCCAGCAGCCAGCAAAATAGATCGATCCAATGGACGCCCAAATTATACATTGGCCCGCCACCGCTCTGTTTCGTATCTAGCATCCAGGCAGCATGACCTTCGATATAGCGATGCAATCGCCCGGCAGCGCAGCGCCCCTCACAACCGATGATCTGACCCAACACGCCTTCGCGGATCAATTTTTTAATATCCTGGACCACTGGATGATACCGCCAGACATAAGGAGTGGTGAGCAGAACATTTTTAGCCTCGGCGGCGAGTACCATTTGCTCAGCCGAACGGCTATCCGCTGCCATGGGCTTTTCGACCATGACATGGATCCCCCGATGAATCGCCTCGACCGCTGCGGTCGGGCAGTCCACATGCGGCAAAAAGATTGCGACCAAATCCAGCCGTTCATGTTGCAACAGCTCTCGCCAATCGGCATAGGCCCGAAGCTGAAAATCGGTGGCAAAACGCTGCAATAGGTCGCTGTCCGGATCGGCGACGCATGTTACTTCCACATCTTCCATCGACCGAAAATGGGTCATGTAGCTGCGGGGATGCAGATGCTGCACCCCAATGATCCCGATTTTGATTTTATTCATGTCAAAATTTCCCATTCCTTTTCTCGAATTTGGTTGGCTTGCCCAACGATTCGCCGCCATGCATGACCCAATGAGCCACCCACTCGATCATCTGGTCTGCCGAAATGGTTGGCGGGCCAAATGCGGCCAATATTTCCGACGCATCACCCAATAACGCCGTGTCGCTCTCGATCCCCACAAATTTGGGTTCGATCCCCATCCGTTCGCCTAATTTCGTGGCCACGTCGCGGACCGAGAGCACCTCTGGCCCAGTCAAATTGATGATCTTCGCAGGAACAGAGCATAAAGAAAGACAGCGAATCAGATAATCGCAAGCATCGCCCTGCCAGATCTGATTGAAATAGCCCATGCTCAGCTCGATCGGAACGCCGTCCCTGATTTTGATCGCAAGGTCATGGATGACGCCATATCTCAGCTCGGTGGCATAGAACAAGCGAACGATGCATGTGGGCGTAGCGTTTCGGGTGGAGATATAGGTGACCAGCCGCTCGGCGCCAAGGCGCGACATCGCATATTCGCCGATCGGCTCCAGTTCATCGGTCTCCTTGGCTCCCCGAGAGATCACCGGGGTGAATTTATACACGTTTCCAGAAGAGATGTAGACGACGCGCCGATCGCCGAACCGTTCCATTAATTTGGCTGGCAAATAGGCGTTCATCGCCCAGGTGAACGGCTCGTTGCCGGTCGCGCCAAATTTCGTTCCCACCATCATGAAGACGTGGTTCGAGGCCGGCAGATTGGCCACCTGCTGCTCACTAAATAGATCACATTTGATCGTTCGAACCCCAATTTGCTCAAGATATTTTTGAACTTTTGGGTCGGGAAAAATATCGACACCGATCACTCTGCCGCCTGCTCGGACGATCTTTTCGGCCAATGTTGGCCCCATCTTGCCGCCAACTCCCAAAATCAAAATGTCATCAGGGATGCTTGAAATCATTTGCTTGACTATAGCAGAAGGCGATGTCATCACATCGATCAATTGCTGCAGCGTTTCAATTGGTTTCATCAGCGATCGCTCTTTCAATTTGTTCACCGCTATTTGACCACTATCATTTTTCGACACGAACAAAACTGGCCGACAGTGAGCTGATAGAAATACATGCCGCTCGGCATCTCAGCTCCGTCGAATAGGACGTCATAATTTCCTGGGGATTGATAGCCGTCAACCAAGCGCGCGACCTCTCGGCCTGTGAGATCATAAATGGTCAATCTGACCCAATTTTCCGTAAAAATCGCATAGCGAATCCGAGTGGTAGCATTAAATGGATTTGGATAATTCGGATGCAGGACAAAATTTGGGGGTATGCGTGGGCGGCTGATCTCCTGAGGCGATACAGCCGTAACCACAACATCTGGCGATAATTTTCGATTGATCATGATCATCGCCGCATCGGCAACCACCCATTGACCGTTGGGGACATTCCGATTGTCCAGCTTCAGGACTTTTTTTCGGCCTCGAGTCAAATAGACGCTTTTGATGGCCTGCCAGCCTTTATTGTAAAAATCTTTTTGATTCATAAAAACGGTGGACGAATCGCCCTCAGAATAGACCGTGTAGGGCGCCTGATCGGTCGCGTTTGGGCCAGTTACCAGATAGGCAAACACATCAAACCAGGCATCGAAAGGCACATCGAAACAATAGCAGATGCTGGCATAGCTGGTATCCTTTTTGAGAAGCACCTTCGATTTGAAACCATTGATTGTCGTAGAGATTTCCCAATTGCCAGTTATTGTTACCTCAGGATCATCCTCGTTAACGATCCCTGCTTTCGGTCGCCAGATCTTGCCCCGGCGATGGGGGAGTGAGGCTGGTTTCGCATAGCAGGTCGCCTTCAGCGTGTCTCCCAGCCGATTGTTGTTCAAGCGCAATCCCTGATAGAAGAAAAACGCCTCGCCATACACCTGCCGTTCTCGATTAGCCTGGATCGATTTGAGCAGAAAATCGGGGGTGATGAGATAATTATCACCTCTCAGATAGATAAGCATCCCAGAAAAAAATATGTCGCGCTTCGAAAGCGGGATATAGCTGAGCGATTTATTCAATTCATAATAATAGTCGGAATAGTTGGTGCGATAAAGCTGCGGAATGATCTGATCCACGATCTCGGCATCGACCCAGGTTTTGGAATCCTGCAGATATTCCTCGTATGACCAGGGATAGACGCTGGGACTGGAGGAGACGATGATCCAGTCGCCTCGTGCTTTGATCGAGTCCCGGGCATTCTTATAGAACTGCGACAGCTTATCTGCCCGCCATCGCATCCAGTTGGCATCCCGATAGTTCATCGGTGGATTGGCGCCATTATGCTCCGATCGATAGATCGAGACCGTGGTCTGATCATAGCCCCCTTCGACCGGCATCGCCGGAATGCGATCCGAATATTCAATGCCGTCCACATCATAATTGTCGATGACCTCGGTCGTCAACGCTACAATAAATTTTTGCACATCTGGATGGATGGCCGACATCCAATCAAAGCCATTTTTCACGCACAGTTTGCCCGAATTATCCTTGAGCGCCCAATCGGGATAACGCTGAATAATATGCCCGCCATTCTGAGAATAGGAGGTGGAAAAGCCCATTTCGAACCAGGGGAACACTTCCATGCCATTGCGGTGCGCCTCGATGATTACCCGCTTCAATGGATCACGCTGGGCTGGAAAAGCGGGGTGCATGGCGCGACCGAAGTATCGCTCCATCACTCGGCTGGGATACAGCGTATAATCGCCATCGGCGCCATGGCTGTTCCAGACAACCGTCAGAATGACGTTGATTCCAATCGAAGCGAGATAGTCCATCCCCTCAGCGATCCGCTGATCATCGAATAGGATATCGCTATCGACATTGGTGATTTTCACCGCGCGGAACTCGTGAAGCGATTGGGAAAACAGCGGGAGCGCGAACAATGCTACCAACAGGCAGATGGTTTTTTTCATGACGTCTGTTCGTTAATTCGAATGACGGAAACAACCCAACGAATGTGGATTATCTACCTCCGTTCGATCGTTCGTACGTTTCCATCTGAGATGCTAAATTGAACATTACAACGATTCTTTCCCCCACAGGACATCGGGAATTGCAAAAAAGCTATCCACGAAATTTTTCAGTTAGCCTATGTCAGCTTGTCTCGTGGCAAATGATTTTTATTTTACTCACGAAGATTTCTGATAAAAATTCTGGTGTCCACTTGCTTTTGGCCTGCAATATAAACGATCCGATCCAATTTTGCAAGGAAAAAATCTGTGGCTATGCAGATAGCCATTCCGAGGCTGCAGAGCTTTCGGAACGATCTCGGCAAAAGACACAATGAATGTCTGCCTTAAATAGCTCCTGTTGCAAATTTATGCCGTCGGATGCTGGCATCTCTATTTCGACTTGACCTGCTAACAGCTTTTCAAGAGTTTCGTCCATTTGCAGGAATGGCATGGCCGCATTGAATCTCGCATTTTGTACCAGGCGCTCCCCACGTATCTGCATCATCCTGCTTGCCTAGTTTTTGTTGAAAATTATCGAAACAAGCGAAATTGTCGCGCCATCCGGCAATTGGCTGATGGCATGGCAGCGTTTTTTCTGGGGCTGATTTTTGCAACAAGAATTAGCTATGTCCTCCAAAAAATTTTTCGTCGAGTAAAAAAGCTCACCATCAGGGCCAATAAAAGTGTATAGAAAACGCCTCGCAGGAATCCCAACCATGGCGTGGGGGTCATTTTCAAAAATATCTCCTCCAGCCCGGTTAAAGCCAGGATCGGCCAGATAAAATTGGCAAATCCCACATAGGCGATCATGGGATTTTGACCATTGTCGATGAGAATTTGAAACCAGCCCTTTTTTTTAAATATATCGATCAGTACAGCGAAAGCGATCAGCAGAAAGATCGACAGGCCAGTCGTGACGAAGTAATAGCTCAAGGTGGGATGATCCTTTTTGATGCCGCCTTCGTACGGCTCAAAGATCAATCCCAGCAATAACCAATAGATGCCCCAACCGAGGAGCGTTTTTATTAGGGCCTCGATTTCAGTGCTGGGATGTCGCACCAACCACCGGGCCAAACCGCACAGGCCGAAAGCGAGGATCGTGGTTTGCCAGAGCCATCGCGCCTGCAAGCCGATCAGCATAAGCACCAACAGGCTGATCATCAGCCCCGCCAGTGCCATCCATCGGCCGGCGGACCATTTGGTTTGAATTGGAGGATCTTGTAATGGCCGTTGCATGAACCGAACCAAAAGATCGCCGATGATCGTCCCCGGGATGACAATGAAGAGATATTGCAAATAATACAGCTTGTACACCCAGGGGATCGGGGAGAAATTCCACAGCCATTTCACCCAACCAATTTCGGTGTGCGCTAATCGAATGGCGAGCAAAAAACCAAGAATGCCCAACCGAACGAGTAACCGATTTTGCGTCATCAACCAGATGAATGAGCCGAACACCGCCATATTGGTGAGCACCACGATGATGATGTCGCTGCGATAGAGCGAGAAACTAGTTCCATCTGGATAGCGCAAGAGCGCAAGTAGTGCGATGGCCCCAAGCCAGCCGATCAGTCGGATGCCCCATGTCAGGTAATGGTTCCATTTCGCTGTCAATCGGGTGAAAATCAAAAACATCATACTAAAACCAACCATGCTGATGAGCCAGGCGCCGGTGTTCGGTGAAGGATCAATGACATGAGGCCTGACATGGCGCAAAAAAATGGCGAAGAAACCGAGCAAGAATCCACGTTCCACAATGCTGAACATGATTTTCGGATAAGGATCGCCTTGCTGAATGCGCCGCGACAGCGCCATCGGAATGGCCGCTCCCAGTGCAAATAAGAACAGCGGGAACACCAGATCGACCCAGGTAAACCCCGGCAGATTGGGATTGAATTTGTGAGCTGGTGGTGGTAGCTGCGCATGATACATCCAGGCAGGCAGCACGCCGTACGGAATGACGCCAGAAAGAACCATGGTCAGAATGGCAAAGCCCCGAAGGGCATCCAAAGGATATGAGCGATTTGATATCGATGAAGTCGTCATAAGCGGTTCCTATTGAATGAGATTTTTTATTCCCACATTGGTTCGGTTGCAAAAATAGAAGTCGAATTATGTCTGCTGCAAAATACGAAATTCAAACAGATTGTGCCATTGCTGTCCGCCAGATGGCAGATAGAAATCTCTTTTAAAGCGGTTCATAAACCAAGCCAAAATAGAGATACCAGCATACTCAGGAAGACCATTGGATTCTGACTTGGCTTTTGAGAACCACGGTGATTGAACAAAGAACAAAAGCAAAAAATAGCTATTGAATTTTTCGCCTGAATTCATTATGTTCTTCGTGGCTTCAGGCCACAGACCCCGTCTTGTTAAAATTTTCCTTGGCCGCACATCATACAAATTTATTTGAACAATTTCAAGCGATTTTTCTGAGGGCAGGAGGACGATTTGAACAAATCTGTGATGCAGCCCCCAAATTGCTGATTCGATATCCCGATTTTATATAAACGTATGGAGGGCTTTTATGAAAAGAATTTTATGGCTAATATTGTTTCATTGGTTTGTTTTGATTGCGAATCTATTCTCTCAGAATGTTTCTGCCTATTATGGCTTCCAGACGCACTTCGGCCAATTCGATCGAGCGGATATGGATTCAGCCAGCATGGAGGCCATGCTCGATCGGGTGCAAGCGGCGGGATTCAAGATGATTCGGGACGAGTGCTATTGGTCCGAGGTCGAAAAAACCCGTGGCGTCTTTGAATTTCCCGGGCAAATCGACCAATATATTCAAGCAGCCAAACGGCGTGGGATCGACGTGCTATTGATTTTGGACTACAACAATCCGCTTTATGCGCCCCATGCGGGAGCGGCCGTCACCACGGATTCCAATCGGGCGGCCTTTGCCTGTTATTGTCAGGAGACGGTGAAACGCTATGTGCCGTTGGGCGTGCTGCATTATGAGATCTGGAACGAACCCAATATCCCTATTTTCTGGGACCCGACCCCAAATCCCGGCGACTATGCGAAATTATTGCAAACCGCCTACCCCGCCATCAAGGCCATTGATCCGATGGTAACGGTGATCGGCTGCGCCACCTCACCCGCCGAAGGAAACCCGGCGCCGTTCATCGATTGGCTGACATTTATCAACGGCGTGTTCCAGAACGCTGGAGGCAATTTTATGGATGCGGTCTCGTTCCACTCCTACCACGTGGATCAACGGCCTGAGGTCAATTTCTTCCGAGATATTCAAAAGCTGCAGGCCATTGTCGGCCAGGAGCGGCCGCTGTGGCTCACCGAAATCGGCTATCCCACCAATCTGGGCTGGCCGAATATCAGCCTGGAGACGCAGGCCAATTATGCGGCTCGGCTGTTTCTGTTGGGCAAAGCCGTGCCCCAACTAAAGCTCATTTCTTATTATGACCTGAAAAACGATGGCCAGGATGTCGGCAATGCTGAGCACAATTTCGGTGTCCTGCAATACAATCTTCAGCCCAAGCCCGCCTACCTGGCGCTGAAAAATCTGGCCACGTTCATCGCCGATAAGCCGCTGGTGAAATCGACTATTGTGACCGACAGGTATGTCTACGAATTCGCTGCGGATCAAAATTGGGTCATTGCTGCCTGGAAGACGTCGGGACAGGCGGACCAGCCGATCAAAATTCGTGCTCCGTTCTGTCGATTGCTGAATCGGGATGGAAGTGTGCTGAACGATTTTGTCACGGCGGACAGCAGCGTCGTCATTACGATCGCTGAAAGCCCCTGCTATCTGGTGAGCCTGGCAAGCGCCCCGGTCTTGCGGCAATTCGATCTTGAGCCGAATCGGGTGATCCTCTATCCCCAGCAGAAATTTGACATTCGGGCCAATGGCAGGGACACAGCGGGCGTTGCCATCCAGTTCCAACTGGCGGCGCTGAACTGGTGCTATCTTGGAACCGGTGGTCGTATCGATAGCCTGGGACAATTTCAGGCCGAAGCCCCGGGCAGCGGTATTTTGATCGGCAGCTATGGCACATTTGCAGATACCGTGATTATCGAGATCGTTCAACCGGGCACGCACATCATCGAGGAGTTCGACTCGGTTGCGAAATGGAACCTCTCGTTGCTCAATATGGATAGCCTGAATACCGGGCTTTCGGTCTCTGATGCGGTTTTTTCCAGCGGGAATCATTCGGCTCGGATCGATTATCAGTTTACCTATCGCAGCAATATTTCCAGCAGCAATTATCGGATCTATCTGAATACCGATCTGGTGCTTCCTGGCGATCCCGATTCGCTCTTGATCGATTTTTACGGCAATGGTCAGCCGCATAAGCTGCGGTTTCAATTTCACGATGCCTTTGGGGAGACATTCGTGCGCTCCATTTCCACTGCCTTGAACTGGAAGGACGAATGGCGCACGGTCAAATTGGCGCTCAAAAATTTCCCTGGCCAGGTGGATTATCCGCTATCTTTGACTCAGATCACCATCTTTGTCGGCCAGGAGAATCCCCAGAACGATGCCACCTATCAAGGCACCATTTATCTGGATCGGCTGCGCACCAGAAGCAATAGGATTACTATGGTGCCAGAAGTCACGCCCGAAACGCCCCGTTCGTTTCGCCTGGATCAGAACTATCCGAATCCTTTTAATTCGGCGACAACGATCCGTTATTACCTAACCCATCCCCAGAAGATCAGCTTGAAATTATATAATCTTTCGGGGCAAGAGCTTATCCGACTGGTGGATGAGTTTCAAGCCGCAGGCGAATATCAGGTACAACTCAGTGCCGACGACCTGCCCAGCGGGATCTATTTTTATCGATTGGAAGCAGGGAAGATGATGATGGTGAGAAAGATGGTGGTCTTGAAATAGACCTATGTCTCCAATGGATGATAACGTCCCTTTGGAATTTAGGCATTGAGAATTGAAGTTTATTTGGGATTTGAAATTTAAAAAATCCGTTGGATTGTTTCTCTCCGCTGGTGATTTTGGTATAAAAAATTTTTGCCCAGCGGATAGATGAAACCAACGGATGGAGCAATTTTAAAAACGAACCTTCGGCCTAACATCAATGATGGGTTTGTTTGGAATTTAGCCATTGAGAATTGGGGTTTATTTGAAATTTGGGATTTGGGATTTGAAATTTAAAATCCGTTGGGTTGGTTTTCCCGATAGGCGGATTCAAAAAAATGCATCATCTATTTATCTCAGAGATCATTAGCTGTGATCAAACTGTAACTGGACAAGATGGATTTAACATCTTCTAAATTTGGTTATTCCAATTCAAGCAAAGGACATCTTATGAGATTCATATTGGCTTTTTTTCTCACCCTGTGTGTGTTGATCGAAATAGCTTTTTCACAAAGCACAATTGAGCCCACCGAGCTCCGTGGCGTCTGGCTGACCAATGTGGATAGCCAGGTGCTAGATAGTCGGGAAGGCATCCGAGAGGCGATGCAATTTCTGGCGGATCATCATTTCAATGTCGTCTTTCCTGTGGTGTGGAATGCGGCCAGGACGACTTTTGTCAGCCAATTGATGGATAGCGTGTTCGGTTTTGCGATTGATGAGCGCTATTCTGGGCGAGATCCATTAGCTGAGGTGATCGAGGAAGCGCACCAGCGCCATATCGCCGTGATCCCCTGGTTCGAATACGGTTTTGCCGCAGCTTACAAAAAAAAGCCCCGCACGATATTCAAGGTGAAGCCGCATTGGGCGGCTCGGGACAATCGAGGGAAGATCTTGACCAAAAACGGCTTTCAGTGGATGAATGCCTTTCATCCCGAGGTACAGGAGTTTATGCTGGCGCTGGTCAAAGAGGTCGTGACAAAATATGATGTCGATGGCATCCAGGGCGATGATCGGCTACCTGCTTTGCCCATCGAAGGGGATTATTCCCACTACACCGATAGTTTATATCGAGCCGAGCACAACGGCAATCGTCCGCCGAAAAATTACCGTGATCCTGACTGGCAGCGCTGGCGAGCCGATAAATTGAATGCTTTTGGTAAGCGGCTCTATCAAGAAGTGAAGGCGCTGAAGCCGAACCTGATTGTTTCCTGGGCGCCGAGCATTTATCCCTGGTCGTACGATGAATATTTGCAGGATTGGCCCTCGTGGCTCAGCGGCGGCTATGCCGATCTGGTCATTCCGCAATGCTATCGCTATGATTTGCCCGCCTACCAGGCCACGCTGGATGAGCTGATCCCTGATTTCCTGAAAATTGCCCCATCGGATCGAATTGTTTTTCCAGGCATCTTGATGAACGTGGGCGATTATGTGATGTCGGAGGATTTTTTGGTACAGGTGCTGGCATACAATCGGAAAAAAGGCTACCAGGGCGAGGTGTTTTTTTTCTATGAAGGCTTAAGGAAAAATAATGATCGGCTGGCAAAGGTGCTGCTGTAACACAATTTGCCAAATTGTGTTACAAATTGATAGGACAGCCACAGGCAATCGAAGTTCCAACCATTTGGGGCGATTGATCATTGAGGCTTGAAAATTATTACGCCAGTAGGCGGACGGATTTGTGATTTGATTGTTGTCATTTGGAATTTCATCCGTCGGGTTGTTCTGCACCAACTGGATTGAAAAAAATAATTTCATCAAATCACCACCTCCTTCATCCGTGGAATACATCTCGTTTTTTCTTCACAAAAAAAGAGATCATTAGCAAAATCAACAGCACCGCCACGATCGTCGGCCCTGAGGGCAGATCCAGCCGAAATGAAAAATAGAGGCCGCCGACCACCGAGGCCAGACTGCTGAGGATGGCGATGCTAAAAATATGTTTCATTTTTCGAGCCAGTAACAATCCCGTCACAGCGGGTATCACCAGAAACGCAAAGATCAGCAGGACCCCGCTCACTTTGATCCCCAATGAAATTACCAGTCCCAGCGTGAAATAGAGCAGCAGGTTCCAGGCCGTCACGTGATAGCCCTGCGTCTGCGCCATGGCGGGATCGTAGGCGATGAAGATGAACTGCTTGTAAAATAGCAGATGAATCACCCCCACTGCTAAGAAAGTGGCGCCCAGCAGATAAATTTGCTCTGGCGTGATGGTCAGAATATTTCCCTGGAGCAGATGTTGCAACTCCTCAGCGCCCTGGGCGGCCTTGGCGATGAACAAAATTCCCAGTGCAAACGCTCCCACGTAGCTGATGCCCAGCAAACTGTCAGGCGGAATTTTTTCGCCCGATGGTTTCAGTGCAAATAAAACCACCGCCAGCATGGTGACGATCAATCCCGTGAGCGTGGGGTTGAATCCCAATAAAAACGCCAGCGCCATTCCCGCCGTAGAAATTTGGGCGACAGCGGCGCTGAAAAACACCATCCGCTTGAGCACGATGTAGACTCCCAGAAAAGCGCCCAACGTTCCAATTAAGGCGCTGGCGAGCAGCGCATATTGCATGAACGGCAAACGAAATATCTCAACCATGAATCACTCCCGACAGAATGACAATCTGTCCGTTGTCTTTTTTGATCCGAATCGGAACATCGTAAAGCTGCTGCAGATTGGCCTCGGTAAGGATCTCATCCCTGGTTCCGATCTGAAAGCAGCCTTGATCCAATAGAGCGATCCGCTGCACATAATTGGCCACGACGTTCAAATGATGGCTGACCAAAATTACGGTAAGGTGATGGTCGTCATGAAAATGTTTGATCAACTCCATGATGGACAATTGGGAATTGAGGTCCAGTCCTTCGGTGGGTTCATCGAGAATCAGGATGTCGGGTTCGGCGGCCAGGGCTCGGGCGATCAGGGTCCGCTGCTTCTGTCCGCCAGATAGGTCGGCATAAAGGACGTCTTTCAATTCGGCAATGCCCAGATGGTGCAGCGCCTCGAGTGTCTTGGTTCGATCCAGGCTGCGGATGCGGCGCAGCACGCCAATCTGGTAATAACGCCCCATCATCACCACTTCGCCAACGGTGAACGGAAAAATCTCGTCCAATTGACCCCGTTGCGGCACATAGCCCAGCCGATGCTGTTGGTTCCGTTCCCCATTGTATTTGATAATTTTCCCCTGCCTGGGCTTCAGAATCCCGAGAATGGCTTTGAGGATCGTGGTCTTGCCAGCGCCATTGGGGCCAACGATACCCAGGAAATCCCCTGCCTGAATGGGGCAATTCAAGCCTGAAATCACCACTTTCGAGCCATAAGCCAGGGTGACGTCTTTGAATTCGATTAACGGATGGTTCAATTTTTTCCTTTCGATTTGATAAACTGATTTTTGATGTTGAGTGGGATTTGAATTTTTTCTCCAACAGTCCCTATGTTTAAGATGTGCATCACAAAACAAGCTGATTTTGATCCGAAAAATTGCTATATTTCACCATAAAAATTATCATCTTCATCGCCATGACCGTTCATCAAATTGAGGGAGGTAA
>Ga0209162_1001026_pt1 | contig 28895 bp, 17 predicted proteins | sample YNPNPMetaG_FD_187121 | JGI IMG/M metagenome (GOLD analysis project Ga0209162, IMG submission 187121) | Anoxygenic and chlorotrophic microbial mat microbial communities from Yellowstone National Park, USA - YNP NP MetaG (SPAdes) (version 2) ...
GTCGAAAATTGAGCGGCGACATTTGATAAATGCCTTTCGGTTGATTACAATGACATTTGATACAATATAACTGAAATATTCCCAAATGTCCAGCTCAAAAATTTATCAACTAATTTTTAGAAGAACCATAATTTGAAAGATAATGTCACCCTCGCCGCAGGACAGAATGTGACAATCACTCCGAGTGGGAACACGTTGACCATCTCGGCGACGCCGGGAAATGCCGGCGGAGATATTACCGCTGTGAGGGCCGGCAATGGATTGACGGATGGCGGCGAGTCAGGGGACGTTACTTTAAATGTCGGTGCTGGAACTGGAATTACAGTCACAGCCGATGCGGTTGCACTGAATACCAGTTATACGGACCAGCTCTATGTGAAAAATGGCCAGGCCAATGCCATCACCAGCGCCATGATTGCCGATGGAGCTATCACCACGAATGATCTGGCGAATAGCGCTGTGGCAACCGCTAAGCTTGCCGATAATGCGGTAACCACTGCCAAAATAGCTGACAACACGCTGACGACCGCGAAATTAACAGACAATGCCGTGACCACGGCTAAGATCGCAGATAATAATATTACCACCACCAAGCTGGCAGATAACTCCGTCACGGCAGCGAAAGTCACTCCGAACATCGTGTCCAGCATCAATGGAGTCATTAACGATGGGGGCAATATCGATTTAGTTGCTGGCGCCAATATCCAGATTGCGCCGAACAATACCAACAAGACCATTACCATTTCAGCAAGCGGCCCTGGCGGCGGCACGCTGGATCAGGCTTATGATTTCGGTGGTCCTGGTGCGGGGCGCAAGATCATCGCGGATGCTGGCGCGGTGTGGATTTCGGGAACTGGCGAATCGCAGGGACTGGTGGTGGATGGAAAACTGGGAATTGGCGTTACCAACCCGCTGGCCAAATTGGATGTGCAATATTGGCCTGGCAAACAACTGAGGCTCAAAGGCATTGGCTCAAAGGACTATTGGAATATTTTCCATAATGCTGACCAAGCCAATGATTACGGATTAACTTTTGCCGATAGCGTTGGCAAGGAATGGTTTGCACTGAAGAAATTAAGCTCGAAGAATTGTATTTATTTAAATGGCAATGTAGGAATTGGCATAGCAGACCCCAAAGGAGATCTGCACATCGCCTCTGCTGGGGATACCAAGCTGCGATTTACAAACGGAGACAATCACGAAGCCACCATAGCCTATAATACGGATTCTGATGGGCTGGAATTTCGCATGGGGGGAAGCGGGACTGATCCAAAATTTTTTATTGGAGATGGCGGAAATTTAGGTGTTGGCACTGTTGGTCCCACTGAGAAATTTCAGGTGGCAGGAATTGTTCATTCTACCTCTGGTGGCTATAAATTCCCTGATGGCACAGTACAAACAACGGCAGCTACGAGTGGTGGAACAATTCCGGATAATAGCATTACCAGCGCCAAAATTCAAGATGGGACTATTCAAGGTGTTGATATAAATACTTCAACAACAGTTACTGTTGGAAAACTTCAAGCGGGGGGTACGACAAGTTCGAATACCGGGATATTTGGAAAAGGCACATCTTATGGCGTTATGTCTGCAAATGTTTATAGTGATAAATATGGTAATCTTGCTACTTCTAATCATGGCGTATATGGTCATGGTGGCAGCTCCGGCAATTATGCAGGCTACTTTGTAGGTAATGCTTATATATCGGGAACCCTCACCAAAGGCGGTGGTTCCTTCAAAATCGACCATCCCCTTGATCCTGAAAACAAATATCTCTATCACTCCTTTGTCGAGTCACCCGATATGATGAATATTTACAACGGGAATATTGTGCTCGATGCTAAGGGTGAAGCAACGATTGAACTTCCCGACTGGTTCGGCGCTTTAAATCGCGATTTCCGTTATCAGCTCACAGCTATCGGTGCACCAGGTCCCAATCTTTATGTCGCTCAGGAAGTTTCAAACAATCGTTTTAAAATTGCTGGCGGAACTGCTGGCATGAAAGTTTCATGGCAGGTCACTGGCATTCGTCAGGATGCCTTTGCTAATGCACATCGTATTCCAGTGGAAGAAGAGAAAAAAGGTGAGGAGCGAGGCAAATATCTGCATCCCGAGGTATTCAATCAGTCAGAAACGATGGGGATTGATTATGCCGAGCGTCAAAAAGCCGAACAAGAGATGAAGTAAAATGATAATATAAATTATACTTCAATTCCGATCAGGAATAGAGTCAACGATCGTTCAGTAGAATTTTGTATTTCATTCAGAAGGAGGATTGTGAAATGACTATGAAAAGAATATATATTATTTCAAGTATTGTTGCCATCTGCCTGGCGCTACAAATTCAGGCAGCCGCCCAATATCAAATCACCAGAAGCGTTTTTGGGAACGGCTCAACGAAATTGTCGAATAGCGATTTTCAGGTGAGCAACACTCTGGGGCAGCCACTGATTGGAGTGACTGGTGATCCTGCTTATCAGAACAGGTTGGGATTCTGGTATAGCGGAGCAATACCGCCGATCGATACCATCACCTGGGAAGTAACACTGTTGGTCGCTGATGCGGGCAATGGCGACGAGACCCTGACCTTTGGACAGGCGCCAAATGCCACAGATGGGCTGGACAATTCTTTAGGCGAAGCCGAGCTACCGCCCACGCCGCCAACCGGGATTTTTGATGCGAGATTTCAGTTACCCATTTCGACACCAGTTTTTTCGCTTAAAGATTTTCGCAATGATGCGATTGAGGGTGCGACCTGGAAATTCAAATTTCAGCCCTCAACGGCTGGTTATCCATTTAAAATTAGCTGGAGTATGGCAGCGCTTCCGCCCGGCAATTTTATCATGAAGGATGAGATTACCGGGAATATTGTCAGAGTTGACATGAAAAGCGTTGACAATGTGGTCATTACCAATAGCGCCATATCCTCTTTGCTGATCGAAATGACCAAAGTAACCTGGAAGGCCAATTTGGTCGTGACTGATGCTGGAAATAATAATGTAGCGCTTACCTTTGGGCAGGCACCCGGCGCTATTGATGGTTTGGATCCCTCTTTGGGAGAGGCCGAACTTCCGCCACCGCCTCCGCCCGGAGTTTTGGACGCCAGATTTGAACTGCCCGGAACGGCCATCTTCTCGCTTAAAGATTTCCGTAACGATGCGGATCAATCTATTACCTGGCGATTCACGTTCCAGCCTGGTAGCGGTGGCTTCCCGATAAAGCTGAGCTGGAATAGTGCGGAGCTTCCTGACAAAAGCTTTACTTTGAAGGATGAAATCACCGGGACGATTGTCAATATCAATATGAAAAATCAGAACAGTTATACGGTGCCCAACACTGCCATTACTTCGCTGGTTATTGAAACAACTGATGTACTCACTTGCACCGTTAGGGTCGCTGCCGGCTGGAATATCATATCAGTTCCAGTGCAGGCGACTGATATGAGCGTAACGACGCTATTTCCTGGAGCTGCCTCCAGTGCCTTTCAATTCAACAATGGCTATGTTCCAGTAACAACTTTATCCAATGGCATCGGCTACTGGATTAAATTTGGTGCAGCCCAGACTTACCAAATTCAGGGGCAGGAAGTTACTCCCAAGCAGATGCCAGTTAACGCTGGCTGGAATATTATCGGCCCGTTCGAAACTGATGTGCCAGTAACTAAAATCGCCAGTGATCCGCCCGGGATCATTCTATCTGACTTTTTTAAGTTCGATAATGGCTATAAGAGCGTTGCCATCCTGGAAGTTGGCAGAGGCTATTGGGTCAAGGTCAGCCAGGCTGGTATGCTGCGTGTCCAGCAAAGTGCCGGACTGGGCAAGAGCACCATTGCAGACAATCAGATAGACCGGTCTCGCGAAAAGCTGAGCACTTTGCCTGGTATCCGAATTGAAGATAGTCACGGTCAAATGAGCGTGCTGTATCTGGCCACGGAAAACGCAAGCGAGGCTGCTTATGAATTGCCTCCGATTCCACCAACTGGAATTTTTGATGTGAGGTTCAGCACCGATCGACTGGTTGAGACCTTGAATGATGGTGAATTGGAGGTCTTGATTTCTTCGGCCCAATTTCCAGTTGAGCTTTCTGCCCAAAATTTGGCTGGCATGGTGCTGAACGTGAAGGATGGAATAGGAGGAATGGTGGTGAACCAGAGTCTAACGCCGGAAAACGAGATCGTGATCCTGCGGACAATTAACAAGATATTTATAAAATCAGCCGAACCAGCAGTATTGCCTTCACAGTACCAGTTAGGACAGAACTATCCAAATCCGTTTAATCCGACCAGCGTCATCAGCTATGAGCTGCCCGAAGCGGGAGCGGTTCGGATTTCGGTGTACAATATTTTGGGCAAAAAGGTCGTTGATCTGGTGGATGAACAAAAGCCAGCCGGCTATCATCAGGTTGAAATCGATGCTCGAAATTATGCCTCGGGAATTTATTATTATGTGATGAAGGTGAATGGATTTTCGGCTATCAAGAAGATGGCAATCGTAAAATAGGTTTTGCCGATGAACAGATGCTGATTCCATCCGCCGCTGGTTGGATGGAATCAGTTTATATTCTGGTAATCAAACTATAGAAAGAAGCGAGGTATCCGATGAAAACAAACTGGATTAATGGAATCTTGATTATCTTCATTTGCGTTGTCGCATGTAGTGATGAAAAACCATTAGCAATCGACCTCCCGTTGATTGTCTCCAATGATACTGGGGCAATAATAAAATTGCGTTTTGGGCTTCATGCTTCAGCAACAGACAGCCTGGACCGGTTCCTCGGAGAACAAGAATTGCCGCCATTCCCGCCTCCTGATGTATTGGAAGTTCGTTTTATCGGCGATGATATCCAGCTTCCCAAATTGGGATTGGGAACCTATTTTGACTACCGCCAGGGAGATACAAATTTCGAGGGTACCAGAATCCATGAGCTTAAGTTTCAGATGGGCGCTGGCAGCAAAATCATCTTTAAATGGGACCTGCCCAAAGATATCACTGGACTAATTCAGGATTTTATAACGGGTGAGATTGTTAAAAAGACAATGGCTGGCAGCGATAGCCTGATACTTTCAAAGCCTATCTACATCGATAAGCTTAAGATGATTATCAACTATGAAGGGGCTCCAATGGAACCATAGTTCATATTTTCCCAATTTTGTGTTTGCTTGGTACACTCTGGGTTAAATACCACGAAGGCTGAGGCTGTTTTCCTGAGCTGGATGATATCATAGTGATAACGAGACAAATCAAAAAATGAACAAGAGGTGTCCCATGAAAACTTACTGGCTTTGTGCAAGCTTCATTCTTCTTATTGTTAGTAGTACAGCGGCTCAATCGCCAGCCATCAATTTGCCCTTGATTGTCTATAATGATGCTGGTTCAAAAGTAGAACTTCATTTCGGATTGGACCCTTCAGCGACAGATACGCTGGATAGATCGCTGGGCGAACAGGAGTTGCCGCCATTTCCGCCGGATGATGCTTTGGAAGTTCGTTTTATCGGCGACGATATTTTACTGCCCAAAATGGGACTGGGAACTTATTCGGATTACCGAATGGGCGATGCCGATTTTGCCGGGACGAAAACGCATGAGTTGAAATTTCAATTCGGCTCGGGAACAAAAATCATATTTAGGTGGAGCTTGCCAAAAGTGATCACTGGCTTGATGCAGGATTTTTTCAACGGAGTAGTTGTTAATAAACCGATGATGGGTTGTGATAGCCTGGTGCTGACAAAGCCGTTTTATTTTGATAGACTGCAGATGATCATCAAATATACTGGAATCCCATTGGCTCCAACCTTGGTCTCACCAATTAATGACTCCACCGGTGTCTTTTTAAATCCCGCATTAAAATGGCGCCCATCCCAGGGTACTGCCTCCTACAAGCTGCAGGTAGATATTGGAAGCGACTTTTCACAACCAATATTTGATATTAGCGGCATTGCTGACACGGCTTATGGCATCTGTGGTCTGGAAAAATATAAATTGTACTATTGGCGAGTCATGGCCGTGAATGCGAATGGCTCGAGCGATTGGTCCGAAACCTGGCGTTTTACTACCGGTGAAACAACCCCAGTTTTCGCTTTCGATAATGGCGCACCGTCAAAATTTTATTTGGCACAAAATTATCCCAATCCCTTCAATCCAATCACGACTATTCGATTTGCCATTCCCGGACTCTCCCAAGTTAGGTTGCAGCTATTTGATCTTCTTGGAAGAGAAGTTGCCGTGCTGGCTAACGAAATACTGCAACCTGGCGAGCACCAGGTCACATGCCAATTGGATCACCTGCCCAACGGAGCCTATATTTATCGTTTATATCTTGGCGGTCAATTGGTGGAGCAGAGGAAGATGATGCTGTTGAAATAGTTATAGAATAGCCCCGTAAATTATGTGTATTTCAGGACTGTTTAAAAATAATACCTATAAGGAACAAATTAGCCATGAAAACCAAACTTCTAATTCTGATAATTGGCTTAGTCCTCTCTAGCCAGTTAGCCGCACAACCAGCACGCTTGGAAAACAATATGGATGAGCTCATTCATAAGTTGCAACCGCTTTCAAAAGAAGGCCCTATTTCAGACCAGCAAATTTTAACCGCCTTACAGGACCAGGGACTCGGTTTCGTTTCGCCGGCGGAAATCCACAAACTGAAGCACCTGTTGCGCCAGGATTCCCCAAGAGGAATTATCGAGAGACAGCTACGACGCTTATCCGCTGATAATTATTTTCCAGATCACGAAAGCAATCGATCCCTGCGAAATTCAGTCCCCATTACCAAAGCTAATGGCCAGCCTTTAACTGCTGCCGAACAGAACGCCATTACCCAGGTGCTGGAAGATTTTCAGGTGAACGAGAATGTAGGCAGGTGTGATCATTATGATCCTGCTGTGGCAATGGATGCGAGTGGGAATTTCGTCGTCACGTGGTGCGATGAACGTAATGGCAGAAGTGATATTTACGCTCAACGATATAACAGTGATGGCAGCAAACAGGGATGGAATTTTAAAGTAAATGATGATCCCTGGGTTTATAAGCAATATAAACCAGCTATTGCAATGGATGCCAGTGGTAACTTTGTGATAACATGGATTGGTTGCAGTGGGAAGGATATCTATGCTCAGCGTTTTGATAAATTTGGAAATAAGCAAGGTGTAAATTTTATGGTGAGTAAAGGTGGCTGGCCTTATAATCCGAGTATCGCTATTGATGATAATGGCAATTTTATAATCGTATGGGAATGTATTTATGGAAATGGCAGTTACCATGATATTTATGCTCAGCGTTTTGACAAAGATGGCAATGCGCTAGGTGAAAATTTTCGGGTGAATGATTATACGGGAAAAAATCAAAAATGCGAACCGTGCGTGAGTGTTGATGTTGATGGAGCTGGCAATTTTGTGATCGCATGGGAAGATGACCGAAATGGCAATGAGGATATTTATGCCCAGCGCTATGATAAAAACGGCAATAAGCAAGGCGTAAATTTTCGGGTGAATAGTGATGTCGGGAACAGCGATCAATCTCATCCAGGGGTTGGCATGGATCGAAATGGTAATTTTGTGATTTGCTGGAGTGATAGGAACACTGCTAAAATTTATGCCCAGCGATACGAAAGCAATGGGAATATCTTAGGAGTGAATTTTCAGGTAAATGATAGGGGATGGTGTTATGAACCTGCCATTACAGTGGATGGCACTGGCCGGTTCGTGATCGCTTGGAACGATAATTATAATTATTCCTCAGGCCTCGGTTATGATATCTATGCCCAATGTTACGATAAAGATGGCAATAAGCAGGGAGGAAATTTCCTGGTAAATGATGAGGGCAATACTAGCGCCCAATTTGATCCCTCAATTGCGATAAATGGTAGTGGCAACTTCATTATCACCTGGTTGGATACGCGAAACGGCTATGAGGATATCTATGGTCAGCGCTATAGCAATTTTGGCAGTAAGCAAGGAGTTAATTTTCGAGTGACTGATGATGAGGGTAGCACAAATCAAAATTATGCGAAAATTGCGGTTGATGAAAGTGGTGTTTTCGTTATCACTTGGGAGGATGAACGCAACAATATTTATCGGTATACCAAGGATAGAGATATCTATGCTCAGCGCTATAGCAGCGATGGCAACAGGCAAGGGCAGAATTTTCGAGTGAATGATGATATTGGGAGCAGTGATCAAGCATATCCAGCAATTGCCATGGATGGCAGTGGCAATTCCATTATCACGTGGCAGGATGAACGCAACGGGAATAGCGATATCTATGCTCAGCGCTATAGCAGCGATGGCAACAGGCAAGGGCAGAATTTTCGAGTGAATGATGATCTTGGGAGCAGTGGTCAAGCGTATTCAGCAATTGCCATGGATAGCAGTGGCAATTTTATTATCACATGGGTGGATGGACGCAACGGGAATAGCGATATCTATGCTCAGCGCTATAGCAGCGATGGCAACAGGCAAGGGCAGAATTTTCGAGTGAATGATGATCTTGGGAGCAGTTATCAAGCATATCCAGCAATTGCCATGGATGGCAGTGGCAATTTCATTATCACGTGGCAGGATGAACGCAACGGGAATCCGGATATTTATGCTCAGCGCTACCGTAGCGATGGTGGCAAGGAAGGGATCAATTTTTTAGTGAATGATGATGGTGGAAACAAATATCAAGATTCTCCTACTATCGGTGCTGATGGGAGTGGAAATTTTCTGATCGCATGGGCTGATGACCGAAAGGGAAATAACATCTATGCTCAGCGATATAATGCTGATGGAAGTAAGCAAGGGTTGAATTTTCAGGTCAATGATAATGACCCAACTAGAAAACATGGCAGTCCTTCTCTTGATTTTGATAATAGTGGAAATTTTGTTATAGCCTGGGTAACTTTTTTTTTCAGTGGAGATAGGGACATATATGCCCAACGTTACGACCACTCTGGCAACCCTATCGGGGTCAATTATCGAGTCAATAACGATACAGGAAATCTATTACAAGACAATCCAGATGTCAAACTGGTAAATGGTAAAATCTATTACACCTGGGAGGATAATCGCGTTGAGGGACAGGGGTGGGATATTTTTGCGCGGGTGGATTTGTTTAGCCAAAGCGTGTTTACTTTAAAAAGAAAATTACCCGATGGAACGTATGAAGAATTTCAAGTGGATAAACATGGCTGGCCCTTCGGGAATGCTGAAACAAGACCCCAAAGTCCTTATAATGGTGATTTCATAATGTGGCCAGAATATTGGTGGAGTCAGTTTGATTATACGAGTATTTTTAATTTAGGTATGTTAATTTTACCCTTTACATTTCCTTCTCCAAGCCCTTTGGATCCACCTCTTCCCCAGGATTTTCCTGACTGGCCTCTTTTTGTTGAGACATACGGAAAAGACCAATGTTATTATAATGATTTTGGGACTTATCGTGGTAAAGCAGTCTCCATGTGGTATTCGATCTATAAACCCATTAGAGATGGCGGTGGTTGGAGTGGTTCTTGTTATGGTTTCGCTGTATCATGTTTTATGGCTTTTAAAGATCCCATTAAATTTTATACTCATGATAAATTCAAAGGAGTTGGTCAATTTAATAATCTTTGTGATTTAGATATTAACGATGGACGAAGAAAAGTCATTAATAGCCTATTTCTCCATCAATTTGGAGAAGAGCAACAATCATATAAGGATAATGAAATTAATAAAAATCCAAAACAGATTGTAGATGAAATTATTAATATGTTTAATACAGATTCGAGAGAATTAAAGGCCTTATATTTAATCAATATGCGTAATAGCAGTTCCCACGCAGTAAATCCTTACAAAGTTGTTCAGAAAAATATTGATTTATGGGAAATATATATATACGACAGTAATTATCCGAAGCAAACAGACCGAAAGATACGTGTTTATGACGATCGAGGTAATTGGAAATGGTCTTATGAACTAATGCCAGATACAATATGGGGGGGCGACAGAGGATTATTTTTAACACCAGAGATAGATACTTATTATATTACACCTACTGTTAAACCGCCCACTGTATCAAATAATCAATCCTTAATAGAAAGAAATAACAAATCCGACAGCAAGAGAAACAACTATATTACTTTCTATAATTCTATTTCCTGTAACATTGAAATCGAAGCTATGAATGGTGAAACAATAGGTTATAACGATAGCGTTGCGTTTAATAATTTGGGAAGTGGTATTCCAATTATCCCAGCAACAAGTAAATTTCATCCTCCAATAGGATATTTTGTTCCTGACGGTCATTATAGCATTACAGTCAATGATTTTACAGACAGTTTATTTTATTTCAGCATATTTTGTGATTCGATAATATACAAATATAAAAGAGCTGATGCAGTTTTATATCAAACTGAAAAATTGACTTACAACCAGGGGCTTGATGTGTTCAACAAAGACAATAGTGAAAAAATAGTAAATTTGGAAGCTCTTATTATTAATGAGCAATCAGATAAAGTATGTCAGATATTAAATACTGCTTTATTTCCACACGATTCTGTTCGTATTAATACAATTAACCATGATAGATTCTCGTTGACTAATTATGGTCAGAATAAAAATTATAGTGTAAATATCTTGTATTTTTCATTCGATCAACAATCAATTTTCAAACATGATGATATTGATCTTGCTAATAACACTAACCACGTTATTAGTGCGAATTGGAATAATTTGGGAAACGAACCTGTGAAAATTTTTGTCGATGAAAATATCGATGGTGTAATGGACGACACGCTATTCATCGATAACCAATATACTGGAATAAAAGAAATTTCACAAAATATTTCATCAGCGCCTACAAAGTATGAATTAATGCAAAATTATCCCAATCCTTTTAATGCCACTACCCATATTCAATTTGCGCTCCCCAAAGCCTCACATGTCAAAATCGATATTTATTCAATTCTTGGGCAGCACGTGGCAGAATTACTCAACGAGAACATGTCGGCTGGCAGTTATACGATCCGATTTGATGGCAGCGACCTGGCCAGTGGCATCTATTTGTACAGGATCCAAACAGAAGAATTTTCTGAGGTGAAAAAAATGGCTTTGATGAAATGAGCACGGAACAATAAATTTAAACAGACTGGTAACAAAGATCGCTGTCTTCATTCCCAAGAAGACCATAGCTAATTCAATGAGGGCTTACAATGAAAATATAAAAAGTTCAAATGGGAATTTTCGTTCTGATGTTTTCGAATATTTTTATCTTTTTTCCTTTAATAACCAATGCACAAAATCTTAGCATTGCCATTATGCCGTTGTAATCGTCTATTCTTTCTAAAAATGAAGCGATCACCCTTCCCATTCGCCTCAATTCGGAACTCATCAAAATAGGAAAATATGATGTTATAGAAGAGGCAAAAGTCCAGCGAATCCTGAAACAGCAGGAATTAAATGAAGCAGATCGATCCACCATAGAAGACTTCATTGAGATTGGCAAGTCTCTTGGAGCTCAGCATATCATTGCAGGTTATGTTGGCTTAATTGGTCAAACCTTCACATTAGAATTCAAAAAAATTATAGTTTCATCTGGAGAAATAGCTCAAATAATAATCCATAATTTTGAAGGCAGAAGCGACGAACTGCTGGGTTTAATGGAGCAGGTGGCAATGGAGTTATCAGGAATAGACCCGAACAAGAATGAATTCAATGGCTCAAGAGCTATTCAATATCCTCGTTAGAGGAATATTCCATCTCTCGGCCAAGTTAAATATCATGTAGGCGGAAGTTTTTTATGCGCTTACTCGCAGCGATGATTACATTCCATTAGGACTGCGTTTTTGCTATCATTTAAAGCACGTTACATTGGGAGCCTATCTTGGGAAGGTCGCAGATTATGGATACGATTGTGTGGATGATAGATATAGCAGTGTTAATTTGTTATCTCATAAAATGATTTTTGCAGAAATTTCATGCGACTATCATTTAATAAATAAAAAACCAGTGATTGCATTTGTTGGAATGGCAATCGCTTATACAAATCCCATTAGAAGCGAATGGAGTCAAAAGCAAGAACCAACCTGGGATTCTGTTTATCATCGCAAGCGAAAAAATAAAATAGGCATTCATCCACAGATTGGTCTCTATTTGCGTTGGGATTATGCCATTTCTTCCAGAATCGTTATTGGTCTCGCCTATTTTTCACCTGAACCGGAGGGCCTGAATAATTCTGGAATTACTATTGAAACCAGCCTTTTATTGTCGTTATAGTTGAGTGGCTATTCATTAAGATTTTTTGTTGAACCATAGAATCATAGTCTTTGTTTTGAAATGCTTAACAGCGATATTAATAGCTAAAATTATCAAAAAGTCGCACACCTCGAGTTAACTTGAGAGGAGGGCATTTAACATGAAAAAAATGTTTTTTGCTTTAGGGCTCATCTTTTTGATCATGAGCATTCCCAAGGTAGCAATTCTCCAAAATAATGCCATTCAAAAATCCACTGCAAGAGGTGCAGTTTATTTGGCAGAAAGAGGTCATATCACTCGCTCCCGAAATTTTTATGATAGCAACCCGCATTGGGAAAATATAAAATTAGATAGCATAGTGATACCTTTTGGTCGTGGTGGACTCATCGAGTTCATCCTCGATCCATTTGATCCCATTAACCGCGCCTGGATTTGCTTAGGTGATCCTGACATTTATAGCAAAGGAGCTGTTTGGCGAACAGATAACCTGGATGATCCTAAGCCAAGTTGGACTCTAATTTTAAAAGAAGCTGATATACTAAAAGGGACTGGATTTACTCATGCTTGGGTGAAGAGAATTAAAGCCAGCAAATTGCAGCGCGGGTTGATTTTTATTGTTATTACAGGGGATCACGGTCTTTCATTTGTGGGACGATCGGATGATTATGGTGCTAATTGGACATGGTCGAATAAATTATTTTCTTTAGGAGACAGATCTGTTGGCTTTGAACTATCCAGTCACGATGTCAATCGATTATGGGTTGGAATCTCTGATCCATCAAGAATTTTTGTGTCAAATGATCGAGGGAATACATTTAGCGAATTGGTAACATTAAATTTAGAACTTTGGAATCCATCCGATATCTATGTCCCGGCCGAAAATAATCCCGACGATAAAATCATTTTTACAGTTGCCAATGAGTAACTATTTCGTTCCATGGATGGTGGGCGGACATGGATGAATATTACATACAGTGATGCAAGGAATAATTTCAATATGATTGGGGGTTATAATTTTGGAAGCACTGATCTTTTTTATGTAAGCCCTAACCATCTTGCTCCCTGGCAATTTAATTATTCTAATGATGCTGGAAATACTTTCTCAGCACGATTTAGAACTTCTTATTCAATGAGCGCGGTTTGGCAGGATCCTATTGATGGACACTTTTACACAGCGCGGGGTGCAGAAAGCATTTCAAAGGATGAGCCATTAGTTTTCTATTCTAATGATGGGGGCTATACTTGGCAAAATAAGACCGGTGACTGGTATCAGGTTATAGGATTACCTTATTGGGGAGCGCCAGGGTCATCTGGTGGAGCAGCGCCGGTATTTATTTTTGACTCAAATAAGTTTTATGCCCAACTGATATCTGCCCCGCAAGATGGGGGGGAATATGCCGCTAATGCCATCAATTTCATCTGGGCACCCAGACCAGGTGCCAATTTCTACCGCCTCGACATTGCCACCGATACCACCGAGCTCAGCATTATTGACCAGGTAAATGTGGGAAATGTGCTGTCGTACACCTATGATAAAAATTTGATCGAGGATGTTACCTATTACGGACGGATCGCTGTCAGCAATGATAGCGGAGTAACATTCCATAACTTCTCAGAATTTTCTGACGGCATTACGATCGATCGGACCCCACCAACCGTCTTTGCACCAACGGGACGATTGCTGGATGATCAAAAAGTTCAATTTCTATTTAAAGGCCAAGATAAACATTTATTAGCCCGCTATCATATTCAAATTGCAACCGACCTTTCTTTTCAATCGCCAGCTATCGAATTGGATATTAATGCAGATGGTATTTATTCATTTACTGGTACGGCAGGACTGACTTATTATGCCCGTGCCTTTGCTATCGATGGGGCTGGTAATCAGAGCGCTTACAGCGAAGCTTCAAATGGCGTTAGTCTGGCACCATTACCAGACCTTCAGGTTACCCAGGTTCAAGTGCCGCCAGAAGCCTGGTCAGGAAAATCTCTGGAGCTGAGCGGGATGGTAACCAATAGCAGTCAAGGAAGCACCCGGGCGCCAGAATGGTTCGATCGGGTCTATCTCTCTGCTGATACCTCATTTCATCCGGATATTGCCCAGCCATTGGGTTCAGTTCGCAATGCCAGTTATCTCAACCCTGGCGAAAGCTACACAGCCCATGCGAAATTCACACTTCCACAGGGGTGGCTGGCAACTTTTACGCATTTGTTATGGCCGATGCGGATGATAATCAGCCAGAATTTAATGGATCGAACAATGTGGGAAGAAATCGCTTGCCATTTCAGATCCATCTGACACCGCCTCCTGATCTGCAAGTCACTTATTTAAGCACTCCTGACAATGCCTTTTCAGGACAAACGATCCCCATTTCCTGGACAGTGAAAAATGGTGGTACTGGGCAGACTGAAGTGTCCGAATGGAGCGATGCTATTTACCTGTCCCAGGACTCTATTTTTACCATCCAGGAGGATAAAAAACTGGCATCATTTAAACATTTTGGCTCGCTGGCGCCAGATAACGGCTATCAAACTTCCCAAACCATAGTGTTACCCCAGCAGATTTATGGCATGTATTTTCTGTTTATCATAACAGATGTGGAAAACCAGGTGTATGAACATGCCTGGGAGAAAAACAATACCCGCTACCATAAAATACAAATCACATTAACTCCCCCACCTGACCTGGTAGTGACGCATGTGACAATTCCTGGCACTGGGAAATCAGGCCATGAGATCACCGTCGGCTGGCAGGTTCAAAATCAGGGACCTGGCGCCGCTTTTGAAAATAGCTGGAATGATCGGGTATTTCTATCCAGCAGCCAGCAATTTCATGCGGATTCCGCCATGGTTCTTGGAACGTTTTCTCACTCTGGACAGCTACTGCCTGATTCAAGCTATCAGGCTCAACATGTGTTAAAACTTCCTCATGGCATTGCGGGATCATTCTACATTTTTGTCAAAACGGATTGGAACAATCAGGTCTTTGAACATCTGTTCGAAGATAATAATGTGAAACGAAGCGATGGGTCCATTCAAATTGATCTGTCTCCGTGGCCTGATTTACAGGTTACCAAAATCGAAACTTCCCAGGAAGCCATAGCTGGCAGTGAGATTGGGATAAGCTGGACCGTTAAAAATGCTGGCAGAGCCGTTGCTGCTGCATTATGGAAGGATCGAATTTATATTTCTTCTCATCCAGTCTGGAAGGTAGATGCTGTTCGACAGCTTTCAGAAATCTCCAATTCGACGGCTCTGGATACCGCGAAAGCCTACACCAAAACAAGCACCATTATTTTACCAGCAGATATTTCAGGGATTTGCTATCTTTATGTATTCACTAATGCAGACAACAGTGTCTATGAACACATTGATGAGGGGAATAACATTTCGAGAAGTGATTCGATCGTTATTCAGCCTTACCCGCCAGTGGATCTGGCAATCACAAATATTGTCGTCCCCGACTCTGGTTGGTCAGGCCAAAATATCAGAGTTGCCTGGACTGTAACAAATGCAGGCGCGGCCAGGACCCTGGTCTCAGATTGGCATGATGGCGTTTATCTTTCGGGTGATTCGCTGCTTGATATGAAAAATGATCCGCTCTTAAAAAGAGTACGTCGTACCGCCTCACTTGCTGCTGGAGAAAGTTATGCTCGAGAGGAAGATATCACACTACCCAATGGCATTGCTGGCGCGTTCTATTTATTTGTAGTTGCCGATATCGACGACCGGGTGAAGGATGCCGATACCGCCAATGATTTTCAACGAGCCGCCATAACCATTTATCCATCTCAATCTCCTGACTTAACTATCGACTTGCTTGAAATCCCCATAGAAAGCAATGCTGGTCAGCCGATATTGGTGCGATGGCGGGTGAAAAATATCGGAACAGGCGCCACGCCCAACACCACCTGGTACGATGCCATTTACCTTTCCACCGATTCGCGATTGGATCAAACCGACCTCAAATTAGGGTCATTGGCTCGACAGGCTGTCGTTATGCCTGGCACAGCATATAGCGAAAGCCTGATGGTGGAAATCCCCACTTACGCTTCGGGCGCCTATTTTGTCATTATTAAAACCGACAGTAAGGGTGACATCTATGAAAACGGTTCCGAAGCCAACAACATCCTCTCGAGGCTGATTAATTTTGTACTCCCACCTCCAGGAGATTTGATCGTTACAAATATCACCAATCCAGCAAGCGCGATTCCTGGCGAAGTGGTTGTCATTTCCTGGACCATTAAGAATATCGGACAAAATTCGGCAGTGGGTTGGATCTATGACGGAGTCTATGTGTCGCCAGATACCAACTGGCAGGCAACCGATCCATTAGTAGGAGTGAATAGACGATATATTAACCTGGCTCCAGGCATGTCGCAAAGCTTCAGTCATACCATCAGCTTAGCTAAAGCTTTCGCCTTCGATAACGAAGGGAATATCACCGACCAATTGCCCGGCATTGCTCCAGGATTGTATCATGTAATTGTTCGAACCAACATTCGAAACAATATTCGGGAAAGCGATCTGAACAATAATGCCCTGGCTTCAAAGCAGCTCATGTATGTCACGATTCCAATCCTCCATTTGGGCATAACTGAACGAGGCACTTTAGCTCCGAAACAGATGAAATATTATCGGGTGGAAGTTGGAGAGAAGCTGAATTTGCAGATCAATTTTTCGAGCGATGTCAAAGAGGCTTCAAATGGAGTCTATGTAGCGTTTGACCGCGTGCCAAGCCTCGCTGATTTTGATTATTGCCATCCCATCCCATTGGCCGCTGATCAACGAGTACTTATTCCCTCAACTTTCAAGGGCACATATTATATTCTCATTTATGCCGAAAAATTGCCCGCTTCTTCCCCAACTGAAAATTTTAGCATCCTTGCTGAAGCCGTACCGTTTTCAATTTTCTCGATTACTCCAGCTCGAGGTGGACAGGGAGGCCGCGTGACAGGCAAGATTTTGGGTGCTGGATTTGAACAGCCCATCGAGGTGTTTTTGAGGGATTCCCTGGGGACTCTGACATCGGGTGAAGTGCGCGAGCTTACGACCAGTACAGAAATGGTGGTGCGATGGGATCTGAGAGATCTGTCGCTGGGAATTTATGATGTTGTAATAAAAAAGGCCGATAGCCTTACCGTGGTATTACCCAAATCATTTGTCGTTGAACCACAAATTACCGACCATATTTTTACGGATGTGCAAGGACCTGATGTTTTACCAGGCGGAAGAAATGCAGTCTATGAAATATTTGTGACCAATGCGAATAATGTAGATGCGGATTATATATTCTTATCAATTGTGCTTCCAGCTTATCAGAAATTTTCAGTAATTACTACTGATTTCTTTGGCAGACCAATTCCTCAAGAGATTTTAAATCTACTAAAGAATCCTTCAGCAGCCAGAAGAATTGGCGATATAGTTATATTGGTTTGTTGTGCCAAAGACGTCCCTCCTGGCAAAACATTACATGCTACACTAATTTTGTATAACATATCAGGGCCAGCTCACTCATCCTATCCATATTTTATTAAAGCTTATGCATTATCGCTTGAAGAATTCTTTTGGAGAGAGTTAGTATGGCTTTATGCCATTAGAGAGCAATTGCTAAATGCTGATCCTGCAAAGGTACCTAAAGAACTTAAGGATTTAATTCAATCGGAAGAAATCGCTGGTCAATATACTGTTCTGCTCAAAGAATCTGGTTTTATATCAGAAGGTCCGATCTTGACTTCAACCATGCCTCTTAGCTATTCTCCCGCTCCTGGACTTGATCTGATAGTACCTGAGTATATAAATTGTGAAACCTTTGTTAATGCGCTCTCTGTTTATATTGATAATGTATTTCTTGTTGGAGATCTTGCTAATTTAGCTTTTGACATAGCGATCACAGGCGTGGCTCCGCCATTTGGTTTGATTTTAGTGGCAGCCGATTTAGGATATTTATTTTACGACTCGTATAAACTTAACTGCAGTTTTAAGGAATGTCCAGATTGGGTTTATGATCAAAATATAGAGAATGTAATTGAAATCAGCCGATTAATTTTAAGTTTGGTACATGGAGATCTTTTCGAATTAACTATGCATGGTATTGCATATATAGAAAAAAATTTAGTTTCTTTGGGATGTGAGGAGATTGTCTATGCCTATGATCCCAACCAAATTGTCGGACCTACTGGATTTGGCAATGAAAAATGGATCGCTATTCACCAAAATTTATATTATCAAATTCATTTCGAAAATGATTCTACGTTGGCGTCGGCGCCTGCGCAATCTGTTACCATTATTCATCAATTAGATTCAACAGTCGATGCTCGGTCTTTCCGCCTGGGGAATTTTGGATTCGGGAATTTTAGTTATAGCATTCCAGTCAATCGATCATTCTATGCCGACCGACTCGATATCATCGATTCTCTGGGTTTATTTGTCGATGTCAACTTTGGAATTGATATCACCAATAATGAGGCTTTCTGGCGCTTTAAATCGATCGATCCCTTGACCGGCCAATTGCCAACCAATCCGTATTTAGGATTCCTGCTGATAAATGATCGGCTGGGAAGAGGTCAGGGCTTCGTCAGCTATAGCGTTCGTCCCAAAGTCGATACAAAGACTCGCGATATCATTCACGCCAAAGCAAAGATCATTTTTGACCAGAATGAACCCATTGAAACTCCGCAAATCTTTAATACGATTGATGCCGTAGCGCCATGCAGCCGCGTCAAAGAATTTCAAACAGCAAAAATTGATACATCGCTTTTTTCCGTGCGATGGTCGGGTTGGGATGACATTCACGGATCGGGAATTAACAGGTTCTCCCTTTATGTGGCTGAGGACGATAAACCATTTCGACTCTATCAGACTGGAATTCAAGATACCGCACTCTATTTTTCTGGGGAGATGGGGCATGATTATCAATTTTTTAGCATCGCCATCGACAATGCCGGAAATGTCGAACCTATTAAAGCGGTTGGTGAGGCAAAAGTCCATACCACGGTGAAAGAAAATGATCAGGTTTCGCTTCCGACTAAATTTGCTTTGCATCAAAATTATCCCAATCCGTTTAATCCCATCACAACAATTAAATATGAATTGCCCAAAGCCACTTGGGTAGAACTGGTCATTTATAATATTTTGGGTCAAAAAGTAAAAGAACTGGTCAATGAACACCAGGACCCTGGCGTGTATAGCATCAATTGGGATGGACGCAGTCAGGAAGGCGTAATAGTAGCTTCAGGAATTTACCTGTATATGATTCGAACGCCGCAACTTAGTCAGACGAAAAAAATGATCATACTGAAGTAATTGAGTGACCACGGGAAAATATAATCAGTGTAGAGATAAAGAATTCTGGATAATCCCCCAAGCGTTGCATCTGTTTTAGTGCAAATGCAACGCTTTGCTATTTGCAACATTTACCAAGATGGCTATTTTGAGAAACGGGCAATTCAAGGCAGGGTTTATCTCACCATCAAAAGCTATTAACAATGATTACTAACATCGATATTTTTAGCCCGGTGCACATGCGTGCTGTCAATCGCGATCAAAGCGATTTTCTCATACTTCCTTAGTAATTTGAGTGGCATTGGACTTCCAAATGCTGATATTAGCAAAAAAGAAAGATCAAACCCGAAGTCAGTTCTTCACTTTCTCCCCATAAATATGGTCTATTTGGACCTGTCCCGGTTTTTCTGAAATTTTGAGTCTTGGAATACTACTCAGTCAGATTAAAAATAACCACAAAATTTTCGGTACTCAGACATCTTAACATCCCGTTAAATCGCCCCTTTAACTGGCAGGGGGACTTGTGATGGTTCCCCCCTTTGAAGCGACCGCAGGAAGTACCCGCCAGGGTAGAGGGCCAGGCCGGATGTAATTTAATCCAAAAAAGAATGATTATATTAATCTGGCTAAATAGAGTTTATATCAATTGACTTTTCCCCAAAAAAATGCTATATTCATCTCAAGTTTGATTTAATTGCAAAGTTGAATTCAATACCAAAGGATGAACTATTCTAAAAGGAGATGATATATGAATTTGCCCTCCACCTACCGAGCCTATTTAGTAACGAAAGATGCCAACCAAAACGCAACCGCGGCTGTAACGGAGCGCCCCTTTAATGCCCTCCCACCGGGCGAAGTGCTCATCCAAGTCGCCTATTCCTCATTGAATTACAAAGATGCGCTTTCTGCGACTGGACATCCGGGGGTCACCAAAAATTATCCCCATGTGCCCGGCATCGATGCAGCCGGCACGGTCGTCTCCAGTGAATCGCACCTCTTCAAACCCGGCGACAGGGTGCTCGTCACTGGATACGATCTTGGCTCCAACACCGACGGCGGATTTGCCGAATACATTCGGGTTCCAGCCGAATGGGTCGTCCCCTTGCCCGCCAATTTGACCTTAAAAGAAAGCATGATTTACGGCACGGCCGGGTTCACTGCTGCCATTTGTGTATCCCAATTGCAGAAAATGGGACTCCGGCCAGATCATGGCGAGGTCGTGGTCAGCGGCGCTTCGGGTGGTGTGGGTTGTATCGCCGTGGCAATCCTGGCAAAAGAGGGCTATCAGGTCGTTGCCAGCACCGGCAAACCGCAGGCTCATAACATGCTAAAACAATTGGGCGCTGCGCGAATCATTGGACGAGAGGATTTAAACGATCTATCTGGCCGTCCTTTATTAAAGGGAATTTGGGCAGGGGCCATCGATACCGTGGGCGGCAATACGCTATCCACAATTATTCGATTGCTGAAGATCCAAGGCAGCGTCGCAGCCTGCGGCAATGTCGCTAACCATAAACTGGAGCTTACCGTTTATCCTTTCATCCTCAGGGGAGTCAATCTTCTGGGCGCTGATTCTGCGCTCTGGCCGAGGAACTCCCGACTCGAATTATGGAATAGGTTAGCCAACCAATGGAAGATCGATAATTTGGAATATTTGAGTCATGCTATCGGCTTAGAGGACCTGAATGAACATGTCGCCAAAATATTAAAGGGCGGATTGCTCGGTCGAACCCTGGTCAACATCACTGGCTAACCAAATCTTCATCTTTTTATGAACCAAAAGCAGATATTTTGCATCAAATGAATCGACAGAATTATTACAGCAAACATAAAATTAAAACTTTCATGTCATGGATTTTTGTTTTAAAGGAAATATGTCAATTTCAAAAAATGTTATGATTCGACGTTCATTATCAATCAGCCTAACATCGAAAGACAGTTTTTTATCCGTCGAATTCAACGTCCTTGCTGCTTAGAATCGTCGGGCGCATGGTAGAGGAAAATATGAGGAGTGATCATGGATTTTTCTATTCCAAAAGACTTGCAAGCCGAACAAATGAGATTCACTGAATTTCTCAAATCCTATCTAAAACCCCAATTGTCACAATGGCAGAAGGAAAGATCGTATCCTCGGACTTTTTTTCAAGAACTTGGTCGAAACGGGTGGCTGGGATTTGATCTCAAAGAGGGAAAAATCGTCGAGCAATCTTATCTCAAGCAGGCGCTGCTGATGGAAGCGCTCGCGAAAGTCTCTCCAGGTATGGCAATAACGATGTTGGTGCAAATTTCATTGGGAACCAAAGGATTGCATCTTTTTGGTAGCGAGGCGCAGAAACAACAGTATCTTGCCGCAGCAATTCGCGGCGACACACTGCTATGCGTGGGTAATACCGAAAATTTGGCAGGCAGCGATGTCGCCAATATTTCCGCACGCGCTGAACAGGTGCCTGGCGGTTGGATACTGACGGGTGCTAAATCCTATGTGACCAACGGCGCTATTGCCGATTACGCCATTATCACGGCTGTCACCGATCCAGAGGCCAGCCGAACCCGAAGGCTCTCTTTATTCTGGGTCGATCTTAACTCACCAGGGATCTCTCGGTACAAACTGAACAAAGATGTGTGGATCCCTTCGGATTTGACTCGAATTCAACTGAAGAATGTCTTTGTCCCAGCAGAAAATATCATGGGCACTCGAGGCAAGGGATTGAGCCATATCTTAGAGATTTTCACTAACAGTCGCATCACTATCAGCGCATTGGCATTAGGAACTGCCATTGGCGCTTTTGAGCTGGCAATGGAGCGAGCGAAAAAACGCGAGATATTCGGCCAAAAACTCGCTGATCTGCAGGCCAAATCTTTCGAAATCGCTGACCTATACAGCCGTATCGAAGCGGCCAGAATGATGCTTTTTAAAGCCTGTTGGGTGAAGGATCAATTGCAACAGGATTTCCGACTCGAGGCATCTATGGCCAAATATTTAACCGTTGATATCGCCAGGCAGGTCGCCAATTGGGCTGCCGATCTGTTCGGAGCCGCCTCCGTTGTCATTGAGCATCCCATTCATAAATTCCCGCTGGACGCCTGGGCTGTGGCATTAGGAGAAGGCACGCAGGATGTTCAAAAGTTGGTTATATTCCGAGAAATAATGAAACGGGAGTTCGCCACTCGCTGATAACGGAGCATATTAAAAAACAATTGTAGCATCGGTTTGGCGGCAGGAATAATACCACCTGGTCGGTTTCTCAGATTTTCTCTCTATTCATGCTTCGAAATTTTATCTATATCAATTCATCGCAAAAGATAAGAAACAATGTTTATTTTTGAACAGCCATCTTTCTGCTACAATTCATTATGTCAACAGCGAAGGCATTGATTTCTTTTAAAAAATGAAACCGCTCATCACAGCTGTTTTTATCCTAGCTCCTACTGCCAACTCTGCTATGGGGCTACCAAACCAATTGATCTCGCACTGCTTTCCGGCGGAAGCCGATCCTCCCCCCCCAACGGATTAATGAATCCAACCGATAACAATTTATAATTTTGATCCGCTGGCTTCATTTATCGGTTGGGCATTTAAATTAAAAAAATTCAAACCATCAGTTGTTCATGAATCGCCACAGCCGCTCTCATCCCCTCAGCCACCGCCTGCACCGCTGTGGTTCCGCCATTAATGATATCACCGCCAGCAAAGACATTTTTAATCGAGGTCTGGAAATGGTCATTCACTCTAATCCAGCCATTGTTATTCAATTCTAAATTCGCTAATGCCTGTTTCGTCTCCTCATCGATCCGCTGGCCGATGGCTTCAATCACGTGATCGACTGGGAAACTATATTCGCTATGGGGAACGATAATGGGTCGGCGGCGACCGCTGGCATCGGGCTCGCCCAATTGAGTGCGGGCGATTTTCACTCCCTGCAAACGACCATTTTCACTCACGTAATCCAGTGGCTGGGATAGAATCAGAAAATGCACACCTTTTTCCAGGGCAGCATCCCGTTCTTTTCTCCAGGCAGGCATCTCATTGAAGGAGCGGCGATAAACGATATAAACATCCTGGGCGCCAGCCTGCTTTGCCACGACAGCGGCATCGATAGCGGTATTGCCACCGCCCAAGACGGCTACTTTTTTCCCGACCGATACATCTGATTTCGTTTTCATTCGCTTCAAAAACGAAAGGGCATCCTCTACGCCCTCGGGTCGGCTGGTGGCGGAGGGCAGATTCATCGCTGCTGAAAGGCTAAAGCCGAGGAACACTTCGTCAAATCTAATTCGAAAGGATTCAATTTTATTGTTCCTGTTCAACGGAAAATGAATGCGAGGCAGGAATCGTTTTTTGTTCCTGGCTTCGATGAACAGATTGTTCCCCGCATTGAAAGTGGCTACTGGAAGACGCACTCTGTTCGCAATGACCAAGCACCATTAGCCACTCACCAGCATCTGCTCCTCACACATCCTGCGATACCATCCCTCATGCTGAATCAGTTCCTCGTGCGTTCCCATCTGCAAGATCCTGCCTTTATTCAGTACAATAATTTTATCTGCGGCAGAGACGGTGGACAAGCGGTGGGCGATAATGAAGGTGGTCTTTCCATTGGTTTTCTCGAATAAAATTTCTTTAGGACGCGAGATAATTTTTCAGATAAATGTTGGAAATTGGTGGATTGTTATTTTTAAGAAATAAATAGCAAAAAGAAGTATTTATCTATCTCACGTCCTGAATGGCTTTCTCGGTGAGCGCATCTAAGCAGAAAGTGGGATTATCAAAAATGAGAATTGCAGGATCTTTTAACAAGGCCCTGACGATGGAGATGCGTTGTTTTTAGCCTGTGGAGATTTTTGCTCAATACTCTACAAGATTTGTATTTTTACCTATACTTTCAAATTTTGATACAATCAATTAATAATTTTTATTATCAGAAATTTTTGATGTCCGCTTCTAAGCGGACATCGAAAATTGAATCTTCAGATGTCAAAGCTTAACTCGATACTTCTACACAGCAGTAACAGTTACCACCAACCCAATAAAGAAAGTCGCATTTATTATGCTGAGCAAAATCAGAGCTACAAGGTGGACACCAATATTCTGTCGCTGCTTTATTCTCTTGAACAAATGTAAGCAATCCGAGTACTAAAGCTAGAAGAACAATAACATTAATTAATTGCCTGTTTAAACGAGAAAAGGTCTTTTTCATATTTTACCTCTTTTTATAATTAATCTGCAATATATAAATTATAATTTACAATCATTTGATATCATTTAATTATTTATTAAAAATATATTAGATTCACCACCCATTATCAAATGGGTGGTGAGTTATGATCCGCCTAAAATTAGAATAAGCTTAATTATAAATGAATCATGTAATAAAAAAAATAAATTATAAGTCATAATAATAAAATCCGATTAACTTAATATAAGATATTTTTATTCTTGTTAATAATTACTGATTTTTCTCTAACAAGCTCGAGAATCAAAAAAATAATAACTATAAATCATTACGATGCATTTTATGCTGAAGCAATATGAACTCATCAAAAGGATTATATTCTAAATAACATTTTCGGCTTCGCTCCGTTTCATTTGGCTCGCGATGACAACCTCTAAAGATTTTTTTTATGTGCGCTAATTAATTTTATTTAAATCTTTTATTTCCCAACACGTTATTGCAGGAAATTTTTGAAAACCCATCACATAAGTATATAAATATCCTTTTCGAATACATCCAAGGTAATGATTTTCTGGTAATGATATGGTTTGTAGATACTTACCATCCTTAGAAAAAAAGTCAAGTTCTGGCGCTTTCCTTTCGAAATGGCAATTAACGACAATGATTCCTGATTCTGAAATTGCCATTCGCGTGATCTTAGCTAAAATACTCCCTCCCAATATCATTTCCTTGCCTTGCATTCTTTTAGGGAGCGATGCAGGCTTAAATTCACTTTTAAAAAGCGTGATTACCATTTGGCGGTTCCCAAAATAATCAAACTTTTCAATTCTATATGGGTAAGGAAACGCATAATAAATCGCATTATCAATATAATAAATTTTCCCAAATTCTCCTGCCATACTAACATTATCAGTATCTTCAAGCTTTTCGCAAAATGAATTAATTATTTCCCCTCGCATATTGGACTGCTTAATAAGAGAACCTTCGGTTAGAAAACTAAGGGTAGAAAGATATATGCTGCTTGAATCTTTTACTGCTAGATCTAGACTCATTTCTCTAACAGAAGCTGATTTTATGAATTCACCATCTTTGTTAAATTGAGAAACTCTCCTTAGCTTGGAATCTAAAATATAAATTCGATTTTCCTGATCAAAAGATATGCTATTGGGATTTAAAAACTCGCCTGGTCCCTGCCCTTCCTTGCCAAATGTTTTCAAATAGTTCCCTGTTGAGTCAAAAATTAAAATACGACAATTACCGCCATCACATACATAAATTTTACCAGAATTGTCAATGCCAATATCTCGAATTTTATCTAAAGGTTCTCCACTAAATAATTTTTCCTCAAAGTTAATTTCATATTTAAAGGCCAGTTGTAAAGCTCTATTTTTTTGAAGCGGCGTTCCCTTATTTTCTACAAACATTACACCATTTTTATAAGTAATACTTCCATCCCAGCCAGCGCCACCACAAGTAAAAAATAATGTTAGAAATATAATTATGTTATACAATGAACAATTATACATTTATTTCTCCTTTATGCTAATAAAACTTTTTGGAGGTTATATAGATGCTAATATTTGTAAAATTTGCATCATCTTACTGGATGACAGTTTTCCTAAATGTGAGAAACGAACTTTCCTGTTAGAATCAATCACTAAGGTAATAGGTATACCCTTAATTTTATAGTCATTTTCAAAATTATCGTTGATAGGCTTATATATTTTGGCGCGAAAATTATTTGAGTCATGAAAATAAATAAGATCATTGTTGCCATCGAGAGCAATATAAAAACTATTTATCTGTTTTGCTCTTGCTGTTGAATCTATCTTAAACCAATTCATAAGATTATCATTGCATGCATTACAATTAATTGAAAATATATAAAGCAAAGATAAAGCTGATTTTCCATGGCTTGAATCACTAAAGTCGATTTTATTGATATTTCCATACATATCAACTAATTCAATTTTTGGTACCTGTTCACCTATCTTTAATATTTTTGGTTTTTTTAAACCAGAAGATCTTTTTAGTTGATAATTTTGATAGGCAAGAAGCAATACTAAAATTACAAGAAAGATATTTAAAATTGTAGCCATTTTTGATGATGTTGCTTGATCAGATGCTGACCTATTTATAGGCATAACTAATTAACCTCCTCGGTGTTAAATAATAATAAAAGTCAAACTTTTGTATCCCTATACCTATGAAGCTATTATACAAATTATCTGTTGTATATTTAATTTTTTTAGAATTGCAATCAATTTGGACATAAGTATTGTCACCATTCATAGCTATTCCTTTAACCCATAGCTTGTGTGAATTGCCATTGTAACCAATATATTTAGATTTTATGGGTTGGGATAGCCAGTATTTAGATTCTATGATGATGTTAGCTCCAGTAATGACGCATTTTAGTATTTCATTATTGATTGAGGCAAAAATAAATAACACATTCTTTTTTATAAAAAAATAATCTATTTTTGTGTTATATTCTTTGAAGCCAGTTTTTATTTGACTTTTATCAAATTTTATTTCAGCCAAAATTTTACCTGACGTTAGCATTAATCTTAAGTATTTTGAATGGAAATCCTGATCAATAACAATAATTGTATCACCATCAATAATATTTACCGCTAACGGCGAATTGTTCATTTTGATCTGATTAATTACTCTTCCATTCATATCAATTTCATAAATTGAGGCTGTATTCCCTTCGGAAAGAATTATATTTCCGTTTTTTTGAGGGCAAAAATCGGTAACGCGCGCTTTCATCCCCTTAACAGGAGCAACCAGTTGTAGAGGCAAGTCATTTAAAAGCAGCTTTTGACGAAAAGATCCATTTGCAGTAAATTGCCATAAAATATTTTCACTATGATCTAAAACATAAATCATATTATCAGTTAACCGAAAGATACATTTTTTAATGTCAGTGGTTGTAAAGTTTTTTAATGGCGTATTTGAAACAATTTTTAGATCACTAAAAAGAGTTTCTTCAGCGTGTACAAAATTTGAAAAAAATATAACTATGATAATAATTAATGTTTTCATATAGATTATCCTGCTTTGTTTACTCGTAAATAATTTATAATAAATTAGTAATGTTAAGACATTTACATTCAATAGGATAGGCAAAAAACTTCTGAAATCACTCTTATATTTTTAGGCAATATTCGTAAAAGCATTAAGCTAAAAAACCCAAACCACAATCCGCCAGCGAGCGGAACGGTCCGCCAGAAATCGGACCTTGTCCACCACCAACCAATGGATTGCAATTTGGATTTTCAAATTTATATATTTTAATGTAATATTCGCTAAAATATGCGGGGGGGGTAAAAACACGCTTTTTTTGATCATTTTTAGATTCATGTTAACATCCTTCTGGCTACCATGAAAACCAAATTTCCAGCGATGTTAAGCATAAGATGCGTAGTTTAAAATTGTGTTGCGAGGCAATGGCCAGGCCAGTAATCAGTCATCATTCTCCAATCATCAGTTAGCAGTCTTCAGTCATCAGTGTTAGAAGCAGTAGCGCTTGCTTCTTATCGTATACGAGTTTTGGAATGAGTTCTGTAGCTCAGAAATAGCCATCTTTACCGATTTATCATTTTTAAAAATTTTTAACATAAAAATATTTTTGAAAAAGTCAAGAAAAAAATTAGCTATTTTAAAAATATTTTTCCGCTCATTTAACCATGATAATTTAATTTTTATCATGAAGATACTGGATACTCGATAATGGGTGAAAAAAAGACAACATCCACTATTAAGCATACCCTTCAAAATCCGCTGAACCCGCTATCTAAAGCCAATCCTCCATCACTCTCCACTTCTCCAACAAGCTTACAATTTCATAACCTCTTATCCATTTCCACCGCCGCAGTTCCGCCAAAACGATTAATTTTGTATTGATTTCAAGCGCATGTTGATCTTCCCCCCAACGGATTCATGAATCCAACCGATAACGACTAAAAATTCCTGATCCCTTGGCTTCATCTATCCCTTGAGCATTTAAATTAAAAAAATTCAAACCATCAATTGTTCATGAATCGCCTTTGCCGCTCTCATTCCCTCCGCCACTGCCTGCATCGCCGTGGTTCCGCCATTGATAATATCTCCTCCAGCAAAGACATTTTCAATCGAGGTCTGGAAATGTTCATCCACTTTAATCCAGCCATTGTTATCCAATTCCAAATTCCCCAGCGCCCGTTTCGTCTCAGCATCGA
>Ga0209162_1001027_pt1 | contig 28891 bp, 23 predicted proteins | sample YNPNPMetaG_FD_187121 | JGI IMG/M metagenome (GOLD analysis project Ga0209162, IMG submission 187121) | Anoxygenic and chlorotrophic microbial mat microbial communities from Yellowstone National Park, USA - YNP NP MetaG (SPAdes) (version 2) ...
CACAGCCAGTTTCCCGACTTCCCGCAACCTCTTCTCCGGCAACTGCATCATGACCGGCTTCAGAAACTTCTCCAACTCACCGTTAAGCTCTGCCACCGGCAAGTTGTCAATTCCACAGCTTTGCTTCACCATGCCTCTACCTCCCCTGACTGTTTGATGCTTACGCTCATAAGCATACCACATCGGACATCGTTTTTCAACCCTAAGGGCCTATCCGAAAAACGTAACCGACGCATTCCTATGCGTGAGTACAAGCGGCATAGGGATGCCGCTCGTACGGTTTTTCGGATAGGCTCTAAAAACTACATGTGGGTAATCACCAGCTTTTCGGAGTTGACAATTTGACCAATATGCGTATAATATTAGTACGGTCTGAAGGTGTAATGCTCGATGAGTAACTGTTACAGACAAGCGAAGCTGCATAATCTGATTATCCTGTCCAACTTGCTCCTCTCCCTTTCCCTTATTGTTGTTGGTAAGGGTTGATGGCCTGTTGGGCAGGTTTACGCTTTGAGTTTTACGAGCCGCCCAACAGGGCGGCTCGAAGCGTTTTATAGGGTAGGTTTATAATGAATTATCGCTCTTCAGCCATCCGATCATCTTTTATGATTGCACAGAAGTGCCTCCTGGCCGGCCGACGACTGTTGGGCCTGCTTATTGCTCTTATTATTGTCGTCGTGCTCTTGCCTGGCAAGAGCCACGGTCGGTTGGGATGGCATGACAGGTGCAGGTAAACGCCAATCAGCCAGGAAGCCGCCCAACCGGGCGGCTTCAGTTTTTTAAGCGAGTGTTTGGGGAAGGAGGAAACCGTGAAACTATCAGGAGCACAGATTGTGTGGGAGAGCCTGGTGCGTGAAGGGGTTCGGACCGTGTTTGGTATCTCTGGTGGGGCGGTCATTCACCTGTACCACGCTCTCCCCGACTATCCGATTCACCACGTGTTGATGCGTCACGAACAGGGGGCAGCTCATGCCGCTGATGGCTATGCCCGCGCGACCGGCCAGGTCGGTGTATGCATTGCCACCTCTGGCCCCGGCGCAACCAACCTGGTCACCGGCCTGGCCACCGCCTATATGGACTCTTCACCGGTAGTGGCGATCACTGGCCAGGTTGCCACCCCTTTCATTGGCACCGATGCTTTTCAAGAGGTGGACATTACCGGTATCACGCTCCCCATTACCAAGCACAATTATCTGGTCACCGATGTTGAGGAGCTGCCCACAGTAATCAAAGAGGCCTTCTACATCGCGCGCACCGGCAGGCCGGGACCGGTGCTGATTGATATCGCCAAAGATGTCCAGGCTGCGCAGACGGAATACGTTTACCCGGACGAGGTTAATTTGCCCGGCTATCGGCCGTTTCCTCCCGTCTCGCTGGACCAGGTGCGGCAGACGGCTGAGATGATCAACACCTCAAGCAGACCCCTGATCATCGCGGGACATGGCGTGATCCTGGCCGGTGTAGAGGATGCGTTGCTGGCACTGGTCGAGAAGGCCAATATCCCGGTCGTCACGACGTTGCTGGGGATCAGCTCGATCCCGGAGACTCACCCGCTGTGCCTGGGGATGGGCGGGATGCACGGGGAGGCACATACCAACATGGCCTTGAGCAATGCCGATCTGATCGTCTCGCTGGGATGCCGCTTTGACGACCGGCTGACCGGGCCGGTCAACCAGTTTGCCCGGCAGGCCCGCATTGTGCATATAGATGTGGATGCCGCCGAGCTGGGCAAGAATGTCAGGCCGGACCTGGCAGTGGCAGGCGATCTGAAGGAGATTCTCCCCGCGCTTGTTCCGCTCGTCGAGCCTGCCACTCACCAGGAATGGCTGGAGTGCATCCGGGAGTGGAAGCTGGACTCAGCCAGACGGGATATCCTGGGAAGGGATGATGACAGGTTGCTGCCCCAGTATGTTGTGCGTCAGATCTGGCGGGCCACAGAGGGGGAAGTAATCGTTGTCTCCGATGTGGGGCAGAACCAGATGTGGGAGGCGCAGTACTTCTTCCATCATCGGCGGCGGGGGTTGATCTCCTCCGGCGGTCTGGGGACGATGGGCTTTGCGCTCCCTGCGGCTATCGGCGTGCAGATGGCCTTTCCGGACCAGCAGGTATGGGTCACTGCAGGTGATGGTGGTTTTCAGATGAACATCCAGGAGCTGGCCACGGTGGTGCAGGAGAAACTGCCTATCAAGATGGCCATCCTTAACAATGGTTATCTCGGGATGGTGCGTCAATGGCAGCAACTGTTCTTCGAGGGGCGTTACTCCGGCACTCCGTTGTTGGGACCGGACTTTGCCAGAGTTGCTGAAGCTTATGGGATACCCGGCCTGCGGGTGCGGGAGAAGTCCGGGGTGCTACCGGCCATTCAGCAGGCTCTTGATACACCAGGGCCTTTTTTGATTGATTTCCTCATCGAGCAGGAGGAGAACGTTTACCCGATGGTGGCCCCGGGTTCCCCGATCTGCAACATGATCCGCAGGCCATTGGAGCCTGAAAAACAGATTTGATGGGAGGACCGATGAAACATACATTAGTAGCTCTGATGGAGGATAAACCAGGTGTGCTGAACCGGGTCTCCGGGCTGTTCCGTCGCCGCAACTATAACATCGAGAGCCTCTCGGTCGGCCACAGCGAGACCCCCGGCATCTCTCGTATGACTATTGTCGTCAACGGCGACGAGCGGGTGGTTGAACAGGTGGTCAGGCAGTTGGAAAAGTTGATCAACGTCACGCAGGTATTGAATGTTACCAACATGCCCACGGTAGTGCGCGAGCTGGCGTTGATCAAAGTGAAAGCCTCTCACGGCACCCGCTCTGAAATCGTCGAGCTGGCAAATATCTTCCGTGCCAGAGTGGTGGATGTGGGGGCGACATCGCTGACCATCGAGATCACCGGGCCGGAGGACAGAGTTAACTCGTTCATTGATCTGCTTCGGCCGTTCGGCATCGAGGAAATGGCGCGCACCGGTCGTGTGGCGATGGTGCGCGGAGGTAACGGTAAGTGCGCCTGATTCAATACTTTGGGGCTTGAGCCAGATTCCCCGCCTGAGGGCTGATACAAGATAAGGAGCAAGGAGAATGGCACAGATAGATTTCGGTGGTGTGATCGAGGAAGTTGTGACAAGGGACGAGTTTCCAGTCGAGAAGGCACGCGAGGTGCTTAAGAACGAGGTGGTTGCCGTGATTGGCTACGGCGTGCAGGGCCCGGCCCAGGCGCTAAATATGCGCGATAATGGGGTCAATGTGATCGTGGGGCAGCGGCGGGGCCGGGCGGCCTGGGACAAGGCCGTTGCCGACGGGTGGGTACCAGGTGAGACGCTCTTTGATCTTGAGGAAGCTGTGGAACGTGGCACGATTATCCAGTACCTGGTCTCCGACGCAGGCCAGATGCTCACCTGGCCCACCGTCAGGCCGCATCTGAAAGAGGGCGATGCTCTGTACTTCTCGCACGGCTTTTCTATCGTCTACAGCGACCAGACCGGTGTCGTGCCGCCCGAATACGTGGACGTGATTATGGTCGCGCCCAAAGGATCGGGGCGTAGCGTGCGCGCCAATTTCCTGGCCGGCAGCGGTATCAATGCCAGTTACGCCGTGTACCAGGATTATACAGGCCGCGCTCTGGAGCGCACGCTGGCACTGGGGATCGCCATCGGTGCAGGGTATCTTTTCCCGACCACTTTCCAGAAGGAGGTCTACAGCGATCTGACCGGCGAGCGCGGTGTGCTGATGGGTGCTCTGGCGGGCATTATGGAGGCGCAGTACAACCTGCTGCGTAAGCATGGCCACTCGCCCAGTGAGGCTTTCAATGAGACGGTCGAGGAGCTGACTCAGAGTCTCATCCGGCTGGTGGACCAGAACGGTATGGATTGGATGTATGCCAATTGCTCAACGACGGCACAGCGCGGCGCATTGGACTGGCGGCATGAGTTCCGCAAAGCTGTCGAGCCGGTGTTTGATCGGCTGTACGAAAGCGTCGTCTCCGGCCGGGAGACGGCCATCGTGCTCAAGGCGAACAGTGCCCCAGACTACAAGGAAAAACTGGAGGCTGAGCTGCGCGAGATGCGTGAGTCGGAAATGTGGCGTGCGGGTGCAGCGGTGCGCAGCCTGCGGCCTGAGAACTGGAAAAAATGAGTTTTTGGGTAGGGCGTGTTATGCACTGTGTGATACCTGTGGTTATCTCGGGAGGATGATGGTATGGACAATAGTGGGGTTAATATTGAAGACCGGGTTATCGTATTTGATACAACCTTGAGGGACGGTGAGCAATCACCTGGAGCAGCGCTCAATGTGGACGAGAAGCTGGAGATCGCCCGTGCATTAGAGGAAATGGGAGTTGATGTGATCGAGGCTGGCTTTCCCATCTCGTCCCCGGGCGATTTCCGCGCCGTGCAGCGCATCGCACGGGAAATTCGTGGCTGTATCATCTGCGGCCTGACACGCGCCAATCAACAGGATATTGACGCAGCCGCTGAGGCGTTGAAAGATGCGGCTCATCCGCGTATCCATACCGGCCTGGGCGTTTCCGATATCCATATCCGTTATAAGCTCCGCACTACCAGGGAGGAAGCGCTGGAGCGTGGGGTCGAAGCGGTGAAGTATGCGAGGAAGTTCGTGGATGATGTAGAGTACTACGCAGAGGATGCTGGCCGTGCCGATCCTGAGTATCTCTACCGGGTGCTGGAAGCGGTCATCGCGGCCGGCGCAACGGTCGTCAACATACCCGATACCACCGGTTACACTACCCCTGACGAGTTCGGGGCGCTGATCCGTGGTATTCGTGAGCACGTGCCGAACATTGACCGGGCTGTTATCTCCGTGCACTGTCACAATGACCTGGGGATGGCGACGGCCAACACGCTGGCCGGCGTGCTTAACGGTGCGCGACAGGTCGAGGTGACCGTCAATGGCATCGGTGAGCGGGCAGGCAATACCTCGCTTGAAGAGGTGGTGATGGCGCTCAAGACCCGCCGTGACATCTTCAAGGTAGATACCAGGATAGACACCCGCCGCATCTATCCGATCAGCCGGCTGGTGAGCCAGTTGACCGGCATACCGGTACAGCCGAACAAGGCTATTGTCGGCGCCAACGCTTTCGCACACTCCTCGGGCATCCACCAGGACGGCGTGCTGAAAGAACGTACCACTTACGAGATCATCAATCCCCGGGATGTTGGCGTGCCCGATTCAGCCATCATTTTGTCGGCACGCTCTGGCCGGCACGGGTTGCGTCATCGCCTGGCCGAGCTGGGCTATGTGCTGGACGATGAGCAATTCGAGAAAGTCTACCAGCGCTTCCTGCTGGTGGCTGACAAAAAGAAGACGGTGGACACGCGAGACCTGGAGGCCCTCGTGGCCGATGAGGTCCAGCCGTTCTTTGAGGAAACGTATCACCTGGAGCATGTGCAGGTGAGTTGTGGAAACCACAGCATTCCTACGGCCACCGTGCGCATACGTGGACCGAACGGTGAGGTCTACTGTGACGCAGACCACGGCACCGGACCGGTGGATGCCGTATACCGTGCTATCAACCGCGTCATCAAAGAGCCAAATGAGCTGATCGAGTTCTCCGTCCAGGCTGTTACGGAGGGCATTGATGCTGTGGGGCGGGTCACCATCCGTATCCAGGCCGAGGAGCCGGTTAACGGTGCTGATCGGCGTGTATTCAGCGGCCACGGCGCTGATACCGACATCATCACTGCCAGTGCCAAGGCGTACATGTTCGCTCTGAACCGACTCATTGCTGCCAGACGAGAGGCAGCCAATGGTAAGCAGTGAGTCAATTTTAATAAGGTTTACGATGCGGGGGTGCAACTTATTGTCCGTGTGACCCGTGTACTGCAAGAGGGAGGAAGTGAAATGAACGCTCGGGGTTTGGAAAAGTTTATTGACCCTTGTGGGTGGGATGCTCAGTGGGTGGTCACCGACGAGGTGGCGGGCTTCGCAACAGAGGAAAACCCGGTTGCCGGCCACAAGGACGCCTTGTACGCAAAGTTCAGAGAGCCACAGAGCTGGGCACTGAAGTGGGATGGCCTGGCCATTTTCGAGGTCGATGCAAAATCAATCGTCTACAGAGCCTGATGAGCATATGGGACACACACTGGCTGAAAAGATCATCGCAGCTCATGTTCTTAACGGACGCGAGGAGGTATGGCCCGGCGATCTGGTCGAGGTGAGTGTGGACCTGGTGATGGCAAACGACATCACCGCTCCGATCGCCATACGCGAGTTTGAGAAGCTGGGAGTCCGCCGTGTGTTCGATCCCGAGAAGGTTGTGCTGGTCGCCGATCACTTTGTGCCCAACAAGGACATCAAGTCCGCTGAGCAGTGTGCTCAGATGCGCCGTTTCGCGCAGGAGATGGGCATCCCTAACTATTTCGATGTAGGGAGGATGGGGATCGAACATGTCCTGTTGCCGGAGCAGGGGCTGGTGGCGCCGGGCGACCTGGTGGTGGGTGCTGATTCCCATACCTGCACGTACGGCGCGCTCGGCGCCTTTGCCACCGGCATGGGCTCCACCGACATAGCAGTAGCGATGGCTACCGGTCAGGTCTGGCTGCGCGTGCCGGAGACACTCCGCGTTGTCTATTGCGGCGAGTTACGACCGTGGGTTGGCGGCAAGGACTTGATTCTCTATACCATCGGTGTGATCGGTGTGGATGGCGCGCGCTATATGGCGCTGGAATTCGTCGGCCCTGTGGTTGACGCGCTCTCTATGGATGGGCGTTTCACTATGGCAAACATGGCGATCGAGGCCGGCGGCAAGGCCGGGCTGTTTGTCTGCGACCAGGTGACTCGCGCTTATCTCAACGGCCGTGTCAGACGTCCCTACCGGGAACATCAGCCCGACCCGGATGCCCACTATGCGCGTGTACTGGAGATTGACGTGAGCGCGATCGAGCCTCAGGTGGCTTTTCCGCATCTGCCGGAGCGCACCTGCCCGGTGAGCCAGGTGGGGGAGGTGAGGATTGACCAGGCAGTGATCGGCTCCTGCACTAACGGGCGGCTGGAGGACCTGCGCGTTGCGGCAACCATTCTGCGTGGACGCAGAGTCCATCCTGATGTGCGTTGCATCGTCATCCCAGGTTCCCAGGCAGTCTACCTGGAAGCGCTGCGCGAGGGGCTGATCGAGACCTTCATCGAGGCCGGGGCAGCCGTCAGCACGCCTACCTGCGGCCCGTGTCTGGGTGGTCATATGGGAATTCTGGCCGCCGGTGAACGCGCGGTGAGCACGACCAATCGCAACTTCCGTGGGCGTATGGGCCATGTGGATAGTGAGGTTTACCTGGCCGGTCCGGCCGTGGCTGCGGCGAGCGCGGTTGCCGGGCGGATCATAAGCCCGGATGCCCTGTAGCCACACACGCAACACGCAACACGTAACACGCAACACGCAACACGCAACACGCCACCAGGAGTCTGACCATGGCTATCAGTGGTACCGTCTGGAAGTACGGTGACAACGTGGACACGGATGTCATCATACCGGCCCGTTATCTGAACCTCTCGACACCGGAGGAGCTTGCACAACACTGCATGGAGGACCTGGACGCCGGGTTCGTCGCAAAAGTCAAAGCTGGCGACATCATTGTTGGCGGCGAAAACTTTGGGTGCGGTTCCTCCAGGGAGCACGCGCCGCTGGCGATCAAAGGAGCGGGTGTGGCCTGTGTTGTCGCCAGGAGCTTTGCCCGTATCTTCTACAGAAATGCGATCAATATCGGGCTGCCGATCCTCGAATGTCCGCAAGTCGTGGATGAAACGGAGAGCGGGGATCGGCTGACGATAGACCTGCGGGCAGGTACAATTGTCAACGAACGCACCGGACGCACATATCATGTCGCGCCTCTCCCAGAGTTCATCATGGGCATTGTGCAAAGTGGGGGATTGGTGCCTTATACTATCAAACGTCTGCAAGGGAAGATTGGGTGATATAGCAGGATTTACGCGATGGATGGCATCTCACCGCAAATATCTTTGTGGTGAGCCCGCCCGGTCAACCGCGTAGCTCCTGTGATACAAAAATCCCGGGAATAGGAGGACACTTTGGTATCCACACAAGTCTTGCTCTACGATACGACCTTACGTGATGGGGCCCAGTCGGAAGGGATCTCGCTTTCTGTAGAGGATAAGCTTAAGATCACTCGCCTGCTGGATCGCTTTGGGGTGCACTACCTCGAGGGGGGATGGCCCGGTTCTAATCCCAAGGACGTGGAGTACTTCCAGCGAGTACGCCACCTGGACCTGGAACAGATACGTCTCGCGGCGTTCGGCAGCACGTGCCGCACGGGCAGCAGACCGGAGGAGGATGCCAATATCCAGGCGCTTTTGGAGGCGGAGACTCCGGTGGTCACACTGGTCGGCAAGAGCTGGTCGCTCCATATTCGGGACGTGTTGCGCACTACGACTGAGGAGAACCTGCGCATCATTCGGGAAAGTGTGGCTTTTCTCAAGTCCCACGGACGGGAAGTTGTTTATGACGCCGAACACTTCTTCGATGGGTACAAAGACGATGCCGCCTGTGCGATGGCTACCTTGCGCGCTGCCGTGGAGGGCGGTGCCGATACCATCGTCCTGTGTGATACCAACGGTGGCTCCATGCCCTGGGAGATCGAGTCAATTGTGAAGGAAGTGCGCGCTGCTTTCCCGGATGTCTTGCTTGGCATCCACGCTCACAACGACGGTGGCCTGGCCGTAGCAAATACTTTGGCCGCAGTACGTGCCGGTGTTTCTCAGGTTCAGGGAACAATGAACGGTTACGGTGAGCGGTGTGGTAACGCGGACCTGTGTACCCTGATCCCTAACCTGGAGCTCAAAATGGGGATCACGGTCCTTCCGCCGGGGCGGCTCGTTCATCTGACGCGCGTCGCCCGGGCCGTTGCCTCGGTGGCCAACCAGTCGCTCTACCGTCACGCGCCTTACGTGGGACGCAGTGCGTTCGCGCACAAGGGAGGCATTCACGCAGCGGCGATGCGCCATAATCCGCGCAGCTATCAGCATATTGATCCCAGGCTGGTGGGCAACCAATCAAGAGTGCTGGTCTCAGAACTCTCCGGGCGCGGCAATCTGCTGAGCAAGGCGGAAGAGATCGGTATCAGCCCTGAGGAGATCAAAGACCTGCCGGCAGTACTTCAGCAGATCAAGCAATTGGAGCACCGGGGCTTTATCTTCGAGGGAGCGGATGCTTCGGTGGAGTTGTTGCTCCACCGCGCAAGGCCCGGCTACTCGCCACCGTTTGAAATGCTTGATTTCATGGTTGTCGTCGAACATCGTGAGAAACGAGGCCTGTTTGCCGAAGCGACCATCAAAGTGCGCGTGGGCGATAAGGTGTTTCACACCGTTGCTGAAGGGAACGGCCCGGTGAACGCACTCGACGCGGCGCTCCGTAAAGCGCTGTTGCCCACCTATCCACACCTGGCCGAGTTCGACCTGGCCGACTATAAAGTACACATCCTGGACGGGGACCACGGCACAGCCGCGACCACACGCGTGTTGATTGATATGCAAAATGAGACACGCCGCTGGAGCACGGTTGGAGCCTCCACCAACATCATCGAGGCAAGCTGGATCGCGCTGGCGGATGCGATCGAATATGGACTGATATCCGGGAGCGATAACACCCAACGAGGACGCTGATGCTGGAAGTCTCCGAAGTATGGAAACGCACCTGCCCCGGTGCGGCTGTCGGTATTCTGGTGCTGCGCAACGTCGCGAATCCGGAGTCACATCCGGAGCTGGAGGCACGCAAGAGCGAACTGGAAACGCGGCTGCGCACCCGTTTCGCCGGTCAGAGTAAAGCCGACTTGAAGAAAATCCCGACGATCCAGGCGTACACGGCCTACTACAAACGCTTTGATAAGACTTATCACCTCTTGCTCCAGCTTGAATCTGTTGCGCTGAAGGGGAAACCTGTTCCGCGTGTGGCAGCGCTGGTCGAGGCGATGTTTATGGCCGAGTTGGACGATTTACTTTTGACTGCCGGGCACGACATGGAGCTGGTGGTGCCTCCACTGCGACTTGACGTGGCTACCGGCAGTGAAAGTTTTGTCAATATTGCCGGCCAGCAGAGTGTGCTGAAGCCCGGTGACATGTTCATCGCCGATGCCCAGGGCATACTTTCCTGTATTCTCTATGGCTCTGATCGGCGCACGATGATCACCCCCACGACACGAGAGGCGCTTTTCACCACCTACGCACCCGCCGGAATCGGTGCAGAAGCGGTACGCGAGCATCTCTTGCATATCCGGGATAACGTTGCCCTTATAGCACCGCAGGCTCAGACGCTCTTCCTGCAAGTCTACACGGCCTTGCCGGCGAGTAATTCGATCGGCCCCGAATAATTGCGGTACGACTTTTGTAGGACAACTGCGAGCAGTTGTCCTACAACTTTGGGACACCCCCAGCGAATCCCAAGACTTGACAGTCAGCCGTTTTCGGTGTATCTTCAACGCCGCTGCTTGTGCTCTTCCAGGCCTCCCATTGCCTGCAGTCAGAAAACGATACGAGACAGGAGATCCATCAACATATGAAAGCCAAAATCGTCACCCTTCCCGGCGATGGCATCGGCCCTGAGGTTGTAGCTGAAGGGATTAAGGTCCTGCAAGCCATCGCGGCCAGGTATGGCCATCAGTTCGAATTTGAAGAGCACCTGATCGGTGGGGTCGCTATTGACACGACCGGTCAGGCGCTGACCGCTGAGACGCTCCAGGCCTGCAAACTGGCTGACGCCGTTTTCCTTGGAGCAGTGGGCGATCCAAAGTACGACGACCCACGTGCGCCGGTACGCCCGGAGCAGGGGTTGCTCGCGCTGCGCGGGGGGCTTGAGGTATTCGCCAATCTCAGGCCGGTCAAACTATACCCGCAACTGCTGCATGCCTCGACGATCAAACCGGAGGTCATCAGGGACGTGGACCTGGTGGTGGTGCGCGAACTGACCGGTGGGTTATATTTCGGCGAGCGGGGGCGCAAGATGGTGGATGGCGTCGAGGCCGCTTATGATACAATGTTCTACACCGCTACTGAGATCGAGCGTGTTGTGCGCGTGGCCTTTGAGCTTGCGCGAAAGAGGCGCAAGAAAGTGACCTCCGTGGACAAGGCCAACGTGCTTGAAAGCTCGCGTCTGTGGCGCGAGGTCGCCACGCGGGTGGCGCAGGAATACCCGGACGTGGAGTTCGAGAGTATGTATGTGGACATTGCCGCCATGCGTCTGGTGCGCTACCCGTCCGTTTTTGATGTGATCGTGACCGAAAATATGTTCGGCGACATTCTGACCGATGAGGCCTCGATGCTGGCCGGCTCGATGGGCATGCTCCCCTCAGGAGCGATCGGTGCGCATAAGCCTGGCCTCTATGAGCCGATCCATGGCTCGGCCCCGAAATACGCCGGCAAAAACGTGGCCAACCCGATCGCCACAATTCTGAGTGCGGCAATGTTGCTCCGCTACTCGTTGGGGCTGGAGCGCGAGGCCCAGGCTATCGAGGAGGCGGTGCAGATGGTTTTGGAGGAGGGGTACCGCACTCAGGACATCCGTGAGGAGGGAGCCATCCTTGTCGGCACCAGAGAGATGGGTGACTTAATCGCCGCCAGGATCGCCGAAAATTAGTCCGGAGTTCTACGTCCTGAGTCTAACCGCCCCGCAACCAGGATTGCCGGACTGTGGGCAGTCTGAGGGTGATTTCGACCTGCAGGGATAGCCACTTGTATGATCATCTCATCAGAAGAGATACTTAAACTCGCTTTGGCAATACTTGTTGGTGGGCTGATCGGCGCCGAGCGCGAGTTTCGTGATAAATCTGCCGGGTTTCGCACTATCATTTTCATCACGCTTGGCGCCACACTGTTCACCATACTGTCGCTGCATTTTCTGGACAACAGCGCACGCGTGGCTGCCAATATCGTTACCGGCATCGGCTTCCTGGGTGCGGGCGCAATCCTGCGTGGCGAAGGGGGCAAAGTGGCAGGACTGACCACTGCCTCAACTATCTGGATGGTTGCTGCGCTGGGGATGGGTATCGGGCGGGGCCTGTATCTGCTGGTGGGCATCACCACGCTGATCATCCTGATCGTGCTGTGGATATTCCCTGTCTTTGAAAGCTGGCTGGACAATATACACGATACCCATAACTACGAGATCACCCTGCAGCTCGGCTCACCCGCCCTGACTACGCTGGAGGAGACTATCCGCCGTTGTGGTGTGCGGATTTCTCATCAATCTGTGTGGAAGCATGGCGACAGGGTGGTTTATACCTTGCGGGCCCTGGGCAGGAGATGCTCCCACAGGCAGCTCATATCCTTGCTGATGGCAGATGAGGAGGTCATGGAGTTCCGGTACTGAGAGTGCTTCCTGACGCGAGTACGCGAGCAGGCAGAGATCATCTTGCTGGTTAAGACGCTACAGAAAGGAGACCCAATGCGTAGCGACGCGGTGAAACAAGGATTTGAACGCGCACCTCATCGTAGTCTTTTCTATGCTGCCGGGCTGACGCCTGAGGAGCTGGAGCGCCCGCTCATCGGGATAGTTAATTCGTTTAACGAAATTGTGCCTGGCCATGTCCATCTTGATCGGGTGGCTGAGGCGGTGAAAGCCGGTGTGCGTATGGCCGGCGGCACGCCGCTCGAATTCAACACGATCGGTGTGTGTGATGGGATCGCCATGGGACACATCGGGATGTGCTACTCGCTCCCCAGCCGTGAGTTGATCGCCGACTCGGTCGAGGTTATGGCGTTGGCCCATCAGTTCGATGGCCTGGTCTTCATCCCTAACTGTGATAAGATCATCCCGGGTATGCTGATGGCTGCAGCACGGCTCAATATCCCGGCTATCTTTGTCAGTGGCGGGCCGATGCTCGCCGGACGCTACCGGGGTCAGGACATAGACCTGAAAACGCTCTTTGAAGCGGTGGGAGAGTATCAGGCCGGTAAGCTGGGCGATGAGGAGCTGGCCCGGCTGGAGCTGGCTGCCTGTCCCGGGTGTGGCTCCTGCGCCGGTCTGTTCACCGCTAACTCTATGAATTGCCTGACCGAAGCGCTCGGTATGGCACTGCCTGGTAACGGCACTGTGCCGGCCGTCACTGCGGAACGCCTCCGGCTGGCCAGACGTGCAGGAATGCAAATTGTGAAGCTGGTGGAGCAGGGGCTTTTACCCCGTCATGTGATGACTGAGGCGGCCTTTGAGAACAGTATCGCTGTTGATATGGCTATCGGTGGCTCCACCAACACGGTGCTTCATTTAACCGCCATCGCCCATGAGGCCGGTGTCCCGCTGCCTCTGGAAAAGTTTGATATGGTGAGCGCACGCACGCCATATCTGGTTAAGCTCAGCCCATCTGGTCCTTACCATATCCAGGACCTTGATGAGGCAGGTGGGATACCGGCGGTGATGTCAGAGCTGCTGCGTGCCGGGCTGTTGCACGGCGATACCATCACGGTGACCGGCAAAACTGTCGCCGGAAACCTTGAGGGAGTGCACCGTCTGAACGAGACGATTCGGCCCGTTGAGGAACCCCACCGTTCTGACGGTGGGATCGCCATCCTGTGGGGCAATCTGGCGCCGGATGGTGCAGTGGTCAAAGCCGGGGCCGTGCGGCCTGAGATGATGCACCATCGGGGGCCGGCACGTGTCTTCGATAACGAGGAAGCTGCACTGGAGGCCATCCTGGGGAAGCGCATTCGCCCTGGCGATGTGATCGTCATCCGCTATGAAGGTCCGCGCGGTGGGCCAGGAATGCGCGAGATGCTGATGCCCACCTCGGCACTGGCCGGCATGGGCCTTGACGACAGTGTCGCCCTTCTGACCGATGGGCGTTTCTCCGGGGCCACGCGAGGATCGGCTGTGGGCCACGTCTCGCCAGAGGCGGCTGCGGGTGGGCCGATCGCGCTGGTTCAGGAGGGAGATGAGATTGAGCTGGACATCCCAGTGAAACGTCTGCACCTCCATGTCTCGGAGGAGGAATTGGCCCGGCGGAGGAATGAGTGGAAACCGCTGCCGCCCAAGATCAAAGGCGGCTACCTGGCCCGCTATGCGGCGATGGTCACCTCGGCAGGAGAAGGGGCGATCTTGAGGGACATGGCGGGTCGTTGACACGTCTGGTATTTCAGACTATAGCGGAGTTAAGCGAGGCTTGCTGCGCTGCGCTCCGCTTGCGGCGGATTAAAAGGGGCGGCGATGGAGCTGACGCTTCGTTGGCGCTATCGCGCCCTCCGCTGCGCGCAGCTCGTCCGCCGCTCTGTTGGGTGGTTTAGAACCTGTCCGGAAAACCGTACAAGCGGCATCCCTATCCCGCTTGCACCGACGCATAGGGACGCGTCGGTTATGTTTTTCGTATAGGCTCTTACCCTCAAAGGAAGAGAAACAATGGACTTTCAAAAGTTAGCTGTCCGGCTGGTGATCCCTGTGTTGCTCGTATTCCTGTTGACCATCCTGGACACCAGCCCGTCAGCAGCTCTGAACGCCGCTGCGCCGCGGGGCACCATCATCTACGTCTCAACTGCCGGAAGTGACGGCAGCGGAAACGGCACGATCGGCAACCCGTTCCGAACGATTGGACATGCTCTCACGATCGCCATTGCGGGCGACGAAATTGTGCTGCGCGGCGCGCCCGCTCTGGCCAACAACGTCTACGCCGAAGCCATCCGTATCCAGCAGCCCAACGTCACCATCCGCTCGCAAACTGGCGAGTGGGCCGTTATTCAATGCCCGACGAACGATGAAAACATTGCCCAGTGCGTACGTTTCGACGTGGACAGCGACGGCAGCCGCCTGCAGCGCGTCGAAGTGATCGGCGGCTATTACTACGGCATCAAACTGGAGACCAAATGGGATTGGGGCGGGTCAGACCGAAGCGGCGCATCGAATATCCTCCTTGAGGATGTCATGGTGCATGATACCGGCCGGGACGCGATCAAAATCACGCCGGGTTGCGACGATGTCACCATCCGCCGCGCGGAGGTCTTCCAAACAGGCGTCAGAGATAACACGAACGCCGAAGGCATTGATAACGTCAACGGCGACCGCATGATTGTGCAGGACAGTTACCTGCACAATGTGGCCACCAACGGGATTTACTTCAAAGGCGGGGCGACCGATTGCGTGGTGGAGCGTACCCGCATTGAACACACCGGCGGTGCGGGCATCCTGGTGGGGTTCGACACCAGCCCGGAATACTTTGACCTGGCCGCCAATCCCGAGTACTACGAGAGCATTCGCGGCGTGGTCCGCAACAACATCATCCAAGACACTCAAGGGGCGGGCATCGGCCTGTACGCGGCGAAGGACGCACAGATTTGGAACAACACGCTCATGGATACGGCGCAGGCGTATCACAGTCCGATTTATTTTGGCGTTACCTACCAGGATTGGGACCCGCAGGCCGGGCGCCCGCCCTCGGTCAACCCCATCATCCGCAATAACCTGGTCTATCAATCCAGCAGCCTGCCGACGGAATGTGTGTTCATCCGTTATTCCAACGACCTGGGCGGCCTGTCCGCACTCTCCGGAATGCCCGCTATGGATTACAACCTGTATTTTCACGCGGGCAGTAACTGCCAGTTTACAGACCAAAGGCCCACAAGTCCTCTGGATCATGGAACGTTCTCCCAATGGCAAAGCCACGTAAGCGGGGAGAGTCACAGCCAGACCAGCGCCCCTCAACTGACCGGCGACGGGCACTTGCTCGCCGACAGCCCGGCCGTGGATGCAGGGACCTGTTCCGGCGCGCCGACCGATGATTTCGACGGCAACCAGCGACCTCAGGGCCCCGCCTGCGACATCGGGGGAGATGAATTCACATCAGGCATCGAGTTCGGCCATTTTCTTTATTTGCCCGCGGTTTATCTCGCTGCCCAACATCTCGCTCGCGAGACACGATGCTGTTCGTGTAGCTGTTGTACCTTACCCTGCCCGGCGTGCGTCGCCGGCAACGGCGGGGTGCCAGGCCCGTACTGAGGGGCCAGGAACATGCTGATGCGGCTGTCGCAGACGGAGCGCCCCCGGCGTGGAGGAGGGACCCGCCCCACGCGGGCACACGAGCGGAACGTGGTAAGCCCGTTGCCCTCCCAATGGGAAGGCGAACCGCGAGGAACGCTGATAGGGCAGCGGGTAAAGGAAGGTGGAGAAAGCGAAGGCCGCTCTGTAATGGAGCGGATAGAGCTACCGGGGGTGGAGATACCCAACCCGAAAGGGTGCAGACTTCCGCCGGGTCGCTCGTCACGAGAAAGTTGACGGTGACACCGTAAAAGGAATTCGCAGACAAGGGAGCAGCCGGGAGGACTGCTGGCGCGAGCCTGCGTCAGTTTGCGCCGCCGTTAGCACGCCAGTTACTTGATTTGGTGTAACTATTCAGGCGCTGACTGAAGTCGGCCTTCCTGGGCCGCAGGCCTTTGGTCGGCCTTCGCCGACCTCAGAGTGTCGGCGGAGGCCGACACCCGGCACGAAGTGCCCAGGGAGGACGATTTCAATCGGCTGAATAGTTACGATTTGGTTTCGAGCAGGAGAGAACCGTGGAGACAATACAAGTACAGCAACAGAGACACCAACAGGAAAGCGTGTTCAAACGCTTTCTGTGGCTTTATGGACTGTATGCCTTGTTGAATATGGCTTCTTTTCTGGTGGGATATTACCTCCTTCCCGAAGGTCTGATGCGCGGCAGTCCGCAGTTGACATTTGCCGCGTTGGCCGATTCGGCAACTTCATTCTGGGGAGAGTTTGGTCTTACACTGCTGTTCAACCTTGGGGTGGTTTTTGTAATATGCATCCTGGCGAACTTGCAGCGCTTGTATGGAATCCCGTTGGGCTATATTGTGCTGATCATTCAGGGGGTTACTCTCGGCTTGTTGGCTGGCACTAACTCCTTCCATGCATCCGATTTGAAGCAATTCAACGCCTGGGAGGGCACAGCTCTTGGTATGAGCATTGGGGGAGTTGAGATGATAGCGTATGTGCTTGCGATTTCAGCCACGGTAAATATCGGTCTGTACAATTACAGCCTGCGCAAATGGAAAGGTGAGAAAATCCAGGACTGGCGGCGTATAAAGTTATCGGTTTCCGAAGTGCTTTGTTTGTGTTTGGGGATTCTTTTGCTCGTCATTGCAGCTTATCGGGAAACGGTTATGGCAACGAATCTCCGGTAGAGGAAATGCCCCGGTGGATGGCGTGCTAACTGTTCCTGAGATAACGGCCGTTTCACCGGTGGGGGAATGCCCGCCGGGCAGGGTGAGTTCCGGCCGACTGCTCCCCCGGCTCGCTTCGCCAGCCAGCCCAACCGCGGGCTATGTCTCCATTAAGGAGTGGCTCATATCGGCTTTGCGGTGGGATTGGCGAAATTGGGAATATCGTGGTATGCTTTACTTATTGCTGAGCCGTCCTTTCGTCTCATCTTGAGGAGTGTCGGTGCAGGGCAGGTTGATGGCTCGCATCAGGCTTGCGCGCGGGTGTGAATACATTAACTGAGTTCCGCGCGTGGTGCCTGCCGGACGTACCCGTCGGACGCAATCTGGTGGCTGCGGCAAATGGCGGCGCGGCTGGCATGTGGGTTGTAACTGGGGAGTGGCTGCCTGCCGTACCCAGAGAATCTGTGTAAGGTCATGATGATTACAGGAGGGCCCGATGAAGTGCAGTAATTGTGGTTTCGAGAATCGCCCCGATGCCCGCTTTTGTAAGCAATGTGGCCAGCCACTGGCAGCTCAAGGTGCCCCGCCGCCTGGGGAAATGTTATGTCCGGCTTGTGGAGCCTCTTACAAGCCCGGTGCACGCTTCTGTTCCCGCTGTGGCAATCCTTTGACCACCGGCGCTATGCCTTCGCAGCCGCCGACGCAGCCATCAATGCCTCCCATACCCCCCTCATATCCCTCAGGTGCAGGCATTCCCCCGTTTCAGCAGCCTCCTGCTCCGGTAGCCGCCCCGTATCCCTCACGACGTATTCCAACTGTGGTCTGGGTGCTTGGGGTGATGGTGTTGCTGCTGTGTATTGGTTTTGTCGTTGTAGCAGTTTTCTTTTTGGGTCCCCAACTGGGTCTCCCCGTGCCCCGGGGGAAAGGGCCGACAGCTACTCCTCCAGTAACTACCACTCCCACAGAAGAAACAAAGAAGGAGGAAACGCCGTCTACTGCTGTGATCCCTACCCCTGATATCTCCAGTTTCGCTGCCCAGGTAACTCTGAGTACGCCTACCCTCGTGATAAGCACTGGCCAGAAGTTGACCATTACCGTCACCGTAGCGAATACCGGAGGAGTGGCTATTGAAGAGCTGCGGTGTCAGTTGGTCGGCGAGTGGGAAAATCGCCTGGGGATGGTGACAGAACCGGTTGTTGTGAAGAATGAGCGGCTGGGGCCAGGGCAGAGTACTGAAGCCACCTTTGAGTTAGAGGCCAGGGAGCCTGGCGAGGTTTCCATCAGAGCCAGTGTAACAATGAAGATAAGCGGCACGGACGTAGTGAAAGCCGTCAACTCTAAAGAAGCCGTGAAAATCCAGATACAGTAGGTGCTGTTGCCTGCGCTGTGTGTGCGACACGTCCGTGCGTCACACTAGCTGTGCTGCGAGGCCGACGGGATGTCCTGTGCCCGCCGGAATTTTAAGCCAGCAGGCACAGGACAGGCAGTTATAAGCGGATAACGGGATGCTCCATGACTGACCGTGCTGCGCTAAGCGCCGAAATAATGAGACTGGCAGGTGTCTGGGGTGACTTTCGCGTGCTCTCCCTTCGGGCGGAGCGTGAACTGGCCGCCGTATTTCGCTGCCCGGCCCGGGATGTGGAGCTGGCGGCGCTGGATGCGGGCGTCGTGCCATGCCGCTATCTGCGCAATATTGGCACGCTCGGGTCTGATGGGCAGGCCAGGCTCTTGCGCTCCACAGTCGCGGTGGTGGGACTGGGGGGCCTGGGCGGTTATGTGGCTGAGGCACTGGCCCGCATGGGCATTGGGCGGCTGATCATGATAGACGGGGATGTGTTCGAGGAGCATAACCTCAACCGGCAATTGTTCAGCTCAGAGGCAGTATTGGGTCAGGCCAAAGCGCTGGTTGCGCAGCAGCGCATCGCTGAAGTCAACGGTGCGGTGGAAGTGATCGCTTATGCAACTACTCTGACCTCCCAGAATGCGACCACGCTTTTGGCGGGCGCAGATGTTGTGGTTGATGCCCTTGACCGGTTGCCCACTCGCCTGTTACTCCAGGATGCCGCTCAGAAGCTTGGTATCCCTATGGTGCATGGCAGTATCGCTGGTTTCCTGGGACAGGCTATGAGCATTTTGCCTGAAGACGGTGGCTTGCGTAAGTTGTACGGAGTAGCGGAGGGCCTGCCGGAGCAGGGGTTAGAGGCTCACCTGGGCACTCCGGCGGCCACGCCAATGGCCGTGGCCGCCTGGGAGGTCCAGGAGGTGATTAAGATACTCACCGGCCGTAACACACTGCTCCGTCACCGGTTGTTGGTGATGGATATGGAAGGGAATGTCGTTGAGATTCTGAGCACAGGTGGTTAACGGGAGTGAAGTTGTGAACTCTTCCCGTACACCATAGTTGCAACTGTGCCTGTCCTCTCTACTTGTTTATAGTGCAATAGCGGGCGTCTGCGACCTCCATTTGTAGCTCCTCCATAGCCACGACCAGTTGCTCTTGTGGAACATCAGCCACCTTTAGCAAGAGCCTGGCATAAGCAGGATCGCTGGCTGTGATGGAGCCGAGCGCCATTATGTTACCCCCCATCTCGGCGATCTTTCCGGTGATCCTGGCCAGCACGCCCTTGACCGCCGGCACAATAAGGGTCAGGCGTACCCCCTCATCCCGGGCCCCGAGCAGTTCCAGGAAGGTCTTGAAGATGTCGGTCTCGGTGATGATCCCCACCAGTTTGTCGTCCTCCATTACCGGCAGGCCGCCGATTTTATTGTCGGCCAGGATACGGGCTGCTTCTTCCAGGGGTGTATCCGTAGTCACGGTGATGGGGTCTTTGGTCATCACGTCGTGCACTTTGATTTTAGAGAGCAGGTAGGGGATTTCGTAGACGCTCAGCGAAGTGGCAGGTGATGGGGAAGCGTAGAGCAGGTCTTTCTCCGAGACAATCCCCACCAGACGGCCATGCTTATCGGTCACCGGCAGGCGCCTCACTCGCTTCTCACGCATGATTTGCAAAGCCGCGTCAATGGAGGTGTCCCCGGTTACGGTGATGGGATTTGTGGTCATTCTATCTTTCACGAACATGTCAGCCTCCTTAAAAATACATTACAGGTCAGGGAATGTTGACGTCAGCGAGGATGCCAAGTTCACCCAGCGAGATGATAAGAGCACGACAATCCTGCTCTGAGATCCGGGCTGTACGCGCTCCGAGCTGTTCACGGATGTAACGGCGCGCCCGAGGTGAGGACATGATGCGGCTCATCATCTCATCTTGGGACAGGCGCAAAAGGATCGTCCGCTCCAGTCGTGCCTGGCTGCCATTCTTCTCCCAGTTTTCCAGAACTGTGTTGATGAGACGGAATGTCCGCTCATCGGAGCCCGTGATCTGGATGAGGAATTCTCTCACTCTTTGAGTTGGGATGCCCTGCCTCCCGGCCCGCTCCAGCGAGGATGGGGTCAGTCGGTAAATGTACGTTGTTCGCTTATCCCCTGCCTCTGCCTGATCTCTCCAGACCGGGCTGACAGGTGGGGAGTATGTCCATTCAGCAATGCGAGATAGCTGGAAGCGCTCATACCGTTTACCTGGTGGTGCCTGTATCGTGAAATCCGGGTGCAGTGTGAAAGATGGCATTTCTTGCTCTGGTGGCGGGGCAGCCAGGCCGAGGAATGATGCGCCGGCCAGGGTCAGGCGGAAACATTGCGGGACGGGGAGCAATGGTTGGATACCCGGGAGCGGATTTGCGCCCACGTCTACCAGGCCCAGCCAGGCCAATGGGCCGGTGATCATATAGCGGATGAGTGAACCCTCGACCTGTTCCCAGTTACCGAAGCCGGAGAGGTAGGCGTCGTTGTTCAGGTCACGGATGTACCAGCTATCATAATCTCCATCAGGGCGCTGAAAGTCAGGGTCGTTACGTTTGACGGCGGCGATGAACTCTTCGATAGCGTACCAGGTGTTTGGTATGCACGCCTTCAGGTGACGCAATATTGCCTGCCGCGCCAGGAGCGGATCGTTGCGCCAGGTACCGGTCTGCTCAGGGCGTAGAGTCGGTACATGGAACAGATCGTTCCACGTGGGATCGTCGCGCCATGCTTCGGCGAGGATGCGGCGCTGTTCCTCTGTTGGAGCGCGGAGCCAAGCCGTTACAGGGGTGGGGTCGGGCCGTAAAATAGGAGTGGTTTTTTCCTGCCCTGAGGTGATCGTGCGCAGCCACCCCAGGCGCCTCACCAGGTGGTGCAGGAAGTTTTGCCGATCAGGATTGTTATCACGTAACTGGAAGGCCAGCGCGGTCTGGTGTTGAGCGGGCCAACCCCCATCGGCGGTGAGCCTTACCTGTCTGTTCTGAAGGTAAGCAAGCAGTGTGCACGCGTCATCGAGCAGAGCATCACTATGCGAGTAAGTAATGACCGGGGCGATGGTTGGCTCCAGTCTGATAGTCGGCTCTGTCGCCGTCTCAACGGCGGGAAGATACGCTCTCAGTTCTGGGGGTATAAAGATAAACTCGTATTCTACCCCAGCTTCATAGTCAAAGGCACGGGAGATGAAGCCGGTATACCAGAGGCCTTCTGCGGTAGAGAGGGGATTGAGCCATGGGCGTTCGCGCTCCATTCTGGCCGGCCCCATAGGACGAATTTCTCCCCAGCGCCTGGTGAATATGCGCGCCGGCAGCCGCCCATTATGGGCGTGCAGGTCGGCCAGGGCCCGGCGCTGTTCATCGGGCAGCTTATCCCAGGCTTTGCGGACTGCTTCTGGGAGAGCCATAGCCGTGGCCAGTTGCGCGGCCATCTCTCTGGGGCGATGAGTTGTCAGTTCGACGTCCCAGAAGCGAGCTATCGCCTGCAGCCGGACCGGACCGGCATCCAGTAGGCACTGGGTCAGGGAGCGCATCGGGTTACAGTGTATCATGGTTCTCTGGAGAGGGCAAATTCACTACAGCGCAACAGCGCATGATGTGCAAATCGCCTTGACGTCCCTTGTATTCTAAGCTAAACTAAGCACGCGCGGTGTAAATTAGTTTCGGTTACCCTGTTCCGCCGCCTCTCCGCGTGGTTCAAACGGGCGCGGTCGTCCCATCTCCTGGCACGATTGGAGACGAAAACCGGCCTTATGTGGTTTTTTGGGGAGACAGTAGTTGTGTCTGGCAAAAAGTGGCTTATTATTGGGCTTCTGGCGCTGGCCGATATAGTTGTGTTATGTCTGGTGGTCAGTCTGATCCGCTCCTATACTCATATGCTATTCTCGCCACCGCCTACTATCGCCAGCATACCGACCGTGTCCACGGCCGCATTGCCTCCCACCTGGACCCCCGTTCCCACTTCTTCCCCTGCCCCCACACCAACCCGGCGCCCCACGCATACCCCCACCGACACGGCAACACCCTGGCCGACTTTTACCCCTTCACAGACACCCTCTCCCACACCCCTCCCTTCGCCCACTCTGGCTTCCTTTTCCCTGGAAAATCCCACCTTTGACTACCTGGGCTGGGATTACGTTCCGGGCTGGCACACAGGGGGGTTCGTAAACTGGGCACCAGGCCAGCCCTTCGACGTCGCTAACTCTTATGCTGCCCCCAGATTCCATCGGGCTGATGATCCCCGTCAATGGATCAACGGCTCAACTTTGCAGATTGACACAGAACCCTGGGTGAAGTTGCGGGCCTGGGTCTTCCAGACGGTGACGGTGACGACAGACAGCCGGGTTCAATTTCAGATACACGCTATGGGCTTTGTCAAGGAGACAGCCGGGGGCTACATCCTGAAGGCGGGGATAGACCCTTCTGGCGGAGAGGGATGTGATGCAGCCTTGTGGGGCACAGAGCAGATAGTTAACCAGGATGATGGAGTGATCCTGCTCAGCTCGCCGGAGGTAGTTGTGGGAGAAGCAGGGCGGGTGACGGTATGCGCATTTGCGGAGACCCAGTTTGCGCAGGTGTATCACGCGGCCTTCTTTGACGATGCTGCGTTGCTGGTGACGCCGCCTGGTCACAGGTGATGAGGGACTCCAGATGTACAGGGCTTACTCGTGGGTTCGCAGCTCAGGGATCCTGTTTAGTCTGGGCCTGGCCGGCGTATTGATCTGTCTGGTCAACCTGGCCCTTGCTCAGTCCGGGACCACATGGGGTGGTGAGCTGACCAGAAACACCACGTTTTCCCCGTCTGGTAATCCCCACATTGTGGTGCGAGAGCTGGTCGTGCCCTCAGGAATCACACTGACCATTGAGCCTGCAGTCGAGGTACGTTTTGCTCCGGGGGTAGCTCTCCGCGTCTACGGGAGGCTTCTGGCAGAGGGCACGCCCACTCAGGCCATCCGTTTCACCAGACGCGATCCGGGCACATATTGGAGCCGTATCGTTATTGTCAATTCCCAGGCCGATAACCGTATCGGCTACGCCGAACTTGAGTATATGGAGGGCTTCTACGCCCAGAACAGCCGCGTTTATCTCCACCATAACAGTTTCCACGACCTCGGTAGGGATGCCCTCGTCAGCGAAGGGGGACAGGCGATCATCCAGGGCAATCACATATATAATGTCTCTTGCAGCGATGCCTGTGAGGGCATCCAGATACGCAATACCCCTTCCCATTTGACCGCTCTGGTGGAAGATAACCATGTCCATCACATCAAAGATGACTGTCTGGATGTCAATAGCTCCTATGTTGTTGTCATGCGCAATCGCTTCCATCACTGTGGCGATAAGGGCATTTCAGTAGGTCTCCCCCATCAACATGCGTCTGCGCTGCGCCCGCTCACGCTTTTCGCAACGCCGCCGGCCTCGGCTACTATCGTTAACACTCTGATTTACTCCGCTTCCACAGGCATCGCGGTCAAAGATGGGGCTTTCGCTCACATCATTCACACCACCATCGTCGGTAATCGCGAAGGGCTGTTGCTTGATGAGTCCTGGGATCATCCGGGCGCTGGGGGCGGACAGGCCCGGGTGGTCAACACTATCATCTGGGATAATAAGTACCCTGTCCGCCTGGACCTGCAGGCCACGCCACCTGCCACAGCGACCATCATCCACTCGGATGTTCAGGGGGGATGGGATGGAGAGGGCAATCTCAATGTAGCACCAGGCTTTATGGGTGCGGAGGATTTTCATTTGCGCTTCGATTCCCCTCTTGTAGATGCCGGAAGAGATGAGGGGATCACTACGGACCTGGACGGCCACCCCCGCCCACTGTGGGGAGCTCCGGATATGGGAGCATACGAAGTGCAATCCCCGTTTGTACGACTGAGGGCTCGCCCCGGCAACAGGAGCATTCGCCTGCAATGGGAGGTGGCGGGCAACAATCCGGCACTCGCCGGCTTCGCTATCAGCACCACAGTCGAAGCAGGAGCTGCCACAGCCATCCTGCCCGGGTTGATTACCGGCATCCCCACCACAACCCGTTCCTATACTTTGACCGGCCTCACCAATGAGGTGTGGTATACCGTCTCTGTCGAAGCAATGGACATGCTGGACAACATGCTGGAGCGCTCTAACCAGGTCACTGTGAGGCCGACCGAGGGCTACACGGTCTACCTGCCTCTGGTTGTATCGCAGAGACCGCCGCCCCCACCGCTCTACAGCCTGACGATTGACCCGGCTCACCTGGCATGGCTCTATGACCCTGCCAACCTCTGGACTTACGAGACGGTGCCGGCAATCTTCACCTGCGAAGGCAGCAGCTATGAGGTGCAGGTGCGCTTCCGGGGCGGCACTGGCCGCTATCACCGCAAAAAGTCATGGAAGATTCAATTCCCGTCCGCCACCCTCTTCCAGGGACAGCGTGAGCTGAACCTGAATGCCGAGTTCCCTGACCGTTCTCTGCTTCGCGAGGTGCTTGCCTACGACCTCTTTCGTCGTGCCGGCCTGCCGGCTCCGCGCACAGAATTCGTGCGCCTGGAGATCAACGGCGAGTATAAAGGTGTATACGTTCAGGTCGAGCAGATTGACCAGCGTTTCCTCCAGCGCATCGGGTGGGACGCTAACGGTAACCTGTACAAAGGAGATTACGGAAGCAATTTCGACTGGGGAGGCGATTTCGCCGCCTCGTATGTCAAAAAGACCAACCGGGAAGACAGCAATGCCGATCTCGTTGACCTGCTCCGGGTAGTCAACTTCACCTCCGATGCCGCGTTTCCTGCAGCGCTGGCTTCCCGGATGGATGTGGGGCGCTATCTGGACTGGTATGCCGTGCAGATCGCACTGGGCAACTACGAGTGGGTGGAGAAAAATTATTATCTTTACCACAATCTCAAGGAGGATTGGTGGGCTTTTCTCCCATGGGATTTGGACCTGACGTTAGGGCACAACTGGGGTGCCAATGGTGTCCTCGACCGCGATATAAGCTGGGACAACCCGATTGACTCCGGCACCGTGACCAGCCCCAAGGCTGATGGCAGGTGGAACAAGTTGATCACCCGGGTGCTCCGCGATCAGGGATTCCGCTTTGCTTACTGTCGCCGCCTGCGCGCATTGCTTGGGGAGGAGTTCACCGAAGCGGAAATGTTCCCGCGCATAGATGCTCTCTATAATTACATCGCTCCCTATGCTGAGGCCGATCCATTGAAATGGGGAAGCAACGAGGATTTCCGCAATGGCCCGGCGGAGTTGAAAACATATGTCACTAACAGGCGCGGCTGGCTTGGCGTACAGATTCCTGTATACTGCCCGTCCACAGGACCGATGCCTGTGTTGAACGAGCTGATGTCCCATAACAGCACTGCTCTTGCCGATGAGGCCGGCGAGTATGAGCCATGGATCGAGCTGTACAACCCGGGCCTGGTCAGCTTTGATGTTGGTGGGATGAGGCTACGGTTAACGTTGAAAGAGACGGGTGGAATCCCCGTCGCTCAACACGAATGGGCCTTACCCGACGACACCGTCATCGCGCCGGGCGGCTTTCTGCTCATCTGGGCAGATGGCGAGCCGACGGAGGGACCGTTTCATACCTCATTTCGCCTGGATGGTCGTATCGGTGGCGCTGCATCGCTCTGCTCCTACTCCGCTACACTCTCTTTGATTGATCAGCCCGTGCAAGGTGGCTCCGTTATAGAAGAAAAGGCTCTCTCTCCTGATTTTCTATGCAATTCCATCGGCCAGAGCATCGGGCGACAGCCCGACGGTGCCGCTTCCTGGTTTACCTTCACCGCTGCCTATGCCACACCTGGCTGGTCGAACCGCGGGCGTGCTCCGCTGATTGCGGACCCAGTCCATGCGCCCTCTGAGCCACTTCCTGGCCGGCCGGTGACAGTCACAGCCCTTGTCCACGATCCGGATGCCTACGACGTTGTGACAAAGCCACAGGTCTCGCTGCATTGGGCCATTAATGGTGTGTCACAGCCAGCTTTGACGATGTACGATGACGGTTTCCACGGAGATATTGGCGCTGATGATGAGGTGTATGGCACGCTGATCCCATCCCTGGACAACGGCACAGTGGTTACCTACTACATCAGTGCTCAGGATAGTGGTGGACTGGTGCGCGTTGCACCCTCTCGTGCTCCAGGGCGAGCGTACCGCTACGTTGTCGGCCTCCGACATCCAACGCTCCGGTTAAATGAATTGCTTGCCATCAACCAGAATGTGCTTGCCGATGGTGCTGGTGAGTATGACGACTGGTTCGAGATATACAACTTCGGAGCGTCTGCTGTTGATCTGACAGGTATGTACCTGACCGATGCTCTCGAAAACACCACCAAGTGGCAGATACCTCCCGGTCTGACCATCCCCCCAGGGAAGTACCTGGTATTCTGGGCTGACGGTCAGCCAGGGCAGGGATCACTTCATACCAATTTCAAGCTCGATGGTGATGGAGAGCGGCTGGCGCTCTATGTGGGACAGGAGTTGGTTGACGAGGTCTACTATGGTCCACAGACGGTGGACCGGTCCTGGGGGCGCTATCCCAATGGCTATGGTGACTGGCAGCGTGTGCTCCCCACCCCGGGCCGTTCCAACCAGCAACCTCCACCGGTTATCAGCGAGTTGTGGCATAGCCCGGCTGCACCACTGGCGAATCAGAGCGTTATGGTTACCGCGCGTATTGACGATGAAGGAACAACGCTTTCGGCGACACTGTACTATTCTGTCGCTCTGCCTTGTTGCTTGGTAACCGCTACAGGGTTTATCCCCATTCCGATGTCCCCTGGTAGCGATGGTCTGTATCGGGCTGCGCTCGCACCTCAGCCGGATGGGGCTGTTATTGCCTACTACGTGCAGGCTTTAGATGAGTCAGGAAGGGTAGCGACTTATCCCCTCTCCGCGCCGACCGTGGCATATGGTTATCGCGTGGGCGACGTGCTTCCCTCTCTGGTGGTAAACGAGTTCCTGGCAAGCAACGGAGCGGTCAATACGGACGAATGGGGTGAATACGATGACTGGATCGAGCTTTACAATACTGGCGGTTCGCCTGTAGACATCGGTGGGATGTATCTTACCGACGATTTGAGCAGTCCTGACAAATGGCGTATTCCCGAGGGTATCATTGTGCCTGCAGGCGGTTTCCTGCTTATTTGGGCAGACGATGATGGGGAACAGGGGCAGCTACATGCCAGCTTTAAATTGGACGGTTGGGTGAAGAGATCGGCCTTTTTGACCGGAATGGCGCCGGTTATCGGCCGATTGATCGCGTTACTTACGGGCCTCAGCTTACCGATATCTCGTTGGGGCGTTTTCCCGATGGGAGTGCGGCCTGGTACGCGCTCTCCCCTCCTACACCGGCAGCAGGCAATGTGAGGAGGTGAGGAGGTGATAATGAGCAAAGTTTAGAGGCGTTTACAGCGCTGCCATCATGTGGTAGAATAGCTATGAGAGGAGGCAGGAGTGGAGGAGTACCAGCTCAAACAAGTGATCATGCGTGAACTGCCTGGGATTATCCAGCGCGATAAAGAGGTCCAGGATTTCATTCTGGGGCTGGCGCGGGAGCATTTTGCCGACCGCCGGGAGACTGAGAGCCGCTTTGACCGTCTGCTTGAAGAGTTACGCCGCGAACGTGAGAGGCAAGACCGCAGGTGGGAAGAGCAGAACCGCAAGTGGGAGGAGAACCAACAGGTTATCCGCCAGATGCTGGCGGAGATTCGTGCTCTGAACAGGAAACACGACACCACGATCGGTGCGCTGGGTGCGCGGTGGGGGTTGCATACGGAGCAGTCTTTCCGCAACGCCTTGAAGGGCATCCTGGGGGAGGCATTTCAGGTCGAGGTGTACAATGTTATCGAGTACGATGACGAGGGGGAGGTTTTCGGCCGCCCCGATCAGGTGGAACTTGATTTGATCATCCGGGATGGCACTTTAATTATCTGCGAGATCAAGTCTTCGATGAGCAAGGGCGACATGTACATTTTCGAGCGCAAGGCGCGTTTTTACGAGAAGAGACACCAGCGGAAAGCGTCGCAGCTTGTCGTGATCTCGCCGATGGTTGACAAACAGGCACAGGTTGTTGCTGAGCGATTGGGAATCCGGGTCTACAGTTACGTTGAGGACATTGACCCGGCGATCCTGGGTCAGACTCAACAGGTGAATATTCAGGCTGATTGAAATCGTCTGCTTTGGGCGCTCCGCGTCAGGTGTCGGCGCAGGCCGGGCTGATCTGCCCGACACGGGCCGGTCTCCAGGCTGCACCCGACGTTGCCGCAGTGAGAGGGGGCGCCGCAATCCGACCGCAGCGGTCCAGTATACAGCTGCCACCAGGGCTATAACGGGAGGCAGGAGTGGAGGAGTACCAGCTCAAACAAGTGATCATACGTGAACTGCCTGGGATTATCCAGCGCGATAAAGAGGTCCAGGATTTCATTCTGGGGCTGGCGCGGGAGCATTTT
>Ga0209162_1001028_pt1 | contig 28862 bp, 24 predicted proteins | sample YNPNPMetaG_FD_187121 | JGI IMG/M metagenome (GOLD analysis project Ga0209162, IMG submission 187121) | Anoxygenic and chlorotrophic microbial mat microbial communities from Yellowstone National Park, USA - YNP NP MetaG (SPAdes) (version 2) ...
GATCCGGTGTGGGCTCCGGCCTGGGTCCACTGGATCTACACCCCGGGCTACGTGGGTTGGTGCCCCCGGGGGTACTACGATTGGTGGTGGTGGCGCCACGGGGGTTACGGTGGCTACCACCGCCCCCACCGCTGGAGCGAGGTGAGCTTCGATTTCTCCGGCCGCGTGCGTCTGGGTGCCATCGATCGCCGGCCCTGGACCTTCGTGCCCGAGGACCGCTTCACCTCTTCCCACATCGAGCGGGTGCGCCTCGACCCCGAGCGGGTGCTGCAAACCCTGGGTCCGGAGCGGGAAGCCATCGTGCGCTCAGGGCCACTCACCGGGCCTTCCCCCCGGGAGGTGCGTTCCCCGGGCTCGCTGCGGGATTACTTCGGTGAGCGGGAGCCGAGCACGGTGCGGGAGGTCACACCGCTGCTGCGGCGCGAGCCGCTCCCCCCGGGCCGGGTGGGCGAGGCTCCGCCGCTGCGGCGCACCGCCGACGCAGTGCGGGAAGTGCAACCGGTGCTTCCCCGAGGCGAGGAGCGAGTAGGTTCCCAGCCCACTCTGGAGCGACCGGTTCCCGGAAGGGAACGGGAGCAGCACAACCCAGGGGAGCGGTACCCTGGGGTGGAGCGGGAGCGGCTGCAGGAGCGCTGGGAACGGGGCACCCCTGGGGCGCCCCGGGACTCCAGCCCCTCCCGCCGGCCCAGCTCCTGGCTGCCTGCGCCAGAGGAGCGCCGCGAGCGGCAGCCCCTCCCCCCACGCAGGTCGCTCCCCGGCGAGGACACCCAGGACCGGCTGGAAAGCCAGGACCGGGCGCCGGCCCCTCGGGGAACCCTGCGCCAGCTTCCGGCACCGGCTCCGGGTGCGGAAGAGCCGCGCCGGGTGCTGCCTCGGGGAACCTGGCCCCATCGGGAACCGGCCGAAGACCGCATCCCTCGGGTGATCCCCCGCTCGCCTTCGGGGGAAGCCCCCCGGGCGGTGGCCCCGCCCCGAAGCAGCGCCCCGCCTCCCCCGAGGAGCGCTCCTGCTCCCCGGGGGGAGACACCCCGCTCCGGCCCCTCCCAGGCTCCCAGCTCCCGCCCCTCCGGGGGTGACTCGAGCCACGAGCGGCCGCGGCACCGCGACTGACCTGCGCCTCAGGGGAACGCCTCGGGGACGAACCCCTCTGCCGGTCGCGGCACCGGCAGCACCTGCCGAGCGCCGAAAAGCTCCCGGGGCGGCACCGGGCCCCGGGTTGTCTTGAGAAGAACGCGGCTGTGCTATAAGGGCAGCGTGGGCAAGCTGGGGAAGCTGCTTCCGAGCCTTCTTTTGTTGGCAGCGGTTTTTTGGCTTTACGCGCCGGCGCCGGGCTTTTCTCTCATGGGGGACGACTACCAGTGGGTGCAGCATGCCCACCGGGCTACCCATCAGCTGCACCTGCTGCTGGCGGACTTGGGCACCATGTACCGCCCCTCCAACACCTGGACGCTGGTGGCCGATCGCCTCCTCTGGGGCAGCAGGGAGGGGGGGCTGCATGGGAACAGCTTGCTGTGGCAGTGGCTCGCGGCGCTTGCTCTGGCCTTGGCAACCATGCGGCTGGGACTCGGGAAGGTGGCGGCGTGGACCGTGGCCGCCCTCTGGGCCCTTTCCCCCTTCGCCGAGGAAAACGCGGTTTTCGTGGCGAATCGCCACGAAAACTTGCTGTTGGCCTCCTGGCTGCTGCTGATCCTTTGGTGGCCCGAAGGGGAAGACAGTGCCAAGGGAGCGCGGTTCTGGCTGCCGGTGCTTTTGGCTGCTGCCAGCAAGGAAACCTGGGTGGTGACGCCGGCCTTGGTTTGGGCGCTGGCTTTCACCGTGCAGCGGAAAAGCGCTGCCGCCAGCCTGCGGGCCGCGCTGCCCGCGGCACTGGCCGTGGCCGGCTACACGGCCCTCTACTTCCTGCTGTTCCCCTCGGACAAAAGCTACTTCCGCTACGAGCTTGCCGTCTTGCGCAAGGTGCCGGTGATGCTGGCCGGCTTCCTGCACTTGGAAATACCGGTCCCGCTGGAGTTCCCCCTCACCTTCCGCGGGGTGCTGGCCACGGCGGTGGTGGCTTGCCTCGTTTTCCTGGCGCTGCGCTTTCGCGATCCGCTGGGCACCGTGGGGGCTTTCTTGCTGCTTTTCGCCCCGCTTCCCACGCTCTTGGTCCCGTACCTTCCCCAGCGCTACATGGCGCTGCCTTACGCGGGGTTTCTGCTCCTGGCCGCCGCCTTGCTGCGCAGGCTTTGGCAGGCGTTGCCCACCAGGGTGCGCCCGTGGGCGGGCGTGGCTGGGCTCGGGGGGCTCGGCTTGCTCCTGGCCGCCCACGCTAGCGTGGTGCGGGCGGATCTTCGCGACTGGGCCCGGGTTTCCGCGGCCCACGCCCGCCTGGTAGCCCAAGCGCGCCAGGTTCTGCCGTTTTTCCCCCTGGATCGCCCAGTGCTCGTGGTACGCGCCGACGGCAGCAACGTCCTACGGGACATCGCCCTTTCCGTGGAAGGGTGGCCCAAGCTTTTTTACCCTCGCCGCAGCGACCCCGGGGGGCTCATCGACGCTGCGGCGCTCTTCGAGTGGGTGCTGCAGCAGGAGCTCCTGGGGGTGCGTTCCATCCCCGACCACCAACAGCGCCTGCGGGGCAAGGCGGGAGCCGTGCTCGTCTACCAGGCCACGGGTTTCCGCCTGCTGCAAGCCCAGGAACCCGACCTGGGGGCGGCTTCCCTCGCTTGGCAAAGCCGAGGGTTTCCGGTCCGCGCCGTGGAAGCCTACCGCCTCCCCTTTGTGGCTTTTTAGCTCCAGCGCTCCAGCCAGTGCTCCAAGGTGAGCAGCGTGAACACTGCCCGGGCGTGCCGCGGCGGATCGGTACTCGCCAGCTCCGCCAGCACCCTCTCCAGTGCGCCCATGCGGAGCAAGGCGCGGATGCGGCAGGAGGGGTCGCGCCAAAGGCGTTCCACCTCCCCGCGCCACGGACCGGCGAGCCAGGAAGCCAAGTTGGGCTCGAAGCCGCGCTTCGGACCCCGGCGTACCGCCTCCGGCAAAAGCCTCGGGGTGGCCCGGCGCAGCAGCCACTTGGTGCGCCAGCGCCGCACCAAAAGCTCTGGAGGCAGCGTGAGGGCAAAGCGCACCACCTCCTGGTCCAAAAACGGCGAGCGCGCCTCCAGCGAGCAGGCCATGGTGGCCCGGTCCATCTTCACCAGCAAGTCGCCGGGGAGAAAGAAAAACAGCTCCAAAGCCCGCAAGCGGTTCGTGGGCGAATCCGTTGGGGCGGCGCGCAGCAGTTCGTGGTAAGCGGTAAGCTGCGGCTTCCTCCCCAAAAGCTGCGCCACCTCCTGGGGTGCGAACTTCACCGGTCCCCAGGCCAGGTAGCCGCCATCGGCGCTACGAGTACCTTCCCGGAAGCGGCGGCTCCACCACCTGGCTCCCCCGAGGCGGCCCGCCACCGCGAGCCCCGCCCCCACCAGGAAGCGGCTTGCCGGGGAGGAGGCGGCTTCGGCCAGGAGGAAGCGGCGGTAGCCTGCCAGCAGCTCGTCCCCGCCGTCCCCTACCAGCACCACCTTCACCTGGCCCGCGGCGGCTTGAGCCAAAAGGTACGTGGGGACCACCGAGGGATCCGCCAGCGGCTCGTCGAAAACCTCCGCCAGCACGGAAAGCAGCTCGCCTTGCGGCGCCGCCACCCCGGGCAGCACCTCCAGCGGCAACGAGAGATGGGCAGCGGTGGCCAAGGCGCGGCGTTTTTCCCCCTCGTCCCCCAGATCCACGAACAAAAGCCGTGGCGCCTCCCCGGCGCGAGCTGCGAGCGAAGCCACCGTGGCGGAGTCCATCCCCCCGGAAAGGAAAACCGCCACGGGGACATCAGCCCGCAGCCGCAGCGCCGTGGCCTCCGCCAAAAGCTCCATGAGCTGCTGGGCCGCCTCCGCCTCGGAAAGCCCCTCCTGGGGCGCAAAGACGAAGGGGGGAAGCTTACCCTGGTGCAGCTCCCCCGTAGGGATGTCCAGCTCCAGCCAGTGGCCGGGGGGAAGCTTTTCCACCCCCCGCACGATCGTGCTGCCCTCGGGCACGAAGCCGAAGGTCAGGAAAGCCTCCAAGCCCTCCTGATCCAGGGGCCAGGACTTGGCAAAGCAGCGCAGGGCTTTCAGCTCGGAGGCGAAAAACAGGGTCCCGGCGGTGCGCATCCAGTAAAGCGGCTTCTTCCCCAGACGGTCCCGGGCCAAGAACAGCTTTTGGGTGCGCTCGTCCACCACGGCGAAGGCGTACATGCCCCGCAACCGGGAAAGCATGTTCCACCCCTCCTCCTCCCAGAGGTGCACCAAAAGCTCCGTATCCCCCGAGGAGCGCAACCGGTGTCCGTGCGCTTTGAGGACCTGGGCCAGCTCGCGGTAGTTGTAAATCTCGCCGTTGAACACCGCGTGCACCTGCCCGCTCTCGTTCACCACCGGCTGGTCCCCGGCCACCAGGTCCACGATGGCCAAGCGGCAGGCTCCCAACCCCCACCCCTTGCCTACCGCCACCCCCTGGGAGTCGGGGCCGCGGTGCCGCAGCGTGGCTAGCGCTCGCTCCAGCTCGGCAGAAGCGATGCGGGTGCTGCCGGCAAAACCCAGGATGCCGCACATGGTGCTCCACCAATCTAGCGGGGAAGGCGCCCCGACGCAAGCTCGTATACTTGCAAACCATGGAGTTTTCGGCGCTGTTCCCCATCCGGGAGCGTTGCCTTTACCTGGATCACGCCCAAAAGGCCCCGCTGCCGAAACCCTGCGCAGACGCCATGGCCGCCGCCTTGGCCACGCTTCGGGAGGGGTCTTTCTGGCAGTCCCGGGAACTTTCCCTCGCCGATCACCAGGTCCGCGCCTTGGTCTCCCAAGTGGTGGGGTGCCACCCCGCCGATGTGAGCCTCTTCCACCACCCTCTGGAAGCGTTTTTCGCGCTGGTGTGCGGGCTGCCCGCCGCTCCCGGCGCAGCGGCGCTGGTGGCCTCCGAAGACCAGCAGGCTCTCCAACGTCTTGGCGCTTTGCTGGGTCGGCTCGGCTACGAGGTGCAGAGCGTAGCGCCGGTCCGGTGGCGCTCCGCCGAAACCCTCTCGGCTTTTGGAGAAAGGCGTTTCCACCTGGTGCTGGCGCCGTGGGTGGACGAGCTGGGGTGGATCGTGGAGCCGGCAACGCTGCGCCAGTCCCTGGCCCCCGGAGGGGTGCTGGTGCTGGACGCCACCCACGGGGTTCCTTGTCGTCCGGAAAGCTTCTACGAGCTCGGCGCCGATGCCCTGCTGCTCCCCAGCCACACCTGGCTCTTGGGCCCCCCGGGGGTGGCGGCGCTGGTGTCCACGCAAAAGCTGCGCCGCCGCTGGGCGCCGGCGTTCCCCTCCCCCCGTCACCCGCAACTGGAAGACGTGGCGGACGGGGCGTGCTTCGATGCCCCCGACCTTGCCGCCCCCGCCTTGGCCGGCTGGGCCGCGAGCCTGGAGCTGCTCCTCGCCCAGGGGCTCGCCGAGGTGCGCACCCGCATCTTCGCGCACCAGCGCACCCTCACCCGCACCCTGGTGGAGCTGGGCTGGGAGGTCCTCTCCCCCGGGGCCGCCCATGGGGTGGTGGGGATTGTGGCTGCGAAGCACCCGTTCTTCCCCGCCCAGGAGGTGCAGCGCCGGCTGGAGGAAAAGCACGTGCGGGTTGGGGTCCTGGGCGATGCGGTGAGGTTCGCTCCCCACTTTTACACCACGATTGCCGAGCTGGAGGCGCTCCGGCAGCTCCTGGCCAAGCTCTGAGCCCCGCGGCAGCCAGCCGACCGTCAGCGAGTTTCGCAAACAGGAGCTTTCCGGCGCCTCTGCTTCGCTCGGGCAAGTCCGCGGGCGTGCGGCTGAGTGCCGGGCATGGCGGGGCTGGCCGGACTCGCACTCGGCGGGAGGGGGATGGGCCGCCGAGAACGAGTCTTAGGCCTATGGCCCGGCACTCAGCCGCTGGGAGGTGAATTCTGCAGGGAGGAGCTTTCCGGCACTTCTGCCCCGCTCGGGCAAGCCCGCGGGCATACGGCCGAGTGCCGGGCATGGCGGGGCTGGCCGGACTCGCACTCGGCGGGAGGGGGATGGGCCGCCGAGAACGAGTCTTAGGCCTATCGCACGATCGCAGATTGGGCATGGCGGGGCTGGCCGGACTCGAACCGGCGACACGCGGTTTAGGAAACCGCTGCTCTATCCGTTGCTGAGCTACAGCCCCGCGGCAATGGTAGCGGGAAAAGCTGCCCGGCACAACTACGCGCTGGCGCGCCGGGAGGAAAGGATCACGAACCCTTCCTGGTGGGGAGGATCCGCGGGCTCCACTTCCACCATCTTCACGTTGGCCATGACCGGTCCCCGCCAGAGCAAGGCTTCCAGACGGGAGAGCATGCCCTCGGGCCCCGCCGCCACCACCTCCACCCGGCCGTCGGCAAGGTTGCGCACGAAACCGGAGAGGCCGAGCCTGGACGCCTCCCGGAGCACGAAGTAGCGAAACCCCACCCCTTGCACGCGCCCTGAGACAAGGTAGCGGTAGCTTTTACGCTCGTCGCTCACGGCCGGGCCTATTGTAGCAACCCCCGAGCAAGCCGCATCAGCCCGCAAGCGCCCCGAACGCCCAGCCGGTGAGGGTGGCCATGAGCACCACCAACGAGCAGTAAACCACGGTTTTCTTGGTGCCCAGGTAGGAGGCGATCACCAGCATGTTCGGCAGCGAGAGCGCAGGCCCCGCCAGCAAAAGCGCCAGCGCCGGTCCCTTGCCCATCCCGGCGCCCAGAAGCGTTTGCACGATGGGCACCTCGGTGAGCGTGGCGAAGTACATGAACGCCCCCACCACCGCCGCCAACAGGTTGGCACCCAAGGAGTTACCCCCCACCGCCCCTTGGACCCAGGCAGCTGGCACGAGCCCGGCATCCAAGCCGGGCCGCCCCAGAGCCCAGCCGGAAACCAACACCCCGGCGAAGAGCAGCGGCACGATTTGCTTGGCGAAATCCCAGGTGGCGGCGAGCCAATCGGCAAGCTCCTGGCGATGGAACCAACGCACGATCTGGTAGGCCAGAGCCAAGGCTAGCCCTGCCACCAGGTACCAGCGGATGTGGTAAATCTGCGCGAAAAGCCCCACCTCGCGGTTCGGCGTGCCCCAGTTGGCGAACACCAGGATGCCCACCAGCGTCGCCAGGAACGCCGCGTCCTGGAAGCCGGTGCGCTCGCCTACCTGCTCCCCGGCAGCGAAGCCTTCCCCGGGTGCGGTGCTGCGGGCACGTTCTTCCTGGCGAAAGATGGCGGCCATGAGCCAGCCGATCACCACGGAAAAACCTACCGCCCCCACGGCCCGCGCCACCCCCAGCTCCATCCCCAACACCCGGGCCGTGAGGATGATGGCCAGCACGTTGATCGCTGGTCCCGAGTAGAGGAACGCGATGGCAGGTCCCAACCCCGCCCCGCGCTTGTATATGCCAGCGAACAACGGGAGCACCGTACAAGAGCAAACCGCCAGCACCGATCCGGAGGTGGCCGCCACCCCGTAGGCCAGGGGCCTGGGGGCCTGGGGGCCGAGGTAGCGCAGCACGGCCCCTTGCTTCACGAAAGCGGCGATCGCCCCGGCGATGAAAAACGCCGGCACCAGACAGAGCAGCACGTGCTGCCGCGCGTACTCCTTGAGCAGGAAAAAACCCTCCAGGAGTGCCTGTTGCGTCCTGGGCTGCTCGATGGGCAGGTAGAAGGCCAGGAGAAAAAGCCCCACCAGCAGAAAGAGCTTGCTTTTCTCGCTCACTGGCGTGCTCCTCGCGGCCTAGATGTGGCGCCGCAGCAGCTCCCGAAGCTCCTCCGCCCGGGGGATGCGGCCGGCGAGCACCACCTTTCCCCCCACGGCCACCGCAGGGGTCGCCATCACCCCCAGCTCCACCATGCGGTCCAAGGACTCGTTCTTCACCACTTGGAACGGCAAACCCTCGCTCTCCACCACGTGCTGCACCACCCGGAACGTTTCTTTGCACCGGGGGCACCCGGGCCCGAGGATTTCCACGACCTTCTGCTGGCTCATGAGACCCTCCATTTCGTCACATCTCGAAATGTAGGTCCGAAGAGCCGAGCTGTCAAGTGAACCGTTCCCCGAACCACGCTACCGCCCCGTCCTCGACACCGCTCCTGCTGCGCTCAGCAGGAGGCCCCTTGCCGCACTCGACTCAGGAGCTGCACCGCAGAAGTACCGGAAAGGCGGGCCACGAGCTCCCGGTCCCGTTGCACCTGGGGATCGGCTGCCAGGCGCTCCAGCAGCGCCTCCACGATGGGCTTCACCTCCGGTGGCAAGGGTGCCAACGCGTAGTGGACCCAGCGGCCCTCCTTGCGCTCGCTCACCAGCTTGGCCCTTCGTAGCTGGGCGAGGTGCGAGGAAACCGTGGAAACCGCCAACCCCACCACCGCGGTGAGTTGGCACACGCAGAGCTCCTGTCGGGCCACCAACGCCAAAAGCCGCAGCCGCACCGGATGGGCCAGGGCCTTGAGCACCTCCTCCCAGCGTCCCAACGGCGTTTCCACGTCTGCCATCTTGCGGTCCCCCGCGGCCGCCGTCAACCCCCCTTGCAAATCGCCGCGATCTGGGGGAAACTGAATGGGTGTTCATTCAGTCTCTTTCCCGCGGCAGACAAGGCAAGCAAGGCGATGGGCAGCACCATCGCCGCAAAAGGAGGACCGGATGCGCCGAATGATCCGTAAAGTTGCCGTTCTGGGTGCCGGGGTCATGGGGTCGGGGATCGCCGCCCATCTGGCCAACGCCGGCATCCCTTCGCTGCTTCTGGACATCGTGCCGCCTTTTACCCCGGAGGACGAGAAGGCCGGCCTTTCCCCCACGGACCGGGCCTTCCGCAACAAGCTGGCGCTGGCGGGGCTGGAGAACATCAAGAAGTCCAAGCCCTCGCTCATCTACTCCCAGCGCTTGCTTCCGCTCGTGGAGGTGGGGAACTTCGAGGACGATTGGCAGCGCCTGGCCGAATGCGACTGGATCGTGGAAGCGGTGGTGGAGCGGCTCGATGTGAAGCAGCAGATCTTCGCCCGGGTGGAGCAGGTGTGGCGGCCGGGGACCATCGTTTCCTCCAACACTTCGGGCCTGCCGATCAAGAAGATGGTGGAAGGGCGGAGCCTGGAGTTTCGCAAGCACTTCCTGGTCACCCACTTCTTCAACCCGGTGCGCTACATGCGGCTTTTGGAGATCGTGGCTGGGGAGGACACGGACCCCGAGGTGGTGCAAACCATGGCGGACTTCGGCCGGTTCCGCTTGGGCAAGGGGATCGTCTACGGCAAGGACACGCCGAACTTCGTGGGCAACCGCATCGGCGTGTACGCGCTCATGGCCACGCTCCACGCGATGATCGAGATGGACTACCAGGTGGACGAGGTGGACGCCATCACCGGCCCGGCCATGGGGCACCCCAAGTCGGCCTCCTTCGGCACCGTGGACCTGGTGGGGCTGGATACCATGGTCCACGTGGTCCGCACTTTGCGGGAAGACCTTCCCAACGACGAGGGCCAACCGTACTTCCAGGTGCCGGAGTTCGTCACCCGCATGGTGCAGGAAAAGATGCTGGGGCGCAAATCCGGCGCTGGGTTTTTCAAGCGCGAAAAAGGCGAGGGAGGCGAGAAGCAGGACTTCGTGCTGGACTGGAAGAGCTTCACCTACCGGCCCAAGCAGCGCTACGACTACCCATCGCTGAAAGCCACCAAGAACATCCACGACCCCGGGGAGCGGATCAAGACGCTGGCGAGCGCCAACGATCGCGCCGGCGCCTTCGCCTGGCGGGTACTCCGGGACACCCTGGCCTACACCTCCCGAAGGATTCCCGAGATCGCGGACACCATCGTGGACATTGATAACGCCCTGAAGTGGGGGTTCAACTGGGAGCTGGGGCCTTTCGAGACCTGGGACGCCCTGGGGGTGCGCGCTACGGTGGAGCGAATGAAGGCGGAGGGGGTTTCCCCCGCCCCCTGGGTGGAGGCCATGCTCGCCGCCGGCGCCGAGAGCTTCTACCGGCAAGGGGAGCAGCGCCGCGAGTACTGGGACGTGGCGCGGCAGGCGTACCTTCCCGAGCCGCGCCCGGAAAGCTTCCTGGTGCTTCCCGAAATCAAGCGGCGCAACCGCATCGTCTACGAAAACCCCGGCGCTTCCCTGGTGGACCTGGGGGACGGCATCGGCTGCGTGGAGTTCCACTCGGTGATGCAGCCCAAGCTCAACCCGATTGACGACCAGATCATGGAGGTCATGCTCAAGGCCCTGGAAATTGGCCCCAAGGAGTTCCGGGGTTTGGTGATCCACCACCAGGCGGAGCAGTTCTGCGCCGGGGCAAACCTGCTGATGATCCTGGAAGGGGCCACCTCCCAGGCGTGGAAGGCCATTGACGAGATGGTCCGGAAATTCCAGGCCATGACGGCCGGGATGCGCTACTGCCCGATCCCCGTGGTCACCGCCCCCTTCGGGTTTACCTTCGGCGGCGGTGCGGAGATCACCATGGGGGGCGATCGGGTCTGCGCCCTGGCGGAGACCTACATCGGCTTGGTGGAGGTGGGGGTGGGGTTGGTGCCAGCGGGTGGTGGCCATGTGTTCATGCTGGAGCGGGTGCTGGAGGGGATTGACGAGCCGATCCTCGACAACCTGCCGTTCATCCGCAAGGCGTTCGAGGTCATTGCCATGGCCAAGGTGGCTACCTCCGCGGAGGAGGCCCGGGAGCTCAAGTACCTGCGCCCCTGCGACCACGTGGAGCTCAACCGGGACCAGCAGCTCTGGACCGCCAAGCGCATGGCCATCGCCATGGCCGAGGAGGGGTACCGTCCCCCGCTGCCCAAGACGTTCCGGCTCCCGGGCCGCTCGGGAATCGCCACGCTGCGCATGCTGCTCCACAACCTCAAGCTCACCCACAACATCTCTTCCCACGACGAGAAGATCGCCACCCACATCGCCACGATCCTCTGCGGCGGTGACACCACCATCGCCAACCCGGTTTCCGAGCAAACCATCCTCGACCTGGAGCGGGAAGCGTTCCTCTCCTTGTGCGGCGAGCCCAAGACCCAGGAGCGCATCAAGTACATGCTTCTGAACAACAAGCCTTTGCGCAACTGAGAAGGAGGCTGCCATGCGTCAAGCCGTGATCGTCAGCTACGCCCGTACCCCCATTGGCCGCGCCAAGAAGGGAAGCCTCAAGGACACCCGGCCCGAGGAGTTCGCCGCGCCGGTGCTCCAGGAGCTCCTGCGCCGCACCCCCGGCTTGGACCCGGCCATGGTGGACGACTTCATCGTGGGGTGCGCCATGCCCGAAGGGGAGCAGGGCATGAACATGGCCCGCCTCATCTGGCTTTTGGCCGGCTTCCCGGTGGAGGTCCCCGCCACCACCATCAACCGCTTTTGCTCCTCCGGGTCCCAGTCCATCGCTTGGGCGGCGGACATGGTGAAGGCTGGCTCGGCGGAGATCGTGATTGCCGGCGGCGTGGAGTCCATGTCCATGGTGCCCATGGGGGGCAACAAGCTCACCGCCGACCCCGAGCTCATGGAGCTCCTCCCCAACGCGTACATCGCCATGGGAACCACCGCCGAGGTGGTGGCCAGGCAGTTCGGCATCAGCCGGGAGGACCAGGATCGCTTCGCCCTGCGCTCCCACCAAAAAGCGTGCGCCGCCATCGCCGAGGGCAAGTTCAAAGAGGAAATCGTCCCCCTCAAGGTGCGCACCATGGACGACGGCAAGTGGCGGGAGTTCGTGTTCGACACCGACGAGGGGCCTCGCCCGGATACCTCGCTGGAAGCGCTGGCGAAGCTCAAGCCCGCCTTCGATCCCCGGGGCACTGTGACCGCGGGGAACTCCTCGCAGATCAACGACGGCGCCGCGTTCGTGGTGGTGATGTCCGAGGAAAAGGCCAACGAGTTGCGGCTGCCGATCCAAGCCTACGTGCGGGACTGGGCCGTCGCTGGCGTGCCCCCTGACATCATGGGGATCGGGCCAGCCAAAGCCGTTCCCAAGCTTTTGGCCAAGGCAGGGCTGCGCTTGGCGGACATTGACTTGGTGGAGCTCAACGAGGCTTTCGCTTCCCAAGCGGTGTACTGCGTGCGCGAGCTAGGTCTTTCCGAGGAGCAGTACAACGTCAACGGCGGCGCCATCGCCACCGGTCACCCCCTGGGTGCCACCGGGGCGATCCTCACCTGCAAGCTTTTGGGGGAAATGAAGCGCCGCAACGCCAAGCGCGGCATCGTCACCATGTGCATCGGCGGCGGGATGGGGTTCGCCTACCTCCTCGAGCGCCCGTAGGCGGCAAGCCGCAAAAACCCATGGCGGGCCGCAAGGCCCGCCATTTTCTTGCCCGCCGCCCTCAGGCCCGCAGCACCGCCCGGAAACGCACCCGGTTCTGCCGCACCCGGCGCAGCGCCTCGTTCACTTGCGCAAGCTGGAAAACCTCCACCTGGGGGAGGATGCCGAAGCGCGCTGCCACCTCCAGGGTTTCCCGCACCATGGCCCGCCCGCCGATGGGGGAGCCCATGATGCGCCGCCGCTTGGTCAAAAGCGCCCAGAACGGCACGCTCACCGGCTCGTTCCCCCCCGCCACCAAAACCAGCGTCCCGTCGGCCCCCAGCCAGTTCAGGTAGGCCACCCAGTCCTGAGGGTACGGCACCGTGGAAAGCAGCAGGTCGAGGCGTTTTCCGGGCGGTGGTGGGGACGCACCTGCCGGAACCACCACCGCTTCCGCCGCCCCCAGCTTCCTGGCCTCCTGGGCTTTGGCCGGGGTAGTGGTGAAAACCGTCACCTCGTTGCCGAGCCGCGCGGCGAACAGCACCGCCATGTGCCCCAACCCACCCAAACCGATCACCCCCACCCGCTGCCCCGAGCTCATCCCGGCGCTGCGCAGCGCCGCGTAAACCGTCACTCCGCCGCAAAGCAGCGGGGAAGCCTCGGCGGGCAGCGAAGCAGGCAAAGGAAAAGCGAACCGCCCGTCCACCTTCACGTGGCTCGCGAACCCGCCCCTGCCGGCCACGATGAGCCCCTGGTGCTGGTCGCAGAGGTTCTCCTTGCCAGAAAGGCACTCCTGGCAGGTCATGCACGCCCCGCCCTGCCAGCCGATCCCTACCCTGTCCCCCACCGCAAGCCCCTCCACCGCCTCCCCTTTGGCCACCACCTTCCCCACCACCTCGTGCCCCGGCACCAAGGGGTAGCGGGAAAGGCGCCAGTCGTCATCTATCATGTGGATATCGGAATGGCAGATGCCGCAAGCCTCCACCTCCACCAGCACATCGAAACGCCCCTGCACCGAAAGCTCGTAGGAAAAAGGTGCCAGCTCCTGTCCTGGCCCGGAAGCAGCCCAACCTCGTACCTCCATCGCCATCGCCTCCTTTTTAACGTTGGCACAACGAGTTGCGGGCCGCGCTGCCGGAGAACGCAGCGGGGAGGTGGCGCAAGCGGGGAAGCGGGCCCGCGAAGCTCACCGCCACCACGTCGAAACGGCAGGGGACCTGGCCGCAACGCTGGGAGGCCAAGAACGCTTGCGCGAGGCGGTAAAGCCGCTCCCTCTTGCCGCTCCCCACTGCCTCTTCCGGCAACCCAGCGTTGTGCGAGGTGCGGGTTTTCACCTCCACGAACACCAAGGTTTCCCCGTCCCGCATCACCAGGTCCAGCTCCCCCAGGGAGCAACGCCAGTTGCGAGCCACCAGGCGCATCCCCTTGGCCCGGAGCCACCAGAGCGCCAGCGTCTCGCCCCACCACCCGAGCCGCCGGCGCCCAGCGCCGGCCAGGGGATGGACCTCAGGCACCACCTTCACCCAGCGCTTGAGCCGCAAGCTGCAGCACGTCCGCGGTCTTGGCTTGCTCCCGCCCCAGCTCCCCTTGGGCGTTGCCGATCATCACCGCGCAGAACGGGCAAGCCACTGCCACGTCCCGGGCACCCGACTGCTCCAGCTGCTGCAGCCGCACCTGGTTGATGCGCTGGCCGAGCTTTTCCTCCAGCCACATGCGCCCCCCTCCGGCACCGCAGCACATGGCCCGCCCTCGGCTGGCCGGGGCTTCCCGCAGCTGCAAGCCGGGGATCGCGGCCAGCACCTGACGCGGAGCCTCGAACTCCCCGTTGGTGCGCCCCAGGTAGCACGGATCGTGGAACGTGAGCTCCTGGTGCAGCTTTCGGGTGAGCTTCAGGCGGCCCTCCCGCAGCAGCTGGGCCACCAGCTGCGTGCCGTGCACCACCTCGAAGTGGCCGCCGAAATCCGGGTACTCGTTTTTCAGCGTGTGCAGGCAGTGAGGGCAGTTGGTGACGATCTTTTTCACCCCGTACCGGTTGAGGGTTTCCACGTTGGCCTGGGCCAGCATTTGGAAGAGGTACTCGTTGCCGAGCCGGCGCGCGGCATCACCGGTGCAGCTTTCCTCGGGCCCGAGGATCGCGAACTTCACGGAAGCCGCTTGGAGCAGCTTCACCAGGGACTGGGAGGTGCGCTTGCCCGCCTCGTCGAACGACCCAGCGCACCCCACCCAGAAGAGGTACTCGAACTCCCCCGCCTCGCTGGCCAACGGCACCCCCAATCCCTTGGCCCAATCCGCACGGCTTTCGGCGGGGAGCTGCCAGGGGTTGCCGGCGGTTTCCATCCCCCGGAAAGCCGCCTCGGCCTCGGGTGGAAACTCTGCCTTCTCCAGCACCAAGTGGCGCCGCATCTCCACGATCTTGTCGGTGTAGGAGATGAACAACGGGCAGGCCTCCTCGCACCAGCGGCAGGTGGTGCAGGCCCACACGGTTTCCGGGTCCAGCACGGGCCCCACCAGCTCCGCCAGGTCCTCCCTCTTGCCCGCCACGATGGCCTTCTCCGCCCCCGTGAGGTGGTCCCGGAGGGCAATGGTGAGGTCCCGGGGGATCAGCGGCTTGCCGGTGATGGTGGTGGGGCAAACCACCGTACAGCGGCCGCACTCGGTGCAGGTGTACAAGTCCAAAAGCTGCTTCCAGGAAAAGTCCACAATCCGCGCCGCCCCCAGCGTCGCCCCTTCCTCGATGTTCTCCAGGTCCATCTTCGCCAGCTTGCCGGCGGGCTCCAGGGGACGGAGCAGCACGTTGGGCAACGAGAGGTACACGTGGAAGTGCTTGGAGTAGGGCAGGTAGTTGGCGAAGACCAAAAGCACCACCACGTGCAGCCACCAGGAGAGCTTGTAGATCGCCTGCAAGCTCGCGGGGGCAACGCCGGCAAAAACCCCCGAAAGCAGCTGCGAAACCACCGCCCCCTGCCACGGTCCTTGCGCCCCTGCGGCGATGCGCGGCGCGTCCATGGTGAGGTCGGTGATCATCAGCGTGGCGATCATCCCCAGGATGAACCAGGCATCCGCGGAGTACTCCAGGCGCGCGGGACGGGTCACCGCACGGCGGAACGCGGCAATCCCCACTCCCACCAGCACCAGCACCGCGAACAGGTCCTTGGTGAAGGTGTAAGCCACCCCGAAACCCCCGTGCACCCAGAACGGCTCGATGCCACCGCTCGCCCCCTCGAACAAAAGCCCCGCGGAACGCAGCAGGAACACGCAGAAGCCCCAGAAGATCAGCGCGTGCATCACCCCTGCCACGGGCTCGGAGAACATGCGCTTTTGCCCGAGCACGTACACCACCACGTCGGCAACGCGCTTGCCCCACTGCCCCAGCACCACCCCCCGCCTCCCCGCAGCCACCAGGCGCAGGCGGCGGCGAAGCGACCAAACCACCCCAGAAAGCGCTGCCAAGCCCAGGAGCCAAAAAAGCAAAAGCCCCATGAGGGGACCCAAGGAAAGCTGCGTGGCATGGCTCATAGCCACCTCCTCCCGGCGCATTATGCCAGAGCACAGGCTTCCCGGGCGGGTTTGTTACAATCCCCAGGCCGCGTTGCCAAGACGAGGCGGGTTTTCTCGGAGCTGAGGCGTTCGCATGGGAAAGATCAAGGTGCTGCCAACCTCGCGGGTAGGCATCGGGCCGCTTGCGGAAATGGCGGCGGAGCTCCGCGCCATGCTCCCGGGTTGGGAAGACACCCAGCCGGGACCGGAACGGCCCCGGGGGCCCGCGGACCTGCGGCTCGACCTGGAGCATTTGGCGCACCACGACACCAACGGCCTGCTGGTGGCATCGGAAGGGGCAGAGGTGCTGGGGTTCGTGGCCAGCTTCGTGCGCTCCCGTTATCTGGTGCTCTCGCAGCTCTGGGTTCTGCCGGAGCTGGCAGCTTCCGAAGTGCCCCGCACCCTGGTGCGCCGGGCGTTGGTCTTCGGCGAGCGCTCGGGGACTTCCAAGGTGGTGTTCCACGCCTTGACCCCCTGGCAGCTGGCGCTGGGGGTGCAGTTCGCCTTGGCCCCGGTTTTCCCCTGCCTGCGGCTGGGCCTTTCCCTGGAGCAAACCCAGCTTCTGGGGCACCAGCTTTCCCGCCTGCTCCCCGGAGCGGAGGTCACCAAGGAAGCCTTGGAGCGGCGCGCGTACTTCGCCGACCTCGAGCGCCTGGACCGCCTGGTTCGAGGGTTTGCCCGGCCCATGGATCACGAGTACTGGCTCCTGGAACGCAACTTCCAGCTGGCCGTGGTGCGGGAAGGGGAGCGCATCACCGCCTACGGCTACGGCGGGGCCGAGCAATGCGGGCCCGTGGTGGGTGCCACCGAGGAGGCCGCCTTGGCCGCCCTGGGTTGGGCGCTGCAGTTCGCAGCCAGCGCACCCAGCGAAAAGCGCGAGCTTTCGCTGCTGCTGCCGGTAGGCTTCGCCAAAGCGGTGGAGCAGCTCCTGGAGGGAGCAGGCCGGGTGCTGGCCGCTAGTTTCTGGCTCGCCAACGAGGCGCCCCGAGCCAGCTACTTCGTCCCTGCAAGCCTGAGCTTGCTGTAAGACAGCTTCCCTCAGAGCCCCAGGTCGGCAAGCGGCGTGCTGCCCCCGGCAAACCCCACGGTGCAGCGCTCGTGGTCCACCACCACCGGCACCGCCCGCTGGAACGTGTAGCGGGCCAGCTCGCCGATCCGCTCGGGGTTTTCCGAGAGGTTCACCAGGGTGAAATCCACGTGCCGCCGCAGCAGGTCAGCCACCAGCCGCTGGCAGTGGGGGCACCCTTCGGCCACGTACACGAGGATCACCTCTCCTCCCCGCTCCAGGGTAGCTCCACCGGCGCAAGCTCCGAAAGCACATGTTGCGCCTCCCGCCACCCTGGCCGCGCCTTGACCCGCAGGTCGAGGAACAGCTGCACCCCCAGGAGCTTTTCGATGCGTTCCCGGGCGGCGGTACCGATGGCCTTGATCATCCGCCCGCCCTTGCCCACCACGATGGCCTTCTGGCTCTTATTTTCCACCAAGATGTCGGCCCAAAGGCGCAGGAGCGGTGGTCTCCCCTCCCGCTCCTGCTCCTCCACGTGGCGCACCAGCACCGCGGTGGTGAACGGCAGCTCGTCCTCCACCCGCTCCAGCAGCGCCTCGCGGATGAGCTCCGCCAGGTAAAAACGCTCGCTCTGGGTGGTGGTGAGATCCGGGGGGACCAGCGGCTCCCCTTCGGGCAGCAGCGCGAAAAGCTCCTCCAGGAGCAACGGAACCCCTTCCCCGGTGAGCGCCGAGCAAGGCACCACCGCCGCGTAGTTGTGCTTTTCGGTGAAAAACGCCACCCGCTCCAGTAGGTGCTTGCGAGCTGCGGGAAGATCCACCTTGTTGGGCACGAGAATCACCGGCGTGGTAAGCTGCGAAACCAGCCCCACCACGAAAGCCTCCCCCTGTCCAGGGGGCTCGTCGGCGGCGAAGAGCTGGAGCACCACGTCCACCTCTTTGATGGTCTCCCGGGCCAAGTGCATCATTTGCACGTTCATGCGGTGCAGCGGCCGGTGCACCCCAGGCAGGTCGAAAAGCACGATCTGCCCCCGAGGTTCGGTGCGCACCCCCACGATGCGATGGCGGGTGGTTTGTGGTCTAGGGGAGACGATGGCCACCGTCTGCCCCACCAGGGCGTTCACCAGCGTGCTCTTGCCCACGTTGGGCCGACCCAACAGCGCCACGGTTCCGGATTTGCGAGCACCCATGGTCGCTTGCCCGAGAGGTTAGAGGTTTTCGAGAAACTCGTCCACCGCTACCCTGGCCTGCCGGAGGATCCCCTGGAGCGTGCCGATGGCCAGCTCACGGTGCAACGGCACCACACACCCCACGGCGCCGCTGGGACCGTCTTTTCTGAGCACCACGTGGCTACCTCGCTGCCGCACCACAGCAAACCCGAGCTTTTCCAGTGCCCGTATTGCCTCCTCGCCGGAGATCCGGCGCAGCTTAGGCATGGGCGGGGAGGTCGAAGGTGGTCACCACAGCGCGAGAAAACTCCTCCTGGGGAAATTCCTCGAGGAAAAGCTCGGTAGCCTCCCGCAGGTTAGCCACCGCCTCCTCCAGCGTGGCACCTTGACTTACGGTCCCCACCTCCGGGCACTCTGCCACGAAGAGGTCCCCCTCCCGGTGCACCACAGCGGTGAAAACGCGAAGCGCCATGCTGCCGCCTCCCCTCACCATTCTACGCGCTTTCGCACGCCCCACGCCCTCCCCGGGGCTGACGCGGCGCCTGGCTACGCTCGGTCCCCCTGGGGCGCTGGGCGCACGCGCAAGCGCTTGAGGCGACGGCGCTCCACCTCCAGCACCTCCACCTCCAACCCCTTCACCTGGATGCGCTCCCCGGGGCGGGGCAGCCGGCCCAGCTGCTCCAGCACCAGCCCGGCCACCGAATCGTACGCTGCTTCCTCGTCCAGCTCCACGCCGAAAAGCTCGGCGAGGGTTTCCACGTGGGCGCTGCCAGCGATGAGGTAAGCACCGTCGGCTTCTCGTTCCACCTCGGGTGCCTCCTGCTGGTGCTCGTCCTGGATTTCCCCGACGATTTCCTCTAGCACGTCCTCCAGCGTGACGATGCCCGCGGTGCCGCCGTACTCGTCCAGCACCACCGCCAGCTGCTGGCGGCTCGCCTGGAACTGCCGCAACAGGTCCCGCAGCGGTTTGGTCTCCGGCACCATGAGCACCGGTCGCATGAGCTCCCGCACCGTGGGGTTTGCCCCGGAGGCCACCGCGCGGAGCACGTCCTTCACGTGCACCACCCCCTCGATGTGGTCCAAGCTCTCCCGGTACACCGGCAGGCGGGTGAACATGGACTCGGCGAAAACCGCCTTCACCGTGTCGAAGCTGGCCTCGATGGGCAAAGCCACCACGTCGGTGCGGGGGGTCATGATCTCCCGCGCCACGGTTTCCGAAAGCTCCACGATGGAAGCCACCAGTTCCGCCTCCTCGTGCTCCAAAATCCCCGCCTCCTCCCCCGCGCCGATGAACGCCCGCACCTCGTGCTCGTCCACCTCGTCCTCGACGTTTTCGGAACCCTCTTCCTTCTCTTGGGCTTGCTCGTTGACCCGGGCGAAAAGCGCAATCACCGGCGCCATGGGGCGCAGCAGGTGCAAGGCGATCACCGCGAAGCTCTCCGCCCTGGGTCCCTGGGTGGCTCGGGCTGCGGAGGCTACCAGCAGCAACCAAACCCCGAAGGTGAAGACCCACGCAGCGGCTTCCCCCAACCCTGCGGTCGTGGCGGCTCGCCATACGGCGGCGGTGAGCAGCACCCACAACGCTCCCATCGCCGCCACCAGGAACACCGCCGCTGCCGCCGCGGCCTCCAGGGTGCGGCCCACCCCGGGGAGCAGCTGCTTGCGGCTGGAAAGCAGCCCGGCGAACTGGATGCTCCCCAAGCGCACCACGCCCAAAAGCCCAGCGAGCACCAGGAACGTGCCCACCCCCAGAACCCCGGCCAGCATGAAGGCGGTCACCGGGTTGCTCCACCAGGCGGAAAGCGCCGCGCTCACAGCAACGCCTCCCGCAGGCGGGACTCCAGCGCCTCCATCTCGCCGCTGTCGGTCTCGTGGTCGAAGCCGCACACGTGGAGGATGCCGTGGATCAGCAGGATGGCCAGCTCCCGCTGCAAGCTGTGCCCTGCCTTGGCGGCTTGCCTGGCGGCGGTTTCCAGGGAAATCGCGATGTCCCCCAGGTGCACCCCGCCCTCGGGGAGCGGCTCGTGGGCGGGGAAGGAAAGCACGTCCGTGGGCTTGTCCTTTTTCCGGAAGTAGCCGTTCAAAAGTTGCATGGTCCGGTCGTCGCAAAAAAGCACCGAAAGCTCCCCTTGAGCGACCCCCAGGCGGCGCAGCACTTCCTGGGCTAGCTCACGGAGGGAAGCCGTGAGCCCCTTCATCGGGCGTCCCTGCCAGCGAATCGCCACGGTGGGCTTAGCGGCCATGCTTGCCTCGGTTGAAGTCGAAGCCGGGGTAGTCAATGCGGTGATGCCCCGCCGAGAGGATTACCCAAGAAAAGGCGGCGGAAATCTTCTCTAGGTCCTTGAGCGTGAGCTCGCATTCGTCCAACTGCCCGTCCTCCAGAACTTTCTTGATGACCTGCTCGATCATCCCTTGCACCTTCCCCGGGGTGGGCTCGGTGAGGGTTCGGGCCGCCGCTTCCACCGCGTCCGCCAGGAGGATGATTCCCATCTCCTTGGACTTGGGCTTGGGGCCAGGGTAGCGGAACTCCTGCTCGGGGACTTCCTGGTCCGCCCCGGCTTGCTGCTTGGCCCGGTTGTAGAAGTAGTGGATCAGCTTGGTGCCGTGGTGGGTGGCGATGGCCTCGCGGATCGGCTCGGGGAGCTTGTACTGCCGCGCCAGCTCCAAACCATCCTTCACGTGCTTGCTCACCACCAGCGCCGACATCCACGGGGAAAGGTGATCGTGGGGGTTCGGCCCGCCTTTCTGGTTTTCGATGAAGTACTCCGGCCGCATCAGCTTGCCGATGTCGTGGTAGTAGCAGCACACTCGCGCCAAAAGCCCGTTGGCGCCGATGGCTTCCGCCGCCGCTTCCGCCAGGTTGGCCATAGCCAGCGAGTGCTGGAAGGTGCCCGGGGCCTCGCTAGCGAGACGCCGAAGCAACGGCAAGTTGGGGTTGGAAAGCTCCAGAAGGCGAATGTCGGTGATGGTCCCGGTGGCGCTTTCCAGCACCGGTAAGAAAAAGCTGGCCAGCACCGCGGCGATCACCCCTCCCAAAGCCGCGGTGATCCCCCGAGCCGTGGCCTCCGACCACTGGGGGGAGGGACCAGCTTGCAGGTGCAGAGTCACCGCGCAAAACACGTTGAAGGAAGCCAGCACCAACCCCACCCGGGTAAGGGCGTTGCGCTCCTTCACCCGCTGGCTGGCGAACGCCGCAGCCACCGCGGCCAAAAGCGTGTACGCCGCGGCTTGCCCGGGAAAGGCAAGCATCAGCGTCACCAGCACGGTTTGACTCGCGGCGAACAGCACCCCCACCGGCAGGCCGAACATCAGGCTGGCGAGGATCGGGCCGGTGCCGTGGGGTAGCGCCGGCCAGTACACCTCCACCCGATCGAAGGGCTCCCGCACCACTGCCGCCGCCATGTGTCCCACCACAAAGGCAAAAGCCGCTTCCAGCACCAGCGAGCAAGCCAGCACCAAAAGCACGCTGCCGTACCGCACCTGCTGCTCCTGGTCTTGGGCTTCTTGGCGGCGGAAGTAAACGAACCACCCCAGCGCTAAAAGGCTTGCCATCCCCATGCTGCCCAAGGTGGGCCACCAGCTCCTGGGCCCCTGGGAGGAGGCGGCCAGGGACTCCAGCAGCCGCGCCACCTGGGGGCTCACCTCGTCCCCCCGGCGCAGCAGCACCCGACCACGGTTCAGGTGCACCGAAACTTCCTCCACGGAAGCCGCGGCCCGCATGCGCCGGGCCAGGGTTTCCGCCCGGTCGAGGATCAGGTTGGGCGGCATGAGGCGGGCGAGGAAGCTCGCCAGCGCTTGGCGGTGCCGCCGCTCCACTCCTGGCAGCGAGGCGAGGCGCTGCTCCAGGGTTTCCGCCAAACTCGCCGCATCCACGAAGCGGAAAACGTCCAGCTGCAGCGTTTCCCGATCGCTCCCCGCTTCCTTCACGGTCACCCCTTTATCCGCCCAGCGGAGCACCTCCACCCGGTCCTCCACCACCCCTTGCCGGTAAACCTGCTCCACCAGGTCGGCGAGGGAAGCCGCCAGCTCCGGGGAAAAGCGCAGCGCCCGCAGCGCTTCCGCCTCCCGGGGCTCCACCCGCTGCCCGGCGATCCGCGAAAGCTCGGCCGCAGCCTCCCGAGGGTCGCCCCGCGCGAGCCTCGCCCCCGCGGCGAAGATCGCCGCCAGCTTGGTCTTCACCTGCTCCGCCACGGTCCCGTCCAGCACGTACACCGGCGGCACCTCCAGGCCTGCCCGCCGCCGCTTTTGCTCGGTGGACTCCACGTCGGGCAAGGTGACGTCCCGCTGCACCACCACGTCGGTGGGGGCGATCTCCCCGGCTTTCAGCAGCGGGTAGTGCCGTACCTGGTGCGGGGCGATGAGCAAGGTAGCCAGCAGCACGAACGCTGGTCCCAAAAGCCAGGCCTGGGCCAAAAAACGCCGGCGCTTCTGGCCCCATTCGCCGCCTCTGCGCTGCGGGCGGGGGGTGTCCGCGCTGCGGGGAAGTCTCGGGAGCTTCACGGCCGCTCGCGGCGCGCCGCCTCGAACCGCTCGTAGGCTTCCACCACCTGCTGCACCAAGCGGTGGCGCACCACGTCCTCCTTGGTGAAGTCGAAAAAGCAAATGCCTGCGATGCCCTGGAGGATTTGCCTCGCTTGCACCAGCCCCGAGGGGGAACCCTGGGGCAAATCAATTTGCGTCACGTCGCCGGTGATCACCGCCTTGGAGTGGAACCCCATGCGGGTGAGGAACATCTTCATCTGCTCCGGGGTGGTGTTCTGCGCTTCGTCCAAGAGGATGAAGGCGTCGTTCAGCGTGCGTCCCCGCATGAACGCCAGCGGCGCGATCTCGATGACCCCCCGCTCCAGGTGCTTCACCACCTTGTCGTACCCCAGGATGTCGTACAGCGCGTCGTAAACCGGCCGCAGGTACGGGTTGACCTTCTCCTCCAGGTCCCCCGGCAGGAACCCCAAACGCTCCCCGGCCTCCACCGCCGGGCGCGTGAGCACGATGCGCCGCACGCGTTTTTCCGCCAGCGCCGCCGCTGCCAGGGCCACCGCCAGGTAGGTTTTGCCGGTGCCCGCAGGGCCGATGGCGAAAACGATGTCGTGCCGCACCACCGCTTGGATGAAAAGCCGCTGCTTGAGGTTCCGCGGCACCAGGAGGCGCTTCACGCTCTCCGGGATCGTGGCATCGGTGAAGAAGTTCACCAGATCCACCGTGGGGTCCTCCTCCAGCACCCGGAGCGCGGTGCGGAACTCCTCCCGCCCCACCGCGTAGCCGCGGCTCACCAAGGTGCCCAGGTCCTGGAGCAAGCGCCGGGCCGTGGCCACGGCCTCCGCCTCCCCTGCAAGGACCACCGTGTCGCCCCGGGCTTGCACCCGCACCCCCAGCCGCTCCGCCAGGTAGCGAAAGTTTTCCTCCAGGTTCCCGGAGAGCACCTCCAAGCTTCGCTCAGGCAACTGCAAACTGGTCATGCTTCCCCTCTGCCCTCCTGGAAGGGCTTGGGTGGCGCCCTCGGGCCGAACCCCCAGGGCCGACACCGCGTGAATCAGCTTCGTCCCGGTTACTCATGCCAGAGGATTTCGCTGGCGCCGTGGCGATAGTTGAGCCAGCGAGCCAACACGAAGAGCGCATCTCCCAGGCGGTTGAGAAAGCGCACCGCCACCAGGGCCGTCTCCTCCCCGAGCCCCCCTGCCACCACCGCGCGCTCCGCCCTCCGGGTGACGGCTCTGGCCACGTGGGCGAGGCTCGCCGCGGGACACCCGCCCGGGAGGATGAAGTTGGCAAGCTGAGGCAGCTCCTCGCTCATGCGGTCGATCCACCGCTCCAGCCACCCCACATCCTGGGCATCGGCGGAAAGCCCGCTTCGCCGGCTGCCGGCGAGCACCGCGCCCAAGGAGAACAGCGCCCGCTGCACCCGCTCCAGGTGGTGATCCGCCTCTTCCGGCACACCGAAAGCCCTCACCGCTCCCAGCCAAGAGTTTACCTCATCCAGCTCGCCGTAGCTCTGCACCCGGGGGTGGCTCTTGGGTACCCGCTGTCCGCTCCCCAAGCTGGTTTCGCCGGCATCCCCGGTGCGCGTGTAGATCCTCACGGCGCGGATGCTACCACAGGGGCAGCCGCTTACGGGGAAGCAGCAGTAGCCTGCCCTCCAGCCCCCAGCAGCCGCTCCACCTCCCGCAGGAACGCCTCCAGGGTGAACGGCTTGAGCAACACCGGAAGCTCGGCCAAAAGCGGGTCCTGGCGCGGGGCGTAGCCGGTGGCGAGGAGCACCGCAGGCCGCGTGGGGGACTTCGCCAGCTCCTGGTACACCGCCCGGCCGTCCATTTCCGGCATCACCAGGTCCAGGACCACCAGCCCGTAGCTCGCCGGGTCTTGCTGGAAAAGCTCCACCGCCTGCCGCCCATCGGCGGCCTCCACCACCTCGTACCCCGCTTCCCGCAGTGCCTGGACCAAGCTTTCCCGCACGCTGGGTTCGTCCTCCGCCACCAGGATCTTCCCGGGCCTTGGGGCACCGGGTTGCAGCTGCGGGCTGGGGTGGACCGCGGCTGCCGGGAGCTCGATCCACACCCGGGCACCGAACCCGGGCCTTTCCCGGAAACCCGCTTCCCCCCCCAAGGCCCGGGCCACGAGCCAGGCCAAGGCGCGAGCGTAAAGCCGCACCGGGAACGTGGCGGCTTGCTTGTCAACCTCGTGGCACACTTCCCCGGTATCCGCCACCGCCAAGCGCAGCTGCCCCGAAGGCAGGCGCTCCACGGCGAGCTCCACGGTGCCCACACCCTCGCCGATGGCCTGCAGCGCCACCTCGCAAGCTTCCCCCAGGAAAAGCTCCACCAGCTCCCGGTTGCCCTGGGCCCAGGCCGGCTCGTGCCAGGGACGCAGCAGCAGGCGCACGGTAGGGGGCAGCCGGGGCGCCAGCGAAGCACCTGCACTTTCCAGCAACCCGTTCAGCTCCAAGGGGCTCTCCCCCGACCCAGGCACGCGGAAAAGCGCGCTCATCTGGCGCAGCGCTTGCGCCAGCTCCTCGAGCGCTCGCTGCCTGGCAAGCGCCGCCCCCCGCCCCTTGGGGGGATGGGCCAGGAGCGCCTGGAGGATGTTGGCACAGCGGTGGGTCTGGCGCGCCACCACCGCTTCCACCAAGCTCATGGCTTCCCCGACTCTGCCCTCGGGATCCGCAACCCCGTGGCGAGCCGCCACCAGCAGTACCCCGCCCACCTCCCCAGCCACCGGCACGGGCACCATGGCCAGGTGCACCGGCTCCACCACCCCACCAGCCAGGCGGCAAGGCACCGTGAGCGCTTGCTCCTGTCCGCGCCACCCCCTGGCGAGGGCGCGGCGCACCGTCCGCCAGGCGGTGGGGCTTGCGAACGGGAGCAGTTCCCGCTGCTGCAAATCCTCTGCCCGCAGACCCAGCGCCTGCGCCAAAGCGACGTTGGCCCACAGCACCTTGCCCTTGCGGTCGAGGAAAGCCACACCTACCCCGAGGTGCGCCAAAAGCACCCGGAGCAGGTTTTCCGCCCGCTCCCTTGCGGTGTGGTCGGTAAGGCTCAAGGCGGTGAGTACCTCCTCGCCAGCTTCCAGCTTCCAGGGGCGGATTTCCACGGTGCGGCGCTTGCCGTCGCGCCCCCGCAGGTAGGTGGTGAACGAGCCCAGGGAAGCGGCCACCGCCGGCAGCAGCTTCGCCACCCTCCCCTGCTCTTCGGCTGCCACCAAGTCCAGGAAGCGGCGGCCGATGCAATCTCCAGGGTGCTCGAACCCTAAAAGCCTTGCCGCGGCTTGGTTCGCGCGGATCACGAACTCGTCCCGCAGGAACAGCATCGGCTCCTTGACCCCCTCCAGGAGCAGCCGCCACTGTTCCTCGGCGATTTGCGCTGCAAGCTCCCTCTCGCGACGGGCGAGGTCCGCCGCAAGCCCCGCCTGCTGCCGCTCCTTGGCCAAAAGCCCCTGCCGCAACGCCAACCCCCCGCTGCTGGCGAGCAAGGCCAGCAACACCAGCACCACCCACCCCGGAGAAGCCCTGGAAGCGAACCCCGCCTCGGGAACCCAGATGCCGAGACCCAACGTGCCGCCGGCCACCACCAGCGAGTGGGTGAGCAGCACCCCATCCCCCCAAGGCACCTGCTCGCCCCAAGGAACAGCGGCAAGTTCTTTCCCGGTGGGCGCTCCTTGGGGGCTGCAGCGCCAGTCCCGCGGCGAAAACCCCACTCGCTCGCAACTGAAAAACCGCGCCAGGCCACCGGGGAGCTTCAGGGCCAAAAGCCAGCTGCGCTGCTGGCCCTCCCCCAAGCCATCGCCCAAAAACAGCCTGGGCAGGTCGAGCACCACCGCCTGCCAACGGCCCTCCTCCGGGGAGAAGTAGGCCACCAGGCCAGAAACACCCGCAGCACCGGGAGGCACCTGCGAGGGGTCGAGGAAAACCCAAGACCCCCGCGGCACCGTGGGCGGCCGCGGCGGCAGCCAAGAGGAAGCTTCCGGCGGCAAGCTCTCCGCCGCGCCAGCCGAGCCATCCCAGCGCACCAGCGCCACCGCAGCGCTTTCCCCGAAGCTTTCCAGCACCGCGAGCGCCGCCGCATCCCCGCTTCTCAACGCCCCCAGGGCCAGCGTGGCCACCTGCCGCACATGGGAGGCACGGGAGGCAAGCAGCGCTTGGTGCGCTTGCAGCTCCAGGCGGTACTCGTGGCCCATGTCCAGCCACAGGGCAGCTGCCGCAAGGAACACTACCGCCGCCGCCCCGAGCATCGCCCAGGTGCTCGCCTTGCTCCCCGGCCCACGAGCTGTTCGCTCCATAGACGCTTTGATTCTAACCCCGACCCCCAGGCAATGCCAACGCCTCGGGAAAACAGATGCACCTCACTTCGAAACGCCGGGCAAAACTCTATCACCGGCGCCGTTGCCTCCCTAGGAAGCCTCACCGCCTCGGCCGCCGGGAGCGGGTCCGGGGGGTTTCTCCAGCCGGAAGCCCCAGGCGTTTGAGTTTGAGGGACAACCCGTAGCGGCTCATGCCCAAAAGCTTGGCCGCTTCCCGCAAGCTGCCGTCGCTCGCCCGCAGCGCTTCGCTGATCAGCTCCCGCTCCAGCTGGGCCACCCGCTGGCGCAAGCTCCCGGCCGCCGGCTCGCTCTCCGTGCCCACGCTTGCCGCCTTGATTTCCGGCGAGAGCAACTCGTAGGTCACCAACCCCCCGGGGGGACAGGCGGCCACCAGCCGCCGCACCTCGTGCTCCAGCTGCCGGATGTTCCCCGGCCAGCTGTAGGCCACCAATGCTCGCAGCGCCCGCTCGCTCAACCCCCGCAGCGGCTTTTGCCACCGCTCGGCCTCGCGCTGCAGGAAAGATGTCACCAAAAGCGGCACGTCCTCGGGGTGCGACCGCAACGGAGGGATTTCGATAACGATGCCGGCAAGCCGGTAGTACAGGTCGGCGCGGAAACGTCCTTCCTGGACCTTCCTGGCAAGCTCCCGGTTGGTGGCGGAGACGATGCGCGCGTCGGTGGCAAGAGGTTTTCGCGCCCCCAACGGCACCACCTCCCCCTGATCCAGGGCACGGAGCAGCTTCGCTTGCAGCGCATCGGGAAGCTCCCCCACCTCGTCCAGAAAAAGGGTACCCCCCCGGGCTTGCTGGAACTTCCCTTCCCGGGCCGTCACGCCGGTGGCCACGCCGCGCTCGATGCCGAAAAGCTCGGCTTCCAAGAGCTCTGCGGGGATGGCGGCGCAGTTCACCGCCACCAGCTGACCCTTCCTGCCCGAGGAAAGGTGCAGCACCTTCACCATGTGTTCCTTGCCCACCCCGGTCTCCCCTTGGAAAAGCACCGGAAAATCGGCCCGCGCCACTTCCCTGATGCGCCCGTAAACCTCCTGCATGGGTCGCGAAGGCAACAGCACGTGCCCGGCCGGGTAGAGCAGCTCCTGGGGTTGCACCGTCTCCTCGCCATCCCCCTCCGAAAACGCAAGCAACTTCCGTGCCAAGGTTTCCGCGGCAGCCGCCAAGAACACAGCTCTTCCGCGAACCTCTTCCCCGGTGCACGCCAAGGCCAGCCAAGTTCCGTCGCCATCCATGGCGAAAGCCGCGGCAAAGTCCCGCTTTTCGCAGCCGAATACGGGTTTTTTGCCCAAGCGCGTTTGCCAAGCAAACGAAGACGCCAGCTCTTCCACCCTTGCCAAGCCCAAGTCGCTGCCGAAGGCTGCGAGGATTTCGGTGGCCTTTCCCGCGCTCCCTCTGGCCAAAAGCAGGCTGGTGGACTGCAGCGTTCCCGCGACGATGCGGCAAACCGCTGCCAGATCGGCTGGTGTTTTTTCTACAAGTTTGCCGAGCTCCACGATCGCCTGCAGGAAACTCGCGGGGATTTGCGATGCTTCCTCGGTGCTGCTGTCAGGATCGCACGCTGCCCGGGAAGGCCCCTCCAGCTTCACCGCCAACTGCAGATCCTCAGGAGCGATTTTCGACAGCACGTACGTCGCTGCGCCAAAAGAAAGGCGATCCCCTGCCGCAAGCCGAACCTTCCCCTGGATTCTGGTCCCGTTGCAGAACGTGCCGTTCTTGCTCCCCAGGTCCTCCAAAAAAACGCTTCCCTCCCGCACCTCCAGCCGCGCATGCCGCCGGGAAACGCCTCGGGCCGCCACCACCAGGTGGCAGTCCCTGGCCGTCCCCAGCAGCAGCGCATCCCCAGCCAAGGGGAGCAGCTCGGGACCTTCCCCTTTTTCCTTCACCAGCGCCCAAGCAGCTTGTAGTTTCTTGGCCATTACCGATCACCCTCGAGCAGCGCTGCCCATCGAACCAGTTGCTCCCCCCGCCTCCCCCGCACCCGCCGGCACAAAGCGCACCATCCCCCGAGCAACTCGCTTGCTCCCCGTGCAACGCTTTTGCCACAAAACGAGCATCGCGCGCAGTATAGCACCTCGCGAAATGGGAGCCCGCTCCCGCCGGGCAAAACGGACGGTCGGCCTCGCCAGACCCC
>Ga0209162_1001030_pt1 | contig 28848 bp, 26 predicted proteins | sample YNPNPMetaG_FD_187121 | JGI IMG/M metagenome (GOLD analysis project Ga0209162, IMG submission 187121) | Anoxygenic and chlorotrophic microbial mat microbial communities from Yellowstone National Park, USA - YNP NP MetaG (SPAdes) (version 2) ...
GCTCCTTGACGGTCTCGCGGCTGAAGCGTATAGTCACGCTCACGGGGTGCCTCCTGTGCTGACTCGGGTCGTTGCAAACGCGAGTCTACCACACGGCATCCCGCCTTTTTCTCACCCCCTTCCACATTCTTTTTCTGAAGATCTATAGCTGTCAGGCGCATGGTCTTTGAGAAATTCATCCGGTATACCGGGCCGGTCGTGGGGCTGATGGTCTTTGAATAAATAATCCGGTATAGGCCGCGCAGGCGGCCTTCGCATCCCGTAGCCAAGGGCTTCAGCCCCACGGCCAGCCGGGCATACCGGATGTATTCAAAGACCATAAAAGCGATGGGTGTCGGTCCCACCACTTTGCGGCATCCAGGCCATCATCGCCGTCTGCCCCTTGCTAATGGCATCGACCTGCGCGCGGGTCTTGCCCCGGCCACCGGCGCGGTCCATCACCAGGTGCGGCAGCAGCGGCAACCCGGCCTCGCGCTGCTGGTAGAGGACTGCTGCCGGGGCAGCGCTGTCGGGTGTACTTCCGCTCAAGGCTCTACAGGCGCGGATGCGCATCGCCGTGGTCGAGATGACGACATTGCTGCCCAGGACCGCCGGGCTGTCATTGTGCTTACCGAAGGTGGCCTCACGGTGGGGGCGTGGGGAAACCGGGTTTCCCCACACCCCTCGCCGCGAGCTCATGTTCACGTTAGGAAGGGATAGTCGTCGCCAACTACCCGCTTGTTCGCCGTGATGCATCGGCATGCCCCATCGCCCATGCCGATACGGCGGTGGGACACGGCGCTATTCATCGTCCACACAGATCTTGCGCTGAACAATCGCCACGGTCGTGCGGAACCCGAGCACGACGATCAGCGCCCCCAATCCGATCAGCAGCGCGTAGGCCAATCCCTGGAACACCCACAGGTTCGTTCTGCTGACCATCAAGACGGTGGCGATGGTGATCGCCGCCACGGGGAACGAGTAGGCCCACCACGAGATGTAGAACGGGAGCGTCACGAACTGGCGCGCCTGCGCCAGCAGCAACACCAGCAGAAAGAGAGCGACATAGTAAAGCACCCTGGCGAACCCATCCAGGGTAAAGCCGCTGACGTCGTGCTCCATCAGCCGCAGATAGGAAATAAAGCCAACCGCTGGCGGGGCGATCAGGATGAACAACGTTGGCCTCAGGCGTTCGGGCAGCGGCGGGTAGAAGATGATCCGGTGCAGCACGATGGTCAGCAGCACCAGCCAGAAGATCAGGCCGATACTAAAGAAGAACCAGGATACCTCCGCCGGCGCGTGTTCGACCCCCGCGATCGGAACAAGGATATTGCCCACCACCGGAATGAACCAGGCTGGGTTGATGTGTTGAATCTGTACCGTCGTCCGCTGCATCCAGGCCGAGAGGATGACGAGCGTGAAGACGATATGCAGGGCCGCGCCTGCCATCCAGAACAGCCGCGAGACATCACTGTTCAGGCGCAGAAAGGCGATTCCGAACAGCAGCAGGCTGATCGAAAAAGTGGCAAAGAAGTTGATCTTGACCGGATGGGCGAACTCACGCCTGACGGCGTCGGGGTGCCGCACCGCCTTCAGCCCATAGAAGGTCGCGATCGTCAGAAAGAGCGCCAGCGAGACCACCAGCAGGATGCCGCTGATGGAGAACGGCAACCCCAGGAAGCGCTCCGCGCGCTGCAGGGCGATGGTTGCGCCGGCCATGCCCAGCACTGACGCGAAGAACGAGATGGGAAAGTACTCTAACCGTGGACGGGCCGCGACGTGGTCCTGATTATCGGTCGCGACGTGGAGCGATGGTTGATCGGTCATGGTTCAGACTCCTAACGTGAACATAAGCCCTCGGCGAGGGGCGTGGGGAACCCGGGTTTCCCCACGCCACCGCCCCGCAGGGGACTGGGGAAACCGGGTTTCCCCAGTCCCCCACCCGCGTGAGGGTCTGGGAGGGCTGCGCCCTCCCAGGAACAACCGTATGTTCATCGCGGCGTTGTGCGGCGCAGCCGCATGGACGGCTGATGTGAACATAGACCGTTCACGGGAGGGTTTGGGAGGGCGTAGCCCTCCCAAGAAGAATCTTATTTTCATCCCCTTCGTGTGCGGCGCAGCCGCATGGAGGTTTAACGTGAACATAGTCCCTCGGAGAGCGGTGGGGGCAAACCGGGTTTCCCCACGCTCCCGCCCGCGGGAGGGTGTCGGAGGGACCGGCCCTCGCGCAGGGGCCGGGGAAACCGGGTCTCCCCGGCCCTTTGCCACCTGGAGGGGTGCGCGCCTGGCGCCCTCGTTTGATGTGATGCAGCGCGAGGGAGACGGGTTACAATGACGCTCAGGGCGATGTGCATCCCGTTGGTGCGCGGCGCAGCCGCAGGTGAACATAGACGCTCGGAGAGGGGCAGGGGCAACCCGGTTTCCGCTGCCCCGCGGGAAGGTTTGGGAGGGCTGCGCCCTCCCAGGAACGACGTTCCTACTCCCCCTGGCGGGCCAGGCGCGGGCTGACCCAGGGCACATCGGCGGCCCCGGCGCGGGCGTTCGCCACGCGGGCCACGACGAACAGCAGGTCCGACAGGCGGTTCAGGTAGGCCAGGACCTGGGCATTCACCGGCTCGGCCTGGGCCAGGCTGACCACCCCGCGTTCGGCGCGCCGGCAGACGGTGCGCGCCAGGTGCAGATAGGCCGCCGCGGGCGCGCCGCCCGGCAGAATGAACTGCCGCAGGGGCGCCAGTTCGCCCTCGAGTTGATCGATCCACCCTTCGAGAAAGGTGACGTCGGCCTCGCTTACCCGCGGAATGTTGGGGTTCTCGCCGGGCGTCGCCAGATCGGCGCCAACGACGAAAAGCTGGTTCTGCACCTGGGCCAGCAGGTGATCGAGTTCGGGATCGAGGCCCATGGCCCGGGCGACGCCCAGGACGGCGTTGCATTCATCGGCGCTGCCGTAAGCCTGGACGCGCAGCGCGTCCTTGGCGACCCGCTGGCCGCCGAACAGACCCGTCTCGCCGGCATCGCCGGTCTTGGTGTAGATTTTCATTGGGTGATCCTTTGAAGCGCTAAGGCATGGTTCAAACGCACGTGACAGTTCGCCTCGACACGGGACCCCAGGGGTGGCTGTGGAGGGGCCAGGCCCCTCCACACCTCCCCGCCAGACTGTCAGGCGCAAACCGCAGGTTTTGAACCATGCCTAAGATGTGTTTGTCTTGCATTGTAGGGCCTGAGCGTTTGAACGGCAAATGATAGTTCTGTTGGAGCAGGGGGATGGGGAAACCTGGTTTCCCCAGTCCCCTTCGATGCGAGGTTGCGCCCCCCCGCCGGGGGGAGGCAGGCGGGGAAGCGTTCACCTTTCTCCTGGGAGCGCGGGCAGCTTGCCCGCGGAGAAGCGACGAGGGCGAAACGCCCTCGCTCGCAGGCGCGTGGGTCACCCCGGGTGTGAACAGGTACCTGCCCCCCTCCCAGCCTCCCCCCGCTGGGGGGAGGAGCCGGGTTCCCTTTCCCAGCGGGGGAGGGATCAGGGAGGGGGCGGGGCAGGCCGAGCGGCTCCCGGCCGTGTCGCACTGCGGAACCCCGGTCGCGCGGTGTGAGCGGGGGGGGGACGCGCAAGACGTTACGCCACCCCCGCACTGCGGGTTCCCCACGCCCCTGGGGGAACTATGTTACACTGAAGCGCGACGCTACGAACCATACGAGGGGCTATGCGGCAGGACAATGGACAGACGCTCGAAACCTGGGAGGCTGACGGGCTGGGTTCCAGCGCCACGCGCAAGGCCCGCCTGGCGGTCCACCCCTCGCCAGGGCCGCGCAACGCCCTCTGGTACTTCCCCTGGGTCACGGGCGGCTATGGGCGCGTGGCCCGCAACGCGGCGATCATCCAGCTCGCGCGCTACGTGCCCTTTCTCCCTGTGAAGAACGCGCTCTACCGCGCGCTGGGGATGCGCGTCGGCGCCTGCGCCTCGGTCGGCCTGATGGTGATGTTTGACATCTTCTTCCCCCAGGATGTGACCCTGGGGGAGGATTGTGTGATCGGCTATAACTCGACCATTCTCTGCCACGAGTTTACGCGGCGCGAGTGGCGGCGCGGGCCGGTGGTGATCGGGCGTGATGTGACCATCGGCGCCAACTGCACCATCCTGCCCGGCGTGGTGATCGGCGCGGGGGCGACCGTGTCGGCGATGAGCCTGGTCAATCGCGACGTGCCCCCGGGAGCCTTTGTGGGCGGGGTGCCCATTCGGCGCCTGCGTTGAGACCGTGGAGCCTCAGGCTTATGCTCATGCTGCTTGAAAAGACCCTTGACCTCATCCTGCGGAACCCGCTGATCTTCTGGAGTTGTATGGCCGCCAATGCCGTCGGGGTGGCGTGGGGCGGCTGGGTCTGGTATGGGCCGCAACTGGCCGCCGCCCCCCTGTGGGCCTGGCCGTTCATCCCCGATTGCCCGCTGGCGGCGCTGCTGGCGACGGTGGCCTTCCTGGGGCTGTACTACGGGCGGCGGTGGGGCTGGTTCAATGCCTTTGCCGCCTTCGCCTGCGTCAAGTACGGGCTGTGGACCCTGGCCTTCTGGCTGCGCCACTGGAGCGAGGCCGGGTTCGTGCCGGGCTACTGGCCACTGGAGGTGATGCTGTTCGTGGCCCACATCGGGCTGACCTGCGAGGGTCTCTTGCTAGCCACGCGCATCGCTCCCCTGGGCCTGCCGGCGCGTCTGGGCATCGTCGCCTGGTATGTCCTGTCGCTTCTGGTTGACTACGCTCTCGGCCACCATCCTCCGCTCAGCTACGCCGTGCCTGTGAGCTACGCCTTCTGGACCGCCGCGCTGCTCACCGTGGCCCTGGGGTCGGCCCTGGTGTTCCTCCTGCTCCCCATCAGAGGCGAGGCGCCCGGCGCCCCGAAGGGCGGAGAGGTGGGAACCTCGCGGGTCTAGCGTTTTCTGGCGCCCCAAGGTTCTTCCTGGGAGGGCTTCGCCCTCCCAAACCCTCCCACCGGGTAGGGGTGTGGGGAAACCGGGTTTCCCCATACCCCTGCGTGAGGGCGAGGCCCTCCCACCGGCGGGGGCGTGGGGAAACCCGGTTTCCCCACACCCCTGCGTGAGGGCTTCGCCCTCCCAAACCCTCCCACCGGGTGGGGGGATGGGGAAACCCGGTTTCCCCGTGTTCACGTGAGCGCATGCAGCGCCGCAGCCCCCCTCCCAGCCTCCCCCCGCTGGGGGGAGGAGCCGGACTCCCGCCCCCGGCGGGGGGGAGCTGAACACTGCGAACGGTTGTCACCTCCGGGATGAAAATACTTTCTCTTGGGAGGGCGAAGCCCTCCCAAACCCTCCTGCGGGCGGTGGTATGGGGGAACCTGGTTCCCCCTGTTCACGTTAGATCCCCCTCAAGACTGATGACACCTCTCTACACCTGACCGTAAAATAGAATCGCCCCCTGCAGGGTTGCCCGAATAAGGCCACACACGAGAGGAGGGTCCGATGGAACTGCTCGTTCTCGGCGGCCTGACCGTGGCGGTGTTTCTCGCCATGATCCTCAATCGTGGCGAGCCAGAGGTAGAGACGGTGATCATTACGCGACCGGCGTCTCAGCGTCCTGCCAATCCCCTGGCGCCCCTGCTCATCGGTCTCGGCTTCATCCTGGTCATACTGGTCCTGCTGGATCGGTTGCAGCAGTGGCTGGTGTGGTAGCAGCAGGGGGTCATCGGGCGCGGAGGGGCCTGGCCCCTTCGCGTCTCCCCATTTCCCGGTCTCATACCATTGTAGATTGCCGCTCAATGCAACAGGAAGCGCTCCAGCGCTCACGAGCTTGCGGTATCTCCATGACGCTTCGGTCTCAGAGCATCTCCCGCAGTCTGGCGCGCTGGAGCTTGCCGGCGGCGGTGCGCGGCAGGGCGATGACGAAGCGCAGGCTGCGCGGGCACTTGTAGGCCGCCAGGCGCTCCCGGCAGAAGGCCAGCACGTCGGCGGCCAGGTCATCCGTCGGCGAGCGGCCCGTTGCCGGAACTACGAAGGCGACCGGCGCCTGCCCCCAGGTCGGGTCGGGCGCGCCGATCACCCCCGCCTCGGCCACGGCAGGATGGGCCAGCAATACGGCCTCGACCTCCGCCGGATAGACGTTCTCGCCACCCGAGATGATCAGGTCGCTGCGCCGGTCAATCACGTAGAGAAAGCCCTCGGCGTCGCGATGGCCCAGATCGCCGGTGCGCAGCCAGCCGTCCACGATGGCGGCGGCGCTGGCCTCAGGATGCCTGTGGTAGCCGGGGGTGACGGTGGGACCGCGCACCCAGATCTCGCCCACCTCGCCGGGAGCGGCGTCATACCCAGCGTCGTCGACGATACGCACCTCGGTGGGCAGCAAGGGCTGCCCCACCGAGCCGGGCTTGCGCGGGGCGTCGGCGGGGGCCAGGGTGGCGACCTGGGAAGCGGCCTCGGTCAGGCCGTAGGTCAGGGCGACCGGCACGCCGCGGGCGGCGCAGGCTTCGAGGAGCGGCCGGGGGGCGGGGCCGCCGCCGAGCAGGGCGCAGCGGAAGTGTGGCGGGAAGGGCCGCGCGCCGCGCAGATCGAGCATGCGCTGGAGCATGACCGCGACCAGCGAGGCGATCGTCACCCCCTGGTGATCAATCGCGTCCAGGGCGGCGGCGGGGTCGAAGCGTTCGTGGAGCACCACCGGGAGGCCGTAGATCGCCCCCCGCAACACAATCGCCAGCCCGCCGACGTGGAACAGCGGCAGCGCCGCCAGCCAGCGGTCGTCGTCGCGCAGGCCCAGGTTGAGCGCCGAACCCATCGCGCTCCACCAGTGGTTGCCGATGGTCAGCAGGGCGCCTTTGGGCCGGCCGGTGGCGCCGGAGGTGTAGATGATCGTGTGGGGCGCGTCGAGGGCCAGAACGCGCTCAGGGACGACGAGCGCTTCTGCGGGCTGCCCTGCGCCTGGAGGCTGGAGCTGCGGGCCACCATCCGCGAAGCCGGCCAGCGCTGGCAGGCCAGGCAGGCAGCCTTCGCCAGGCGAGCCGGCGCCCGCAGGCGCCTGGCGGGCCGGTGGGCCATAGCGCATGCGGAATGGTTCGTCGTGCTCGAGGCGATCCGCGACCGAGGCGCCGGTGTCCGGTCCCGGAGCGCCGAGGTCCTCAAGCGCCGCCCGCGGCACGGCCCCGAGACCGGCGGCAACGCCGGCGTGTTCCGCGTCGTGGAGCAGCAGGGCAGCCCCGCAATCGGCGAGTTGCCAGGCCAGTTCGGCGGGGGCCAGGCGGATATTGAGCGGCGCCAGCACGGCCCCGCAGCGGGGCGCGGCATGGATCGCCGCCACATAGGCCGGGCCGTTGCGGGCCAGCACCGCGACATGGTCGCCGGGGCGCACCCCCAGGCCGGCCAGGTGCGTCGCCAGCCGCGTGGCCCGGTCGTCGAGCGCGGCGAATGTCCACGTGCCGCCAGGGGTTATCAGCGCGGGACGATGGGGATGCAACGCCGCGCGACGGGCCAGCCAGTCGGGGATGGTGGTCATGGTCCAGCCTAACGTGAAAATAAGCTGCTGGGGCAGGGGCATGGGGAAACCGGGTTTCCCTATGCCCCCACCCGCGGGAGGGTCTGGGAGGGCGCAGCCCTCCCAGGAGAACCCTGTTATCCCCTTGCGGATGCGGGCTGGAGGCCCGCGCACCCGGGCCCCGACCTACGGGAGGGTCTGGGAGGGCGCAGCCCTCCCAGGAACAACCGTATGTTCATCGCGGCGTTGTGCGGCGCAGCCGCATGGACGGCTAACGTGAACATACGCCCTCGGCGAGGGGGTGGGGAAACCGGGTTTCCCCACGCCCCCGCCCCGCATGGGTCTGGGGAAACCGGGTTTCTCCAGACCCATGCGCAAGGGCTGCGCCCTCCCAAACCCTCCCGTGAACACTTCCGTTCATACCATCAACCCGATCGCCAGCAACGCGCCGAAGACCAGGTGCAGGTGGGCGGACCCGCGCAGGGCCAGGTTCAGCACGCGCCCCCGCTCGGTCCACACCATGCGCAGCAGGGGCAGGGCCAGGGGCAGGCTGAGCCAGGGCAGGAGCACGAAGGGCGACGTCCCGCTCCACCACCAGATGGCCGGCAGCAGCAGGTAGGCCCCGAGCACCAGCGCGGCGTACTCGACACGGGCGAAGCGCTCGCCGAAGATCACCGCCAGGGTGCGCTTGCCGGCCTTGCGATCGGTCGGCGCATCGCGCAGGTTGTTCACTACGATGATTGCCGTCACCAGCATCGCCACCGGCAGACTGACCAGGAGGACCGGCGGGCGAAAGGCGCCGGTGTGCAGGTAATCGGTGCCAACAACGGCGATTATCCCGAAGAAGACGAAGGTGAACAGATCGCCCAGGCCATGGTAGCCCAGCGGGAACGGCCCGCCGGTGTACAGAATACCCGAGGCGATGGACAGCGCGCCGATGAGCAGGATGGGCCAGCCACCGACGACGATCAGGTAGACGCCGCACAGGGCGGCCAGGCCGAAGCAGAGCAGCATGGCATTGCGCACCGTCGCCGGGGCGATGAGGCCGCTCTGGGTCACGCGGGTGGGGCCGAGGCGCTCGGGCGTGTCGGCGCCCTTGAGATGGTCGAAGTAATCATTGGCGAGATTGGTGCCGATCTGGATGAGCAACGCCGCCAGCAGGGCAGCCAGAAACACCAGGGGCCGGAAGAATCCATCGGCAAAGGCCGTCGCCGAACCCACCAGCACCGGCACCACTGCCGCCGGCAGCGTCGGCACGCGAATGGCCATCAACCAGCGTTTGAGCGGCCCCGGGGGAGCCGGCGCGGTGACATTGGTCGTCATGGCTCAGAGTATATCACGGGGCGAGGGCCGCGGGGCGACGCTGGTTCCCCCGATGGGGGCAACCTTCATAGTCTTTGAATACATAATCCGCTCTAGGCCGCGCAGGCGGCCTTCGCATCCCCTAGCCGAGGGCTTATGGTCTTTGAATACATACTCCGATATAGCCCGCGCAGGCGGGCTTCGCATTCCATAGCCGAGGGCTTTAGCCCGACGGCTAGACTGGCATAGCGGATGAATTTCTCAAAGACCATGAAGGTTGCCCCACGAGTTGCCCCCGCCGGCAGGGATATGGGGAAACCGGCTTGCCCCAATCTACGGAAAGCGCCGGAAGCGCCGGAAGTTGGGCCTGCGCTTTTCGAGATAGGCCCGGTGCCCCTCCTGGGCCTCCTGGGTGAGGTAGTAGAGCAGGGTGGCGTCGCCGGCGAGTTGTTGCAGGCCGGCGTGGCCATCGGCGGCGGCGTTGATCGCCGCCTTGAGCATGCGGATCGCCAGGGGGCTTTTCTCGAGGATCTCGCGGGCCCACTGCACCCCCTCGTCCTCCAGCCGCTCCAGGGGCACCACGGCGTTCACCAGTCCCATCTCCAGGGCCTGCTGGGCGTTGTACTGTCGGCAGAGGTACCAGATCTCGCGGGCCTTTTTGTCACCGACCATGCGCGCCAGCAGGTTGGAGCCGTAGCCGCCGTCGAAGCTGCCCACCCGCGGCCCGGTTTGCCCGAAGATGGCGTTGTCGGCGGCGATGGTCAGGTCGCAGACGACGTGCAGCACGTGGCCCCCGCCGATGGCGTAGCCCGCCACCAGGGCGATGACCGGCTTGGGGATAATGCGAATGAGGCGTTGCAGGTCGAGCACGTTGAGCCGCGGAATGTCGTCCTGCCCGATGTAGCCGCCCTCGCCGCGCACGGTCTGGTCGCCGCCGGAGCAGAAGGCCTTGTCGCCGGCGCCGGTGAAGAGGATCACGCCGATGCGTTCGTCGTCGCGGGCGCGGGAGAAGGCATCGAGCAGTTCACGCACCGTTTCGGGGCGAAAGGCGTTGCGCTTCTCGGGGCGGTTGATGGTGATTCTGGCGATCCCTTCGCCGGCCGCGTCGTGTTCGTAGATGATGTCGGTGTAGGTTCCCGCGCTGATCCACTCGATAGGCATAGGTGTTCCTCGCTTTAACGCTAAACGTGAAGGTGGGGAAACCTGATTTCCCCACCTTCACGTGGGTCCACTGCGGCTTCGCGGCGCCACCAGGGGGTGTCAAGACGTTGCAAGCCATGGTTCGTAGGGGATGTGCCATTCGCGGCGTTCTACCCCCCTCCCAGCCTCCCCCCGCCGGGGGGAGGAGCCGGGTTCCCGCTCCCCGCGAGGATGTCAACCTATCATATCCCCTCTTATGTATCCTACCACAAGTTCCCGGAAGGCTTCGGGACGCTCCAGGTGGACGGTGTGGCCGGCGTCGGGCACGATCGCCTGGCGGGCCAGGGGCATGGCCGCGGCCATGCGCGCGCCGATGGCAACGTAGGTTGCGTCGAGTTCGCCGCTGATGATCAGCGCCGGCATAGCCAGCGCCGGCAGATCGGCCCAGAGGCTGCGCTGGCGCCCCGCGCCCATGCCCCGCAGGCTGTTGGCGTACCCCGTGGCGCTCCCGCGCAGCCGTCGCGCCCGCAAGGCGGCGCGCGCCGCCTCGGGCAGACGGGCCTGGCTGGCAAACAGGGGCAGGCTGGCCCAGTGGTCCACGAACCACTCCAGACCCTCGCCTTCGATGCGCGCGGCGAGGGCTGCGTCGGCGGTGGCGCGCGTGGCCCGCTCAGCGGGGTCCTCAATGCCCGGCGAGGCGCTTTCGAGGATCAGGGCGCGCACCCGCCCCGGGGCGGCCGCGGCGAGGTGCAGGGCCACCCGCCCGCCCATCGAGTAGCCCAGGACCTCGCAGGCGGCATGCCCTAGATGGTCGAGCAGCGCCAGCAGATCGGCGACGGTGCGCTCCATGGTGTAGCAGGCGGGGTCGGCGGGGGCCGGCGCGCGCCCGTGGCCCGGCAGGTCCACGGCGATGACCTGGCGCAGCGGCGCCAGCGCGGGTATCAGCCCGGCCCACTCCTCGGCGCTGCCGGTGAAGCCGTGCAACAGCAGCAGCGGCGGGCCGTGGCCGGTGCGGGTGTATGGCAGGAGGCGCGCTTGATCGGTCCTGTGCATTGACATATCGCGTCAGGTATGCTTGCGCCGCGCGGCCTGTTGCGTGCCCGTTCAGGCGCAATACGTGTCAAATAACAGGACGCACGCGGTCGCCTTCCGGCGGGGAGGGGTGGAGGGCCTGCGCTGCGGCCCTCCACCAACCGGCTGGTGCCCGCCCGCGGCGGGAGGCCGTGGGGGTTGCGCCAGGCCGCCTGACCGCCGCGGACGGGAAAGGGAATATGCGGGGAGGCTGCGCCTCCCCGCACCCCTCCACTGCGCACGTCCTGTCCCCCCAGCGGGGGGGAGGCTGGGAGGGGGGCTGAAGCGCCGCGTTCGCCTGTATTGCGTTCAGGGACGGCAGCGTCCCCTGGAGCAGGGGGTAGGGAAGCCGGGTTTCCCCACCCCCCGCCCGTGTCGCGGATGGGCGGGCAAACTGCCCTCGCTCCCAGGAACGGCAGAGTGCGGGGAGGCCAGGCCTCCTTGCGCCCCGCCACCGCGCACCGCCTGGCTATTCCACGACCCCGGCGACGCGCAGGGCCGCGCTGACGCGGGGCCAGATGGCGCGGTGATCGGTCACGTTGCGCTCGCGCTCGGTGCGCACCTCGACCAGGTGCAGGCCATTCCCGGCGAGACCGGCGCGCACCGCGGCGCGGAAGGTGGGCCAGTCCTGCGCCAGGGTGTAGCGGGCGCCGTACAGCTCGGCGAGGGGCCGGAAGTCGAGGCCATGGGGCGTGCCGAAGAGCCGTTCAAACTGGTCGCGCTCGCTGGCCTGGGGCAGGAAGGAGAAGATCCCCCCGCCATCGTTGTTGATCAGCACGATGGTGGCGTTCAGGCCGTGAAGTCTGGCGGCGAGCAGGCCATTGGCGTCGTGGTAGAGCGAGAGATCGCCCAGCACCATCACCAGCGGCCCGGCGCCCCCGGCGACTGCCCCCAGGGCGCTAGAGACCAGCCCGTCGATGCCGTTGGCCCCGCGGTTGCCGACGATGGTCAGCGGGCCCGCGCCGGCGGGCACGAAGGTGTCGCAGTCGCGGATGGGCATGGAGTTGCCCACAAAGAGCGTCGCCCCGGGGGGCAGCAACCCGGCCAGGTGGAAGAAGACCCCCGGCTCGCTGATGCGCTCGTCGGGGCCGAGGATGGCGGCGATGGCCTCGCGGGCGCTGCGGTCGGCATCGCGCCAGGCCCGCGCCCAGGGGCTAAGCTCCGGCGCGGCGGGCAGGCGGGCGCTCAACTCGCGGCAGAGCCACGCCGGGTCGCAGAACAGGTGCTCGGCGGCCAGACTGGTCGGCTCGCGCCAGCCGGCGCCCTCGTCCACGACGATCTGCCGGGCCGTGGAGTGGCGCTGGAGGAACTGGAGTGCGGGCTTCGAGGTGGGCATGGCCCCGAAGCGCAGCACCACCTCGGGGGCGTAGCGAGCGGCAAAGTTCTCGTCGCGCAGGAAGGCGTCGTAGGTCGCCAGGACGAGGCGCCGGTCGTGGGGGCCGTGGCGCGCGCCGGAGAGGGGATCGGCCAGGATGGGCCAGCCGCGCCCGGCGGCGAGGCGGGCGACCGCCGGGGGCAGGTCGGGCGGGCAGCCGGGGCCGCAGAGGATCAGGCCGCGGGCCAGCGGGGCGAGCCGCTCAACCAGCGCGCCGAGGGACGCCTCGGGCAGCAGCCGCGGGCCGGCCACTACGGTCGCCGCGGGGTGGGCCGCGCCGCCCCGCGCCGCGGTAGGGTCGCCCGGGGTGGCGGCCAGGCCGGTAGAACGGCTCTTGAACAGATCCTCCAGCACCGCGCGGTCGGGCACCAGCGGCTCGCGAAACGGCAGGTTGAGGTGCACCGGGCCGGCGGGCGTGCCGCGCGCGGCGGCCAGGACGCGGGCGGCCACGGCGCGGAGGTAGGGCAGCAGGGCAGACACCTCGGACGGGGTGGGCAGGTCGCTGAACCAGCGCGTCATCGCGCCGAAGAGCCGCACCTGGTCAATCGTCTGCGGCGCGCCGTTGTCGCGCAACTCGTGCGGGCGGTCGGCAGTGAGGACGATGAGGGGCACCCGCGCCAGGTCGGCCTCGGCGACGGCAGGGTGAACATTGGCCGCGGCGGTGCCGGAGGTGCAGACCAGAACCGCCGGCTCGCCGCGCTGGCGGGCCATGCCCAGGGCGAAGAAGGCCGCCGAACGCTCGTCCAGGTGCATCCAGACGCGCGCGTCGGGGTGGCGCGCCACGGCCAGAGCCAGGGGGGCGCTGCGCGAGCCGGGGCAGACGACGAACTGGCTGGCACCGCCGCGGACCAGTTCGTCAATCAGCGTGCCGACCCAGAGGGTCAGGATGCGGGTATGGTCGCTCATCGCCTACCCCGCCCCCAGGGCATCGAGCATCGCTCGCAGCTTGATCTCGGTCTCCTGCTCCTCACGCAGCGGGTCCGAGGCGGCCATGATGCCGCAGCCGGCGAAGAGGGCGGCCTCGCGTTCGCCGATGAGGGCCGAACGGATAGCGACGGCAAACTCGCCCTGGCCGCGGGCGTCAATCCAGCCGACGGGGGCGCCGTACCAACCCCGGTCGAGGCGTTCACGGGCGCGGATCCAGGCTAGAGCGGCCTCGCGGGGCTGGCCGCCGAGGGCCGGGGTGGGATGGAGGCGTTCGACGAGGTCGAAGATGGCATGCTCGCCGCGTATGCGCCCGGTGACGGGCGTGAAGAGGTGCTGCACGTTCCGCAGGCGCATCACCTGCGGTTCGGCGGCGGCGCTCACCTCGTCGCAGAGATCGGCCAGATTGGCGACGATGCGGCGCACCACCACGGCGTGCTCGTGGCGGTCCTTGGCGCTCTCCAGGAGGGCGCGGGCCAGGGCGCCGTCCTCCTCCGGGGTAGCGCCGCGGCGGATGGAGCCGGCGAGGGCGGTGGCGGCGACCAGGCCGTCTTTGAGGCCGACGAGCCGCTCGGGGGAGGCGCCGAGGAAGGTGCTGCCGCCGCGGGCCACGGCGAAGACGAAGGTCTCGGGGTAATCGCGGCGCAGGGCGTCGAGGGTGGCCGCGGGGTTGAAGGGCTGCACCGAGCGGGCGCGCACCTCGCGCGCCAGCACGACCTTCTCGAGCCGCCCGGCGCGCAGGTCGTTCACCGCATCGGCGACCATGGCGCGCCAGGCCCCGGGGGGCAGGGCATCTTCAAACTCGACGTCACGGGGCGCCCGGGGCGGGCGCCAGGCGCGGCCGATCAGGGCGCGCAGGCGACGCGCCGCCGAGAGGTGCAGGTCAATTGAAGAGGTTTCGGGGCCGACCAGGCCGTTGACGGTGAGGCTGGCCGTATCACCGACGCGGGCCAGGACGAGGCGCGGCAGGAGCAGCAACCCATCGGGATAGCCCGCCCAGAGGCCGGAGGCGGGGCGCTCGGGGTCGAAACTGAAGCCCACGGCGGCCATCGGGCCGCTGAACGGCAGGGCCGGATCGGCGGCAATGCAGGCTTCAGCGATGAGATCGCGCCAGGCGGCGGCGACGGCGGCAAAGCGCCCGGCGCCGCGAACCTCGAAGCTCCAGGCGGCGCCGAGACCGGTTACGGCGAGACCTACGGCGGGGACGCTCCAGAAGAGCCGGTTATGGGTCACGCCGAGGCCGCGGGCGAAGAGGGCCAGCGGGTCGCGTGGAGGCACGCGCGTGGTCACACTCACCAGCACGGGACGACCCAACGCGCGAGCGCGCTGGCGCGCGATCTCGGCCTGTTCCTCCATCCGCGGCCGCTCGCGGAGGGCGGCGGTAGCGACGCTGACTCCAATCATAACCCGCGACCTGCTCCGTCCGGCGCGGTGTGCCGGCGTCCCGGGGCCGCGCACTGCGACCCCTCTGTATTCGATTATACCCCAGGTAGGGAGCGGGGCGTGGGAGGCGCGGGTCTGGTAGGGTTCGGGAGACGCGTTCCGTAGGAACACGGAGAGCGCCCATGGACGATCCGTGGTACGTTAAATGAGAGGAGGCGCCCTGAAGGTCCGGCGGGGCCGCCACCTCACAGGAACCATCGCTTGCCCTGGATGTTCGCGAAAAGAGGAAAAAACCATGCTCGAACTGGCGGGGTATCTGGCATGCGGGCTGCTGATCGGGGCGGCAAGCCTGATCGGCAAGCGACTGACGTGGCAGCAGGTGAGTTTCAACCTGAGCCTGGGGCTCATCGGCATGCTCCTCCTCTCGCTGGCGCCCCATCTGCATGCGCCGGAGACCGCGGTGCGGGCGGCGCTCAACAGCAACGCCCTCGCGGCCCTGGCCTTCTTCCTGGCGCTGCTGGCGGGCATGGTGCACGTGGGGGCCCAGATCCTGACCGCCGAGGCCCCCGAGGAGGCGCGCCCGCGCCTGAGGCGCTGGAGCGACGGCGCGGTGAACCTCGGGGCGGCGCTGCTGGTGGTCGGGCTGGCCTCGGCCAAACTGGCGCTAACGTGACCATGGGGGAACCCGGTTGCCCCATCCCCCCGCCCGCGGGAGGGTCTGGGAGGGCGCAGCCTGTGCGCAGGGGGATGGGGCAACCCGGTTCCCCATCCCCCCGCCCGCGGGAGGGTCTGGGAGGGCTGCGCCCTCCCAGGAAGAACCTATGGTCATCCCGTCAGGGTGCGGCGCAGCCGCATGGACGGCTGAAGGGATGAACTTCTCAGAGGACGAGGTCCTTGCGGACCCTCCCATCCCCGGCCCGTTGTCACCTCAAGACACGAACCCCAGACCCCGTTCGCGCATACTGACGTAGCGCCCCCGGCCAATCACCAGGTGGTCAAGCACGTCCACATCGAGCAACTTGCCGGCCTCGACGATCTGCCGGGTGATCAGCACATCTTCAGGCGAGGGGGTCGGATCGCCGCTGGGGTGGTTGTGGGCGACGATCAAGGCCGCGCTGTTGTGGCGGATGGCTCCTTTGAAGACCTCACCCACCCGGATCACGGCGCTGTTCAGCGAGCCGATATAGATTGTGGCGATCTGCTGCACCTTGTTTTTCGTATCCAGGAGCACGGTGCGGAGGTGCTCCTGGTCGAGGTGCCCCATTTCAACCATCAGCAGGGTGGCGGCATCGGCGGGCGAACGCACCTGGAAGCGTTCATCGTGACCGGCGATGAGCATGCGTCGCCCAACTTCGAGAGCCGCCTTGAGCGTGGCGGCCTTGGCGGCGCCGAGACCGTGCCGGCGGCAGAGATCGAGGTAATCGGCATTGAGCAGCCCGGGCCAGCCGCCATACTCGGCGAGGAGATTCTGGGCCAGGTGCAGGACGCTGGCGCCGCGCACCCCTACGCGCAGCAGGATGGCGAGCAGTTCGGCATCGCTGAGGGCGCCGGCGCCGAGAGCCGCCAGACGTTCGCGGGGCTGATCACCGGCGGGGAGTTCCTTCAGGCGCAGGTGGTACTCGGGCATCGCGGTCCTCTCTGGTAGCAAGGGGATCTACCAGATGTACCGCCGGTGAGGGGGAGAAGGTACGCGGGCGGGGGGAAGCCTGGCCTCCCCCCGCCCGCAGGAGGGTTTGGGAGGGCTACGCCCTCAGGCAGGGGGATGGGGAAACCCGGTTTCCCCATAGCCCCACCCGGTGGGAGGGTCTGGGAGGGCAAAGCCCTCCCAGGAACAATGTATGTTCATCCCGTCGGTGTGCGGCGCAGCCGCATGAAGATCTGACAGGAACGCAGGCGCGAATCGCGTTCCGCACCGCCACACCTGCGCCGCCGTGCTACACCCCCACAGCCACAGCCGCTTCCACGGGGAGGCGCTCATCGAGCCAGGTTCGGAGGCTGGGATAGCGCAGGTTCAGGCCGAGATCGTGGCGCAGGCGACGATTGTCGAGACGCACCGAGGCCGTGAGCGAGCCGACGATACTCGGGTCGAGGCCGGCGCGGAGCGCGGCGGCGGGTGAGAACGTGCGCGGCGGGACCATGCCCAGGCGGCGACGGATCTCGCCGGCAAGGTCGATCTGACGCAGCGGCTCATCATCGCCGACATTGTAGATCGCCCCCGGCTGCCCCTCCACTGCCACCCGCTCAAGCACATCGAGCAGATCGTCCACATGGATGTGCGACACAAAGTTGCGACCATTGCCGTAGATCGTCGCCAGACCGGTCTCGACGGCGGTCACCGGGTCGCGCTCAGGGCCATAGATTGACGCAACGCGCAGGATGATCGCGGGGAAACGCCGCTCGCGGGCCACGCGCATAATGCTGCGCTCGGCCTCAGCCATCACCTCGCCGAGGAGATGTTGCGGAGCTACGGGGAAGTCCTCATCTACCCAGGCCTCGCCGGGGTTGCCGTAGGGGGTCACATTCGACGTAAAGACGTAGGCGGCGACCGGGCCGGCGCGCTCACAGACACTGATCAGGTTCAGGTTTCCGTTGACGTAGGTGCGATGCAGTGCGCTACTGTTGAGGACCGAACACGAGGTGAGGTTGAAGACATACTCCGCGCCATCGGCGATGCCGGCGAGCGTATCGGGACGGGTAAGATCGCCGATCCAGACGCTCATACCCTGTGAGGCGAGCCGTTCGACGACCGGGGTGTCAGGGTTCAGCACCAGGCCGCGCACCCGATGCCCTGCCAGCAGCAAACGTTCTGCGAGCCGCGAGCCAACATAGCCAGACGCGCCTGCGATCAGGTAGTACGCCATAGTCCACCTCGCATGGGCTTGGGATGAGGCAGCGACACTGCAAGGCGGTCGGGGGGCAGCATCGCCAGCTCACCGCAACGACAGGGTACAGGCTGCCCTGACCGGCGCCCGCTCGCAGTTGTGCGCGATCCGCCTGTTCAGGTGCAGTGATGCCATGATTTTAGCATTTTTCAACCAGAAGTGCTACGCCTTCAGGGCGCTCGCGCCTGTGCATGGGCTGTGCATTAGATCCCGCCCTGATGGGCACAGCGCGGCCCTGAGCAGGAGCGAGTCGAGGCGCTATGCAGACCCCGCGCAATGCGCTCAGCGAACACACGCTCGCCAAATCTATGCTTCGAGCATAGTACAATGAACCATCGTGGAAGTTCCACCAGTCTCTCGAATAGCCCGAGCGCGAGGTATTCGCTCCTCGACCATCAGCACATCGGTATGACACCTGAACACTCACAACAGGAACTAGAAAAGCGTATCCAGCAGTCAGGCATGACCCTGAGCAACCTGACGCCGGCGCAGGGCTTGCGCTTGATGCTCGATTTTTACCGTGATGTCCGGGCGGAGGGCTGCCAGCCAGAGAACCTGGATGATATGTTGCTTGTCGAGTGGGGCACGTACAACTCAGGCGAGGGACGTTCGTTCTGCATCAACATGGTCAGGCAGTTCATTGAGGCCTTGACAGAGGACGAGGGCGGCGCGTCTTCGATGACGACCCTCAGTCTCACCTTTCATTTCCCTCCATCTGCGCAGTTCGATGGACTGCAAGACCATCACTGGTGCAGCACGCCAGATGAAGTGAAGGACTTTGAGCGATTGATCATCGGCAGCGAGGCATATCGGGCGGTCGCTACCGCGCGCCCCTGGATGGTCACCCTTGATTACGGCCCGGTGTGATGTAGCAATCTTACCTCGTTGTACATTCCGGTTGGAGCGGTGAGGTCATGATTGCTAACGTGACCATGGGGGAACCAGGTTCCCCCATACCCCCGCCCGCAGGAGGGTTTGGGAGGGCATAGCCCTACCAGGAAGGATGTTCATCCCGTCGGGGTGCGGCGCAACTGCATGGACGGCTAACGTGAACATAGGCTCTCGAAGAGGGGTGTGGGGAAACCGGGTTTCCCCACGCCCCCGCCCGCGGGAGGGTCTGGGAGGGCATAGCCCTCCCAGGAGAACCCTGTTATCCCCTTGCGGATGCGGGCCGGAGGCCCGCGCACCCAGGCCCCACCCCCTGGGAGCGTTTGGGAGGGCGAAGCCCTCCCAAGAACAAACTTATTTTCATTGCGGTGTTGTGCGCGAATCGCATGGACGGCTGAGGTGAAAACCGTTCGCAGCGTTCTGCCCCCCTCCCAACCTCCCCCCGCTGGGGGGAGGCGCCGGACTCCCTCCCCCCAGCGGGGGGAGGGCTGGGGAGGGGGGCCGTCACCTTCGTTGCAACGGATTGCCGCTCAAGCAGGGAGATGGGAAAACCTGGTTTCCCCATCCTCCCACCCGGTGGGAGGGTTTGCAGGGCGCAGCCCGCGGAGCGGGGTGTGGGGAAACCGGGTTTCCCCACGCCCCGCCCGCGGGAGGGAGGGGGCGGGCGCAGCCCGCGAGCAGGGGAATGGGGAAACCGGGTTTCCCCATTCCCCCACCCGGTGGGAGGGTGGGTGAGGGCGCAGCCCTCCTCAGTCGAACGCTCTAATCAATCCGGTCATACGCCGGGAGGGTGAGGAACTCGACGAACTCGTCGCTGGTAGTGATGGCATCGAAGAGTTCGGCCGCCTCTTCGTAGCGACCATCTTCGTAGGCCGGGCCGAGGATCGCCCGCACCTTCTGGAGTTCCTCGGGCAGGAACTGGCGGAACAACTCCACGGTAACCTTGCGCCCGTCATCGAGCCGGCCTTTGGGGCTGCGGATCCACTGCCAGATCTGCGCGCGCGAAATCTCTGCGGTGGCCGCGTCTTCCATCAGGTTAAAGACGGGAACGCAGCCATTGCCGGCGAGCCACGCGCCGAGATACTGGATGCCGACATTGATATTCAGACGCATGCCGGCTTCGGTGATCGGTCCTTCCGGGCCGAACCTGAGCAGATCCTCGGCGGAGACCTGCACATCCTCACGGATGCGATGGATCTGGTTCGGGGTCTTCATCACCGCATCGAAGGCTTCCATGGCCACCGGCACCAGTCCGGGGTGCGCCACCCAGGTGCCGTCGTGGCCATCATTGACCTCGCGCTCCTTGTCGGCGCGCACCCTGGCCAGGGCCTCCTCATTGGCCTGCGGGTCGTTTTTGATCGGGATCTGCGCGGCCATGCCGCCCATCGCATGCGCGCCGCGACGGTGGCAGGTCTTGATGCTGAGGAGCGAGTAAGAACGCATGAAATGGGTGGTCATAGTGACCAGGGCGCGGTCGGCCAGGCAGAAGTCAGGGTCGTTGCGGAACTTCTTGATACAGGAGAAAATGTAGTCCCAGCGCCCACAGTTCAGCCCGGCGGAGTGCTCGCGGAGTTCGTAGAGGATCTCATCCATCTCGAAGGCGGCGAGAATGGTCTCGATCAGCACGGTGGCCTTGATCGTGCCACTGGGGAGTCCAACGTAGGCCTGGGCCTCGAGGAAGACATCGTTCCAGAGCCTGGCTTCGAGATGGCTTTCCAGCTTGGGCAGGTAGAAATACGGCCCGCCCTGGATCTCGAGGGCCTGGCGGGCGTTATGAACGAAGTAGAGCGCGAAGTCGAAGAGCGCGCCAGAGACCGGCTCGCCATCCACGAGCACGTGCTTTTCGGGCAGATGCCAGCCGCGGGGCCGGACGAAGAGCACGGCGGGATTGTCGCTCAGGGCATACTGCTTGCCCTCGGGCGAGGTATAGCTGATCGTGCGGCGCAGGGCGTCGCGCAGGTTGATCTGCCCGCTGATCTGGTTATCCCAGGTCGGCGTATTGGCGTCCTCGAAGTCGGCCATAAAGACCTTCGCGCCCGAGTTGAGCGCATTGATCACCATCTTGCGGTCCACCGGGCCGGTGATCTCCACGCGGCGGTCGTTCAACTGGGCGGGGAAGGGCGCGATGGTCCAGTCGGCGGCGCGAATATGGGCCGTTTCAGGGAGGAAATCGGGACGTTTGCCGGCATCGAGTTCGGCCTGGCGAGCCTGGCGCGCGGCCAGCAACTCCAGCCGGCGGGGGTTGAAGTGCCGGTGGAGCCGGGCCACCAGTTCCAGCGCCGGGGGCGTGAGGATCGTAGCATACTCTGGAGTGATGCGCCCGAGGATCTGCAGACCCGCGGGCAAGGCGAGATCAGTCATTGATCACCTCTTTCTGTATTGGGCCATGTGCGGCGCTGCCGCATAGCGACGCGATGAACAGTTTTTGGGAGGGCCAGGCCCTCCCAAACCCTCCCACCGGGTGGGGCTATGGGGAAACCTGGTTTCCCCATCCCCCTGCGTGAGGGCCAGGCTCTCCCGCGGGCGGGGGTATGGGGGAACCAGGTTCCCCCATTTTTTAGGAAGCGCGGCGCTTCGCCGATCAATGGAACTGCTCGGCCTCGGTCGAGCCGGCCAGGGCCGTGGTCGAACTGGCGCCACCGGAGATCACCAGGTTCACCTCATCGAAGTACCCGGTGCCCACCTCGCGCTGGTGACGGGTGGCGGTGTAGCCATCCTTCTCGGCGGCGAACTCGGCCTGCTGCAATTCGGAATAGGCGGCCATACCGCGGTCACGGTAGCCGCGGGCAAGCTGGAACATGCTGAAGTTGAGGCTGTGGAAGCCGGCCAGGGTCACGAACTGGAACTTATAGCCCATCTTGCCGAGTTCGACCTGGAAGCGGGCGATATCGGCGTCACTGAGCTTCTTCTTCCAGTTGAACGACGGCGAGCAGTTGTAGGCCAGCAGCTTGCCGGGATACTTCGCGTGGATCGCCTCGGCGAAGCGGCGAGCCTCCTCCAGGTTCGGCTCGGCGGTCTCGCACCAGACCATATCAGCATACTCGGCGTAGGCCAGCCCGCGGGCGATAGCCTGGTCCAGCCCGGGCCTGACATAGAAGAAGCCTTCGGGAGAGCGATCACCGGTGAGGAAGGGGCGATCGCGCTCATCAATATCGCTGGTGAGCAGATTGGCGGCGTTGGCATCGGTGCGGGCGATGATCAACGTAGGCACGCCCATCACATCGGCGGCCAGACGCGCCGCGACCAGATTGCGAATCGCCTGCTGGGTGGGCAGGAGCACTTTGCCGCCCATATGGCCGCACTTCTTTTCGGAGGCCAACTGATCCTCAAAATGCACCCCCGCGGCGCCGGCTTCGATCATCGCCTTGGTCAATTCAAACACGTTCAACGGGCCGCCAAAACCGGCCTCGCCGTCGGCGACAATCGGCGCGAACCAGTAAATATCGCCCTTGCCCTCGGCATGCTGGATCTGGTCGGCGCGTTGCAGGGCCTGGTTGATGCGCTTGACCACGTGAGGCACGCTGTTGGCCGGGTAGAGACTCTGGTCGGGATACATCTGACCGGCCAGGTTGGCATCGGCGGCCACCTGCCAGCCGCTCAGGTAGATCGCCTTCAGCCCCGCCTTGACCTGCTGCATGGCCTGGTTGCCGGTGAGGGCGCCCAGGGCGTTCACGAACGGCTCGGTATGCAGCAAGTGCCAGAGGCGCTCGGCGCCCATGCGTGCCAGCGTATACTCGATCTGCACCGAGCCGCGCAGACGGTAGACATCCTCCGCGGTGTAGGGGCGAGTAATGCCCTGGAAGCGCGGGGTGTTCCAGCTTGCAGCGATCTTCGCGATCTCCTGTTCAGCAGTCATGGTCTCTGTTCCTTTCTTCAACGACGATGAATCGGATGGCGAGACCTGCGCGGGCCTGGCGCGCGGGCCGGCTGCTTATTCCAGCAGCATGTCAGCGGACAACGAAGATGGCCCCCGTCGCGCGGCATGAGTATGCCGCCCATCAACGGAAGCCCGGTAGGCCGCTGAAGGTCGCCGCTGACCGCTGCCGCCACACTGCCTGCCTCGAATCGCGAAATGGATAACGGTAACGGAATGCACAAGTCTCTTCGTCTATTATAGCCGACGCGCAGTTACAGGGTAGTTACAAATTTCACCTTGTGGCGAAGATTTCCGTGATGCGAAAAACTCGCCGGCGCCGCCCACCCCGCGCGGGCGCCGCTCCCGTGAACCTGGGGGAACCAGGTTCCCCCATCCCCGGTTTGCATCGGGCGGTGTGCCGCCCGACGGCATGGACGGCTAACGTGAAAATGGGGGAACCTGGTTCCCCCATACCCCCGCCCGCGGGAGGGCCTGGCTCTCCAGCAGGGGTATGGGGAAACCGGGTTTCCCCATACCCCGCCCGCGGGAGGGTTTGGGAGGGCTGCGCCCTCCCAAGAAGTATGTTCATCCCGTCGGTGTGCGGCGCAAGCCGCATGGACGGCTAACGTGAACATAGGCTCTTGAAGAGGGGGGTGGGGAAACCGGGTTTCCCCATACCTTAGCGGACGCGCGCCGGAGGCCCGCGCACCCAGGCCCCGGCCCCTGGGAGGGTTTGGGAGGGCGCAGCCCTTCCAAGAACAACCGTATGTTCATTGCGGCGTTGTGCGCGAATCGCATGGACGGCTGATGTAAAAATAAGCTCTCGGAGAGGGGTGTGGGGAAACCAGGTTTCCCCACGCCCCCAGGAGGGCGCAGCTCGCGCGCAGGGGGCCGGGGCAACCCGGTTTCCCCATGCCCCCACCCGGTGGGAGGGTGTGGGCGGGCGCAGCCCTCCCAGGAACAACCTTGTTCATCGTGGCGTGGTGCGCCAATGTGCATAACCGTTGGCGGCGTCACTCCCAGGTGCGGCCATAGTTGCGCTGGAGCTTGTCGAGGATGGCCCGTTCGAGGTCAATGTTCAACAGGTAGGCGAGCTGAAAGAGGTAGTTGGCCACATCGGCGAGTTCCCCGGCCAGTTCGTCCGGGTCCTTCGGGGTTTCACTGAACTGGAAGTGCTCGAGCAACTCGGCGGCTTCGACAGCGACCGAAATCGCGATGTTCCGCGGCGTCTGCGGGAAGATCGAGTCGGCGGCGTACCAGCCCTTGTCGGTGACGAACTGGTTGATGCGGTCGGTGAGTTCGTTGATGTCCATTGCTTGCGCTCCTGGGGTCAGCATTGGCGCCGCGTGGGCGGAGGAGGGGCGCGGGGCGCGCCCATCATACGCGCTGCTGGCGCCCGTGCTACAATACGCGTGCCAGCAGAGAATGCCGCGCCACGGAGAGGAGGGTAGGATGCTCACTATCGAACAGCTTACCGGCTATTGCGAGCGCGCGATTGCCGAACGCCACCTTGCCGGTGACAAAGAGGGCCTGCGCCGGGTGCAACTGGCGCTGGTCGTCCTGATGGAAGCCGCGCAGGCCGCCGGTGACAAGGAGACCGCGCGGCGTTTCCAACTACTGGCCTCCCGCTCGGCCAATTTGCAAGAGCAGCTCGAGGGCGGCAATGACGCCGACGGCTGATGCCCCATCGGGGTTCCCCATCACCCTGGCCGACATCCAGCACGCGCGACAGACGATCCGCGACGTGGTGATCAACACGCCCATCTTGCCCGCGGCGCAACTATCGAGCGAACTGGGCGCGCAGGTATTCTACAAGGCCGAGAACACCCAGTACAGCGGGTCGTTCAAGGTGCGCGGGGCCTTCAACACCATCGCCCATCTGAGCGCCGAGGAGAAACACTGGGGCGTGATCGCCCCCTCAGCCGGCAACCACGCCCAGGGGGTGGCCCTGGCGGCGCACCTCCACGGGGTGCGGGCAGTGATCGTCATGCCCGAACGGGCGCCGCTCAAGAAGATCGTCGCCACGCGCCGTTTCGGGGCCGAGGTCATTCTGCGCGGCGAGAGCTTCGACGACGCGGCGGCCTACGCCAGCGAGTTGCAGGCCCGCCACGGGTACACCTACATCCACGCCTTCGATAACCCCTCTGTCATCGCCGGTCAGGGCACCATCGGCCTGGAAATTGCCGAGGCCCTGCCCAACCTGACCACCCTGGTGGTGCCGATCGGCGGCGGCGGCCTGATCGGCGGGATCGCCCTGGCGCTGAAGGCCCTGCGGCCCGACACGCGCATCGTGGGCGTCCAGGCCGCCGGTTGCGCCCCCGTGCCGGCCTCGCTCGCCGCCGGGCATCCCATCGCCGTCGAGGCCGCCCGGACGATCGCCGATGGGATCGCTGTCAAGTCGCCGGGCCGCCTGACCCTGCCGCTGATCCAGGCGCTGGTGGACGAAGTGGTGGTGGTGGACGATGAGGACATCGTGCTTGCCATCGCCCACGTGGTGCAGAACAGCCGTCTGGTGGTCGAAGGGGCGGGCGCGGCGGGGGTGGCTGCCTTGCTGGCCGGCAAGACGCGCCTCGCCCCCGGCTCGGTGACGGCAGTGCTGCTCTGCGGCGGGAACATTGACGATGAACTGCTCGCCCGCGTGCTGGAGACGGCCATGGTGCGCCAGGGCCGCTACCTGCTGCTCCGCACCAGCGTCGAGGACCGGCCCGGCGGCCTGGCGCGCCTGATCAACCTGGTGGCCGAGACGGGCGCCAGTGTGCTCGACCTGTTCCATCGCCGGGCGATGTGGCGCGTGCCGATCACCATGGCCGGCGTGGAACTGGTGCTGGAGGTGCGCGACGAGGAGCACGCTCAGGCCGTGCTGGAGCGCCTGCGACGCCATGGCTACCGCTGCGAGCGCGACGGCGTCGGGCCATGGCCGGGGTAGGAGCGCGTCCACGTTGCCCGCTTGCCCGCGACAGATGAAAACGTTGTTCGTGGGAGGGTTTCGCCCTCCCAAACCCTCCCACCGGGTGGGGGATGGGGAAACCGGGTTTCCCCATCCCCCCGCTCGAGGGCTGCGCCCTCCCACACCCTCCCGCGGGCAGGGGCGTGGGGAAACCTGGTTTCCCCACGCCCCTGCTCCAGGAGACTATTTTCACGTTAGGCATGGTTCAAACGCGCTTGACCGTTTGCCTCGACACGGGACTACAGGGGAGGTGTGGAGGGGCCAGGCCTCTCCACACCTCCCCGCCAGACGGTCAAGCGCAAACCGCAGGTTTTGAACCATGCCTTAAGAAGAGTATAGGCCGCGCAGGCGGCCTTCGCATCCCCTAGCCGAGGGCTTCAGCCCCACGGCCAGCCCGGTATACCGGATGAATTTCTTAAAGACCATCCGCCCCACGGCCAGTTCGGCATAGCGGATGAATGTCTCAATAACCATTACCCGGACGGCGCGCACACCGGCCACCGCGTCACGCGAACAACTACGGGAGGGCTATCGGTCATCGGCCATCGCCCATCTGCTAGTCACCCCCCGATCAGCTTCCGCACCGCCTCGGCGATCTGCGTGGCAATCGGCAACACCGTCGGCAACACCGCTGCGAGGTTCTGCGCCGCCTGCTTCAACCCCTCGGCACTGATCTGCACCAGGGTTTTGTTCGGCTGTGACTTCATCGCCTGCTCGACAGCAGCCTTCGCCGTCTCGGCGACTGCCTCGGCCTCGCCGGCCTTCACCATGTAGGCGCTGACGATCCGCCCGCTGTAGCCTGGCCCGGGTTCGATCCGCAGGGCAGCCGGGGGCACTGGAGGTGGACTGCCGGCGACGCGCTCGCGGGCAAGGGTGATCGTCCCGCACAGGATCGTAGTCAGCAGCGCCAGGCCGACGACGTCGGCCAGGACTGGGGGCAGGCGCCGGGATCTGCGCTGCTCCCCGGCAGCGCCGGTGACCTGCCTGGGTGCCGTGCCTGGACCTGCCTCCAAAGCCGCGAAGTAGCGCTGGAGCTCGAGGTGGACGAAGCTGTAGCCGCCACCGATCCGGCGCAGCAGGATGCGCTCGACGCAGTGATCCAGAAAGCGCAGGAGGTGAACGTCTGCATCACTGCTGATGCGACGACGTTCAGCAATCCCGCCTCACTGCGTCTGCTCCACTTCGTCAGTGCGAACTGGGAAGACATCACGAGGAGCGTGGATAGCGCCACGCAAACGGTCTGCGGCGTGACGACGTCCATCTCACCATTTGTTGTCGTCGAACCTGTCTCCAGCGTCGACACAACGCCGCCCGTCCTGAGCAACGTCCCGGCGCCGACCGCACCGTCACGGCGACCGGCCCTGACGGCGCGGTGGTCACCTACGCCCTGCCCACCGCCACCGACGGCGTGGATGGCCCGCTGCCCCTCACCTGCGCGCCGGCTTCGGGCACGACCTTCCGTATCGGCACAACCAGGGTCACCCGCACGGCGACCGACGCCGCCGGCAACACCGCCAGCGCCTCCTTCAACGTGACAGTCACCGGTTCCGCTTCAACAACGGCACACCGGTGACCTCGTGTACGATCGAGCGAGCCCGGGGTGACGAACACGATCCCATAGGTCAGGATGGATAGCCAGTCGCAGGATGCGGTGCCGGTCTCCAACAACGACCGGCACCGCAGCGACGCCCGGCGTCAACTCTTTGACCGGATCGTCCTCGAGGCGGATGCCGGGAGCTACGGACTCAAGGGCTTCCGCGACGCAGTGATCTTCCGGTTCGCTCAGAGTGTGTCTGAACATGCTCCTCCGGGGCACGGGCACGGATACGCGCCAACCGTCTGACCCTCAGATGCACCTTTGCCGCATATATGAGCGCTTCACTGGTATCAGGGCGTGCGTCGTCGTCCTTCCGCACGCGACGATACCCAAGTGTCATAGAGACGCCGCAAGCTCGTGAGCGATGGAGCGCTTCCGGTTGCATTGAGCGGCAATCTACCATCCGCAATCTAGAGCATGTTCCGGAACAGTTGAGTCCGGCATGAATGATACGAGCGCAGCGAGCCACACGGTTCAGTTGCCTCAGTGGATCAATCATTTCGGTCAGTGCTCTAGTTTGCGAGTCGACGAATCTCGAGCCGCCGCCCCCCGAAGTTTAGCAGGAGCCCTATCTTGAACCCCGACGCCTTGAGGTACGAAAGTGCCTGGACGAAGTCCACGTCTTCGATCACCGCCTTTGCCTTTAGCTCGACCATCACCCCGGCGGCGACGAAGTCGACCCGGCGGCGCCCGATGCGACGTCCTTTGTAGAAGACATCAATGGACACTTCGCGCTCGCACTCGATGCCGTGGGCCGGCAGCTCAAGCGCAAGGGCCCGCTGGTAGATAATCTCCTGGAACCCGGGGCCAAGAGTACGATGCACCTCCAGCGCCGCGGCGATGATCAGGGCGGTAGTCGCCGAGGCGACGTAGGAGTCGTCTACATAGTCCTGCGTGGTCGTCTCGCCCATCTCGGTGCTCCTGGAAGATGCTGGCTGGCCCCTACTGATGAACCGAAAGGCAGGTGCAGGAGATGCGGTAGGGTTCTGGAATCGCTGAGGTTGTGAAAGGCTGAGCGCACTGAGGCCGGCCAGGAGCACGCCAATCAAGCGTAGGCATGCGCGATCACATGGCTTGCCAGTCCCTCCCACGGCCCTCCTCAGTGCCCTCACACACTCAGCGCCCCAGAACCACCGAGAAGGTGAAGCGCCACTGTCGCTGCGGGCAGCCCGGCGCCAGCACCGCTGCAGGCCTGAGGGGAGAGTCCGGTGCAGGACGCCCGCCCGCACCACCCCTCGTCGGCGCGCGGCACCCCACTTCCCGCCAGCTGCTCCCTCCGCTCCAACTCAGTGCCCTCACACACTCAGCGCCCCAGAACCACCGAGAAGGTGAAGCGCCACTGTCGCTGCGGGCAGCACGTCACCAGCACCGCTGTGGGCCTGAGGGGAGAGTCCGGTGCAGGACGCCCGCCCGCACCACCCCTCGTCGGCGCGCGGCACCCCACTTCCCGCCAGCTGCTCCCTCCGCTCCAACTCAGTGCCCTCACACACTCAGCGCCTCAGTGGTTCCGGGCCCGAGGGCGCCGGGCAAGCCGAAAACCAACATCCTGATCGATGAACCGACGATACTGCCCATTGGTGACCGGGTAGTGCCCGATCGCGAACGGCGAGAGGGTCAGCGAGCGGCTGTTGATTTCATCTTCCGGCCATTTCCGCGCCTGTTTCGCGGTCTCCTTGTCGCCCTGCCCCAGCCAGTACTGCTCCCAGGCCCGCCGGCAGCCTCGGCCTCCTCGAACGACCAGACGCGAGATCCTGCGATCTCGCGTCTGGCTTTCTGAAGCCCTGGACTGTGGCGCCCCCGAGCCGACTCGAACGGCTGACACGCGGTTTAGGAAACCGCTGCTCTATCCTCTGAGCTACGGGGGCAGACAGCGTGAGTGTACCACAGATGGCCCCCCGGCGCAATGCGCCGGCGCGGTGCGGGTGTGGCGTAAAGTTTCGGGAGGTGGTAGGATAGGGACAGACAGATCGCAGCACACGCATGAGGATGCCCATGAGCCGCCCAATCAATGACGCCCTCTGGCAGCAGGTAACTCACGACGTCACGA
>Ga0209162_1001031_pt1 | contig 28838 bp, 24 predicted proteins | sample YNPNPMetaG_FD_187121 | JGI IMG/M metagenome (GOLD analysis project Ga0209162, IMG submission 187121) | Anoxygenic and chlorotrophic microbial mat microbial communities from Yellowstone National Park, USA - YNP NP MetaG (SPAdes) (version 2) ...
ACCCGCCGCCGGGCGCGGGGTTGCAGACCCGCCCCCCGCTCGCGGCGGGTGTGCCCGGCCCAGGCCGGACTGGGTCACCCGCCGCCGGGCGCGGGGTTGCAGACCCCTGGCGAGCACATATTACAAGCGAGGTGGATCTTGAATATCCTGGTTCTAACTGCTCATCCTGACGACGCCGAGTTCTTTGCCGGCGGCACCCTGGCCCGGGCTGCTGACCAGGGGCACGCCGTCCATATCCTCATTGCCACCGATGGCGAGCGTGGCAGCCTGGAGTATGGGGCCGCTGAGCTGCGCGAGATCCGGCATTGCGAGGCCCAGGAGGCCGGTCGCATCCTTGGCGTGCGTTCCGTGTCGTTCCTGGGCTATAGCGACGGATTCCTGCGTGACGTGCCCCTGACCACGCTACGCGAGCGGTTCATCCGGGCCATTCGCCAACACCGGGCCGATGTGGTGTTCACCTTCGACCCGCTGGATGTGACGGACCACCCGGACCATCAGTGTGTCGCCATCGCGGCTACAGATGCGGTCAGCGCGGCCGGCTTGCCCCTCTATCACCCTGAGCATCTGGCAGAGGGTTTGCCGGTCCAGGTGGTGCTCACCGTCTACCATTTCGCCCGCACCCCCCGCCAGGCGAACAAGGCCGTGGATGTCAGCGCCTATCTGGAGCGGCGCATAGCCGCCTTGCAGGCCCATGCCAGCCAGATGCGCTTCACGGTGGCGGAGGTACGGCGATTGGCGGAACTGGCCGGCGCGCCGGCCGACCTGTTAGCCCTGTTGGACCCGGCTCGCGCGGCGGATGCTATTGCCATGGCCATCGGGATGCGTGCGGCGGCCCACGGCGCCCCCTATGACCTGGAGGCGGCAGAGTTGTTTCGCCAACGTGAAAGTCCCCTGGAGCCGCTCTTTGGTCTTACCGACTGGCGGCCGGTGGAGCTACTGTGATGTCAATCTTACACGCGTTGCTCTCTTCTGTGGGCTGGGCGATACTGTATGGGGAACTGACAGCCTATCATAGCTCGGTGCCCCGGGCGATGTTGGCGGGGACCCTGGTGTTCGGGGGTATTATGGCTGCCTTCCTGATCCCGCCACGGCTGTTCCGGTATGCGAACGATATGCCGGCCCCGGCGGTGCTGACCCGGCTCACCCAAAGGGGAGTGGTGGCTTTCCTCATCGTGTTGCTGTTGAGCCTGGTCACCCTGGGTTTGTGCTGGCCGAACTGGTCTATCCAGCTCATTCAGGAGCTGTACGCCTATACGATCATCGCCAGCCTGCTCTTCTTTGCCCTGGGGGAGGTCTATGCCCGGCATGTGGTCTATTTGCAGGCCACCCGGCAATATAACTCGGACCAACTGCTCATCGTGACGGTGGCTCTCACAGCCCTCATGATCGTGCTGGCCCTCTACTTCCTGGCCCTGGACGCGCTCATGCCCCGCGATGCCCATGTGCATATCCGGGACCTGTTGCTCCTGACCGTGGTGGGTTATGGCTACGGCTGGCACCTGTACCAGATCGGGCACCACTGAACGTTAAAAATCTATCCTCGGAGAACGCAGATGGATGATCTCATAAACCTGGTTTTCCTTATCGCGCGGGTCACGGCCTGGCTGACGAGTCTGTACGTGGCCTGGGCATTGGCCTACGATAACCCCCTGGCCGGGCGGGCCGTACGGCCGGCCGGTCCTATCCCCGGGGCGATCTTGCGCCTGCTATTGACCCTGGCCCTCACCGCCATCCTGGCGCAGCCGTTGGAGCATCTCATCCTGGTGGTGGAAGGACTATGGGACCCGGCCCTGCGCCAGGCCCTCAGCGGTGGCCGTTTCGACGTGCTGGCAGCTTATTTCGTCCTGTTCCCGGCCTTCCTGGTGGCCTATGTGGTGGCTGGGCTGGCTATCTGGCGCGTGGATTGGGAGCGGATCGGAGAGGTCACCGGCTGGCACGCTGGCCTGGCCGACCGGTTCTTTATCCTGCTGGTCCTGGGTGACGGGCTGGTGTTACCCTGGGGTGGCCTGCTCAACGGCGCGTTGACCTTGTTAAAGATGGCTGAGGGGTGGTTCGGGTTCGTCTCTTAGTCAGCCTAAGCTCCCGCAGGTTGATGGTAACTGTGATTCGGGGGGCGCGCTCCGTCTATCAGGGGCCGAGAAAACGCCCAAACCTGCGGGAGGGTGAGCAGCAGTTACCCCACACGAATCAAAACATGCCTGTGGGGACGAAAGGATCGCGCCCGTACCGGCGTATATACAAGGAGGAGGATTAATGGCTCGTATCACCAGGCGACCCGGCACTATGTTGTATCCGGTCCCGGTGGTCCTGGTCACCTGCGTGGACCAGACCGGCCGGTCCAATATCATCACCCTGGCCTGGGTCGGCACCGTCTGCTCAACCCCGCCGATGGTGGGCATCGGCGTGCGGCCCAGTCGCTATTCCCACGACCTCATCCGCGACGGCGGCGAGTTCGTGGTCAACATCCCCAGCGCCACCATCGTCGAGGCAGTGGATTATTGCGGTCATGTCTCCGGCGCAGATGTGGACAAGTTCGCCGTCACCGGCCTGACGCCGCTCCCGGCCTCAAAGGTGCGCCCGCCGCTCATCGCCGAGTGCCCGGTGAACCTGGAATGCCGGGTGGAACAACACCTGTCCCTGGGCACCCATACCCTGTTCCTGGGCGAGATCGTGGCGGTACAGATGGACCAGGATGTGCTGGACCAGAGCGGGACCCTGGACGTTCGACTGGCTCAGCCGGTGGCCTTCGTCAACGGCGAGTATTGGACGTTGGGTAACCTCCTGGAAACTTATGGGGTCTCAGGGTAAACTCGATACGGGGAGAAAAAGGATGAAGGGGACCTGGCCCTTGTCGGGCTTGTTCGCCATAGCGTCGGTGCTTGGGGTGATCTCGCTGACGCTACCGGGCATCCAGGCAGCGGGTCATCAACCGGCCGCCTCACCGGCGCAACGCCTGGTCTGGCAGGGTGTTATCCTCAGCGACCAGCGGGGGGCGACTATCGGCGGCACGACGGTCATCGCCTCGGTAGTGGCCCGGGACGGTGTGGTATTGGAGGTCTATACCCAGACTGGCGAGTTCATCACTCGTAACACCAGCGGCACCAAGCCGGAGCGCGGTGAACACGCCTGTGAGTTCACCTCGCTCTCACCCGGCGACTATGTGCTGGTGGCCCCGGACCTGGAGGCCCGGGTTGCTTTTCACGCCACCGGCAACAATCTGATCACCATCGAGTTCCGCCAGGTATTGCAGGTGGTTACGCCTACTCCTTCTCCGATGTTGCCGGCCTGGGCAGCCCGGCTGGTCAGCATCGAGGAGAACCCGGCCCTCGGCGGGGCGCTGGTCCGTGTGCGGGTGGAAGGGCAAAGCGGCCTGGCCGTGGAGATCCGCACGCCCAACGGCGACTTTCGCACCACCAACTGGACCGGCATCAAGGTCGAGTTAGGCAGCGATGTGGCCGAGTTTGCCACCCTGAGCAAGGGCGCGTATGTCGTCGTGCCGTACAACCTGGGGGTCAGCTTCCCGTTCACCGTGGACAAATCCGGCGTCTATTACATCGAGTTCGAGCGGGTCCAGGCGCCGACGGCCGGGCCGCGCACGCCACGCCCCACGTCCATCTATCCCACGCCCACACCCCGGCCGGCCGGGCCGGTCATCCGGTGGACCACCAAGATCAACCGCAGCCAATGCGGGGCCGATACGCCGCTGGCAGCGTCGGCGATCATCGTCATCGTGCCGGGGCGGGCCGGCTCCACCGTCTGGCTGCGCAGCGGAGACTGGAAGGTCTCGCAAACAGTGGGCACCAAACCCGAATATGGGGAATGGGCGCTGGAGTTCGGGGGCCTGACGGCCAACGAGTATCGCGTGGAGCCGGAGGGGATTGACGCCCGGGCCACGGTGGACGTGGATGGCATCTGCGTGGCCTGGGTGGAGTTTGTGTCGTACATCGAGGCCCCGGGACAGGGTTCCAGACTGGTCTGGAGCGGGCGAGTCACGCGGAACACCAGCCGCGAATCCCAGCCTACCGGTGGCAAATTCTCATCCATCGTGGTGACGGTGGCCGGTAAGCAGGGGCTACCGGTGCGCCTCCGCACCGGTGATTGGAGCATCGCCGGTTATACCGGCACCAAGCCGGAGTATGGCCCCTTCTCTGTCGAGTTCTCCGCCCTGCCCGGTGGCACATATACGGTTGAGCCGTTGGGTCTGGATGCCACCGTATCCGTCTTTGTGGACGGCGGTGGTTCGGCGGTGGTGGAGTTTAACCCGGAGCTGGTGCCGGCCACACTGCCAACGCGCACGCCAGCCCCCACCCGTACCGTCGGCCCCACCCGCACCGCCGGCCCCACCCGTACCGCAGGTCCCACCCGGACTGCCACGCCTCGCCCGACTGCCACCGGCACACCGGCCCCCACGCCAGACCTGGTCTGGACGGCCATCGAATGGCGGAATACCAGCGTGCCCGGCAAGCGCGGTGGCGCCGAGTCACGCATCATCGTCACCATTGCCGGGCTGGTGGGACACCCGGTCTCTATTCATTGCGGACCGTATACTGCCACCACCTATAGCGGCACCAAGCCGGAGTACAATCCTTATGCCTGTGTCTTTTCGGCCTTGGGTCCCGGCCTGTATACCCTGGAACCCCACGGCCTGGGCGTCACCTATGACATCTATATGGATGGCGACGGGTACGCGGAAGTCGAGTTTGCATTGCGCCCCCGCTCGTCCCTCACTCCCACCCCCCGGCCGTGAACATCCCCCGACGGTTCACGGCACCAGCCGTAGCGTCGCCTCGGCATTGGCCAGCACGTCCAGGCGATCAAAGAGCATTGGCGCATAGTGGCCGCTGGCCCACAGGGGCAGCAGGTCATCATAGTGGGGGCTGGCCGGATGCCCGCTCTGGCCCACCGTTTGTACCATCCACCCCTCGCGCCACTCCCCCAGGTCCACGATCTGCCGGTAGGCCGGCAGGCTCGTCTGTTGATAGCGGCGGCCATAGGTCCCCACGTTCACCGTGAGGATGTCGCCGGGCGTGGCCACCGGTCCCCGGTTAAAGACCGCTTCCAGCAGCGGGTTGATGGCGATCTGGTTCTGGAAGGTGGCGGTGTGTAACCGCCCCCAGGTCCAGCCAGCGGTGTTCGGTCCCAGGCGGTCTTCCAGTTCCTGGATCGCGTCCTTGAGGCTCCGCCGCGCGATCTCGGCCCAGGTCTCTCGCTCCGGCGTCCGGGTGTCGTCAAACCAGTCGGCAGTGGGGTTGCCCATCAGTCGCTCCAGGCAGGCGATAGAATGCGGCGTGCTCAGGTATAGATCGATCAGGTCGCCCAGCTCGTCGCCAAAGGTGTTCAACAGGAGGTGCTGCCGCCAGACCTGGAAGACACACGCGCCCTGGCTATCTGTCGTCAGACGCCGATCCCAGCTCTCCAGATAGGCCAACACCTCCTGCTGGGTCACGTTCTGCGGCGTGATGCGCAGCAGGTAAGGGACCAGGCGATCAGCCGATAGCGACAGGACATCGTTCTGGATGACCTGGAAATCGCGGGCGGTGAGGCCCCGGCGTTCCGTGAGCAGCGCGCTGATGCGCCTGGCCCGGTCACCCGTATCGGACTCGTTGGCCAGGAGATAAGGATAATCGTCGCCGACGATGCGGTTGTTGGCGGTGACGATATAGCCCTCTGGCGGGTTATAGCGGGAAGGCAGTTGGTCGAAGGGGATAAAGCCCGTCCATTCGTATTCGCCGGTCCAGCCGGCCATCGGCACGGCGCCCTGCCCATTGGCCCGGATCGGGATGCGGCCGGGCAACTGGTAGCCGATGTTGCCGTCCACGTCGGCATAGACCATGTTCAGCGATGGCGCGACCCAGAAACGCAAGGCGGCCCGGAACTCGTCCCAGTTGTCGGCGCGGTTCAGGGCCAGCAAGGCCGGCAACATGGGCGAGACCTCCAGGGCCGTCCAGCGCAGGGACATGGGCAGCGTGGCCTCCGGCAGCACTTCGGAGACGAGGGGACCATGGCGGGTGTAGACCACCCGCAACGTCTGGGGCGTGCCATCACGGACCTGGATGGTTTCCGTGATCACCTGGGCGACATGCCATTCCTGGCGGAACTCGTATTGCGGGGGATCGGTGGGCCGGATGTGCTCCACATAGAGGTCCTGCACGTCGGCGATAGAGTTGGTAGCGCCCCAGGCGATGCGTTCGTTGTGGCCCAACACGACGCCGGGCACGCCGGGCAGGGAGGCCCCGATAACATCAAAGCCGGGGCCGTGGAGGTGGACCAGATACCACAGGGCCGGCATCTGGATGCTCATGTGCGGATCGTTCGCCAGGAGGGGCTTGCCGGAGGCCGAGCGAGTCCCGTCAATGACCCAGTTGTTGCTGCCGGTGCCCGGCCCGCCAAAGGGTCCCCAAAGGGCGCGGATATAGGCCAGGGAAGCACTGGTGGGGGATTCTGCCCCCGGCTGGGTCATAGAGGGGACGATAAGGGGGGCATCCGGGGGATAGACCGCCACTAACTCGTCGGTCTTGCCCTTGCCCAGCCGCTCGATGAGGGTCATGCGGGCCAGTTCGTATTCCATGTTGGTGCACTGGCTCAGGGCCATCACCTTACCCCAGACGAGCGAGTCCACCGGCGACCATGGCTCCGGGCTGACGCCCAGGAGCAGGAACTCCAGGGGCAGGCGGTCCCGATGGGTCTCGATATAGGCGTTGACGCCGTTGATGTAGGCTTTGAGGATGCGGGCGGCGTCCTGGTAGCGCGTGTCATAGATCACCGGGTCCTTTTGCAGGGCTGTCCACTCGGCCTCGGCCACGCGGCGCAGGCCCAGGGTGCGCATAAAGCGGTCCGTCTCCAGGGCAGAGGAGCCGGCCACCTCGGCCAGGCGGCCGCTACCCAGACGACGTTGGACCTCCATCTGCGCCAGACGGTCGCCGGCCGTCACGTAGCCCTGGGCGAAAAAGAGGTCATCCACAGAGTCCGCATAGATGTGGGGGATGCCCCAGCGGTCGCGGATCACCTCCACCGGGCCTTGAAGGCCGGGTAGTTGCAACGTGCCGCTGGTCTCCGGCAGGGGGCGTTGGAAGAGAAACCAATAGCCGCCGATCCCGGTCCCGCTGAGGAGGGTCAGGATCAGCGCGACGATCAACAAGGCCAGGGTGATTTTATTGCGCATGACTTCCTCTCCGGGGAAGGTAGAGACTGCCCACCCTCCCGCAGGTTCATGCCTTTTCGCGGACACGCCCGTCGCAGACAGGAAAATTGACGTAACTGCCCGCCCCCGCAGGTTGGGGCGCAATGGCCGGACCAGACACCATCGGCTGCCATTCTCTTGCTAGCCTGCGGGAGGGTTCGGGGCGGGCAGTTGCCCATTGACAATCGAGGCAGTGAATAGTATCATACGCGCAAGCCGAATGCCGGCCACGATCCATATCGGGCGGTAATTGTAGCACATGGTTCACGTTTCGGCAACACGGTGATCCTGACATCCGGGCATAACTTTTGTCAGAAAAGGGGAGGGAGAAGGCCTTTCTGGGGGGTTTTGCGGCGGCTTTGCCGCCGCCCCCCTACCCGCACCGCGTAGCGGCGAAGGGACGCGAAGTGGGGAGTAAAGGCAGTGCCCTCATTTGGAGGTTGCAGCCATGCCGGTCGTGATGATTCCCAATGATTGGGTGGGTCTGGTGGTGTCATATCTCTGGGTCTTTGCCGTGCTGGGGGCCGGCGAGGGCCTGCGCATCGTCCTCAAGTTGCGCCGGGACTTTACCCGCAAGTTCGTGCACATTGGGGTGGGCTTGTGGGCCATCGGCACGGTGCTGGTCTTCCAGAACTGGTACTTTGCCGTTATCCCGCCATTGTCGTTCATCGTCCTCAACTGCATCTCCTACCGGCGCGAGGTGTTCAAGGCGATGGAAGTGGCGGACAAGAGTAACCTGGGCACGGTCTATTTCCCCATCTCCTTTGCTATCATCATCGCCTTGTGCTGGGCCTGGCCGGCCGTCATCGCTGCCGGGTTGATGCCCATGACCTGGGGTGATGCCCTGGCCTCGATCATCGGGACGCGCTGGGGCAGGCGGCGGTATACAGTGGGCGGGAGCACCCGTTCGCTGGAGGGCAGCGGGGCGATGTTCGTCTTCAGCCTGGCGTCAGTGTTCCTGGTGCTGGTGGGGTTCGGGACGACGGTGGTGGCCGCCGGGGTCTACGCGCTCATCGTGGCCGCCGTGACCACGTTGGTGGAAGCCGTGTCCATCCTCGGCCTGGATAACATCACAGTGCCCCTGATTTCGGTGTTGGTGCTGTGGATGTTGCAAGCGTGGCTGATCTGAAAATCAGGGTACTACAGCGGAACTAATTTTCAAACCAGGAGGTTGTGATGGGGTTTAACTTGCGTAACCGAAGCCTGACCAGGCTGTTGGATCTGACGCCGCAGGAGATCCTTTTCTTGATCGATCTGGCCCGGGAACTCAAAGCTGCCAGGTATGGTGGCTACGAGCAACCACGACTCAAGGGTAAAAAGATCGCCCTGATCTTTGAAAAAACCTCGACCCGTACCCGTTGTGCTTTCGAGGTGGCCGCCTATGACCAGGGGGCGCATGTCACCTATCTGGAGCCAACCGGCGCGCAGATCGGGCACAAGGAATCCATAAAGGATACGGCCCGGGTGCTGGGCCGCATGTATGACGGTATCGAATATCGGGGCTTTTCCCAGGAGACGGTGGAGGAACTGGCCCGCTACGCTGGTGTGCCGGTCTGGAACGGCCTGACTGACCAGTTCCACCCCACCCAGGTCCTGGCCGACCTCATGACCATGATGGAGCACAGCAAAAAGCACTGGACGGAGATCGCCTATTGTTACCTGGGAGATGCCCGCAACAATATGGGCAACTCGCTCATGGTGGGTGGGGTCAAGCTGGGTATGGATGTGCGACTGGCTGCACCCCGTAGCCTGTGGCCGGCCGAGAGCCTGGTCGCTACGTGCCGGGAGATTGCCCAGGAGACCGGCGCCCGCCTCACCTTAACCGAAAGCGTGGCAGAGGGCGTCCGGGGGGTGGACTTTTTGCATACCGACGTCTGGGTCTCCATGGGGGAGCCGAAATCCGTCTGGGCGGAACGCATCCAGCTGCTCAAGCCTTATCAGGTCAATCGGCAGGTGGTGGAGCTGACCGGCAATCCTCAGGTCAAGTTTATGCATTGCCTGCCCTCCTTTCACAACCGTGAGACCGTGATCGGCGAAGAGATCTATCAGGCATTCGGGCTGGATGGGCTGGAGGTGACGGATGAGGTCTTTGAATCTCCGTGCTCCATCGTCTTTGACCAGGCCGAGAACCGGCTCCATACCATCAAGGCCATCCTGGTCGCCACGCTGGGGGATTGAACGGCCAGATGTTCCCCACCGGTCATTTAGCCTATACCTTCAGCGGGCTGACTTTGCTCCAGGCCCGGGGGTACATGCCGGACGTGGACTATCGCCTGGCGGCCCTGGTGGCCGTGGCCCCGGACATCGTGGACAAGCCCCTGGCCCTGCTGTTGTTTCCCGCTTCCCAGACCACTCAGGGGCTGTGTCATTCGTTGATCGTGCATCTGGCGATCACGACGTTGGTGTTGCTCCTGGCCCGCCGCTTCTGGCCCTACGCGGCCATATTCAACTTTCACCTGGTCTGTGACCAGGTCTGGCGCTATCCCCGCACCATGCTCTGGCCGCTGCTGGGTCCCGGCTTTGAGCCGTGGAGGCCCATTGAGGGGATGGATGGTTTCCTGGCGGCCTATGCCGAGATCGCTGCGCGGCCGGAGGTGCTGGTTTTGGAACTCATCGGCCTGGCGATGTTAACGGTATTGGTCATCAGTCGCCGGCTCTACCAGCCAACCCGCCTGGCCGCTTTCCTGCGCACCGGCCGCCTGCCGACCAATGGCCAGCCCCTCCTGACTTCGGAGCGCGCCCCATGCGCGTGATCGCCGGCGAGGCCAAAGGCCGCCCCCTGTTCCCCGTCCCGGGGGCCGGGACCCGTCCCATCGCCGACCGGGTCAAGGCTGCTTTGTTCGATACGCTGGGGGCGCGCGTGCCCGACTGCGTTTTTCTGGACCTGTTCGCCGGGACCGGGAGCGTGGGCATCGAGGCATTGAGCCGGGGTGCAGCGCGCGCCGTCTTTGTGGAAAAGAGCCGCCAGGCCATCGCTACCATTCACCGCAACCTGACCGCCACCGGCCTGGGCGACCGGGCGCGAGTCGAGCAAGCCGACGTTTTCCGCTTCCTCCGCGAGACCGGCGAGACGTTCGACATCGTCCACGTGGCCCCGCCGCAGTACCAGGGCCTCTGGGCGCGGACGGTACAGGCCATCGATCAGCGGGCCAGCCTTCTGGCCGCTGATGGGGTGGTCGTGGCCCAGATCTACCCCAAGGAGTTCCAGGAGTTGCCGCTGGCCGCGTTGACGCTCACGGACCAACGTCGCTATGGCAGCACCTTGCTGTGCTTTTACGAACCCCAGCCCCAGCTTGCAGTTGAAACCGCGCCTGGAGGAGCGCAGTCCACTGGCTGACCACCTGCGGTAATGACTGTTGGGCAGGTGGGTTTTGCCCGGGGTGCGGTTCACGCTGGCCGATCACATGATCAACCCTGATGATACCATCGCTGCCATCTCCACGCCCATTGGTGAAGGGGGCATTGGCATCGTGCGGCTGAGCGGGCCGGACGCCGGCCCCATCTTGCGCCAGGTCTTCCGGCCGGCCCGCGCCACCGTCCCACTGGAACCGCGCCACCTCACCTACGGGCATATCGTGGAGCCGATCACCGGCGAGCGCATTGACGAGGTGCTGGCCGCCTTTATGCCGGCCCCGCATACCTACACCCGTCAGGACGTGGCCGAGATCCAGGCCCACGGCGGGATCGTGCCCTTGCAACGTATCCTGGCTCTGGTGCTCCGCGAGGGCGCGCGACTGGCTGAACCGGGTGAGTTCACCCTGCGGGCCTTCCTGCATGGCCGGCTCACTCTGGACCAGGCCGAGGCCGTGCTGGACATCGTCCAGGCGCGGACGGCGGCGGCCCTGCGATTGGCGGTGGACCAACTGGGTGGGCGGCTCACCGGCCCGGTGCGCGCCCTCCGCGCGGACCTCCTGGCGACCCTGGCCTACCTCACGGCCGCTATTGACTTTCCAGAGGACGAAATCCCGCCCCACGACGTGGCCGGCACCCTGCGCGATGCCCAGGAGCGTATCGCGTGCCTCCTCGCCACGGCCGACCAGGGCCGGGTCTATCGCCAGGGTGTGCGTACCGCCATCGTGGGTCGGCCCAACGTGGGCAAGTCCAGCCTGCTGAATGCCCTCCTGCGCGAGAGCCGGGCCATCGTCACGCCGGTCCCCGGCACCACCCGCGACACACTGGAAGAGGTGCTCAACCTGCGTGGCGTGCCCTTCGTGTTGGTAGATACGGCCGGCATCACCCAGAGCCGTGATATGGTGGAGCAACTGGGCGTGGAACGCAGCCGCCGGGCCATCGCTCAGGCGGATTTGGTACTCCTGGTGGTGGATGGCTCGGAGCCGCTGGACGAGCGCGATACGGCCATCGCCGCCCTGGTGGGCGACCGGACCACACTGCTGGTCGTCAACAAATGTGATCTGCCGGCCGTGGCGGACCCGGCGACGATTATGGCCCTGTTGCCCCCCTTCCCTCGTAGGGGAGGGGCCGGGAGAGAGGTCGTCCACCTCTCGGCCCTCACGGGCGAGGGATTGGACGCCCTGGAAGCCGCGATGGTGGACGCTGTGCTGGGGGGGCAGGTGTTGGTCTCGGATGCGGCGCTGGTAACCAACCCCCGCCATCAGGAGGCGTTGAGCCGGGCGGCCACATCCCTGACCTCGGCCGGGCGTGCCCTGGCCGACGGTCTGCCGCTGGACTGCGTCGCCATTGACGTGAGCGAGGCCATATCCGCACTGGGGGAGATCACCGGGGAGACGGTATCAGAGGATTTACTGGACGCGATCTTCAGCCGGTTTTGTTTGGGCAAGTGAAGCGTAAGGCGTAAAACGCAAAGAGCAGCGTAACTGCTCAGCCTGTACCCTCCCGCTTACGTTTTACGTTTTACGTTTCACGTTTTTCTGGTTTTGACAATGAGACTGCCGATAGAGGAGGCCACATGCACACACTCATCATCAACGGTGACGACTTTGGTTATAGCCAGGGGGTGGTCCGGGCCATCATCGAATGTTACGAGGCCGGGGTGCTCCGCTCCACCACGGCCCTGGTGAACATGCCAGCCTGGCCCCAGGCGGCCGCTTATCTGCGGGAACATCCCGACCTGGGGGCTGGCGTCCACCTGGTCTTCAACGACGGCCGGCCGGTCCTGCCGCCGGCGCGCGTCCCCACCCTGGTGGATGCCGATGGCTACTTCCTGGGCGACGAAGTGCTGCTGGAGCGTGGCGACGAGGTGAACGTGGCCGAGCTGGTGCAGGAGTGGCGGGCGCAGATTGACCGTTTTGTGGCCGACACGGGCCGCCAGCCGACCCACCTGGACAATCACTGCCCTATTTCCTATATGTGCCCGGAGTGGTTTGGCGCGGCCATCGCGTTGGCCGGGGAGTTGGGGCTGCCCATGAGGATGCCCTTTGGGGATGACCTGGAGGAACGCATCGAGGAGATGGTGGCGGGTAGGGGGTTCTCGCCGGATGTCGCCCGGCTGCTGGCCGGCCAATACCAGGCCTGGATGCGTGAACACGGCGTGCGCCACCCAGACCGGTTCCTGATGGACTTTTCGCGGGACGGACAGCGTACAGTCGCCACCCTGACGCGCCTCATCCGGGGTCTGCGCGAGGGGGTCACGGAGTTGCTGGCGCACCCCGGCTACCCGGCCGCCGATGCCGGGGCCACCAGTCGCCGCCCGGCCGGTGATCAGCGCTGGCGCCAGGAGGAGGCTGAAGCCCTGCTGGACCCCCGTGTGCGTGCCGTCATCGAGGAGACCGGCGTCCGCCTGGCCCATTACGGGGATGCGTGGGCATAAACGTCGCCCAGAGGGTCGCGCCTGGGGGGTGTTGGTCAGGCTCCCCAGGCGCGGTTTCAACCGCCGGCCCTTCTACCTGGCCCGGGGGTGGCTTGCCTCATATACCTTGTGGATGTGTTCCCGGCTGAGGTGGGTATAGATCTGCGTGGTCGTGATACTGGCGTGTCCCAGGAGCTTTTGCACGGCGCGCAGTTCCGCCTTGTTGTTGAGCATGTGTGTGGCAAAAGTATGCCGTAGCGTGTGCGGCGTGACCTGATCTTCCAGACCCAGGTTGCGGGCATAGTGTTTGATGATCAGCCACAGTCCCTGCCTGGTAAGTCGCCCCCCTCGATTGTTGAGAAACAACGCCCTCTCAGCAGGCGATAAGCCACCGCCCTCGCCCTGCCCGGCATTCAAAAGCTGGGGTCGGCCTTCGTCCAGGTACACCTGTAAGGATTCGATGGCCTGCCGGTGAATGGGGATGATCCGCTCCTTCTGGCCCTTGCCCAGACAACGCACATAGCCGGTGGTCAGATTAACATCTTGTTCGTTCAAGGCGACCAGTTCTGAGGCTCGCATCCCGGTAGCGTAGAGCAGCTCCAGCATGGCCCGGTCGCGTTTGGCTTCCGCGTGCTTGCTGACCAGCATCCAGAAGCCTGCTTCGCTAAAGCGATGGCCTCGCTCGTTGATGAACAACGCCGGCTCATCCCCTCCGCCCTCGCCTGCCAGAGCCGGGCGCGCCGTCTCCAGGTAATCGCGCAAGGCCTGGACTGCCTTTTCTCCCAGGAATACCGTGCGCCCCAGGCCCGCCACGTTTTCGGGCAGGCTATCGTCAGGCAGGTGATAGCGCAGGCAACCGGCGGCCAGGTCCACGTCGCTCAGGTTCAAGTTGATCACCTCCGTCACGTGGAGGTTACCGTCAAAGACCAGGTGAAACATGAGCGCGTCACGCAGGGCCTCAGCGGCCGGCATAAGGGTGGGTTGCAGCAAAAGCTGGACGACCTGTTCCACCGTCAATACCTGGGGCAATCGCCGCGTCACGCGCGGTGTATCCAGGCTGAGGGAAGGGTCCTTACGGCAGATCCCTTCGGCAGTCAGGAAATGAAAGAACGAGCGCACCGTGGCGATCTTGCGAGCCACCGTGCTGGTCGTATATTCGCGCGAGCGCAGGTAAAGCGCGTAATCTATGAGCTGGGCCTTGCGCACCGCCGGCCAGTTGATGACCCCGGGAGCAGTCTCGACCTGATACCTGGCCGTCAAGAACTCGACTAACTGGTGCAGATCGTTCTTGTAGGCCTGGATGGTATGGGTAGATGACCCTTTTTCGACGGTGAGATAGGCCAGGAAATCCGCGATCCGCTGCATGGGGACTCCTGATAACAGTGCTTGGTGCCTATCCTAAAACCAATACCTTTCAAATAACACTCCGGAATCGAGCCTTCAGGTGGAAAATCCGGCTGAAAAAAGTATTGATCCTAAAACCTGCGGGAGGCTGATGCTCCCCGGAGTGCAACCTGCCACCGCGCGGGGTGGCACACCCCGCGCGAGCCTCAGTAGATGGAAAAAGCTGCTCAATTGGGGCGCAATTACTCTGGTGGTCAGCCGTTTTCTAACCTGCGGGAGGGTACAGGGCAGACAATCACCGGCTCCGCCAATGCCCCTCATGCATAATAAGGACCGCTGAGAGGCAGGGGCCGTTGGTCGCCATTGCGCAGATGCTCTTTGGCGGTGGCGATGAACTCGCGGAACAAGGGGTGAGGTTGCTCCGGGCGGGAGGTGAACTCCGGGTGGAACTGGCTCCCCACCATCCAGGGGTGATCGCGCACCTCCATGATCTCCACCAGCCGGCCATCCGGCGATAGCCCGCTGGGGATCAGCCCGGCTGCGGCCAGCGGCTCGCGGAAGGCATTGTTGATCTCGTAGCGATGGCGATGGCGTTCATGCACGAGGGGCACGCCATAGGCCCGGGCGGCGTGGGTCCCGGGCACCAGGTGACATGGGTAGACGCCCAGGCGCATGGTGCCGCCCATTTGCCGGAGAGCGCGTTGGTCCGGCATCAGGTCCAGGATCGGGTGCGTGGTCTGGGGGTCGAACTCGGTGCTATGGGCGTCGGTCCAGCCCAGGACGTGCCGGGCATACTCGATGGCCATCACCTGCATCCCCAGGCAGAGGCCCAGGTAGGGCAGCCGTTGTTCGCGGGCATATTGCGCGGCGATGATCTTGCCCTCGATGCCCCGGGGCCCAAAGCCACCGGGCACCACCACCCCGTGCATCCCCCGCAATAGCTCCCCCACGTTCCCCGGCGTCACCTCCTCCGAGTGGATCCAATGCACCTGGACGTTGCGATCATGGTAGACCCCGGCGTGCAGCAAAGCTTCCCGGACGCTGATATACGCATCCGGCAGGCTCACATACTTGCCCACCACAGCGATGTTCAGCCGGGGCTTGGGGGCCTGGATGCGAGTCACCAGGTCACGCCAGGCGACCAGGTCGGGGGTCTTATCGCCCAGGCCCAGGCGGTGGGCCAGGAAGCGACCCAGGCCGGCCTCCTCCAACACCAGGGGCACGGCATAGATGGTATCCACCGTGGTCAAGGGGATCACCGCCGCCGGCTCCACGTCGCAGAACAGGCTGATCTTGGCCCGTTGTTCCTCACCGATGGGGTGATCGGAGCGCAGCACGATCACGTCAGGCTGGATGCCGATGCTGCGCAGCTCTTTGACCGAGTGTTGCGTGGGTTTGGTCTTGAGTTCGCCGGTGGCGGCGATATAGGGGAGCAAGGTCACGTGGATATAGAGCACCTCATCGCGGCCCACGTCCTTGCGCATCTGGCGGATGGCTTCCAGGAACGGCAGGCTCTCGATGTCGCCCACGGTGCCGCCCACCTCCACGATGACCACTTCCGCGCCGGTCTCGCGTTCTACCTGGCGGATGCGATCCTTCATCTCATCGGTGATGTGGGGCACCACCTGGATCGTGCCGCCCAGGAAATCGCCGCGCCGTTCCCGGGCGATGACAGCCGAGTAGACCTGACCGGTGGTGACATTGGAGGCTTTGGTGAGGTGGCGACCGATGAACCGCTCATAGTGGCCCAGGTCCAAATCCGTCTCGGCCCCATCCGCCGTGACAAAGACTTCGCCGTGCTGGTAAGGGGACATGGTGCCGGGGTCCACGTTGATGTACGGATCAAGCTTCTGGATGGAGACGGCCACACCCCGGCTCACCAGGAGCCGGCCGATGCTGGCCACGGTCACGCCCTTGCCCACAGACGAGACCACGCCGCCGGTGACAAAGATGTACTTAGCCACGGCTCACCTCCGCCCCCTTGCGCCCGCGCCACACCTCCCAGAGACCGATGATCAGCCAGACGCCGATGCCGGGCAGTCCGGTGACCCCACCCAGCAGGGGATTCACCTTCGGGAACAGCAAGGCGCGCCAGATGCCATAGGCCTGACCGTTGAAGGCGCCGTGAATCCAGCCGGCCAGGATCGAGCTGCGGTGGCGCAGCGTCAGCTCGTTCATGTAGACGCTCAGCGCCGTCGTCAGGCCGGCCATCCAGACCACCCCCAGGAGGGGAGACCCGGGGTAGTTGAAGCCCACCAGGATCAGTGGGGCGTGCCATAGTCCCCAGATCACACCGACGAGGAGGTAGGCCCGGGGTTTGCCCAGCGGCATCAGCTTGGGCAGCAGGTAGCCGCGCCAGCCGAACTCCTCGCCAAAGCCGAACACGCCGTTGATCGTCGGTCCCATGATTAGCGAGGACAGAAAAACAGCAGGCAGGATGAAGGCCGGCGACGGCATGTCCGACATGTTGGCGCCAACCGACGCCATGAGCGCGCGAAAGTCCTCCAGGTTCCAGTCAGGTTGGCCCAGGCCCAGCAGCCAGGTCAGGCCATAGATGACGGCGAAGCCGGCCGGCACCACCAGCGCCGAAACAAGGTAGGGCTTTAGTGGCCCCAGACGAAGATTGGTGATGCCAAAGCCCTCACGGGTGATGAACCTGATCGTGAGCACGGTCGCCAGCGCTGGCACCCACATCACCCCGGCAATGACGTATTGGCCGTACAGGGGAGGAATCCCCTCGAACCGGAATCCGGCCAGGATCAACGCCCCCTCGATGGTGTAGGTGATACCGAAGGTGATCGCCAGGTAGGAGAGCAGGCCCTTGCGATCAATCATGGTCGCGTTCTTCCGCACAACAATACCTCAAACCCCTCGCGCGCCGCCTTGCGTCAGTGCCGTGCCACAGCGAGAGCAGAATCGTCGCCCGGCCGGGTTTTCGGTTCCACACTGGGGGCAGGTGACCATGGCCGGTTTCTCGCGCGGGGCACCGCAGTTGATGCAGAACTTTTTGGCGGCGGGCACGCTCTTGCCGCAGCGCCAACACGTCCACGGTATCTCAAAGATCATCGAAGGGGTCTCGTCCAGGGCCGCGCCACACTTGCTGCAATATTTGCGGTTGGTCGGCTGGATGCTCCCACACTTCCAGCAGGGACGTTGCAGGTGGGCCTGCACTTCCTTGAGCAAGGTCGCCGCATCCTGGAAATCCCGTTGCCGACGGCGGATCTCGCGGAGCAGCTTTTGGGCCTCCTCCCAGGCTTCCAGGGCGATCTGGGCTTTGGCCTGGGTATACATCTCTTGTAGCTCAGCCTCTTTGTCTAACTCCTCCTGGGTTTTGTTGATCAGGGTAGCCACATCCCGATAGTTCTCTTGCAAGGTCTGGAGCTGGTTCAAGGTGGTGAGAGCCACGGCCCACTTGCGCTGGCGCATCTCCTCCATGGCCTGGTTATAGAGCGTGTTCAGCCGTTCCTGCTGGTCCAGGAGGATACCCACATCGCGGTAGCCGGGCCGTATCTCCTGCAACTGCCGGAGCAGGTCCAACGCCTGGACCCAACGTTGGTTAGCCAGGGCTTCCTGGACCCGTTCATAGAGCACTTCCAGGCTCTTGAGCCTGGCGATCTCGGCCTGGGCCATGCTGATGAGAGCCTTGACATCCCGGTAGCCGGGTTGCTCTGCCTGCAAGGCCTCCAGGGCCGATAAGGCAGCCGCCCATTGCCCTTGTTTCACCAACTCTATCGCCCGCTGATACTTTTCCGTCAGGTCAATCTGTCGTTGCACCGTTTGCCATAGGGACCGCGCCTCAGGGTAATGGATGTCCGTTTGATCGATCAACTGGAGTTGGTCGCGGGCTTCGGCCCAATTTTCTTGCTCCACGGCAGTCATGGCGCGCTCAAGGGGGGTGGCCGGCGGCGGGGTGACTTTGACCGGCTCACCGACCACGGTTGGTTCCTCTCCCTCGACCAGGATGTCACCCAGGACTTCTTTGAAATCCTCCAGCAGGCGGTCGGGCTTTTTGATCTGGCCGGTCTGGTAGCTCAGGTATTCGATGTCCTTCTCGCGGCTCTCATTCAGGAAGAGCACGTCGTCTTGCCAGGCGATCATCAGGGGGTGCAGGCTGAGAGCCGGCACGTCCTGGTCTTTCAGGCACAGGTAGAGCTGCTCCTCAGTGCGATATTGCTGAGGGTCGGTGGTGACAAAGGCATTGCTCAGCCGCGATGGGGGGGTGGAGCCCATGTAGCTGATCAGCTCATGGGTGTAACTGCCGCGTTTAACCCGCACATCCTCGATGTAGACGAGCCGATGGTCCCGCAGGAAGGTCATCACGCCCAGCACTTCTTCCAGCACGGTGAGGAGTGGCTCGTTCAGTCGCTCGCACAGGTCCCGGGTGACGACGCCGTGGCCGGTGGTCTTGTTGCGATAGTTGACCAGGGCATCGAACACCTCGCGCACGGCGACGGCCTTGACGCTGCTATCGGTGCGGTCTTCCAGGCAATTGCGGATGGCGTTATAGGCATCGCACAGGGTGGGGCGGTCCTTACGCCGCTCAAAATAGGCGTCGTACAGGTCCGGCACCACCATTTCGGCCAGCCGGTTGTTGTTCTTGTAATAGGTCAACACGACGCGCAGAAAGCCATTCCATTGGCCCAGGGAGGGCCGGGTGAGACCGCGCAGGGTACGGTTTACCTGGGGGTCATCGTGCTGGCTGCCGATGAGGTATTGGCAGACGGCGATGGAGGCCGTGTATTTGAGGATCACCTCAAAGAGCTTGAGCCGCTGGTCGTGCGCGGCCATGATCTCCCGGGCGTTCACCGTGTTGTGGTAGGTGAGGGCGATGGGGTATGGATAGCGGTAACGGATCTCGTCGCGGATGTCCATGGGTCCTCCGTGTGATGCATCAGGGGGTCAAACGTCAGGCGTCGTCAGGGGCCTGTCCAGAGCGAATCCGCCTTGATCTCCACCGGCACCGTGGCCGCCCACTCCCTCGAAAATAGCCCCCCGGCCTGGCTCGCGGCGGCGACCACCGGGAGTGTAACCCGCCGTGCGAAGCACGCGGGGTCGCAGACCCCGCGCTAGCACACCGGCGTATTTTCGTGCCACGGGGTGCGCCCCGCGCGTGGGTGGCTCCTCATAATTCTCCATCCCCCTCCTCCTGACGTTTTGACGTTTGACGTTTGACGTTTAGCGTGTTGACGTTTGACGCTTGACGCTGCATAGTTTCGTTACCCAAAGCCTCGGCCAGGGATCGAGCCTGGTGGAACCATACCTCGGCGTCGGTCGGGCGACCCTCGGCCTGGCAGAGCAGGGCCAGGTCATAGGCTATGAGCATCTTTTCATAGTCTTCCCCCTGTTCAAAGCCGGCGCGAGCGCGTTCCAGGTGTTGGCGAGCGGCGGCCAGGTTCCCGCTGAGGCGTTCCAGAACACCCCACTCGCGTTCCACCTCCGGTGCCATCCAGGTGTCAGCCAGCCCGGCGTGGGCCAATTCCAGGTATTGACGGGCCTGATCCAGTTCGCCCTGATCGAGGGCGAGCCGGGCCAGGCTCAGATGGGAGTAACCCCGGCTGCGGCGGCGCTCTGTCTCGTCCGGGATCTCCTCGGCCAGGGCCAGGGTGCGCTGGAAGCAGGCTGCTGCGGCCTCCCCATCCCCGCTGAGGCGGTATACTTCCCCCAGCGAGTTGGTGATCTGTTGGATCCAGGCCACATTGGCCGCTGGGTCCCGGTTCAGCACTTCCAGGTCCCGCTGGTAGTAGGTGGCGGCCAGGGCCAACTTCCACTGGCGATGGTAGAGCCGGGCCAGGCCGCCGTAGGTCATCGCCAAACCGGCCTGATCCCCCAGGCGTTCCTTGATCGTCGCTGAGGCCTCGAACGCACCTGCTGCCTCGGACAGGCGATTGAGGCGGACCAGCGTTTCCGCCAGGGTGTTCTGGATCATGGCCTCCAGGTGGGGCTGTTTGGTGCGGTTCTGCACGATCTCCAGGGCCTGCTGTAGATAGTCAATGGCTTCTGGGCGGGCCTGCCGGCCATAGATCATGCCCAGGTAGTGATAGGCCTGGGCCTGGGCGGAATAATCGCCGCTCTGGCGGGCGAGGTCCAGTCCCCGGTGCAGGTATTCCCCAGCGCGATCCCACTGACGTTGCTGGCGATAGACGTTACCGAGTTCCAGATAGGCCCAGGCCAACCCGGCCTGTTGGCCCCGGGCCTCAGCAGTGGCGATATGGCGTTCGAAATGGGCGATGGCCCGACTCCACTCTTTTTGGCCGGCATAGACTACGCCCAGGTAATAGTCGTTCTGGAGCCGGCCAGCCTCGTCGCCCAGGCGTTCGCAGGTGGCCGCACTCTCTTCCAATAGCTCGCGGGCCTGGTGCAGCTCGCCTTTGCGGAAGTAGAGCCAACCCAGGTGGCTTTTGACCTCGGCCTGACGGGTCGGGTCATCCTGGCTCAGGGCCAGGGCCTGGGTCAATTGCTCGATGGCCGAGTCCCACTCGCCCGTTTGTTCCAGGGCAAAGCTGGCCGCGATCAGCAGGTCAATCTGGGTCATGCAATACTCCGGTGTGGCAGGTAATCGTTCCAGGGCTGCCAGGGCCAGGCGGTAGGCAACGGTGGCCTCTGGGAAAGCGGCGTCACGGACCAGGGTCTCGCCGGCCTGCCGGGCATAGACCAGGGCGGAGGCATAGTTGCCGCCAGCGTAAAAGTGTTGGGCGATCTCGCCGGGCGTTGCCCCAACCTCAGCCAGGGCCTGGGCCACCCGCAGGTGGTCCCGGGCCAGGATGGGCGGTGGGATATGCTGTACCAGGTAGTCACGCAGGGAACTGGAGACAAAGCTCAGGGTCTGGACATCCACCGTCGTCAAGAGGCGGCCATCCACGGCGTGGTCGAACAGGATGCCCAGGATAGCCCGCTCGCTGAGGCCCAGGTATTCGCGCAGGGGAGTGGCGGTCAGGGCTGATACCGGGAAGGCCCGGCCCAGCACGGCGGCGCATTGGAGAACAGCCCGGGCCTCAGCGCTGAGGGGGGCGATGTAGCGGCGGGCCAGGGTGCTGGCCACCACGGTGGCGATGCTGACCCCGATGCGCCCTCCGTCCTGGGTGGGCGCCTGGCCGTCAATCTGCGCCTGCAAGCGGGCCCATAAGTTGCCGACCAGTTCCTCGTCTGCGGCGAGTTGCGCCGGGTCCACATTGGCTTCGGCCAGGAGCAGGGTCACCGCGTCGCGCAGGATGCCGGGGTAGCCGTGGGTCAGATCGTGCAGCCGTGCGCTGAGGGCCGGCGCGTCAAAGCCGGGGATGAGGGTCTGGATGAAGCGATGGCTCTCCTCCTGGGTCAGGGGGGTCATCAGGAGTACATCGCCACCGACTTTGCGCAGGGTATCCCGCAGCTCCGCTGGCAGGTGGTCGGTGACCCGGTGCGCGTGCTCCTCACGCTCCATCGGCCGGTATCTCCAGGTGGCCAGGATGAGAAGCCGGACCTCGGAGGGCGTGGTGAGCAGATAATCCAGCAGATCAAAGGTGGTGGCTCCGGCATAGTGCAGGTCCTCGATGGCCAGGAGCAGGGGGCGTTTCTGCTTGCGGTAAACCTTGTCGAGAACGCGATGGATGAACTCAAAGTTATGGTTCAGCAGGGCCTTGCCCTGCTCCGGGCGTTTGCGGGCGTCGTAGATGGCCTTGCCGATGAGGCCGAAGGCGACCACGGCCCCGATGCCCGGGATGTCCGTCACGGCCGAGATCACATCATCCAGGGCGATCTGGTCCACCACGCTGGTGATCGAGTGATCGTTGATGATGGCGCCGTTTTTGTCGAAGCAAAGGCCCAGGGCGTTGAACAGGGGCTGGTAGGGGTTACTCTGAACCTGATCGTCGCAGTAACCCTCCAGGACCTCCCAGCCGGCGCGTTGGGCCTCCGCCTGGCAATGCTGCAAGAAGTAGGACTTGCCGCTGCCCTCCTCGCCCATGATGAGCAAAAAAGAGCGACCGGGCCTGTCCATCAGGCGATGCAGGTGGTTCTGGTAGCGCGCCCAATCTTCCTGGTTGCCGATGAGGGGTTGGTGGATGGGCATGGTGTGCGTTGTGCTCAACGGTTCGTAAGAGTCTCAGTAGATGGAAATTTGTGCTCCTCGGCGGTCTGCGACCGCCGAGCGCGAAGCGGCGGGTCGCACTCCCTGCGGTCGCCGCTTTGAGCAACTTTTTCAAATCTACTGAGTCTGGGCGGTGATGGAGATACCGCGTTGGGCCAGGGCCGCGAAGAACGGCTCTGGCGCGATGATCCCCTCCGGCGCAAAGACGCCTGGCGTGGTGATCTCCTTTCGGGCCAGCATCGCCGCGCCGATAGCGACCGGGTAGCCGGTCAGCCGGCCCATCTTGTCGGCGCAGGCGTAGCTGATGGTGCAGGGCTGGCCGTCTTTTGTGCCCACCACGTCCACCCGCGCGCCGGAGCATGGCACGCCCCCGGCCCCGATGATCCCCTCCAGCTTCCAGATGATCCTGGACGTGGTCATGATCCGTTTGTGGGTCTTGCTCAGGCCCAACTTCACCAGGGTCTCGCCCAGCCAGTTGTTCCAGTTGGGGGTGAGGCCGCCCTTCAAGAAGACCGAATCGGCTTTGATGTAGCGTGGGATGGTCATCGGCTCCGGGTGGCCGCAGTGGGAGACGTGGACCTTGCCCAGCGGGGACGGGAACTCCACCACCTCTTTATCTGCGCCGGCTGGCACATCCACCCATTTACCGCCACGATAGGTGGGGACAGAGCCGGTGATGGCAAAGAAGACGTGGGCCACCACCGCCAGCCCCTCCGAATCGGCCGCGCCGCCGCCCCAGTAGATGCGGATCGTGTCCACCGTGTCCAGGGCGTTGGCCCCGGCCCGGGCCATCACGTTGGTGATGCCCGGCGTCCAGCCCAGGCCACAGATGAGGGTGACGCCGGCCGCCTTCGCCTCCCGGTCCAGGCCAAAGACCTCTTCAATCGGCCCCCAGTCGTCGCAGATGTCCACATAGTTAACCTTTGCGGCGATGGCGGCCCGGGCCATCTTGGGCGCAAAGTGGTAGAACGGCCCGATGCAACCCACGGCCACGTCGGCGTCCTGGAGCACGCTGGCCAGCGAGGATGGGTCCTCGGCATTGACAAAGACACCGCTGGCCCGGTCGCCTGACTCCGCCGCCAACGCCTTTGCGCGTTCCAGCCGGTAGTCCGCGATGGTCACGTGGTAATCCGTATGGGCGATGAGGTCCCGCACGGCGTAGCTGCCCATGTCGCCACAGCCGCCCAGCACGACGATGTTCATGAGCTCCTCCTGGCTGGCAGGTTGGTAGATGGGTAGGTGGGTGGTTGGTCACCGGCTATGTGATCTCCTGTGCATTATAAGACACCGGTTCCCGCCTGTCAACCGGCCGAGGACAGCCGGGCGCGGTCTCCGCCGCACACTAAACCCCGCCGGGCGGCCTGGCCGCCCGGCGGGTGCATGGGGTCACGTGGTCAACTAATTTTGCTCCGACTTCAGAAACCGGGGGTTCTGACCGTGGACCTCGTCAAACGTATAGCCGGTGATGCGGGTGAGGGCTGGGTTGACGTACTCAATGCGCCCATCCGGGTCCGTGATCATGACGCTGCTGGCGCACGCTTCACCTGCGCCTCGCAGCAGCGCAGGTGAAGCGCTTGTGGGCGGTTTTGTTGAGTCCCTACTGCATCTCAAGTATTTCTTGCGCCCGGCTTTTCAGGGCAGGATGCGCGCGCATCCTGCCCTTATGATTGGCTCCCCTTACGGCGCGTTGCGACTCGCAATCGGAAAGTAGTAGAAGAGCAGCCCTGTGCAGCGGAGTGTATACGTAACCGGACTGCCCGCCGCGTTGTGGTTCACTGTCAGCGTGGCGTTGCCGGTTTCGCTGATGATGAGGGTAAATGTCACGGTCGAACCGACCTTCACGCCCCCCACCGGCCCTAACTGGATGGTGCTCCCCGCTGCAGGTTGAGAGGCATAGCCAGGCGTCCCGCGCTCTGCGTGGGAACGCAGGCGCGGTCACGCGCCCACGCAGAGCGTGGGCGCGAGCAGGAGGGAGGCACCTCGTTCCCACGCTCTGCGTGGGAACGGAGGCGCGTCACGCGCCCACGCAGAGCGTGGGTGCGAGCAGGAGGGGGCACCTCGTTCCCACGCTCTGCATGGGAACGGAGGCGCGTCACGCGCCCACGCAGAGCGTGGGCGCGCGCAGGAGGGGGCACCTCTGGCCCTGCGGCCGCCACAGGTGGGGTAAAGCGAACCAGCCAGATCGCCCGGCCGCGTCCTGCGAGGCGGCGATGGTCTGGCGCAGGAATGCCAGCGGCATCCAGGCGAAACACGCCGCCAGGACGTAATCGGGGTGCCCGGGCCGATAGAGGACCTGGTGATCTTGCAGCAGCAGCCCGCCGCGCTGGAGGGCAAACCCGGCCTCCCAGAGCGTGTAGCCGAGGTTGGCCGCCAACACCAGGCGCGCCTCCCACTTGCGCTGCGGGTAGAGGCGTGGGAAGCGGTAGGCAAACTGGGTCAGCAGGGTCAGCAGCAGGCCAATGACGGTGTTTTCCAGGTAGACGGCGTAGAGACGCGGGGAGGGCGGCAGCGCGGCATCCAGGAAGAAGAGCAGCACCACCCCCACGACGGCCGCAAAGACGCCGACCAGGAGCAGTGTATGGGCGTTGCTGGCGCCGCGCCGCCGGTGAGCCACCGTGCGATGCACCAGATAGCCCGTGATCAGCAGCGCCAGGATCAACTGGGCCAGGTAGCCGATGGCGGCGGGGGTGAGATACAATTCCATCTGCCTGCCTGTGTGAAACGCTCCGCGAAGCTCTGTGTAAACGCCTCACGTTTCACGTTTCACGTTTCATATCGCTTGCAAGAACCGTGTGATCGCTTGATTCATCTCGGCCGGCCGTTCCAGCATGACCATGTGCCCGGCCCCTTCGATGAAGGTAAGCGTGGAGCCGGCGATGCGCTCGTGCAGGTATTGGGAGTATTTGAGCGGCGTGAGCTTATCGGCTGTGCCACACAGGATGAGCGTGGGGGCCGTGATCTCGCCCAGGCGGTCCATCACATCGAAATTATCACAGGCCAGAAAGTCGTCGTGGAAGACCTGGGGGTCGTTACAGAGCATCTCCTGGCGGGCCAGGCGCAGCAGCTCGGGCGGGGTATCGGGGCCATAGGCATATTCGCCCACCAGGCCCACGGTGGCCTCAAAATCGTTCAGCAGACCATCCAGGATGGCCGGTAGCACGCGCAGGCGCGCGCCGGTGCCCGTGAGGATCAGCCCGGCGCAACCGTCCGGGCAGGTCAGCGCGAACGTCTGGGCGATAGCCCCGCCCATGCTGTGCCCGCCGATAATGGCCTTTTCCAGCCCTAAAGCATCCAGCAGACCCCGGATGGCTTCCACGTAGCCGGCGATGGTATCGCGCCCCCGGCCCTCCGACCGGCCGTGGCCGGGCAGGTCCAGGGCGCAGACGCGGGTGATCTGACCGATAGCCTTGACCTGAGGTAGCCAGTGGCGATGGGTGCCCCCGGCCCCATGGATCAGGACCACTGGCGGTAGATGGGTGGTGGCTGGGGCACGTTGGATATAGAAGATGCGCTCGCCGTGAACCGGGATATAGGCCATAACTCCTCCAGGGATGCCAGGCACCTGTAAACTGTAATTTTAGCATACCACGGATGGGCTGGAAAGTCAATGCGCCGCCGTTGACATCCGTGCGCAAACGCATGAGTACACTGATCCGCTCCCCACCTATGCCCGGATGTCAGCAGGGCTGTGTCAAAGTGAAGATTGATGTAGTAAAATCACTTCGCATTGCAATAGTTCGCGGGACATCGCTGTCGGGCGACACAACAGCGAATTGGGAAATCAACGAATAGAACGCCTGGCAATTCGTTTCTTTCCCCATTCGTTGTTGTGTTTGGGGCGACGGTGGGAATAATTTCACCATCACCGGGCCTCTGTGCACAAAGATTTGACTCCCATATGTGCAACCGCAACTTGACACAGCCCTGGATGTCAGACGGTCCACTTGACCGACCTCCTGTGGGGCGGTATAATGGCTTGCAGAGTATCAGCATATGGAAACTCTGCCTGTCATAGAGGTTCGTAGCAGCGATTTGCCGACTGCCCGGCCCTACGTGGTCATCGTCGTCTTGAGCTGGAACGGCCGCGAGGATACCCGGGCCTGCCTCCATTCGCTACAAGGGCTGGCTTATCCCCGCTTTGACGTGCTGGTGGTGGACAATGGCTCCACCGATGGCTCGCCGGAGATGGTGCGCGCCGGGTTCCCCACCGTTCACCTCATCGCTAACCCCAGGAACCTGGGCTATGCCGAAGGCAATAACCAGGGTATGCGCTGGGCGCTGGAGCGTGGCGCAGACCTGGTCTGGTTGCTGAACAACGACGTGGTGGTGGAACCAGACAGCCTGACCGAACTGGTTCGGGTTTTGGAGACCCATCCCGACGTGGGCATCGTGGGGCCGGTCATCCAACGCATCCATCAGCCCGGCCGGGCCGATGTGGGTGGCCGCTTCGATTTCTGGACCGGCTATGCCCATGTGCTGCTCTGGGAGCCGGCTTACGCCGGGCAGGATACCCTGGAAGTAGACTATGTATGGGGCGCCGCGCTCCTGGTCCGCGCCCAGGTGCTACGGCAGGTGGGCCTTTTTGATCCGCGTTGGGTGGCCTATTTCGAGGATGCGGACCTGAGCCGACGCGCCCGCGCCCACGGCTGGCGCACGGTCACGGCCTTGCGTGCTCAGGTCCACCACCACATCGCCCGCTCCGGTGACAAAGTCTACCTGTGGCAGACCTGGATGCGCCTGCGCAATTATCTGCTGTTCTATGCCCGGTACGCCCGGCCCATCCAGTGGCCCGGCCTCGTCCTGGCCTTCGCCTTCGTCCACATCCCGCTCTATCTGTATCGCAGCAGCGGCAAGTACGTGGCCTACAAGCTCCTGCCCAAATACCGGGGCCGTGAGCTGAGCCTCTGGTTTAGAAGCAAGTCTGCTAATAGACGCATGACGCATGACGTTTGACATCAGCCATGTTCACCATCGTCATCACCACCTATAACCGCCGCCGACTCCTGGCTGCCTGCCTGGACGCGCTCCTGGCCCAGGCCGTTGACGTGCCTCACGAGGTCGTCGTCGTGGATGACGGCTCCACCGATGGCACGGCCGCGTACCTGGCCGAATTGGCCCGGGCTGGCCGACTCCGGCACCTGCGCCAGTCCAACGCCGGCTGGCCGGCCGCCCGCAACCGGGGCTGGCGCGCGGCGCGCGGCGATGTGGTGGCCTTCCTGGACGACGACTGTGTCCCGGTTCCCACCTACCTGACCGCTCTGGCTGATGCCTGGTCGCGCTGGCCGGACGTTGCTGGCATCGGCGGGCGCGTGACGGCCCAGCCCGGGGCCAACTACGCCGGCCGCCTGCGCGCCGCCGGCCACGTGGCCGTCTTCGAGGCCCTGAACGGGACCCGGCTGGACACGCCCGGCCCGGTGGACTTTTGCTATGGCGGCAATCGTTCCCTGCGCCGGGACGTGCTGGAAGAGTCAGGCGGCTTTGACGAGTCGCTGCGCTACTTTGACGACTGGGACCTGGACTGGCGGCTGCATCAGGCCGGCCATCGCCTGTGGTACGACCCGGCCATCGCCGTGGCCCACAACTACCGGCTCACCGCCTGGGGCCGCATCCGGGCCGATTACCTGTACGGCCGCTCCGCGCCCCGGTTCGCCCAGCGGCACCCGGATTTCCCGTATGACCGTCTGGAGGCCATCACGTTGCCTCCAATACCGGCCACACCCGGCGAGCGCGCGGTCTATCGGCTGGTGCAGGCGTTCTGCTACCTGGCCCGGCAGACGGCGTTGCGCTACACCCGCTGGCAGTTGGGTAGACAGGTAGACAGGTAGCAATCGTGCATCCTGGATAGTACCAATTTCCTATTGTGGGGTAATCCCCGGCGTGGTAGGATAGACGCGAGATGGTATTAACTGCTAACCCTCCCGCAGGTTTGGGTTCCCATCAACCTGCGGGAGGGGAGGCTGAATATTGCCCGACTGCGAGAGGAGGAGTCTCATGTCTATGCCCACGCGCCTACCCCACCGCTTTCCTGGCCTGTTTCTGATCCTGGCCCTGCTGCTTACCTCCCTGCCCCCGGCCGGCGGCCCGTCCCGGCCGGCCCTCGCTGCGCCCGGCCCGCTCTACCCGCTCGGCGCCACCCTGGTCCCCCTGGGAACTGACCAGACCCGGCTCCGCCACGCCTACCAGGGCCTCTTCGCCGCCGTCTACGCCGGACAGCCCGTGGCCTGGACCGCCGCGCCCTCGGCCTACGGCGGTAACCCGGTCCCGCCCGGCACGATAGTCGGGCTGAACGGCCTGGCCGGGGATTATGATATCATCCCCACCGACGGCTCGTTCACCGTGGCTCGCGCCCATAGCTTGCATCCGGCCCGCATCGCCGTCTTTTACAGCCAGGTCCGCGACGCCGCCGGCCAGGTCGTCACCTGGGAAGAGGCCACCTTCGAGACCCTGTTCCGGGTCTACCTCTGGGGCGACTACTTTGATACGGT